>Ga0075428_100001429_pt1 | contig 25472 bp, 17 predicted proteins | sample RhiMetdeltSRZDD2_FD_75291 | JGI IMG/M metagenome (GOLD analysis project Ga0075428, IMG submission 75291) | Populus rhizosphere microbial communities from Tennessee, USA - Rhizosphere MetaG P. deltoides SRZDD2 | ecosystem: Host-associated > Plants > Roots > Rhizosphere > Soil | place: USA... | reverse complement strand
GCTAGTTGATCTGCCTGCGATGAGAGGTCTTCGGTCGCCCTAATAAAACCCAGCACCGCCTGGCCGAAATCAGGATAGAAACGCTGCAGACCATAGACGAGATATCCGAAGAAAACACCGAGGTCCTCATCGGACGGATCGATCTGATACCACACAAACCTGGTGTTGCACGACGGAACGAAGTCGGCAACCAGGGTCGTCTTGCCGCACCCTGCGTTTGCGCAGACAATCGTAGCCGGCCCGTCGAGATATGATTTCATTCGGGCCATCAGCCGCGGGCGAGCCAGGACCTGCCTGCCAATTCGTGGCGGCAGGAGTTTGGTCTTCAAGAAAAGTTGAGGCAACATAAAGCGGCTTAACCAGTGATCAAACGGTCCGCGGGAGAGTGCCGCTCGGTCGCATCGCTTACCGGTGACCTAAGGGGGCGCGTGACCGGGGTTGAAGACGGCTGCCTGATCTCGAGCGCCACTAGTCTACAATATTCGGATGTCTCCTAGTAGTGGATAGGGAGATGGTCCGGAACTCCTGTTTCCAGGACACGGTTCCGGCTCAATTGTTATTCCGGTTTTGCTGGCATCATATTTGCCCGCTCTGGTGATTGGTGTGCCTGGAACCGTGGAAGTTGAATGGTTAACGTGCGAACGCCTTCCTCTGGTTGTATGAAATCGCGGCAAAGCAGTTTCGGATAGCTACGTACCCAGGTACTGAACCATTCAGGGAGAATTTATTCGCCATCGTCTTGAATAGTCTGACGATTATTCTAAGTACTAACTCAACTAACTGAGCGAGAGCTCGAACAAGGGGGAAATGCATGGCAGATTCAAAAGCTGAGAGAGAACGTTCACGGGTTGTAACTGGTATGTTCAGGGATAGAGAGAGTGCCGAACGTGCCTATCAATCAGTCACCAATCGCGGCTACAAGAGCGATGACGTCAACTTGCTGATGTCCGACGACACACGCAAGAAACACTTTTCGTCTGACGACAACGACACAACAGACCTGGGTAACAAAGCGCTCGAGGGTGCAGGAGCAGGGGCAGGAATTGGCGGAACGATAGGCGCAATCCTTGCCGTGGTCGCGGCTGCTGGCACACTGGTCGTCCCGGGGCTCAACATCGTCGCCGCGGGACCAATTGTGGCGGCGTTGACGGGAGCAGGCGCAGGAGGGTTGGCTGGCGGACTCATTGGCGGGCTCGTCGGGTGGGGAATCCCTGAAGAACGGGCTAAGGCATACGAGTCGGGGATAAAGGAAGGCGGCATCGTAATGGGCGTCAATCCGCGCAATGATGAGGACGCGGACTACTTCGAAAATGAGTGGAAAACTAATCGCGGCGAACAGATTTATCGTTAATCCTTAGCCGGCAAACTCGGAAGTACGGGGATCGTCATGTAAAGGCCGCTTCCCGTACTCTTTTTCTCCGCACCATGGGTTAGTCCTGTGAAGAACTCTCGTGGGTTCCAAACAGAATGGGAGAAGCTTAAAGAGAGCGATTTGATTAAGTCTGATTGAGTCCTACATCGGGTCTTGAACGTCAATCGTAAAACATGCAAAACGACGAACGGTATAGCGGTTGTTGCACAAGATTCTTAAATCACCAGACAATCAGAGCACATCGGGCCAACTCCAGTATGTGTTAGAATCCAGCCCTGTCACGGATTAAAGGTGCGCATATTACATCGAATGAACACCAAGAATATTTTAGTAGTTGACGATTCGCCAACGATGCGCCGAATGATTGTAGCATCGCTGGGCGAGTTGAAGGGTGTCGCTTTTAGCGAGGCAGGCACCGGTCTTGAAGCAATCGAGCAGCTGGCGATTTCAACCACGAGTTTGATGATAGTTGACCTGAACATGCCCGAAATGAATGGAATGGAGGTATTGTCGTTTGTGCGGAAACATCAGGCCTATCGCTCGATGCCGATTATTGTACTAACGACTAGGGCGGATGACGGAATTCGCTCGGCGGCTCTCGCGGCGGGCGCGTCTGCTTATTTGACTAAGCCGTTTCTCCCGCGGGTGTTAGCGGCAAGAGTAAGCGATTTACTGAGCCTGGAACAATAAGGTGTCCCCGTGTCTATCGCAAAGACTGATCCCAAGAATGATTTCTTCGTAAAGTTCCTCGATGACTACTTCGCGGAATGCGATGAACATCTCACTCTTATACGAAAGCATTTGCTCGCATTAGAACCTTTTATCAACCAGCCACAGATCGACCGATCGTTGATAGATGAACTCTTTCGCAGTTTTCATTCTCTTAAAGGGATCTCAGGAATGGTAGGGCTGACGGAGGCTGAACAAATTGCGCACCAGACCGAGAGTTATTTGCGCCGTCTTCGAGAAGACCAGGTGATTCTGACCTCCGAAGCGCTGGAGACGCTGATTGCTGGAACTCATATGTTAGAGGAAGTTATCGCCGGGCATCGCGATCAGACCCCAAAGACCGAAATCGCTCCTGTATTGGCTCGGCTCGAAAAGCTGCTGGCCGGCGGCTCAACCAGAGATTCAGTTTCGGATGTCAGTGGTAAACACGCCGTTACAGAGTTGAGCATTGCAGAGAACGAGCGGGTGGCGCGAGCGCTGCAACTCGGTAGCAAGGTGTGGCGCTTTGAGTTTGTTCCGTCGGCTTCTCTTTCGGAGCGCGGAGTCAACGTAAACAATCTCCGCTCTCGGTTGCAGGAAATTGGTGAGCTGATCCATGCTGCGCCGCGGGTCCTGGAGCAGGGCGCGATCGCATTCGAGTTTCTGCTTGCGACAAACGTCGATGAGGTATCCTTCGCCTCTTTGCTCGGGGATGGACTTACTTATACGGCTTTCGAATCCGCACTCCCAATTCTGTCATCGGTCGTAGACGAGTTGCCGCGCGCGTCCCAGTCCCCTACGTCGCGCTCATTTTCAAATGTAGTGCGAGTAGATCTTGGACGGCTTGACGACCTGATGCGAATGATTGGAGAACTTACAATCAGCAGGTCTCGGCTTGACGATCACCTGACCCATCTCGAATCGGGCATGGCGGCGCTCGAGTGGCGTCCCCTCCAGGAAATCAATCAAGTGATGGAGCGCGAACTACGGGCTCTGCGCGAAGGGGTGATGCGAGTCAGGATGGTTCCGTTCTCAGAAATCTTTGAGCGGATGCGTTTCGTCGTTCGCGATCTGGCGCGGGAAAACAAAAAAAAGATAGACCTCGAGCTTATCGGAGAAGAGACCGAGATTGATAAATTCCTGGTCGAGCGGATGATGGATCCCATCCTGCACCTGGTACGCAATGCGATTAGTCATGGGCTGGAAACTCCAGGCGAGCGCGAAGCTCAAGGAAAATCGCCAGTAGGAACCCTCACCCTGCGCGCTTCCACAGTGGCCGAAACGGTAATGCTCGAAATCGCGGACAACGGCCGCGGCATCGATGGGGGGCACATTGCGAGACACGCTAAGGCAATGGGATTGGTCGATCAACCCTCGAGTTTCAGTACTTCGACAATACTCGATTTAATTTGCACTGCAGGGTTTTCAACTCGGGAAGAGACAGACCGTGCTGCCGGCCGCGGCGTTGGAATGGCCGTTGTCAGAAACACGGTGCTTTCACTGGGCGGCTCTCTGAATATGGATACCGAAGTGGGGCGTGGCACTAGTTTTTCGATTCAGCTGCCTTTGACTCTTGCGGTCGCGGATGCCTTGATAGTTTCGGTCGATGGACAGAGGTTCGCGGTTCCCCAATCAACGATATCCGAAGTTATCGAGGTCGAATCATCCGCGGTCAAGGCGTTTGAAAAAAACGAGATCATTCAACATCGTGAAGGTGTGTTGCCTCTAATTCGTCTCGCGAAACTTTTTGGCTTGAAGGAAAACGCTCCTGCGTATTTTCACGCATTCGTTGTCGGCAGGGAATCAAACGCGGTAGGGATAGCCGTGGACCGCATACTTGGACAGCGCGAGATTGTAGTGCGAGCCATAAACGATCCACTGATCCAGGTTCCCGGTATAGCGGGAGCGACAGAGCTAGGCGACGGTCACATCATATTGATCCTGAACCCCGGCGACTTCACTCGGTCCGCCACAGAATTGCGAGTCCGACCTGAAAGCAACACAGACGCTCAGCTCTAAGGACCAGGAGTTTGAACATGCAGGATAGTAAAGCTGACGCCGAACCTTTCATCATTTTTGAACTGGCTGGCACCACTTACGCTCTTCCGAGCCGTTTGGTGCAACAGATGGAGATGACCGAGCACATCACACCGGTGCCTAATGCGCCGCATGCTGTCGAGGGAGTCGTTTTCTCGCGAGGCCAGGTCATACCAACCGTGAATTTGCGAGCACGGTTCGGATTTGAAAAAATCCCGATCGACCTGCGGACAAGACTGATCGTGGTGAATATTGGCAACCGCACAGTCGGCCTTGTCGTGGACAGCGCTCGTGAGTTCATATCCATTCCATTTACCTCGATTCAGCCGCCGAACGAAGCAATATCGGGATTGAGCGGAAAGTACCTCGATGGAATCGCAACGCTCAAAGACCGAATGATACTGATCCTAAATCTTGAGGAAGTGATTAACCAGGCAGAGATCGTCGGCGGCGAACAGCCGAGCAGCGCCTCGATCTAGCGCAAGTTTCTGCGATTCGCTGACGTTGACTTTTTGAAGTCATTTAAACGTGGAGGGATATTCTAATGGCAGCACCGGCTCAAACAGCATCAGGTCAATTGGAAAACGGCGAATCCGTCGTTCGGAATCAAGCAGAACAATTGACCCGCACGGCGGAACAAATTTCCCGGATCACAAATCAAGTTTCACAGGGCGCGGTGGCCCAGGTTACTGCGCTTGATAAAGCGGTCGGCAGCGCGAATGAAATTGCGTCCTCACTGAAAGAGACCGCCGAGCAGGCTGACTCGATCGCAGCTTCCGCAGAGGAACTCGCTTCCTCGGTAAACGAAATAGCGGCATCTATCGAGCAGGTAACTCTAAACGGCCTAAGCCTGGCCACTGCCGTAACCGAAACCTCGACTTCCGTTAAGGAAACCAGCGCGTCTATTAAGAGCGTCGCGTCGACGGCCCAGGAAATGGCTACGTCGGCTCAACAAGTAACCGCTGCGATGAATGAGATCGCTGCGTCGATCAAGAGCGTCGGCGAAGATACGGACGCTCTTGTCTCCTCGGTCTCAGAGACCGCCGCGTCAGTCGAAGAGCTGTCTCGCTCAGTTGAAAGCATCTCATCAAACGCCGATGACCTCACCGTGTCCGCCGAAGAAACTGCGTCCTCTGTAAACGAAATGGCCGCCTCGATCGAAGAAGTCGGAGCGATGTCCGAGAACCTTGCCTCCTCCGTCGATCAACTCTCCGCCTCGATTGAGGAAATAGCCCGTTCCGTTGAGGGAGTGGCGCAGAATGCCGAACGTATAACCGAAGTCGCAAGCGGAGCTGCAACCAGTGCTGAACAGTTGGACCGCTCGATTCGCTACGTTTCAGCACTCACCCAGCAAGCCGCTGAAGCAACTGGACGCGCCACTCGCGACGCGGAAGAAGGTGGCGCAACCGTCCAGAAATCGATTCATGGCCTCAGCCGGGTTCGCGATTCGATGGCGCAGTCGGCGACCGTGATTCGAGAGATGGGCAAACGCGCCAATGAGATCGGTGGCATCGTCGACACCATCAATCTAATCGCGGAGCGAACCAATTTGCTCTCCTTGAACGCGTCGATCGAGGCCGCACGCGCAGGGGAAGCGGGGCGCGGATTTGCCGTTGTTGCCGAGGAAATTCGAAATCTTGCGGATCGTTCGGCCAGGGCAACCTCTGATATCGCGGCCATTATCAAAGCGCTTCAAGAAGTTGCCCAGGAGGCGGTGGCAGCTTCAAACGAGGGCTTGCGAGTAGCTGACGACAGTAGTCGGCAGGTTGAGGACGGTGTCAACGCTTTGAAAAAGATAGTTTCGGGAGCCAGCGAAACCGCACAACTTGTAGCACAAATTGCCCGGGCCACCGATGAACAGTTGAACGCAGGACAATCGGTCGTTCAGGCCGTCAACACAACCGCCTCTCAGGCGCGACAGGTGGCCGCTGCGACCGCCGAGCAATCAAAGACATCGCAATCAATCGTCCAGGCGACCGCGCAAATGCGAAAAATAGCTCAAGAGGTCGCCAAAGCTATTAGCGAACAAGGCCGGGCGGCGCGGGAACTCATCAAAGCCGCGCAAAACACAACCTCGGTTGCGGCGCAAGTACGCAAAGCCTCCGCCGAGCAAGCACTCGCGACCCGGCAGATCATGCAGGCGGTCGAGTCTATGCGGCGAGGCGCGGCTTCCAGCGCGCGCGCCTTGGCCGAACAAGCGAGCTCTGGTAATCAGATTTCGGCCGATGCCGGTCATCTCGCAAACTTGATCGCAAGCGTCAGCAAGGCAATGGCTGAGCAATCAGTGGCTGCCACACAAATCACAACTGCCACGGAGAGCATGCGCCGTCAGTCGGAAGAAGTGGCAAAGGCAATGGCCGAACAATCACGGGCAATCAGCGATATGACTGGAGTTGTTAGGGACGTGTCCAGGAAAGTCGCAGGGGTTAGCCGAGCTAACCGCGATCACGTATCTGCCTCGGGATCGATCCTCGGCGCCCTTGCTGACATCCGACACATCACTGAGCGCAACGCGCAAGGAGTCCAACAGACGACCCGCGGCACGGATGATCTGATCGAACTGGCACAGGGCTTCAACGCCATGGTGCAAAGCCTTGCACCAGACGGAAAGCGGAAGAACAGAAGGAAGAAGGCCAAGAGATAGAGGAACTTTGCAAATCTTGACCGCGCATACTGTTTTATGCGCGTTCATCCAAGCCGGCCCTGGCTTCGTGTGATCGTTGAAGCGAACCGCCCAGCGTATTAACAAGATGAGTACTCCGGCTCATGCCATCGGGATATTTACGACTGACGCCAACCTGGTCGTCCGCTCCTGGGACTCCTGGCTCGCAGAGGTTACTGGAGTCTCGGCAGACGACGCGCAAGGCAAGGCTATTGTGAAGCTGTTCCCTGAGCTGGAAGGGCGGAACCTCCTCTCGCGTTTTGAGCGGGTGTTGACTGAAGGCGTAGTCGAGATTCTTGCGCCGATATTCCATCATTATCTCTTCGCCTGTGCGCCGATTCATCCGTCGAAGAATTTCGAAAAGATGCAGCACTGCGTGACTATTGCTCCGCTGCGCGACCGGGAGTTGATTGTGGGTACCATTGTCACCGTAGAGGATGTCACACCGCGTCTCGACCGGGAGCTCGAGTTGGCCGGGCAACTGAGAAGAGCCGACGACGAGGCTCTTCGATTGCACGCGGCAGAAGCATTCGCGGAGCAGGATGAGATCCAAACAACTGCACCGCTTGTAGAGGCATTGGGCGATGAAAGCTGGCGCGTTCGCCGAATGGCCATCGACGGGCTCGCCCGACACGGCGGACCCGACGCCATCAAGTCTCTCCTCCAGACACTTCGCGATGAGCATAACAATTTGAACGTGCTGAACAGTGCGCTTCAGGTGTTAGCGTTAAGTGGTGTAGACGCAATCGGGCCGTTGATTGAGTGGCTGAACGAAGCCGATGTGGATCTGAGAATATACTCGGCACAAGCGTTGGGCGAACAGTGCGACCCACGCGCAGTTGCGGCGCTCATCCAGGCCCTGGAAGACGAGGATGCCAATGTTCGCTATCACGCGATCGAAGCGCTCGGCAAGTTACGGGCAGCCGAAGCCGTCGAACAACTGACCGAGGCAGCTGAATCGCATGATTTCTATCTAGCGTTTCCCGCACTGGATGCGCTCACCCGAATTGGCGACCCGCGTACCGCATCGAGATTAGTGCCGTTGCTCGAGGACGATATGCTGCGGGTACCGGCGGCCGACGCACTCGGACGACTTGGTGACGAGGACGTGGTGGCTCCGCTGGTGGCGCTATTAAATCGTCCAGATGCGCCGACACTGGTAATCGCTCAGGCGCTAACGGCGTTGTACGATCGCTTTGAAGAGTCTTATCAGGAAGGCTCACTTATTGCAGACCTCGTCCGCCCGGCAATCAAGGCGACCGGGGCCCAGAACCTGCTCGATACGTTAGGCGAAACAGGCGACGATGCGTTGCGAGCACTAGCGGTGGTCCTGGGCTGGCTGGAAGGTGAGGCGATAGAAAGGGCTTTGACCAGGCTACTCGGCCGCGCTACGGCGCGGAAAGAAGTCGTCGAGGCGCTTGTTCGACACGGCTCGCGGTCGGCGACGCTCCTTATCGAACAGCTCGATGCTGAGGACTTCGATATCCGGCAAGCGGCGGTTATTACACTTGGGCGAATCGGCGATACTCGCGCGGTTGAACCCCTCGTGGGAGTGTTGACGACTGACCCGGAACTGGTAATTCCCGCGGCCGGAGCGTTGGCGAAAATCGGCGACGGCAGAGCGTTTGAGGCGTTGCTTGGTTTGATTGGTCATCCTGAAGCATCGGTTCGACAAGCGGTAATCGCTGCAATCAATTCTTTGGGGCATCCTGAAATGGCCGATCGAGCGGTGACGCTATTGGAGGATCCCAACCCGCATGTGCGCGAATCGGCGGTGAGGATTGCCGGGTATTTCGGATATGCTAAATGCACAGAGTTGTTGATGAAGCGCTGCAACGACGAGGACGAGAGCGTTCGTCGCGCCGCGATTGAGCATATACCCTACCTGGAAGACGAACAGGTCACCTCAATTCTTGCGGACTCGCTTTCTAATGGGCCCGCACGAGTACGCGCCTCCGCCGCTCAAGCTCTCGCGCATGTTGAAGGCACGATAGCCTCATCGTATTTGCTGGCCGGACTGTTGGATTCTGATGACTGGGTGCGCTACTTCGCAGCGCGTTCGATCGGAATGCACGGATTCACGGAGGCCGTAGAGGAGCTTGCTCGGTTGGCACAGACAGATGTGGCGAATCACGTTCGTATAGCGGCAATTGAGTCACTCGGACAGATGGGCGGGGCACGAGCAGTTGCAGTGCTTGCTCCTATTGTTGAGTCAGATGATACGGATCTTGCTCGCGCAGCTTTGGGTGGGCTGGGTCTAATCGGGCATCCAGACGCTGTCCAGCCACTCCTGGCCGCGGTACGTTCACCGAACCCTTCATTGCGTATGGATGCGCTGCGAGCTCTGGGCATCCGCGGTGGGCCGGGTGCGGTTGACGCGATGGAATGGTCGGCAGCCTCCGATCCTGATGCGGGTGTGGCGCAGGCGGCGATTGACGCGCTGGCGCAGCTGGCGACGCCGGAAGCCATAGCAACCTTGACGTGGCTAACCTCTGACCCCAATCGGCGCGACGCCAGCATCGATACGCTTGCGAAAGTGGGCAAGGATCACATTGAGCTAATCGGCAATGGGCTGACTCACACCCAGCCAGCGGTTCGGCGAGGGACCGTTGAAGTATTGGGACGGATCAAGCATTCCCGAGCCTCCGATTTTCTAAGCAGGGCTTTGGACGATCCTGATGCTCTGGTGCGTTTGGCTGCTGTAAGAGCGCTGTCACATTTGGGCACTCGAATAGCCGAAAGGAAGATTGTAGCGATGGCGCGGACGGATCCGGATACAAACGTTCGGCGTACCGCTCAAAAGGCGCTGAAGAAGTAGCTATCAGAAACAATGCCGTTTTACAGAGATACCCTGGGCTTGCCTGATAGCGCGTTTGCATTGCTGCGCGATCTGATCCATGAGCGCACAGGATTGTACTATGACAATGGCAAGAACGAATTATTGACCGATAAACTCTCACCACTGGTGGTTGACCGCGGTTTTAATTCGTTCCTCGATTACTACTACCTCTTGAGGTACGACAGCGGGGCTGAGGAAGAATGGAAGCGAGTTCTCAACGCTCTTTCTGTGCAAGAGACTTATTTCTGGCGCGAAATCGACCAGGTGCACGCCGTGGTAGATATTCTGGTTCCACAGTATTTCTCCCAGAACCCTTTGACGCCGTTGCGAATTTGGAGCAGCGCGTGCGCCACCGGAGAAGAACCGCTGACGCTGGCGATGGCTTTGAGCGAAAGCGGCTGGTTTGATCGCGGGCCAATTCAAATCTACGGCAGCGATGCGAGTACCGCCGCCATCGAGAAGGCTAAGCGCGGAGTTTACCGGGAGCGGGCGTTTCGCAATCTCGTACCGCGCTTGCGCAGCAAGTACTTTTCCGAGCGGGAACGGCACTGGGAGATTCAGATGGAACTACATAGGAGGATTAATTGGAGAGTGGCGAATCTGGCGAAGGAGGATGATGTTTCAATGCTGGCTACAAATACTCAGATTATTTTCTGTCGCAATTTGTTTATCTATTTTTCCGAAGATTCGATTCTCAAGACATTGAAAATGTTTTATCGAATGATGTCGTCGCCGGGGTATCTGTTCGTCGGCGCTTCAGAATCACTGTTGAGATTAAAGACCGACTTCGAGTTTCAGGAGCTGGGTGCCGCGTTTGTCTACGTAAAGCGATAACCTCGGCGTGATAAGAATCGAGTGCAAGCGGGAAGTAGAACCAGCGGTTTGGGAGTTAGGTATATCTTATGGACAAAATAATCCGCGTCGTTGTTGTCGATGATTCATCATACGTGCGGAAGGTCATAAAGCAGATGTTGTCGCGGAGCCCTTTTATTGACGTAATTGGGGCGGCGCGCGATGGCGTGGAAGCGCTGGAAATGGTCGAAACCCTCAACCCGGATGTCGTGGTTTCTGACCTGATCATGCCGCGGATGGACGGGATAGCTTTTTTGCGTGAGCAAATGGCTCGCAAACCAGTGCCTGTAGTCGTCGTCAGTATTACAAACGAGGGGGGCGAACTTGCGCTTGCAGCGCTGGACGCGGGCGCGATCGATTTCATTCAGAAGCCTACTGCGCTGGCAACGGAAAAGATTTTCGAAGTGAGCGATGAGTTGATCCAGAAGGTCAAGGCGGCGTCGACTGTTTCAATGAAAGCTCATACTCTTGTCACCGGGCCTGGCACCGAGGCCGTACGCCCCTCGGTGAGAGCTGCTGGGGAACGTTTGGTAGACATTGTAGTAATCGGAATTTCAACCGGCGGACCACAGGCGCTCAAGTACCTGATTCCCCAGTTTCCCGCCGACTTCTCGGTGCCGATCGCTGTGGTTCTGCATATGCCGGTCGGGTATACGGAGTTGTATGCTCGGAAGTTGAATGAGCTGTCACAGCTCGATGTCAGAGAAGCGCAAGAAGGGGATCGGCTGACACCGGGGGTTTTGCTGCTTGCGGCCGCCGGTCGTCACTTGAGCCTCCAGCGGCAAGACAATGGAACCGTTACTACACACTTAGACACCCGGCCGTTTGATACACCGCACCGTCCGTCGGTGGACGTTCTGTTTCAGTCAACTTCGGAAATCTATCGCAATCGGACGCTGGGAGTGGTGATGACCGGTATGGGTTCGGACGGTAAACAAGGGTCAGCGTGGATAAAGGCTCAGGGCGGTCTGGTATACACCGAGGCGGAAGAGACGTGCGTGGTATACGGTATGCCCAGGTCTGTAGTAGAGGCCGGACTAAGTGATCGTAGCGAGCCTTTGGACCGAATAGCTCGGGCCATTATGGAGGTGGTATGATGGCAAAGATCCTGGTAGTGGACGACTCCGGGATGTCTCGTAGATCATTACGCAAGATCCTCGAACCCACCGGACACCAGATTTTCGAAGCGCAGGACGGCATCTCGGCGCTCGAATGCTACTTCATCGACAAGCCTGACCTGGTTCTCCTCGATCTCACGATGAGCGGAATGTATGGCATCGACGTACTCATCAAACTGCGCGAGATGGATCCCGCAGCAAAAGTAATCGTTGCCAGCGCAGACATTCAAAGTTCAACGCGCGAAATGGTTCAGTCGAGCGGAGCGAGGGCCTTTATAAGCAAACCGTTCACGGTTGATCAAGTTCTCAACACAGTGAATCTGGTCCTCGAGGAGGATAACGATGGAACTGACTGAGAACCAAAAGGATGCCCTATCGGAATTGATCAATATCGCCTTCTCACGGACCGCGGCGTCACTCTCTGAACTTACGGGTCATCGGGTCTTGCTGGAGGTGCCAAAGGTTGCAATTCATCCGATCGATGAGCTCTCCAACGCGCTTGCCGAATTCCTGCCGGCGGAAATAGCGACCGTTCATCAGGTTTTTAGCGGAGCAGTTACCGGCGATGCGCTAATGCTTTTGAGTTATGAAGGCGCAGTGATGCTCACTGACCTGCTGACCGATGGTGTTGGAACACCCAACCGGCTTGATGCATCGGATCGTGAGGTTCTTACCGAAGTCGGCAACATTTTGTTGAATGCCTGCCTGGGGATGTTTGGCAACTTACTTCAGGTGCACGTAACTTTTTCAGTACCCAGATTACATTTGGAAACGCTGGACGCGCTGCTTAAATCGCTGGTTATCGGAAAGGAAGGATTGCGGTACGCTCTGGTTGTGTACACATCATTTCGAATGCGCGACAGCGCGGTCCGCGGCTACCTGGTGATAGCGTTAAATGTTGCTTCACTCGACCGTTTAATCCAGGAAGCCGAAAGCTGGGAAGAAAGACAAGGGCAGTGACCATGGAGCCGCAAGACAAACAGAATGCTTCGGCTAAGACAACGACACTCGAAGCACATGCTGGAATTTCGGAGGAGCAGGCTATGCCGCTGACGGCCGCAGCATGGCGCTGGTTCAATGACCTTTCGGCGCAGGGCATCTTGATTACCGATGCCAAATTAAACATTCGTGCGTGGAATAATTGGCTGGAGACCCATTCCGGGCATCGCACCGAGCGAATCATTGGCCAAAACTTGCTTGAGGTTTATCCCGATCTTGCAAAGCGAGACCTTGATGAGTATTACAAGGACGTTCTGGCTGGGCAGGTTCGAGTGATTTCTCAACGACTGCACGGCTATTTCCTCCCGCTCCCACCGGGCACGGACGACGTTTCTTTCATCCATATGCAACAAAGCGCCCGCATTGCTCCGCTGATTGAAGACGGCCGTGTTATTGGGACGATCACTGTAATAGAGGACGTTACTGAGCGCGTCGCGCGCGAAGATCAACTGGTTCGCCTTCTCGGAGGGGAGAAAGCGGCTCGAGCCGAAGCCGAAGCCGCGAACCGCGCGAAGGATGAGTTTCTTGCTACTGTCTCTCACGAACTGCGGACGCCTCTTCACTCCATAATGGGATGGGTGCAAATTCTGCGGAAGGGTAAGGTTGATAGCGCAGGCCTGGAACACGCTCTGGAGGCGATAGAGCGGAGCGCACGGGCTCAAACGTCGCTCATCGAGGATATTTTGGACGCTTCTCGCATCATCACCGGCAAGTTGCATCTCGATGTCCGCCCGGTCGATCTGGTATCGGTTATCGAAGCAGCCCTCGATATTGTGCGTCCCGCTGCCGATGCAAAGGCAATTAAGCTCCACGCAAGAATGCAGCCTTTGCCTGGGTTGGTTCCAGGGGATACAAACCGTTTGCAACAGCTCGTCTGGAACTTGTTGTCGAATGCGATCAAATTCACGCCAAGAGAAGGACGGGTCGAGCTCCGGCTTGAGCGCATCGGCTCAGAGATTGAACTAGCGGTGAAAGACACGGGCCAGGGGATCTCCGAGGATTTTCTTCCGTTTGTCTTTGAACGGTTTCGCCAGGCGAATAGCACCGCCGCGCGCCAGCACGGAGGGCTCGGCCTGGGTCTCGCCATTGTGCGTCATTTGGTAGAGATGCATGGCGGCACTGTAAGGGCAACCAGTGCGGGGGAGGGTCTCGGAGCGACTTTTACAGTGCGGTTGCCGCTCATCGATATCGGCAAAACACCGGAGTCTGGGGGGCGCGACAACGCTCGATTTCCCCAATCAGTTGATCAAGAAGTGAGTCGGAGCGATTTCGAGCCACCCTTCAACGGGATCCGCGTGCTGATTGTTGATGATGACGTGGATGCGCGCGAGGTGCTCAATTTGGGTTTGTCACAGCGTGGCATTGAAGTGCAAGCGGCTGCCACCGCCGGCGAAGCACTAATGATGTTGAGGGAGTGGAGACCTGATGTATTGGTATCGGATATTGGCATGCCAAATGAAGATGGCTATTCGCTAATAGGGAGCGTGAGGTCCCTGGAGTTGGAACGCGGGGGGCAGATCCCCGCAGTGGCTCTGACTGGGTATTCGGGGGTTGAGGAACGTCGCCGGTTGCTATCCGCGGGGTACCAGGAATGTCTATCGAAGCCGGTTGATTTTGATGAGCTGACCACGTTACTCGCCAATCTTGCGGCCGGTTGAGGCTTTATGCCCTGACTGACCGCAACTGACCATGCCCGTGACGTGCTTGCGCCGGAAAACTGTTTAAGCGAATCCGGAATGTCCACCGGGGTACTTGCTTTGAGGGTGTTCGGCAACAGGCAGCTCAACACCGACGGAGGACAGAAGTTAGTTTTCGAAAACCACTCCGCCTGCCAGTCGCCCGGCCGCACCATGAACAATGCTTCGCCGTGCAGGACATTCGTCCCGGACTTGGTGACGATGTTCAACGCCGGGCCTGCGGTCCAGCCAAATTCCGAAGAGAACGCGTTGGTGAGAAGCGCCACTTCCTGGATGGCGCCGAGCGGTACGGTGGCGATAGCCGTTTGCCGGCCCCACGCCTCATCATTGTTTGCCCCGTCCAGTGTGAACGTGGTTGTCCGCAACGGAAAGCGAAATTTTTCTATGGCTGTCACTTTGAACTCCTTGTTCTTGAATTAAAGGGAGTAAACAGAACCTACATGATGTTTAGACACAACCGAACGGATTCTCTTCAGTCGTTGGTGAAAAAAATCCAGTCTTCCGCTGTCACTCAGCCGGGGGAAATCGGATGCCTGACCACAGACTAGACAGTCTATGGTTCGTACCTCAGAAAAGGGGGTTAGGTTTAGGGTAGGTATCGAGAAAACACACCGGGAGGATATCTAAGACAAGACTCCGCCGCGCGGGATAGCCTTGGTCCACTTAAGACAAACGTTGTGACCGACTACTCGCGTTCCTTCATTGGGCTACGGTCGCCGCGATTCGTTTCGGATCCAGCCGCCACACCGTGCCAGCGCGGATGTTCGAGAGCCACACCGAGCCGAGCCCAGCACGGATCGCATCGCCGCCTTCACCGGCGAATTGCTGCACCACCTTTCCGACCGCCGGATCAATTCGAGAGATTGGAAACTCGAACGAAGTGACCCACACCGAACCCTCACCAAAGGAGATCTCTCCACCAGGCCCGGGCACGCCGACTTCGATTGTCTCGACGACTTTGTTTGTCTTGGGATCAACTTTTGACACATCCCCGTTTGTCTGATTCAGCGTCCAGATAAACCCGCCTCCAATGGTAAGGAACCGCGGAGCCTTGCCGACGGGAATAGTCTCGACAACCAGATTCGTGTCCGGGTTGATCCGGATCAACGAGTTGGACTCGGTGCCAGTGACCCAAACCGCACCTTCCCCAAAGGCTGCGGTGAAAGAACCGGCCGGAACCTGGATCTCAGCGACCACTTTGTTTGTAGCCGGATCGATCCGTGACAGAATCCCTTTTTTGTCGGTGAGCAGCCATATGCTGCCGGCGCCTTGCGCCAACCCGCCTTCAGAATGGGCGATCCCGATCGGAATGGTCGCCGTAACCTTTCCTTCCTTGAGATCAACGCGCACCAACGCCTGATCGCCGCAAAGAGGGACCCACAAGCTGCCAAAACCGGTAGTTAGCCCTGAGCAGGGTTTGTTACCGACAGGAATCATTGCGAGGACCTTATTAGTCTTCGGATCGAGCCTTGCGACCGTGTTCTTGGGAAAGTTGGAAATCCAGACGGATTCGTCAATGGCGATCCAGTCCGGCGCGCCGGGTACATCAAAGACCGCCTCGGGCTTTAGCGCTGTCATCGGGACGCGCACATTCGGGGCTTTGACTCCGGGTCTGGGTGGCCGCGCTGGCTTGGGAGTCTGCGCCATTGAAGATAAAAGAATCGGAATAACAATGAGCACTCGTATCATGCGATGCATCTTAGCAAAAACCTGGAGCTAACGCAGACGAAATTCCCAGTCTGGTAACGGGTTGCCCCAAACTATGACCACTACCATACCTCCAAAACATTGCTCAGGTGGCGTTCCTGCGCTAGAGTTTTTCGGCTATCGCTTATAGTGCAGAAGTCTGAACTGAAAAGAAGGGCAGTTGAAAGTGCTTACTCATCGAGCCTCCACGAAATATCGGCGCCTCGTGTTAACCCTCGCGCTGTTGGTTGTGGCCGCATGGCCAGTCTGGTCTCAAAGCAAGGACGACTTTTTCGAGACCAAGGTGCGACCAACCCTGGCCACCGAATGTTTCTCATGTCATACCGAGTCACAACTGGGCGGGCTGCGTCTGGACTCCCGAGAAGCAATGCTAAAGGGAGGCAAATCGGGACCGGCAATAGTTCCCGGCGACCCTGACAAAAGTCTGCTTGTGACCGCGATCCGACAATCCGGAGCGTTGAAGATGCCGAAAGGCGGGAAACTCGCGACGGATCAAATTGAAGCGATCGCGCAATGGATTCGGACTGGTGCTGTTTGGCCCGCTATCGGCGCTAACCCGAGTGCCGCGAAAGGAGAGATCATCGTCGATCCGGCGCGGCGCGCGTTCTGGTCTTTCCAGCCGTTACGTGCGGCTCCAGCGCCTGCTGTCAAAAACACCCGCTGGCCAAAGACAGATATCGACCGCTTTATTTTGTCTCGCCTGGAGAAGGAAGGACTGGCGCCGGTCGGACCTGCCGATCGCCGGACGCTTTTGCGACGCGCGACACTTGATCTCACCGGCATACCGCCGAACGCCGAAGAGATTGAGTCGTTCGAAAATGACAAATCGCCGGATGCTTTTGCAAAGGCGGTGGATCGCCTGCTTGCTTCCCCACAATACGGCGAACGCTGGGGACGTTTATGGCTGGACGTGGCGCGTTACGGTGAAGATGACTACCGGAGCCTCGATCCGATGGGCCGCGGATTCGCTCCTTATCCCCACGCCTACTTGTATCGAGACTGGGTGGTTAAAGCCCTCAACGAGGATCTGCCCTATGACCAGTTTGTCCGTGCTCAATTGGCCGGTGACCAGCTGGATGAGAAGGAGCGTGTGAGAACATTGCCGGCGCTCGGATTTCTCGGGCAGGGGCCGTGGTATTACGACAACGGTGCGGTCGAGGTTACCCGAGCGGACGAGCGGCATGATCGCGTTGATGTCGTCAGCCGCGGGTTTCTCGGACTGACGGTCGGTTGTGCTCGATGCCACGATCACAAGTACGATCCGATCCCGACTAAAGACTACTATGCTATGTCGGGTGTGTTCGCCAGCACGACCTATAAAGAATACCCTCAAGTTCCGCAAAGCATCGTCGATCAATATAAGGATCTTGAAAAGAAGCTCAAGAACAAGGAGAAGATGCTTGGAGAGTTTCTGCAGAATGAAGGGAGACAGTTGTCGGAAGGCCTCACGCTGCAGGCCTCGAAATACATGCAGGCTGTTTGGCGGGTGACCGGCGAGCCAAAGGAAGACCTCAACGAAGCCATCGAAAAGAACAAACTCGATTTCGAGCTGATGCAGCGGTGGATCAAGTTTCTCGCTCGACCTCCACGCTACTATCCCTACCTCAAGGACTGGCAGTCGATGATGCAAAAGGGAGGAACGGCGCCGGAAGCCAAAAAACTGGCCGAGGATTTCCAGACGCTGCTGTTGGATGTCCTGTTCGAGCGAAAGGAATTAAAAGAGCAGAACGACATCATCATCGCCAAATCGCTCTCAGGCACTAAACCAAAAGAACCTTTGTTCAAACCAAACGAGTTTGTCACCAACGACGACTTCTGCCCGAGCTGCGGCGTCGAAACAAAAGCGATGTCTCTGGAGCGAACCAATCTTTTTATGGATGTTTACGTGCGCGATCTGGACGACCCCATGCTTCCGGGCGTGATCCAAAAATTCAAACCGGGACTCCTCTCGTTCAGAGGTTGGGGGCTGGAGCGCCAGTTGAGCGCGGAAGGCCGCGCTTATCTCGCCGCGCTGCGAGAAGAAATCGAGAGCTTCAGAAAAAAGATGCCGGCTCAATATCCTTATGTGCACGGAGTTGCGGATCAGGAGAAGCCGGTGGATCTACCGGTCAGTCTCCGCGGCAATCCAAACAATCTCGGTGAAGTTATTCCACGAGGTTTCCTCTCGGTGTTGTCGCCCGACAGCCGACTGAGCTTCAGCAAGGGGAGCGGACGTCTCGAAATGGCAAATGCGATCCTTGCGCAGCCGTTGGCGATGCGAGTCATCGTCAATCGCATCTGGAAATGGCATTTTGGATCGGGAATCGTAGACACCCCCAGCAATTTCGGTTTTAACGGCGAACGCCCCGTCCATCCCGAACTGCTCGAATACCTGGCCGATTCTTTTAAGCGGAACGGGATGTCGATCAAGAAGCTTCATCGCGAGATAATGCTCAGTTCGGTTTACCAGCTCAGCAACGAATCCAACAAAACGAATTACGATAAGGACTCGGCGAATCGCCTTTACTGGCGGGCCAATCGGCGACGGATGGATGTCGAACAAATCCGCGATTCTCTGTTGGCGACTTCCGGCGCGCTCGACAAAAACATGGGCGGGCCTTCTGAAGCATTGACGCCGCAATCGACGCGGCGAACCTTGTACGGGAAAGTTAGCCGCTACAAACTGGATGACTTCCTTCAGCTCTTCGATTTTCCAAGCCCCAACATTTCCGCCGAGCAGCGTTACGCGACGAATGTGCCGTTACAGCGTCTGTTTTTCATGAACAGCGATTTTGTTCAACAGCAAGCTGAACTGCTGGTCAGGCGGATAGAAGCCGAACCCACCCTGGAAGCGCGAATACAAAAGGCTTACCGCCTTGTGTTCGGCCGCGCGGCCACGCCCGAAGAGTTACGGCTTGGGATCGAATATCTGCGCAATGAGCCGCTGAAAGAATACGAAGAACGAAAGAAAGCAGAAGAGGAAAAGGAAAAGAAGAAGGCGGAAAAGAAGGAAATGGCCGACAAGCAGGGCGCCGCTCCCGCCAAGCCTGAGGCCCCAAGCGTAATAGCAGAAAAGGCCGACCCGCCAGCTATGGAGCCCGGCGGGATGATGTCCGGGGTCGTGCCCGGGGCCGCTAAAAGCGATGAGAAGAAGCCTCTTCTCCCGGTGACTCATTGGGGACGGTACGTCAAGATACTTATCAGCTCTACCGAATTCATCTTTATCAACTAGAGCGAAAGACACTCAGATGACCCACAAAGAACCAACACCGATCACCCGTCGCGAAGCGCTTTGCCGCATGGGCAGCGGATTCGGAATGATGGCATTTGCGAGCCTCGTGGGAGAATCGCTCGCGCTCGCTCAAACTCAAACCTCCGCGGCGTCCACGAACTGGCCGAAGGGTGGAGTTCACCACGCCGCGCGCGCAAAGCACGTTATTTTCCTCTACATGAACGGCGGGCTCTCACAGGTAGACAGCTTCGATCCGAAGCCAATGCTCGACAAGTATCACGGCCAGCCGCTGCCTGGAGGAACGATTCTTACAGAGCGAAAGACCGGCGCGTTGTTGCGGTCGCCGTATGTGTTCAAGAAATACGGCCAATGCGGAATGGATGTGAGCGAGTTGTTCCCAAACGTCGGCGAGTGCGCCGACAGCATCTGTTGGATTCGTTCTGTTCACACGGACATCCCGAATCACGAGCCCTCGATGCTGATGATGAATACCGGCTTCAGTCAGGCGGGACGCCCGTCGCTTGGTTCATGGCTGACTTATGGTCTCGGAGTCGAGAACAAGAATCTGCCGGCGTTTGTGGTGCTGTGTCCCGATGTTCCAACCACCGTCGGCCCGCCGTTATGGAACAGCTCGTTCTTGCCTGCCATCCACCAGGGAACCTATATCTCGGATAAGCCGGGTGAAAAACAGAGTGCAGAACTGCTGGTGGAGCCGGGGTTCGATCCACAAAAACTGATTTCTTACATTCACAATCAGAAATTCGCGCTGCCCGAACAACGCCGCGAGCTTGATCTGCTCACCCGGCTCAACCGGCTACAAATGGAGCGCGAAAAATCTCCGGACCCGCAGGTCGAAGCAACGATCCAGTCGATGGAGACAGCCTATCGCATGCAGACTGAAGCGCCGGAGGTTTTCGATATTCGCAAGGAGACTCCGGCGACCTTAAAACTGTATGGCCCGGGGAGTACCGCGCGCGGTTGCCTGCTCGCCGTTCGGTTAGTACAACGCGGAGTTCGAATGGTCCAGGTTTACTACGCCAAAGGCGATCCGTGGGACGCTCACATTGACATCCAGCAGCACCGGAAGTGCGCACTCGACTCCGATCAACCGTTTGCCGCGGTAATCAAAGACCTCAAATCGCGCGGGTTGTTTGATGATACTCTGGTAGTTTGTGGGTCAGAATTCGGACGCACTCCGGTAGTTGAAACAGGCGGCGGCAACGGAATTCAGAACGGCCGGGATCACAACCCGTTCGCGTTCACGATGTGGATGGCGGGTGGCGGCGTCAAAGGCGGCCACATCCACGGCGCGACCGATGACTTTGGCTTCAAGGTTGTTGACAAACCGGTGCACGTACACGATCTGCACGCGACAATTCTGCACCTGATGGGGATCGACCACACCAAGCTTACGTACCATTACAGTGGTCGAGATTTCCGCCTGACGGATGTCGCGGGAAATGTTGTCCAGGAGATCATCTCTTAGGAGTTGATCGAGACGTGCCTAAGTTGACGGTTAATCGGCTGGCCTCGAAAGCAATTTAGCATTATTTTCATAGCTTCCCTTTCTTCGGCATATGATGGAGCCTCGAGTCGCAATCACCGCCATACGCGTTGTAGAACCAAGCGTTCATAGCTCGCTTTGGACTCGTTCAAGCAGCCTCTTGGTGGCTCGAATGCCGTCCGGCTCGCTCAACTTGTTTCCTTCGTACTCTATCCCTAAATAGCTGCGGTAACCTGCGTCAAGCACAATCTGCATCATTCGCTTGTAGTCAGTTTTCGTTTCGTTACCTTGTTCATCAAACTCGTGTGACTTGGCGCTCACGGCTTTTGCATACGGCATCATTTCTCTTACGCCCTGGTATCGGTCGTACTCCTTGCCATCGCCGAGATTGAAGTTACCGAAATCTGGAAGCGTGCCGCACCGCGGATGATTCACCTTCTTTATCACCGCCGCGAGCCAGGCGCCATTAGATGATAACCCGCCATGGTTCTCAACAATCACATCGATCTTGTGGCTTGCGCCAAACTCAGTCAGTCTGCGCAGTCCGTCGGCGGCCCTCTCCAACTGCTCTTCATAGCTGCCGCTGCTCTGGGCATTAACCCGAATGATTTTGCAGCCCAAAAACTTCGCCGCTTCTACCCACTTGTAATGATTTTCGATGGCTTGCCTGCGCTTCGACTCATCAGCATCTCCAAGCGCGCCTTCACCATCAATCATAATCAACCGGCTCTCAACGCCCAGATCGCGTGCCCGTTTCTTCATTTCGCCCAAGTAACTTCGGTCCGTGGCCTTATCCTTGAAAAACTGGTTGACGTATTCCACCGCAGTAATCCCGTAATCGTTTTTGGCTATCTTGGCGAAGTCCAGATGGTCGAGTTGCTTTGCAAAGAGCGCGCGGTGCAGCGACCACTCGGCAAGAGAAATCTTAAAGAGCGGCCTCTTAACACCGGCGAACGACTGCTGAGCTGTCAGGCCAGCCACGCTCACGGTAGCCGATAACTGGACAAATTGCTTAACGAAGCTGCGACGATCAATGTGGTTTCCCATAGCTAATTGTTCTCAGCTTTTATCCTGTTTGACGGAAGATTCAATCGTACATTTTTGCCACAATACTAACCTTGCAATATGGCGGCGTAGCTCAGGTGGTTAGCGCGGGATTCATAACCCCAATCAATGCTAGTCCTTGCTTTTCTGTCTAAGTCTAAAACGTTCTATCTACTGCGATTTGTAGACGGGATTCCATGCGTATGTTTAGAGGCACACCTTTCTTACTGGATGCGACTGAAAAGACCAGGCGGATATGGAGTTACCAAAAGTGGATGGCCAGGACGTTTGGTGGTCCATGAGTTCCAGACATCACCTTGGTTGAAAGAACAACCTGCATATTCTTCTCGTGCCAGTTGTCGGGCGCATTCCTCAATGCCTCAGCGAAATAGGCTTCGTTGGTGAGAAACTCAGCCGCGACCTTTGTACCGTAGTGCGTAATCCCGGCCGCGATCACAACCGTTTGTTCGGTTGTCGGATCAAAGACTCTCGACACGATAGCGTAATCGACAGTGATTGTCCGATGAGGCCATGTGTTGACTATGTTCCACTCGGCATTGTCTGGTCTCTGACGATCCCGTACGATCAGGAGCCCGTTCTGCACGTCGTTATCGAAGTAAAACCGCAACTCACCGGCCAGCCCTAGAGTCCAGTCGTTATTAAATGCGCCGATCAAAACGCACGGTCTTCCGCGCAGATCTGCCAGCGATACCGACCGCCCGCCGCGGAGTTGTGCTTTTTTGCCCTTTTGCGCAAAGAGGTTGGAGAGTTGAGAGAACGCTTGCGCATCATCAAGTGAGATGTACCAATCCCATGTAGGCACCACGTCAGCCAGCGGTACACTCGTAATGCTCGTCGGAGGGCTTTGCTTTTGCGCTGCACTTTCAAACCAGCGGTCCATATCGAACCGTGCCCTGCCGCTGAAAGTGTAACTTTTGGGCTGTCCGATACACACCAGCAGATTGTCCTGGGGAGCAATCAACGGCGCCCAGAAACGGTCCAAGTCGGTTCTACGAAAGCCTGGAGACAGCAAAATTGCAGATGCGGCGATTGCGCAGCCGGCGGCAAGTATCAATAATGCGGGGATTCGCCAATGCGTGGCTGCCGGTTCGGCCTTTTCCAGGGGCAGGTGAATCTCCGGAATATAGGACCCGGCGTGCATATCGATCCGAAGCTCCTCGGCGCGGCCGGGCTCCAGGTAATATTGCGCGAGCCGCTTGCGAACCTCGCTGGCGGTGCCTCGAACCACTGGGTCTTGATTCGTATCGTACTGCGGGTCTCGCTTGAATACTTCAACTCCCAGAACCCGCTCTTTGAGACATTCAGGGTGGTTGTCGCTGGCATGCTCGACGACGTAGCGCAGGAAAAGCGAGCATTTCTTGCTCGATCGGAACTGAGGACTATCCAGAATCCGTTCCAGTTGTGCAAGCACTGTCGGCCTGGACAGTCCCTTTGCCGCAGTGGGCCGCTGGGCGACGGCCCTCCCTCCGCCGTTTATTGCTTGGGTGGACACGGTGCCGCGGATTCTATCACAGGCTATCTATCGCTCCAAGCATTTCCTATCCAGGATTTTGTCGACGTAAAGTACCTACCGAGACCCCATTTTTAACTCTGATTTAACATTTTCCTCTTATTTTAGGAAGAAGAGGCTTGCTCGAGCTGACAGGTACAGTTCCGTAGAGTGCCTGACGACGGGCGACCCAAAGCAATACCCTTGAGCCCGCCCACTGGTACGTGTGCCAATGGGAAGTCGTGTCGAGACCGAGGTTGTGTGAAGTAGTTGAGACCGAGGTCGATCGTATCAGTTCTTGATTCCCTGCAATCCCGCAGCCTTGCACTAGCCTGACCTTAGACGCAGCCAGTCTACGTTTCGGTTTCGGCTCTGGGGTTCACGCACTTTCAGGGTGACAACTTGGCTTACGTCACGATTTGCCGGCTGGCGTCTGATCGTGACAACCGTCGGGTGTCTGCCCAACCGCGCAAACAGGGTCGATCAACTGACTACCTCGGCTTTTAGTTCCTGCGGCGTTCGACGCTGCGAAACCCAGGATGCTTGTTTCTCAAGCGAACACCTAACTCAGATAATTCCGCTTATTCAAAATAGGAGACCCCATCGGGCTCACAACGGGGAGGAGGAACGACATGAACAGTAAAATCCCAAAGATGGCTCTCGGCGCTGCCGTGCTTCTGGCGATTCTGTTGATGGCAACGGCATTTGCGCAAACCAGCGCAACCCTGAGCGGGACGGTACAGGACCAGCAGGCGAACGTCATCGCCGGAGCTAAGGTCACCGTTTCCGTTCCAACGACGAATCAAAGGTTCGACACCACAACCGGCGATGCAGGAACCTTCAGCTTCCCAACGCTACAACCCGGAACCTACACACTCACCGTAGAGATGAAGGGGTTCAAGCAGTTGGTGAAGACCGGCATTGTGATCAACACCGCCGACAGACAATCTGCCGGAACGTTGACATTAGAAGTGGGTGAGGTGTCTGCTGTCGTCGAGGTTGTAGCCGAGTCCGCCCAGCTTATGATCAAGAGCGAGAGTGGAGAGCAGTCGGAGCTTATCACAGGCCGCCAGCTTCAAGAGACCGCAGTCAACGGAAGAAATTACCTCGACCTGATGAAATTGATTCCCGGCACTGTAAGCACCGTTAACGGCCAGGTGGCTGGCCCCGGTGGTCTGGGCAACTTCAACATCAATGGTACTCGTGGCAATATGCACAACCTGACCATCGATGGAACAACAAATGTCGACACCGGTTCGAACGGCACTCAGCACGTCGCGTTGAATATTGACACGATTGCTGAATTCAAAGTGCTGACGTCTAACTACCAGGCCGAGTACGGGCGTTCGGGAGGTGGCGACATCAAGATCGTCACCCGCGGCGGCGGTAAGGACTTTCACGGGACGTTGTACCTGTTCCATCGGCACGAGGGGCTCAACGCGAACACGTTCCTGAATAATGCCGACGGATTTAAGAGCAATGGTGTACAGCAGAGCGAGCGTAGCCTTTATCGCTACAACTACGCCGGGTATAACGTCAGCGGTCCTATCAGGATGCCCGGCAAATTCCTCGACAGCAAGGTAAAGGACAAGGGATTCTTCTTCTGGGCACAGGAGTGGCAGCGGCAGCTAGTGCCCACTGGGCCGCGTCAGGTGCGTGTGCCGACAGCAGCCGAGTTGGCGGGCGACTTCAGCGCAACCACGGGTCCGACGGTTGGCAGCGCGGTCATTGTGATCAAGGATCCACTCACGGGTTTGCCATTCCCTGGCAACCGCATTCCGGCTAACCGGATCGACCCCAGCGGGCAAGCAATCTTAAAGCTGTTCAACCAGCACGCGAATAGCGCAGGGTCATTGCCGCTGTTCAATCACCAATCACAGTTGAGTGCTGGTTATCCGCGACGTGAAGAAACCGTTCGAATAGACTATCACGTCACAAACAATACTCACGCTTTCGCGCGTTACACCAAGGACACTGACCAACAGATTCTGCCGTATGGTCTGGGCTGGACTTCCGGGCAGAACTTCCCGTTGACGCCCACCATATTCAAACAGGGTCCGGCGTGGAACGCTTCTTTGAACGTAACCAGCTCGCTGTCGCCGACGCTGACCAACGAGTTCATCTTCGGGCCCAGCCAGAACAATCTGACCCTCGATCCACAGGACCCGGCTGCCGCAACCTTTGCCGGTATTGGATTGACGTTCCAGCCGCC
>Ga0075428_100001428_pt1 | contig 25473 bp, 25 predicted proteins | sample RhiMetdeltSRZDD2_FD_75291 | JGI IMG/M metagenome (GOLD analysis project Ga0075428, IMG submission 75291) | Populus rhizosphere microbial communities from Tennessee, USA - Rhizosphere MetaG P. deltoides SRZDD2 | ecosystem: Host-associated > Plants > Roots > Rhizosphere > Soil | place: USA... | reverse complement strand
GCGTACCCGAGCCCCCACTCGCGATGCAGTGCCAGCGCGGCCACGGTCGCGAAGATCAGCGTGAAAAGGTGATCCAGGAAGTGGCCGATATTGAGCAGCAGGAAGTGCAGCCGGTCGCGCATGCGATCTCCTTGGGCCGGCGTTATCGGCCGTGTGGCCGCAAAACTAGCGCCTTTGCTGTGTAGGGGGAACCGGGGTGTTGGCAGGGGCAGCACCCATCCAGGCGCATATCTGGCATTCTTGAGACATCCGCTGCGAATGCGCCGTGCGTGGCATTCGCCAGCTCAATTTTGGAGGTCGGTAGAACATGATGGTTCGCTATTGTTGGGCGTTGGGCGCCGCCGCCGCGGTCGCCTTGTCGGTGGCGTCGGCGGCATTTGGCCAGCAGACATCCGGGGCGCGCATGTTCGTGCGCCTCGAGGTCGTGCAATTCAGCGAATGGGTCAAGACCTATGACGGGTTTGCTCCGGCGCGTAAGGCGGCCGGCATCACGCAAAGTACCGTCTGGCAGTCTGCAGACGACCCCAACGACGTGCTCATTATCAACGATTTCCCGAGCCTCGAGCAGGCGCGAGCATTTGCCGCCTCCGGCGATCTGAGGGACGCCATGCGCAATTCGGGCCTGCGCGGTCCTCCGCAAGTCTGGTTCGCAGCCAAGGCCAGGTAGGGGTGCCGATTGACGCGGCGCGGGCCTGCACCTAGGGTCCGCGCCCGAACACAAGCCCGCAACGTGCCGGGCCAAGGAAGCCTGCAATGCAAGACCTCGAACCCGCGCTGGTCGCCGCCGCTCAGGATGCGCGCGCCTGGCCATTCGAGGAGGCGCGCCGGCTGATCAAGCGGCTGGCGGGCCTGAAGGGCGGCGCCGACAAGACGGTGATCTTCGAGACCGGCTACGGACCATCGGGCCTGCCACACATCGGCACGTTCGGCGAGGTGGCGCGCACCAGCATGGTGCGGCACGCTTTCGACGTGCTGGCGCAAGGCAAGCGCAAGACGCGGCTGATCTGCTTTTCCGACGACATGGACGGCCTGCGCAAGGTGCCGGACAACGTGCCCAACAAGGACATGCTGGCCGCGCACCTCAACAAGCCGCTGTCCGCGATCCCCGATCCCTTCAGCAACGAGTACGAGAGCTTCGCTGCGCACAACAACGCGCGCCTGCGCCGCTTCCTGGATCGGTTCGGCTTCGAGTACGAGTTCTTCTCGGCAACGGAATGCTACAAGGCCGGCCGCTTCGACGAGACCTTGCTTGCCATGCTCAAGGTCTACGACAAGGTGATGGACATCATCCTGCCGACGCTGGGCCCCGAACGCCGTGCTACCTACTCGCCCTTCCTGCCGATCTGCCCGCGCACCGGCAAGGTGCTGCAGGTGCCGATGGTGGAGCGCCATCCGAAGAAGGGCACCGTCGTCTACGTCGATCCGGACACGGGCAAGAAGGTCGAGACTTCGGTGAAGGGCGGCGCCGTCAAGTGCCAATGGAAGGCCGACTGGGCCATGCGCTGGACCGCGCTCGGTGTCGACTACGAGATGGCCGGCAAGGACCTGATCGAATCCGTGACGCTGTCCTCGCGCATCTGCAAGGCGATCGGTGGTACGCCGCCGGAAGGTTTCAACTACGAGCTGTTTCTGGACGACAAGGGCGAAAAGATCTCCAAGTCGAAGGGCAATGGGCTGACCATCGACGAGTGGCTGACCTACGCGTCGCCCGAGAGCCTGTCGCTCTACATGTTTCAGCGGCCCAAGAGCGCCAAGAAGCTGTATTTCGACGTGATCCCGCGCGCAGTCGACGAATACCTGCAGCTGCTGGCCGCCTATCCGCGCCAGGACGCCAAAGCGAGGCTCGACAATGCGGTGTGGCACATCCACACCGGCGCACCGCCGGCGGCCGAGCTGCCCATCACGTTCGGCCTGCTGCTCAATCTGGTGGCTGCCTCCAACGCGCACGACAAGGACGTGCTGTGGGGCTTCATCCGCCGCCACGCGCCAAGCGCGGGGCCTAACACGCATCCGCTGCTCGACCATCTGGCCGGCTACGCGGTGCGCTACTACGAGGACTTCGTAAAGCCGGCGAAGAAGTTCCGGCTGCCCGACGAGGTGGAGGCGGGCGCTCTGCGCGCGCTGTCGGCCGCGCTCGGCAAGGCTCACGCTACGGCCGCGGCGGAGGAGTTGCAGGGCATCATCTACGATGTCGGCCGCGCCATCCCGCGCTATCAGGACCCCAATGCCAAGGGCGCCACGCCGGACAAGCCGGGAGTCTCGAACGCCTGGTTCGGCACCATCTATCAGGTGCTGTTGGGCGAGGAGCGCGGGCCTCGGTTCGGCAGCTTCGTGGAGCTGTACGGCATCGACAACACGCGCAAGTTGATTGAGCGCGCGGTGGCCGGCGAGCTGGTCAGCCAGGCGGCTTAGCGCACGCTGAATGGGTATCTTGCGAGGCGTGCCTCGACTGGCTCAGCACGCGCTGCCCGGGGCGGCGCACGCCCTGCTGGCCATTGGGACTGCTGCAATACTGCCGCCCTATTGGGCCCGGCGCTCGTTGGGCTCGGTGGCCTTGGCCGCCTTGGCGCCCTGCAGCTGCTTCACACGGTCGCGCATGCGCGCCTCGGCCTGACGGTAGCATTCACGCTCGTATTCAAGCCTGATGCGCGTGGCAAGCTCGGCGTTGGGATCTGCAGCTGCGCCATCGGCCAATTCCGGCCGGCCCTTCTGGGCGCCGCAGTCGGGCTCGACCGGCGTGTCCACCCGGGCGCGCTCAGGCGACGCAGGCGCCTTCGGCTTGATCTTTGCGACCCGCTTGGCGGCCACTGAATCGACGTAATCGGGAAGATGGTAGCCGCCATAGACCTCATCAACCTGGAGTGGCTTACCGCATCCGCTCAGCATGGCGGTGCAGAATAAGGCGGCGAGAACGAAAGGCGGACAACAGGGCTTGTTGCTCTTGGCCACGCGCACTTTCCCTGCGGCTCGGGCGGCGCCCCAACGCCGGGACTACGCGCCGTTGACATGCTTCAGCCGTATACTGGGTGAACGATGATCGTGGTCGAATTTGGAGCTGATTGCTCGCTATGAGCACTAAGCGTGACGTCAATGTCTGGCAACACTTCGGCAATACTTTATGCTGAATTATATGTTTTGCATTTTGGGGCGGAGAACGTATCGTAGCTTGCTGGGGCGACGTGGAGGGAGAGGCGTGCGGATAACCGCGCGCTATCCATGATCGTCCCCACGTTGCTCCCGCCGAGGTGAACATGCCTATCCGACCGGGCTCGGACCCGGCCGGGTACGTCGAGTAGTTGAGTATCGAGGGGGAGGTTGCCAGTGCCACGCCTTTTGTCGCTGCTTGTCTGCGTCGCGTTGCTTCAGTTGTCTGGAGTACCGGCCGGCGCTCAGAGCACCAAATCCGAGTACCTTCTGGCGCAGATCGGTCAGGCGCCCAAGCGTGCTGTCCCGATCCCCAACAAGCCGGTTGCCGAGGACGAGGTTGCCAGAGCGGCACGCATTAACAACTGGACGGTCGGTGTCGCCGGCGGACTGCTGGAAGGCACGTTCGTCAGATACGCCGCCGATCTCGGCAAGGCACTCGACGACGGCGACAACCTGCGCGTGCTGCCGATCGTCACCTATGGCGCGGTCGGTAACGTCACCGACCTCATTTATCTGAAGGGCGTCGATTTCGCGATCACCTACGCCGACGTGCTCGACCACTTCAAGAACGTCGAGAAGATCCCGGGCATCGAGCGGCGCATCAACTACGTCATTCCGATGTTCCAGGGCGAGGTCCACCTGTACGTACGTCCGGAGATTAGGACCATCCAGGATCTGGCCGGCAAGAAGGTCGGCTTCAACACGGTGGGCAGTGCCGCCAACTATACGGGCGACATCGTCTTCAAGCGGCTCGGCATCAAGGTCGATCAGGTTTTCCAGAACAACGCGCTGGCCATCGAGGCCATGCGCAAGGGCGAACTGGCCGGCATCGTGCACGTGGTTGGCAAGCCGAATGATCTGTTCACCAAGCTGAAGCCGGAGCCCGGCTTCCATTTTCTGCCGGTGGAATACGGCGACAAGTTCGCCGACTACTATGTGCCGGCGGAGCTCACCTCGGCAGACTATCCCAACCTTATCCCGCCCGGGCAGAGCGTTCAGACCATTTCCGTGTCGGGTCTGCTCGCAGTCTACAACTGGAAGACGGATACGGATCGCTATCGTCGCTGCGTGCGCTTCATCGAGTATCTGTTCAATCGCTTCGACAAGCTGCGCGAGCCCCCCTATCAGCCGGGCTGGCGGCAGATCAATCTGGCCGGCAGCATTCCCGGCTGGACGCGCTTTGCACCTACGCAGGAGCTGATCGACAAGGCGGCCCGCACAACCGTCGACGCGGGCTTGGCGCGTCAGCAGGCGGCACGCGCAGCGCCCAACAACGCGGCTGAGCAGGAACGACTGTTCCGCGAATTCTTGGAGTGGAGCAAGCAGCAGAAGCGTCAATAGCCAGAGGGCACATGGTCTGAAGGAGGCGCAGCTGTACGATCTGGATCAGGCACAGGCTTGCTGTAGCGCTGCATCCTGCAGCGCGCGGCCGACTGCGCGCGCTGCAGGCTCACGCTTGCAGCGCTTCAAGCAGCTCGGGTTGACCGCTTGCGTCGCCCTCTGCGTCATCGTGATAGGCTACGGGACACCAGCCCGGCCGGCCGAGGCGCAGCAGCGCCTTGCCATCGTTGTTCCGGCGGTCGTCAAGGCGCAGCCGGCGTCCAAGACGCGGCTGCCGATCGAGATCACCTCGTCCGACGGGCCGGCCAGGAACAGCTTCCTGCGCATCCGCGGGCTGCCAATCGCGGCAGCCCTATCGGACGGACATGTGATCGCGCCGGGGTCCTGGGCCGTGTCGCTCAACGCCCTGGCCAGTCTCAACGTCATCCTGCCGGTCGGCGTCCAGGGATCCTCAGACATCTCCATCAACCTGGTGAGCGTCGAGGGTACCGTGCTGGCCGAGGCTAGAACCGTGCTGTCGGTCGAGGTGACGCCGGCCGCCGCGGTGCGACCGGAGCCACCGGTCGCTATACGACCCGAGCCGCCAGCCGCCGTGGGTACGGGCGATCGGGTGCCTATTACGCCGCTGCCCCCCGAGGAGCGCGAACGGGCCGCCGGCATGCATGCCAAGGGACAGGAACTGCTCGACCGTGGCCAGGTGTATGCCGCGCGCAAGCTGTTTGAGCGCGCTGCCGAGATCGGGCTCGCCCAAGCCGCCGTATCCCTGGCAGCCACCTATGACCCCGAAGAGCTGAACAAGCTGCAAGTCATGGGGCTGCCTCCGGACCCGGCCGCCGCGCGCAAGTGGTATGAGAAGGCGCGCGAACTTGGCGCCGTGGAGGCGTCCGACCGGTTGCGCCGTCTCGGCGCGGTACGCTGATCATTCGGCCTTGATGCCGCCCACGATGATGACCGGCGCCCACCGATCGTGTTCCTGCTTGAGGACCGCGCGGAACTGATCGGGCGTGCCGGCAATGACCGACATGAATTGCGACTTGAGCTTCGTGACCACGGCAGGATTGGCGAGCACGGCCGCTGCTTGCGCGTGAAGCTTGGCGAGGATGGCATCGCTGGTGCCGGCCGGGGCAATCAGTCCCACCCAGGCGTCGGCCTCCACGTTGGCAACGCCGGCCTCGCCCAGGGTCGGCAGCTCGGGCAGCAGCGGCGAGCGAATGGCCGATGTCACTGCCAGCATCTTGAGCTTGCCGGCCTTGCCGAGTTCGGCCACCGAACCGGCCGGCAGCACCGCCACCTGCACGTCGCCGCGCAGTAGCGCCGTGACGGCGGCGGGCGAACCCGGAAACGGCAGATGCACAAGGTTCGCCTTGGCATGGAGAGCAAGCGACGCCATGGCCAAATGCGATAGCGATCCCCGCCCGATCGAGCCGTAGGTGATCTTGTCGGGCTCCTGCCTTAGCAGCGCCAGCAGTCCCGCAACGTCGTGCGCGGCCAGGCTGTTGGTGGCCACCAGGATGCTCGGCTGTGCGGCAAGGACGCTGATGGGCGCGATGTCCTTGGCGGTGTCGTAAGGCATGCTGGCAAACAGCAGCGCGTTGATCACCAGGGGTCCCACGATGCTGACCCCCAGGGTATGCCCATCAGGTGCCGCCTTCGCGACCGCGGCCGTGCCGGTATTGCCGCCGGCGCCTGCCCGGTTCTCAACGATGAACGGCTGCTTCAGCCGCTCCTGCAATCCCTCGGCCAGGATACGCGCCAGACTATCGGGCGTAGAGCCGGCGCTGAATGGCACGATGATTGTCACCTGCCCTGCCGGCCACTCCTGCGCGTGCGCCGGCAGGCACCAGAGCATCAGCATCGCGGCCAGGCAACCGGCTGTAAAGCGCCGCATAGACAAACCCTCCCATACTCATGCTGCTTGTGCCCAGCTGGCGAAAGCTATGCTGCTGTACGGCCATGCCAGCCGATTTTACATGTGCAAGCGGCCACACAGGAGCCCCGCTTGCGGGCCGGTATTCAACCGGGTCAACACAGGTACATATCGACAGAGCTTGAGCGCAATTCCAAGGCATGGCGCCAGCAAGCGTGACCATCGACGTTTCTCTGCATGCAGCGTGCACAACAACCTCGGCGACGGCAGGTTTGCGCCAGCACGACGCCATGCTTTCGTATGGCGTTTCGGGCAATCTTGCACTTGCAAATTCCTTGTTCACTGGCGTCTTCGAGCCATGCATGCCTCAGCGGCAAGGTCTTCTGCAATGGTATCTGCCGACCCTATCGGCCCATCGCGCGATGATTGCTCCTCCCTATGCTACGGAGCGCGTGTTGGGGCCTGTTGGGGAGCACCACCGGGGTGGATTTGTTCGCGAGCAATCCACAACGCATCCTGCTCGAGAAGTTCGCAACCCCGGTACGGCTGGCGATTCACCGGCTGCTTGTGAACTGCCCGCATCGGGCGGCCAACGCCCTTGCTGGGCAATCACTACCACCGATCGGGCAATTCGCTTCACGCCAAAGGCGCCAAGCCCCGGCTAGCTAGCCTCTCCAGCAACGATCGAAGCGCTTCTATGGCCTGGCTGTCAGGGGCATGGTCAGGACGAACTCGGCGCCGGACCCGCTCCTCAGAACGGCGAGATTCGCATCGAGCTGCTCGGTCAGGGCCGATACGATGCGCATGCCGAGGCCTTTGGGCTTGCGAACGTCGAAGTCGTGCGGAAGCCCGTGTCCTTCGTCGCGAACTGCAAGCACCACGTTCTTGTCGCCCTCGCGGGCAACCCGGACCCAGATCTTGCCGCCGGCACCGTCGCGATAGGCATACTTGGCCGCATTGGTGACAAACTCCGTGACGATCAGGGCCGCCGGGACAGCGCGATCGATCGCTACCTTGATGCCGCCCTGGGCCTGCAGGTGAACCTCGCAGGTGCCGCCATCCTCCAAATCCTTGCAGATCTGGCCAATATAGTTGCCTAGATCGAGCGTATCGATGTCATCGCCACGGTAGAGACGCTCGTGTGCGCGGCCGATTGCCAGAATGCGCATCGAGGCTTCGGCGAGAAGCTGCGTGAGCGTTTCATCGCCGACTTCGGCCGATTGCAGACGGAGCATGCTGGACGCAATCGACAGGCTGTTCTTGACCCTATGATTCATCTCCTTGAGCAGGAGCTGTTGACGGTTCAGAGCAGACTTGAGATGGCGCTCGTGGCGCTCGCGCTCGATGGCCATGCCGAGGATGTTGGCCGCCCCCTGCAGGAACGCCAAGTCGTGTTCGACGAACTCGTCCTCCGAGCGGCTGTCCACCTCCAGAACGCCGAACGGACGGCCATCGCCTTGCAGTATGACGTTCATGGCCCGATAGATGCCGTGTTGCGCCAGGATCTCGGGTGTCCTGAAGCGCTCTTCGTTCTCCAGATGATTGGAAATGACGGGCTTGCCGGTGCGCAAGGCGAAGCCAGCGGGAGAGGCGAGGTCCGCGCCGATCGTGGCTACACCGACCACGCCCGGCCCCCAACCCACGCCAGCACGAACCAGAAAGCAATTGCGATCGGGCATGTGCTCCAGCACTTTGCAGAACTCGGCGCGCAGGCCGTCGGCCGTCAGCTGCGCCGTGCGTGAGAGCAGCTCGCCGAAGCTCGCTCCCTGTAGGGCGATGACGCCCAGCTCGGCCAGGATCTCCTGTTGGCGGATGCGCTGTTGCAGGGCGCGATGAGTGACGTCCGGCTGGCCGTCGCTTGGAGGTTTCTCGACGACAGGCTCGTCGGTACCGCTGGCAGGAGTCATCGAGGCAAAGGTCCCCTAGTTGCAGCGGACGCATGGCGCGCCTGCCGGTTGGCCCCGTACCCCTCGACGTGCAGGGGGGTGTGCCACTTTATGGCCGCGCACGCAATGCCGCCGCTGCAGCGTAAGCGTTGCGGCATTCGCGAACGAGGGTGGCTAGGGCGCTTGCGCGGTGAACCGGCCGCCGCCCAGCTCGCCGGCCTGCACGAGCTCCACCAGGCGAACGTAGGAGCGGTAGAACGCGTCGTGGCCGGCCGGCGTGCCGGCCTGCTCGGCCTCACCGCGCAACGTGCGGTACATGGCCAACCGCTGCTCCAGGATGGTCGCCCACTCGGCGGTCAGATCCTCCGCCGAAACGACCAAGAAGCCTGCCGCCTCCAGGAGCTTGCGATGCTCCGCGAAGCTGTAGAGGCGCTGTACGGCCATGCCATCCCACATGAGCCGGCGATCGGCCTCCGACAGCGGTTGCTCCGCCACCCAGTTGGTGAAGGCGAAGCGGCCGCCAGAACGGAGAATGCGGCGCGCCTCGGCGAACGCACGCGGCACCTCTGGCACATGCAGGAATGCTTCCTGGCTGATGACGGCATCCATGCTGGCGTCGGGCAGCGGCACCAGCATGACATCGCCCTGCAGCACACACACCCTGTCTTGCAGTCCGACCAGGCGCGTGAGCTGCCCGGCACCGGCGACGCGGGCAGGCGTCAGCTCGATGCCCGTCACGTCGGCTCCGTACTTGTGGGCGAGGTAGCGCGCGGGGCCGCCGAGGCCAGCGCAGAAGTCGGCTACGCGCGAGCCAGTCTTGATCAGTGCGCGCTCGGCCAGGATGTCGTTGACGCCAAGCCCGCCGTAGTGGTCCTGGTCGTGCGCGAACAGCTCCTCCGGCTTGACGCCGTCGAGGTTGCCGCGCGCCTCCTTCAACTTGGCCATGATGATCTCGGCCGAGATCGGATGGCGCGCATAGAAATCGACGGCGGAGCGGATGTCTGTCATTGGGGTTGTCAGGTCTACTCACCAACTCGCTTGATCAGCTCCATCGCGCCGACCGGCGCGCGCACCTTGCCTTCGTGAATGAAGTAGACGAACACGTCGCGCGGCGCAGCTTTTGCGGCCTTGCCGTCGCCGATCTGCACCAGGTCCTTCGGTGCGCCGCCCTTGGCCCATGCCTGGGCTCGCTTGGCCCAGGCGTCCAAGTCTTTGGGCGGATAGCAGGTGGCGATGCCGTCCTGGCCCTTCTGCAGGCGCAGGTACATGAAGTCGCCGACCGGATCGGGGATTGCCGGATAGGTGGCATGCTCGGCAAACACGACCGGAATCGCATGCTTGCGCAGCAGGGCGACGAACTCCGGCACGCAGAAGGAGGCGTGCCGCACTTCGACGACATGGCGCAGCGTCTGGCCCTGCAGCGACTTTGGCAGCAACTCGAGGAAGGCGCCGAAGTCGTCGGGATCGAACTTCTTGGTCGGCGTGAACTGCCAGAGGATGGGGCCGAGCTTGTCACCCAGCTCGAGCACGCCCGATTTGAGAAAGCGATCGACCGATTCTTCTGCCTCCCCCAGCACCCGGCGGTTGGTGGCGTAGCGCACCCCCTTCACGGAGAACACGAAGCCGTCCGGCGTCTCCTTGGCCCATTTGGCGAAGGTAGCCGGCGATTGCGTGCGGTAGAAGGTGCCATTGATCTCGATGGTCGTCAGGCGCTCGCTTGCGTAGGTGAGCTCGCGCGCGTGGGGCAGGCCCTTGGGGTAGAATTCGCCGCGCCAGGGCTCGAAGGTCCAGCCGCCGATACCGACCCGGATTCTGCCCGGCTTTGCACCGTCGGTTGCCTTGGCCTTGGCCATTGCGCGCACCTATTTGCTGCAGGAGGCTGCGATCTGCGACTGCAAGGTAGCTGGAATCAGCGGCGCCGGCTGGACGTTGCGGCACAGCGCGCCGATCCGGCCCGGATCTTTGTCGGCGCCCGCCACGCAGTAAAGCCCGCTGCCGCTATTTTGTGGTGTAAAGCGCAGACCGCGCGCCTTGCCGGCCGGGTCGTCCAGCGTGGCCGCCAGATAGTTGAGGACATGTATGCGGTCGGCCCCCTGCTCACCCGTCAGCCGCCGGGGGCGGAGGTGGGTGTCGGTGACGGGGATAGCCTCGACGGCCCGGACCAGGAGCTTGCCGTCGGCGCCGCGGCGCAGGTGCACGCGCCCCAGGAGGCCGTAGTCGCGGCAGATGCCGGAGCTGGTCATGTTGGCGGTGCCGAGGTGCAGGAAGTTGCCGAGGCCGTAGAAGATCAGCGAGCCGTTGGGGGTCAGCTCGACGCCGCGCACCACATGTGCGTGGTGGCCGATGATGAGGTCGATGCCGTCGCGCATGGCGGCTTCGCCGCGCCACTGGGCGATCTGGGTGTCGTCGGTGCGCACCCGGCCCTCGTAGCCATAGTGGATGGATAGAATGCGTAGCGAAGCCTGGCTGTGCAGCAGGCGCCTGCGCACCTCGGCCCAGTCGTCATCGAAGCGGTAGGCGATCTGCCCGGGCCGATCGGGGGCCGCGCGATGCCGCTCAAGGTTATTGGTGACGATGCCGATGGCGGCAAACGCGATGTCGTTGCCCTTGACCCGCACCACGTACGGGCGGCTTGCTTCCTCGCGGTTCATGCCGAGACCGGCGGCTGCCAGGATGCCCTTGCCACGCAGGGCGCCGACATAATGCAGCGTGTCCTTGAGACCGGCGACGCCATAATCCATCGAGTGGTTGTTGGCGAGCGAGACGAGGTTGAAGCCCTTACCGACCAGAATGGCGCAGGCCTTCGGGATGCATACGGAAATTGAACGGCCCGCTCTGCCCCTTGGTGTCGGCCTCCAGATCGTTACGATGCGTGACGACCGTCTCGAGATTGAGGAAGTTGAGATTGCCGTTGATGTCGGAGGCGATCTCCGCGGTCGTGTCCGCCCAGGCGTGAAAGCCGTTCTTGTAGCCGCCGCCTGGATCGACCGGCTGGTTGTTGGAGTTGATACCGACATCGCCGGTCACCACGATGGTGACGGTCTGATCCTCGCGCTGCGCCGGCACCGGCTTGGGCACCTCGACCTGCGCTTGGGTGCTGCCGACACGAGCGAGCGCTGCCGAAAAGGCCAGCGCCGCGACGGCAAAGATCCGCAGCGCAAGACTCATGTCGCTACCGGCAAGGGGACACCTGCGGCTGCAAAGGCCGCCTTCTGGCGTGCGCCCACGGCGTCGAGGTCGAAGCCTTCGATGGTCTCGTTGAAGATGTCGTGCCAGTTGAGGCGCGCGGCCAGATGCAGGAACACGCCGCCGAGCCCGATCGCCGCCCGGTCCATGAATACGAACTCGCGCGGCACCCGCACCGGGCCTTTCTCCTTCAACGCCTTGTGCACCGTGAAGGCTTCCTTGCGCCCGTACTGGCCGGGCGTGGTGCCCTCGGCGATCTCGCGCACTCGGTCGTCGAGCAGGGGGCCGTAGATGAAGCGCGCCCAGATGTTGAGCACGTCGATCAGCTCCGACGACAGGCCAGTGAAGCCCCAGGTCTCGTAGGCGTGCACGACGAGATCGCGCTTGCCGGTCTTCAGGCCGGTATAGAGGTCGATGACGCCCTGCACGAACTTGGTCGGGAAGGTGCGGATGCAGCCGTAGTCGAGCAGGTTGATGCCGGCCGGCCTGCCGAGCGCATCGCCGGCGCCCTTGCTGCCCGGTACCTCGAACACGGTGTAGTTGCCGAGGTGCGGATCGCCGTGGATGACGCCGTAATGCGAGAAGGGGAACCACCACGCTTTGAACATGGCGCGGGCGATTTCGTTGCGATCCTCCAGCGCCGCCGTCTTGTAGTCGAGCAGGCGCCGGCCCTCCAGCCAGGTCATGGTCAACAGGCGGCGGGTGGACAGCTCGGACAATAGCTCCGGCACGCGGATGCGCGGCTCGGCGGCGAAGATCGCAGCATAGAGCCCCATGTGGCGCGCTTCCAGGTCGTAGTCGAGCTCCTCGCGCAGCCGCGCCGACACCTCTTGCAGGATCTCGGCGGTGTCGATGGCCGGGTTCATGCGCGCATGCAGGGCGAATACCACCTTGAGCTGATTGAGGTCGGCCTCCACGGCCGAATTCATGTCGGGGTACTGCAGCTTGCAGGCCAGCGCCCGGCCATCGTGCACGACCGCGCGATGCACCTGGCCGAGCGACGCCGAGGCTGCCGACTGCGGCTCAAAACTCTGGAAGCGGCTCGCCCAGTCGGCACCCAGCTCGGCGATCATACGCCGGCGCACAAACGCGGGGCCCATCGGCGGGGCCTGCGACTGCAGCTGCGCGAGCTGCTCGGCATATTCGGCCGGCAGGGCCTCGGGGATGGTGGCCATCAGCTGCGCCACCTTCATGATCGGCCCCTTGAGGCCGCCGAGTGCCGCCGCCAAGGCCGCGGCATTCTTGCTGTCGTCGGCATCGAGGCCGAGGAGCCGCTGGCTCGCCACCCTGGCTGCCACCGCACCTACGTTGGTGCCGACCTTGACGTAGCGGGCTGCGCGCGCGCTGAAGCGGTTCTCTTCCTGGTCGTCTTGGCTGCCCACTAGTGTCCCATGTCCGAAGTTCGCCAAGCCTCGTCGCCAGCGTCCCAAGCGAACTTCGGCATCATAGGGGACGCTAGAGCCGTTGATTTGCTAGCCTGATGATCGAGACGTTCGCTGCCAACTACGGCGAATGTTTCGATCATCACACCGGCCCTCCTGCAGCCTTACCGTATATCGGGTTATGGCGCCCTTGCGTCCAGTGTGCATGAGGCGCGGGGCTGGTTGTCGCACCAGGCCAGGCGGCAAAGCTTCGGGCTCAATTGAGCGATGAGCAGGGCAATGTCCGCTGTCCGTAGGGTGCAGGGGGCCCGCTGCTGCGCCCGCGCCCCATTCAGCATAGCATCATAACGCCTACAAGAGTGCAGGTTCAACGCAACTCGATTGCGCACTCGCACGCGCGGTTTTCGATCGACTACATTAACGCCGGTGGCCGATGCCAAGCCCCCGCAGTCCGGAGACCCGCAAGCGTGCGTGCGCCTTCTGGTGTGAAAGATCTGGTTCCGCTGGGTGGCGGGCACACGCACGTGCACGTGCTGAAGAGCTTCGGCCTCAAGCCGGTGCCGGGGGTGCGCGCAACGATGGCGGGCAGCCACGACACCGTGCAAGCGCTCGCTGCGCAAGGCGCAGTTCGTCTGCCTGATGTCTCGATCTGTTCACCATGACCGCGGCTGACCAGATCGGTGAGTGCAAAGGTTTGCTGGGCGCGGCAAACGTCGGACGACGATCGCGTGCCGACTTACTGAGGCCGGGCATGGCGCAGGTAAGCGGACAGGATTATCCGGAGCATTCTCTTCTGCGATGTGGACAACCAGATCAGGTACAAGCCGCTCGCCGATGCAACCATTCGCTCCGGCTTCACGCCGATCGCTATCGCGCTGGCCGGCCATGTCCTGGTGTTAACGCCCAAGCGGGTCGGCATGGCCTTCGATGCGCAGCGGTTGTTTGCGACCATCGAGTGCGGTAAATGGATCGACGCCGCACATGCGGCCTGCCGTGGTACGGTGGTGGCATCGAGCGAGGGCCTCGAGCGCCGCCGCACGCTTCGCAACGAGGCCGCGTTAACGAGGACGCGGTCGCAGCAGGTTGGATGCTGATCGTACGCGCATCACGCGACGCCTGGCGCGATCGCCTCGTCACCGGGTCGCAGGTCGCGCCGGCATTTGCCGCAGACGCCCACAAGGACGAACGGAGGGATGATATGAAGCACGGTGCACGCCACGAGCCGCCGGCCGCGGTGACGGCCATCAAGCGAGGTGCTGTTATGTGCCCGGTCGACGTCAAGCTGGTCGGCACGCACTACAAGATGTCCTCGGTCCTGACGCTGAAACCCTTCGGCGCCATGGGCTTGAAGACGGGCGACCGCGTCAACGCAATCGCCAATGCCCGCAACGTCCCCCGGACCAAGAACTGAGCCGCAACCATGACCGACCAAATCGATGCCCGCGACCATGCGCGGCTGCTGCGCGTGTTGCCGAACGAGCCGGTGGCGACGCCCTGCTTCGTGATCGTGGAGGACGGCATCCGGCACAACCTCGCCCGCACCGCCGAGGCGGCTGGCGGTGTTGAGCGGCTGATGCCGCATGTGAAGACCCACCGTGCTGCGTGGATCATCAAGCTGCTCACCGAGGCAGGCGTGACGGCCTTCAAGTGCGCGACGGTCGCCGAAGCGGACATGGTTCTGGCTGCCGGGGGCAAGGCCGTTACATGGTCCTATCCGACCGTCAATCCGGCGCACGTGCAGCGCTTCGTTGCGCTGGCGCGCCGGTATGCGGATGCTGAGATCACGGGCATGCTGGATAGCGAGCGTGGGCTCGCCGTCTGGCGCACCGAACTGCGCGATGCACCTGCCAATCTGCGGCTGCGTGTCGATCTCGATCCGGGCCTTGGGCGCACGGGCGCGGCCATGGACGAGCAGGCGCTCAAGCTGGCGCGCGCTGTCCACGCCATGCGGCGTCTGTCCGGCTGGCATGTCTACGACGGACACGTCAAAGGCACACCCGAGGAGCGCCGCACCCAGGTCGAAGCGCAGGCGGAGCAGGTCAAGGCATTGCGAGCCGCCTTGCAAGCCGATGGCATCGCCACGGACGTGGTCGCCGGCGGCAGCTACACCTTCAATCATTGGCCGCACGATGTTGCGCGCTTCGTATCGCCGGGCAGCTGGACCTATTCGAGCGCCCAGCACGACATCGAGTTGACCGAGCTTGGGTGGAAGCCCGCCGCCTTCGTGCTGGCGACCGTGATCTCCACCCACGAGGGCACAGCGACGCTGGATGCGGGCGCCAAGGCGATCTCGCCCGATCAGCCGGTAGCGGTGCGCTTCCGCTGGGATGGCTCCATCGTACTGATGAACGAGGAGCACACCGTCGTCGAGGCACGCGATCTGGCCGTCGGCGACCGCGTATTCTTGATGCCGCAGCATGCCTGCACGACAGCCTACCTTTACGACAAGGCACTGGTGCGAACGTCGCAGGGACATTGGCAGGAGCGCGAGCAGCTCGGCGGAGCGCGCTGATCAACAGCAGTTGCGCACAGGCTGAAATGTCGGCATCGTCGGCGTGCGAACCGGGCACGCAGAAGCCCGGGCAGGGTGGGGCAACGAGGATGGCGAAGAATACGATCCGCAAGCGGGCGCTGGCTGGCGAAACGGTGCTCGGCTCGATGGTGTTCGAGTTTTTCGTGCCGGGTATGCCGCAGATCCTCAGTCATGCCGGCGCCGAATACGCCATCTACGACATGGAGCATGCCGGTCTCGGTCTCGAGACGCTGAAAATGCTGGTGGCGGCGAGCCGCGGCACGGGTGTGGTGCCAATGGTGCGGGTGCCGCGCGGAGAGTATCACTTCATCGCCCGGGCGTTGGATGTGGGCGCGCAGGGCATCATGGTGCCGATGGTGGAGAGCATCGCGCAGGCCCGCGACATCGCCCAGTCGGCACGCTATCCCAAGCAGGGACGGCGCGGCGCGGCCTTCGGCTTCGCGCACGACGACTACGCGGCCGGTGATGCCAAGGACAAGATGCGCGAGGCTGACCGGCGCAACATCGTGATTGCCCAGATCGAGACCGAGCGTGGTCTGGAGGCGGTCGACGAGATCGCTGCCGTCGACGGCATCGACTGCCTGTGGCTTGGCCACTTCGACATGACCAATTTCCTCGGCATTCCAGGCCAGTTCGAGCATCCGGACTACCTGGCGGCCGTGAAGCGGATCGTCGCCGCCGGCCGCCGCCACGGCAAGGCGCTCGGCTTCATGGCGGCGGATGTCAACTGGGCCCGCCAATACCGCAAGCACGGCTTCAACATGATCGCGACCGGTACCGACCAGGGCATCCTGATGGCCGGCATCCGCAACGTGCTGCAATCGGTTGGAGAGAAGTAATGGCCTTCAAGGTGGGCATAACGCGTGACCTGATGACAGCCGATGGTCAGCCTTGCTTCGGCCCGCGTGCTTTCGAGGTGCTGAAGGCCAACCCCGACATCACATGGGAGTGGCTGTCGGAGGACGTCGCCGAAGTGGCGCCGGACATCGCTGCGCGCTACGACGGCTTGCACCTCAATGCACCGCGTGTGACGCAGGCGACGCTGGCGCGCGGCGACTGCCGGCTCAAGGTCATCGCCCGCAATGGTGTCGGCTACGACACGGTCGATTTGCCGGCCGCTTCCGCGAAGGGCATTGTCGTCACGAACACGCCGATTGCCGTGCGCCGGCCGGTGGCAGTGGCGACGCTGACCATGATCTTTGCGCTGGCCGGTCGGCTGTTCAAGAAGCACGAGCTGGTGCACACCGGCCGCTGGAACGATCGCGCCAGCTTCATGGGTCAGGGGCTGACCGGCCGCACGCTTGGCCTGGTTGGGGCCGGCGGCATTGGCCAGGAAATCCTGAGGCTCGCGCGGCCGTTCTTCGGTCGCATGATCGTCGCTGATCCCTACGCTGACGCGGCGATGGTTGCCGGGCTCGGCGCCTCCATCGTGCCGCTGGAAGCGCTGATGCGAGAAGCCGACTTCGTCGTCGTGTGCTGCCTGCTCAACGAGGAGACGCGGCACTTGATAGATGCGCGCAAGCTGGCGCTCATGAAGCCCACCGCCTACTACCTGAACATGGGTCGTGGACCGATCCACGACGAGCAGGCTCTGACTGAAGTGCTGCAATCGGGGCGCATTGCCGGGGCAGGTCTGGACGTGACGGAGCGGGAGCCGATCGAACCCGACAGCCCGCTGCTCGGTATGGCAAACGTGATCATCACGCCGCATGCGTTGTGCTGGACCGACGAGTGCTTCCACGAGATCGCCTCGACCGCGCTGCGCTCGATCGTCGATGTCTCGCTCGGCCGCAAGCCGGTGCACGTAGTAAATGCGTAGACTTCGCGGCAAGGGCGATGTCAGGCGCGCGCGTTGCGGCCCAGCAACAGCACCACGGCAGCGACGATCTCCTGCGGCCGACCAGGCTTGAGGACCACCGGTGCGCCGCGCACAGTCGTCACGTCCTCCGGGGCCTGGGTGCTGTAGAACAGGAACGGCACGCCGCTGTCGCGAAGCTTTCTGGCGATAGGTCGATGCTCGCTGGAGCTGGGCCGTGCGTCGAGCACGGCGGCAGAGAAGCTCTTCTGACCAGCCAGGGTCACGGCATCGTCTGCGCGGCAGCAGCTGACGCTGGCGCCCGCAGCCTGCAGCGTCGCCTGCAGATCAAGCGCGATGAGGGGCTCGTCCTCGACGATGAGGATGGTGACCCCGGCAAGATCGGCCCTGCTGTTCAAATCTCCTCCGACGGCGATCGCGTGCGATGTGAAATCAGAGCTATGGGAAATGCCGACAGACTACGGCAATCGGGCGACGCAATCGAGCGTCTCAGTGCCTAACGATTGTGCAACGTGAACCCCAGCCTGTCCCTGCGAGCGCGCAAGGTGTGGCGCCGGTGCGAGCCTCCGAATCGATGTTCCCCCTGAAACAGCAGCATGCGTATTGGCCCCTTAACGTGCGGCTAACGACACGCCAGACACGGAGAGCGACGATGCAGGCCACGATCAACGCGGCTTCGAATTTCAACCTGACCACCAGCGCCGCAATTCCTTCGCTGCATGAGCCGGTTGCGGAGAATGTCATTGCCGCCCTCATTGAGGCGCTGTCCTCCGGTGAGCGCTATGAGCTGATTGAGCGTGGCGGCCAACTGTTCGTCCAACCGGTCAGCGTCACCGGCTCGGTGCGCACTGCTGCGCCGGCTTTCTCGCCCGACGCTCGTGCCCGAAACGAGGCCGCTATGGCCGCCTGATCCGGCCAGACGCTTCCGCTCGCAACCAGTCCTGCCCCGAAATCGGGCGCGAGTGTTTGCGGATCGGCGTAGGATACGGTTTGGAACAAATAGAGCACAACTGCCAGATGAGCACGCACGCCAGACCCGGTTGGGTCTGGCGTTGATTCAGCGCTAACCCCGGTGGCGACCCATACTTCTTTCCGATCGTCGGCCGGCTTGACACCTGCTCCTGCAACGGTCAAATGGTCTGACCAACCGGCCGTCGAAGCCGGAAAAGCACAATTGGAGGAAATGCGTGCAAGGAGCAGGTCTTGCCGCTTGAGGCCATTGAGCCGCGCAGGCTTTATCGGCGCATAGCCGATCAGCTCCGGCTCCTCATCGATCAGGGCGAGTTTCCGGTAGGCAGCAGGCTGCCTGCCGAGCGCGAGCTGGCCACCCAGCTTGGTGTCTCGCGGCCAACCGTGCGCGAAGCCCTGATCGCCCTCGAAGTGGAGGGGCGCCTGAGGATACGGGTTGGTTCCGGCATTTACGTGATCGAGCCACAGCCGGCTGCGGCCGTCTCCAACAGCGCCTCGATCGAAGGGCCCTTCGAGATCCTACGCGCGCGTGCCTTCGTCGAGAGCGCCATTGCCGAAGAAGCGGCGCGGCACGCCAAGGCGGAGGACATCGCCAGGCTCGATGCGGTTCTCGCCGAGGTCGCTGGCGAGAGCTTCCTTATGCACGATCGGCGCTTCCACACCGCCGTCGCCGGGATACTCGGCAACTGCGTGCTGGTGCGCTGTGTCGGCGAGCTGTTCGACCTGCGCATCAATCCATATTTCGAGCGGCTCGAGAGCCATACGCTGGCGGCTACCGCGTGGCGCACCGCGCACGAAGAACACATCGTCATTCGCGACGCCATTGCCGAGGGCGATCCGGCGCGCGCGCGCGAGGCGATGCGCGATCACTTGCGGCGCTCGCATCAGCGTTTCGCGCGCGATTTCGGCGAGGAGCACTCAGCCGATGATCTTTTCGACAACACGGGAGAGGTGAAGGCTACTGCATAGTTCGATCAGGTTTTGTCAGAGACGTTCACAGACACGAGAAGGAGGAAGCACAGATGAAAACGCCTAAGCTAACTCGCCGCAAGTTCGTGGCGACGACGGCCGCAGCATCGGCGACGATGATTGCCGCGCCGTTCGTGCGCACCGCCGGCGCCGCAGGTAAAATCTCGATCGGCTACTGGGACCACTGGGTGCCCGGCGCCAACAAGGCCACACAGACGCTGACGGAGGAGTGGGCCGCGAAGGAGAAAGTCGAGGTCCAGATCGACTACATTCCCTCGCAGGGCAACAAGAATCTGATCACCATCGCCGCCGAGGCGCAGGCGAAGTCCGGTCACGACATCCTGGCCTTCCCGACCTGGGAGCCGCAGGCGCACGCCGAGCTGCTAGAGCCCGTCGATGACATCATGGCCGATCTCATCAAGGAGCACGGCAAGGTCAACCAGACCGTCGAATACCTCGGCAAGGTCAAGGGCGCCTGGCGCGTCGTGCCGGCCACGGTTGGCAGCCAGATCAAGGGTCCGTGCTCGCGCATCGATTTGATGAAATCCCTCGCCGGTATCGACGTGCAGCAGATGTACCCCGCCGGCGGCGCACCAAAGGCTGACAACTGGACGCTCGACACGTTCCTGAAGGCGGCCGAGGCTTGCCACAAGGGCGGCAAGCCGTTCGGCATCGGCCTCGGCGGTACCACCGACTCCATCGACACGGCCGGCGCGTTCTTCCACGCGCATGGTGCCATGCTGGTTGACGATAAGGGCAACGTCACCGTCAAGTCCGACAAGGTTCGTCAGGCGCTGGAGTACCTCACCAAGCTCGCCCAGTTCCTGCCGCCGGATGCTCCGGCCTGGGACGACGCCTCCAACAACAAGTGGCTGGTGGCCGGCAACGGGGCGCTCATCATGAACCCGCCGAGTGCCTGGGCCGTGGCCAAGCGTGACGCACCGCAGATCGCGGAGCAGTGCTGGACGCACGGCTTCCCGACCGGACCGAACGGTCGCTTCGCGCCGTTCCTGCCGTACCTGTGGGGCATTTGGAGCTTCAGCAAGAACAAGGAAGCCTCCAAGAGCCTGCTGCGCCACATGTCGACCCGCGCCGCGGCGGAGAGAATGGTGGCCGCGAGCGCCGGCTACGACCTGCCGTCCTTCGAGAAGCTTACCGACTTCAAGACCTGGGCTGAGGAAGGTCCGCCGAAGGGCACGCTGTACCACTATCCCAACCCGCACAACCATCAGATCCTGTCGGTGACAGCCAATCCGGCTCCGCCGAAGATCGCCCACCAGATCTACGTGCAGGGCGTGCAGACCAAGATGGTCGTGCGCCTGCTCAAGGGCGAGAAGATGGAGCCGGTGCTGGCCTGGGCCGAGTCGGAGGTCGAAGGCTTCATGCGCACCTAGCGGGTCGCCGGCCCTACGAACAACGGATGCGCGGCCCATCAGCGGCCGCGCATCCTTTCCTGGAACGGAAGAGAGAGAGTTCATGGTCGACGTAGCAATGCAGGGTAGTCAGGCCGCGCAAGTGGTCAGCAGCCGATCATCGAGCCTGCGCCGGACAATGCAGCGCAAGTCGACCATCGCCTTTTTCATGGCGCTGCCGCTGATCCTGCTGATCGCCTTGCTGGTGGTCTATCCGGCCATCTACTCGATGCACCTGGCGACGCTCAACAAGTCAATGCAGCGCTTCGTCGGCTTCGACAATTTCCTGTTCCTGTTCAAGCGCGAGACCTTCTGGAAGGTCGTGCAGCAGTCCTGCATCTTCGCCATCACGGCCGTGATCTTCAAAGCCATCATCGGCTTCATCGTCGCGCACTTTGTCCACAACATCCCGGCCAAAGGTCAGCGCAAGTGGCGTGGCATGTTGCTTGTGCCTTGGGTCATCCCGCCGGCCATGAGCTGCCTCGCCTGGCTGTGGCTGTTTGATCCTTCCTACAGCGCCTTCAACTGGATTCTTGGCCACTTCGGCATCGGTCCCATTCCTTGGACCGGCGATGCCAACTGGGCGCGCTTCTCCGTGATCCTGGTCAACATCTGGATCGGCGCTCCATTCTTCATGATCATGTACCTGGCCGCCCTGAAATCTGTGCCGGACCAGCTCTATGAGGCCGCCGCCATCGACGGGGCCAGCTGGTGGCAGCGCATCTGGTACATCACCCTGCCGATGATGCGGAACATCATTGCCATCACGGCCTTGTTCTCGCTGATCGTCACCTTCGCCAACTTCGACATCGTGCAGATTCTGACGGCAGGCGGGCCGATCGACCTGACGCACGTTTTCGCCACCTGGGCATTCAGGCTCGGCATTCAGGGCAACGACATCCCATTGGGCGCCTCCGTGTCGCTGTTCATGCTGCCGATCCTGGGCGTCGCCGCCATCTTCATTCTGCGCGACATCACGCAACGTGGGAACGAATCCTGATGGCCATCGCCGACGCCGCACCTGCGGGCACACGAACCGCGAAAGTCAGATACGGCAGCATGAGCCGCGACCGGGCCTGGGCGCTGCGCTGGTCGTATTTCTTCCTGACGCTGTTCGCGATCTTCTTCCTACTGCCGCCCATCTACATGCTGATCACGTCGCTGAAGACCAGCGCCGAGATATCGGCGGCGACCAACCCGTGGTGGGTCTACCGGCCAACGCTCGAGAACTACGTCGAGCTGCTCGGCTCGAGGACCTACATCACGTTCTTTCGCAATTCGGCGATCGTGTCGGTGTTCGTGGTCACCATCACCATGCTGATCAGCGTGCCGGCGGCGTTCGCCCTGTCGCGCATGAAGTTCTGGGGGTCGACCACGCTGGCCACAGGCGTGTTCCTGACCTACCTCGTGCCGGACACGCTGCTATTCCTGCCGCTGTTCAAGATGTTTGCGCAATTCAGCGACCTGACCGGCATCCAGCTGATCAATCGCTGGTGGGTGCTACTGGTGCTCTATCCGACGCTGACCGTGCCGTTCGCAACCTGGATCATGATCGGCTACTTCTCGTCGATCCCCAAGGAGCTCGACGAGGCAGCGCTGATCGACGGCGCTAGCTGGACGCAGACGCTGACCAAGATCTTCATCCCGGTGGCTCTACCCGGCATCATCGCTGCCACCATCTTCTCGTTCACGGTCAGCTGGGCGCAGTTCCTCTACCCGCTCGCCTTCACCACGTCGACCGACCAGCTGGTGCTGCCGGTCGGCATCATTACGACGCTCATCAAGGGCGACGTCTTCAACTGGGGCCAGATCATGACAGGTGCGCTGCTCGGCGCCGCGCCGCCGCTCATCATCTACGCCTTCTTGATGGATTACTACATCTCCGGCCTCACCGCCGGCGCGACCAAGGGTTGACAAGCAATGGCAGAAGTAAAGCTACGCAAGGTCGTCAAGCGCTACGACGAGGTTGAGGCGGTGCGCGGCATCGATCTTGACATCGCCGACCACGAGTTCGTGGTGCTGGTCGGGCCGTCGGGCTGCGGCAAGTCGACGACACTCAGGATGATCGCGGGGCTGGAGGACATCTCCGGCGGCGACATCATGATCGGCGGCGATGTCGTCAACGACGTGCCGCCCAAGGATCGCGACATCGCCATGGTGTTCCAGAACTACGCGCTCTATCCGCACATGACGGTGGAGCAGAACATGTCGTTTGGCTTGCGCCTCAAGCGCTATCCCAAGGCCGAGATCCGCAAGCGGGTCGATGAGGCGGCTCGCATCCTCGACATCAAGGAGCTGCTCAACCGCAAGCCCAAACAGCTTTCGGGCGGTCAGCGCCAGCGCGTCGCCATGGGCCGCGCAATCGTGCGCAATCCGAAGGTGTTCCTGTTCGACGAGCCGCTGTCGAACCTCGATGCCAAGCTGCGCGTGCAGATGCGCACCGAGATCAAGAAGGTGCATCAGCAGGTGCGAACCACCACGGTCTACGTCACGCACGACCAGGTCGAGGCCATGACGCTCGCCGATCGGGTGGTCGTCATGAACCACGGTATCATCGAGCAGGTCGGCTCGCCGCAGGAGCTGTACCACTCACCCAAGACGCGCTTCGTTGCGGGCTTCATCGGCTCGCCGGCGATGAACTTCATCCCATGCCGGCTGGAAGAAGCGGGCGGAGGCGGGCTCAGCATTCGCGTGACCGACAGTCTGGCGTTGCCGATTCCCGAGGCCCGCACCTCGCGCTATCGCGCGCATGCTGCCAACGGCCGCCTGCTGCTGGGCCTGCGCCCGGAGCATCTCACAGAGGCAGGACCGCACGCGGAGCCCGGCAAGGTGCCGTTCGATGCCAGGCTCGAGGTAACCGAGCCGATGGGCATGGAGACGCTGGTCTATTTTCCCATCAACGGCACACAAGTGTGCGGACGCGTCAATCCGGATGCTGGCGCCACCGACGGCGGCAACCTGCGTATGTCCGCCAACCTCAACAATATGCACTTGGTCGACGAGGCCAGCGGCAAGGTGATCTAGCCGAGCCGCCGTCCTCAATACCCTGCATAGCTGTGCTCGGGCCGTTGCCGAGCAGCGCGGCTACGCAGGATCGCGCGATCCTCGGTGCCAGGCGAGGAGTGCAACGATGCAGGCATTCACGAAGCGCGACTATCCCGTTGCGCAGATCCGCCGCTTCCTGGAGCCGGGGCCGATCGTGCTGGTCAGCTCGTTCCGCAAGGGCGAGGCCAACATCATGACCATGGGTTGGCATACCGTGATGGAGTTCCAGCCGTCGTTGGTCGGCTGCATGATCTCCAGCGGCAACCACAGCCATGGCCTGATCAAGGCCAGCAAGCAGTGCGTGATCAACATTCCGACCTATGACATCGCCAAGCAGGTGGTCGGCATCGGCAACTGTTCGGGTGCCGACGTAGACAAGTTCGCCAAGTTCAAGCTGACGCGCGTGCACGCCGACAAGGTCGAGACGCCGCTCATCAAGGAATGCTACGCCAACCTCGAGTGCAAGGTGATCGATGCCAGCCTTGTAGACAGGTATAGCTTCTTCATCATGGAAGTGGTGAAGGCGCACGTGGCTGTGTCGCCCAAAGTGCCGCGCACCATCCACTATCGCGGCGATGGCCAGTTCATGGTGTCGGGCCGGGAGGTGAGCTTGCGCAGGATGTTCCGGCCGGAAAACCTGTGAGCCTGTCCGTCTCGATTTGCAGCGTCATCGGCCATCGTTGTCATGCTCGCAGGTGTCCCGACCACCATCTGGCAACTTGCTGCGCAGCTCGACGCTCACTGGATCCTCGAGGTGATCGGTCGGAACTGTGGATCGGTGCCATCATCGACGGCGCGTCTTGGCGGTTGCATGCTGCCATGCTGTCTGCAGGGCAGATTGCAGGTCAGTCTTGCTTAGGGCCGACAGGGTTGCCGTCGTCCAGCCCTGCTTTCCCCAGGCGTTCGGCACCGGAGCAAATGCGTCAGGCGCCATCATGCACTTGAGCCCCTGCTCGTCGGGCGTGAACTTGAGGTTGGCGGTCTGGCCGTCCGCCGCCAGCGTGACGTAGATGCGTAGGACTTTGAACGCGGCGCGATCAAAGTGCGGCGCCTCGCTGGTGCCCTCAAGCGCCATCGCCATGCGCCGCAGGTCTTTGGCCGTTGCCATTGCCTCACCATACCCCGGGAATTAGCCGGTCCGTCACTTTGCTGCAGTACTCGGTGTACCCGGGCAGGTTGTGTGCCAGGTACTTTTCCTCCTCGATGAGCCTGATGGCGAAAATGGCAGCAACAGGCAGCAGCGTGAACAGACCCCACCACGAGCCGAGCGCGAGCGGCACGCCGCCAAACAGTACCAGCGCGCCGGCATACATGGGGTGGCGCAAGATTGCGTATGGCCCGGTATCGATTACGCGCTGGCCCTTGCCGACCTCGATGATGGCTGAGGCGAACGAGTTCTCGCGGAGGACGAGGAAAATCAAGAAAAACCCGGCCGCGACCGTCGCATTGCCGATCGCGACCGCCGTGTTCGGCACGCTTGACCATGCCATGCGGTCGTCAAGAGCCGACACGACGAAGATCGCGCAAACGAAGATGCTGGCGAACAATTGAATGCGCTTCTGAGTCGGTTCGCGCTCGGCGGTGGGGCCGGCGCGCAGGCGTCGCGCCAGCAGAGCTGGATCATGCCTGAGGAAGTACAGTGTGTAGACCGCGCACCAGATCGTGAAGTTGACCCACAGCAGCCAACCCTGCCAATAGCGGAGTGATCCTGCCGGCAGGAAGATCAGCAGGCCAAGAACCAGCAAGAACCAGATTGTGCCGGTGATTGCCTGTCTGGCGAGGCTGTCCGTGGCGCTGTTCTGCAACCGCTCGGTCCCTTGCTGCTCGGCGGACGAGCCATCAACATAGGTACTGATCCGCATCACACCAAGCCATAGCCGCTGGCGGGAGCGCTTGCTGGTGGCTGCGCTATCTGGAGCG
>Ga0075428_100001427_pt1 | contig 25474 bp, 31 predicted proteins | sample RhiMetdeltSRZDD2_FD_75291 | JGI IMG/M metagenome (GOLD analysis project Ga0075428, IMG submission 75291) | Populus rhizosphere microbial communities from Tennessee, USA - Rhizosphere MetaG P. deltoides SRZDD2 | ecosystem: Host-associated > Plants > Roots > Rhizosphere > Soil | place: USA... | reverse complement strand
GTGGCGGGCGTGCCGGTCGTGCCCGAGGCCGCGGCGGTGCTGTTCACGAGCGAGACCTGCGCCAGGCGCACGTCGGTGAGGAAGGCGCCCGCCGCGGTGCGGATGGTGAGCAGCGGGTTGCCGTTGTCGAAGCGGATCGCGCTGACCGCGCCCACTTCCTGGCCGCCGCCGTCGGTGGCCACCTGGACCGTGCGTCCGATCAGCGTGAGCGACTGGCTCGCCGACTGGATGGTGAGCAGCGCGTCGATGCGCTCGCCCTGCTGGCGCGTGAACTCGAGCGAGGAGAACTGCGCCAGCTGCGCGATGAACTCCTGGTTGTCCATCGGCTTCAGCGGGTCCTGGAACTTGAGCTGGGTCAGCAGGATCTTGAGGAACTCCTCCTGCCCGACGACCGCGTTCTGCGGCGTGTTCACGGCCAGCGAGGCCGCTCCGATGCTGTCTATCGCCATGACGATCTCCTTCCGGTTAGCCACAATTCGTCCTGTTTTTCCTGCTCGAGGCTCTGGCGCTCCTGCTGGTGCTCGCGCCGGCGGTTGTCGCGATGGCGCTCGAGCGCGCGCACTGCCTGGAACGAGCGCAGCAGGTGATCGCGGGTCTGCTCGTGCAGCTCCTGCGCCTTCTCGGTCTGGCGCGCTTTCACCCGCAGCGCCTCGCGCAGCCGCGCGACGTAGAGGGAGGCCGCCTCGTGCTGGCGCGGGTCGATCGGCGCGCCCGCGCGGCGCGCCTCGCGCAGCGCGCCCTCGATGCCGGCGAGGGCGTCGTGCGCGCGGCGCGCTTCGTCCACGTGCGTCTCGAGCGCGCGCCGGGCGCCGCGCTCGCGCGCCGCGGAGGCGTCCTGCTCGGAGCGGCGCTGCTTCAGCAGCGCCTCGAGCGTGTAGCGGAAGCGGCCGCCGGCGCGCATCAGGCGGCGCTCCTCGCGCCGAGGAGGGCGCGGAGCTGGCGCAGGGCGTCGGCGCGCGAGGTGCGCGTGCCCGCGTCCTGCGAGAGGAATTCCTCCAGCGCCGGCAGCAGCTTCACCGCGGCGTCGAGCTCGGGGTTGGCGCCGGCGCGGTAGGCGCCGACCTCGATCAGCTCGCGCGAGGCGGCGTGCACGCTCATCAGCTTCAGCACGCGCCGCACCAGCGCCTGCTCGTCCTTCGAGGCGAGGTCGGGCAAGAGCCGGCTGACGCTGTGGGCGAGGTCGATCGCCGGGTAGCGGCCGCGGTTGGCGATGCCGCGGTCGAGCGCGATGTGGCCGTCGACGATGGCGCGCACCGAGTCCGAGACCGGGTCGTCGATGTCGTCGGCCTCGACCAGCACGGTGTAGAAGGCGGTGATCGAGCCGCTCGGCGCGGCGCCGCCGCGCTCGAGGAGCCGCGGCAGCGAGGCGAACACCATCGGCGTGTAGCCACGCGCGGTGGGCGGCTCGCCGATGGCGAGGCCGATCTCGCGCTGGGCGGCGGCGAAGCGCGTGACCGAGTCCATCATCAGCACCACGTGCTTGCCGGCGGCGCGGAAGTTCTCGGCGATCGCGGTGGCGAAGAACGCCGCGCGCCGGCGCACCAGCGCCGGCTGGTCCGATGTCGCCACCACCACGACCGAGCGCTTGAGCCCTTCCGGGCCGAGGCTGTCCTCGATGAAATGGCGCACCTCGCGGCCGCGCTCCCCCACCAGCGCGATCACGTTCACGTCCGCGTCCATGTTGCGCGCGATCATCCCGAGTAGCGTGCTCTTGCCGACGCCGCTGCCCGAGATCACCGCGATGCGCTGGCCGCGGCCGATCGTGAGCAGGGTGTCGATCACGCGCACCCCGGTCTCGAGCACGCGGCCGATGCGCTCGCGCGCGAGAGGATTGATCGGGCCGGGATAGAGCGGCTGCTCGGCCGCGAGCGCGAGCCGCGGCCCGTCGTCGAGCGGCGCGCCGAACGCGTCCACCACGCGCCCGAGCAGCGCGTCGCCCACCGCCGCGCGCGCCGCCTTGCCGGTGGCGACGACCTCGGCGCCGTAGGTCACGCCGCGCAGGTCCTCGTAGGGCATGAGCAGCACGCGGCCGTCGCGGATGCCGATCACCTCGGCCGAGACCGTGCGCGCCGGCGAGCGCGACTGCACCTCGCACAGCTCGCCCACGAACACGTCGGGGCCGGCCGATTCCACCACCAGCCCGTGGTATTCGGTGACGCTGCCGAGGCGCCGCATCAGTTCCGCGCCTCTCACCGCGTCCAATAAACGGGTCACCTGGAAGTTTCCGGTGCTTCTTCTGATTGGGCCGCCAAGAGGGTGCGGCGCAGATTCTCGAGCTGGACTTCGAGGCGCCCGTCGAGGCTTCCCGAAGGCGTCTCGAGCAGGCAGCCGCCGAGGTGGACGCGCTCGTCGGACACGACTTCGACCTGTCCGGCCTCGAGCCCCTCGAGCACCGTGGCGAGGTGCTCGCGGATCAGCGCGTAGTCGGAGGGGCTCACGCGCAGGGTCAGGCGGCTGCGCTCGCGCGCGCGGCGCACCACCTCGCGCACGGCGGCGGTGACGCCCTCGCGGCTCGCCAGCGCTTGTCCGAGCAGCTTGCACACGGCCTCGTACACGACCTCGGCGGCCATCTCCGAGAGATCGCCGATGCCCGCATCCAGCCGCTCGCGCGCGCCTCGCACCAGGCCCGCGAGCGCCTTGAGCTGCGCCGCGTGCTCCGATGCGGCCTTGGCGCGCCCGGCTTCGCGGCCTTCCAGCAGCGCGCGCTCGAGCGCCTCGGCGCTCAGCGCCTCGAGCTCCCCCTGGAAGCGCTCCTTGTATTCGTCGTAGGAGATCTTCGGCGCCGGCGGCTCCGCGCTCGGCGCCGCCTTGACCTGGGCGTCGACCGTGTGCGCCGGCGCGGGCCGTTCCTGGAGGCTGCGGAGCAGCACCACCGGCTCCCTCAGCCGCGGCGCCCGGATGACGCCGCTCATGCCAGCCTCGCGAGCAGCTCGTCGAAGGCGCTCGCGGGCTCCGGCGCCGGGGCCGCGGCCTCGCGCAACCGCGCCGCCAGCAGCCCGATCGCCGCCTCGCAGGCGCGGGGCTTCGCGCCTTCGCCGGCGCGCCACACCAGCACGCTGAGCTCCTCGGCCCACGCGGGCTCGAGGCCGGCGAGCAGCTCGCGATCCCAGGGCCAGCGACGCTTCCCGAGCACCAGCGCGACGAACCAGTCGGGCTGCTCGAGCAGCAGCTTCGCCACGTCGGCGGCCGCCGCCTGCTCGAGGATGTGCTCCGGCGTCAGCTCGAGCTCGACCGGCGCCGGCGCTGGCGGGGGCGGCGGCTCGGCCTCGACCGGCGCCGGCCTCGGCTCCATCAGCTCGCGGAGGCGCAGTGCGTCGTCGGAGGAAAGCCGGGCGAGCACCCAGTCGCGCTCGGCGCTGGTGAGCGCGGCGAGCCGCCGCGCGGCGTGCTCGTAGGTGGGGGTCATGGGCGCGCCTCCTTCAGCGTGCGGCTGATCTCGGCGAGCACGAGCTCGCGCCGGCTGCGCCGGAGCACGAGCGCGAGCGCGAGGCCGAGCGCGAGGCCGAGCCCGGCGGCGATCGCCAACGCCGTCGTCACGGGCGCACCGGCGACCAGGTCGGCGAGCGGGTCGCGCTGCACGCGCACGGGCACGGAGCCCGGGGCGGCCGGCGTGGGCTCGGAGCCCAAAGTGGAACTCGACGCGGCGCTCGCAGCGGGCGCCTGCGCGGGCAGCGGCTGGTCGAGCGAGTGCACCGCGATCGCGTCGCCGCGCCCCTCGATCTCGAGCCCCGCGGCCATCGTCACGAGCTTCTCGATGCGCTCGGCGACGTCGCGGGCGACGCTGCGCGGCAGCACGATCCCGACGCTGATGCGGCGGATGCTCCCGGGCGAGGTGACGATCTGCTCGACCCGCCGGCTCACCTCGTAGTTGGTCTCGAGCGTGGTGCTGAGCTGGCCGTCCTCGCGCGCGTTGTTGACGGCCTCGGCGTCGGCGACCCGGAGCGTCGGCGCGGACCGGGTATGGCGCTGCACGGCTTCGCGCCGGTGCACCATGACTCCGGCTGCCTGCTGGCTGCCCGCGCCCGAGGCCGGAATCACCTCCTGCTTGGTGAGCCGGATCTCGTCGGAGTTGAGCGCGACGTCGATGCTCACGATCGCCTGCCCGGGTCCGAAGCTGCGGTCGAGCACCTCGGCGACCTTGCGCGTGAGGTACTCCTCGACCTCCTTCTTGACGCGCAGCTGGCCGCCCGCCATCGCCGGCGTGGCGTCGGCTGCGGCGGACAGAGTGACGCCGCGCTGGTCCACTACCGTCACCATCGGCGGCTCGAGGCCGGGCGCGGCGGCCGCGACCAGGCGCTGGATGCCGAGGATCCGGCTCTCGTCGAGGCTCGCGCCGGGCTGCAGCAGCACGCTCACCGAGGCCTTGGGCCGGCTGCGGTCGCGCTTGAACAGGCTCGCCTCGGCGAGCACGAGGTGCACGCGCGCGAGCTTCACGCCCTCGATCGACATGATGGTGCGCGCGAGCTCGCCCTGCAGCGCGCGCTGGTAGTTGATCTTCTGCGCGTACTCGGTGGTCGAGAGGTCGTTGTGGTCGAAGAGCTCGAAGCCGACGCCGCCCGAGAGCGGCACGCCGCGGCCCATCAGCGCGAGGCGCGTCTCGTGCACGGCGTCGCCGGGAACGCGCACGGTGGTGCCGTCGGCGTCGAGGCGGTAGGACACCTTGAGGCGCTTCAGCTCGGCGACCACGGCGGCCGCATCGCGCTGCGCCATGTCCTTGAACAGCACCTGGTAGTCGCGCTGCAACGCCCACCAGGCGAAGGCGGCGGCGACGAGGACGATCAGCGCGAGCCCGCCGAGCACGCCGGCGCGCCGGCGCGCGTCGAGCTCGTCCCAGAATGCGCGCAGGTTTTGAGCGAGGTTCATGGCCTAGATCTGCATCTTCATGAGGTCCTGGTACGCGTCGAGCAGCTTGTTGCGCACCTGGACCACGAGCTCGAGCTGCAGCTTGGCGCGCTCGAGCTGCACCATTACCTGGTGCAGGTTGACGGGCTCGCCCACCGCGAGCTGCCGCACCGCGGTGTCGGCCGACACGACGTCGGCGTTGGTCGCCTGCACCTGCTGCTCGAGCCAGGCGGAGAAGCTCGCGCCGGCGCCTTCGGTTCCTGAAACCGAAGACAACGTCGGGGAGGCGAGGAGCGCGGGATCGATCGCGGGAATGTTCATCGCTCGCTCCCGATCTCGAGCGCCTTGAGCGCCATCGAGCGCGCCATGCCGAGGGCGCGCACGTTCGCCTCGTAGGCGCGGCCGATTTCCACCAGCCGCACCATCTCCGACACCGGGCTCACGTCGGGGTACGCGACGAAGCCGCGCGCGTCGGCGTCGGGATGTCCCGGGTCGAGCACCATGCGCGGCGTGGCTGCGCCGGGCACGATGGCGGGGTCGAGCGGCCGCGGCAGCGCGGCCGCCAGCCGCAGGTCGAACGCGTCGGGCGTGCCGGAGGCGGCGATCGCCCGCAGCGGGCGGAACGCGGTCCCGGTGGTCTGGGCGTTGGCGAGGTTCGCCGCGGTGGCCTCGAGGCGCATGCGCTCGAGGTTCATGCCGGCGGCGCTGATGTCGAACACCGCAGAGAAGTCCATCAGCTCCTCCCTTCGCGGATCGCTAGCCTGAGCATCGCGCCGTTCTTGCCGAGCGCACTAAGCAGCGCCTGGTAGCGCACCGAGTTCTCCATCATCAGGGCGACCTCGCGGTCGAGCTGCACCGGCTGCGCCTCGGGCTCGGGCACGACCTGCGGCTCGAGCGAGGCGGCAGCGCGCTGTGCTGCCGCCTCATTGCCACCAACCAGCGCGCTGCGCGCGGCGGCGAGCTGGTCCTCGAACTCCACGCGCAGCGGCCGGTAGCCCTCGACCGAGGCGTTGGCGATGTTCGCCGAGTGCACCGCGTGGCGCACCGTGGCGGCGTCGAGCGCGCGCAGCACCAGATCGCTGGTGGCGCCGCTCAGGATTCCCTGGATCCCGCTCATGGCGCGCCTCCTCCCGTGGCCTCGCGCACGAGCGCCGCGCCGAAGCCGAGGTCGACGCAGGCCGCGAGCTGCTCGGCGAGCACCTGGCCCAGCATCTCGCTGTCGCCGCCCATCGACTTGCCGAGGTCGCCGACCAGGAGACGCAGCACCATGGCGTCGAACTCCTTGGCGAGCCGCGCCGGATCGTCCGCCAGCCGGCCCGGGTCGGCGGCGCCTTGCAGCGGCAGCATGGAAATTGCACTGATGTTCATCGAGTCCCCCTTATTGAATAACCAGTTCTGCGTGCAAAGCTCCCGCCCGCTTGATGCTCTGCAGGATCGCGATCGTCTCGCGCGTGGTGCTGCGCACCTGCTTCAACGCCGCGACCAGATCCGAGACGGTGGCGCCGTCGGGCATGGTCACGCTGTTCATCCCGGATTCGTTCGCCTCGATGCGCGTCTGCGGCACGATCGCGGTGCGCACGCCGCGCCCCACGTTCACGTTGCTGTCGAAGCCGCCGAAGATCGTGGGCTGCGAAACCAGGAAGTCGGTGGTGATGTTGACCTTCAGATCGCCGTGCGCCACCGAGACCCTGGAGAGGCGTACGCCGCCTCCCGAGACCACGGTGCCGGTGCGCTCGTTGATCACCACGCGCGCGCGCAGGTCGGGCTGGACCGTGAGGCTCTCGAGGCGCGCGAGGAAATCGACCAGGCGTCCCTGGTCCGCGGCCGGCACGCTCACCTGGACGCGGCCGGCGTCGATCGCGGCGGCCGGCGCGGCGAGCTTCTCGTTTACCGCCGCGGCGATGCGGCTCGCCGTGGTGTAGTCGGGGTCGAACAGCACCAGCTTCAGCGTGCCGTCGGCGGCGAGCACCGTGGCGTTCAGGTCGGCCTCGACCATCGCACCTTCCGGAACGATGCCGGTGGTGGGATGGTTCTTCTGCACCATGTTCTGGTTGAGCTCGAACTTGTAGCCGCCGATCGAGACCGCGCCCTGCGCCAGCGCGTAGATGCGCCGGTCGGCGCCGTAGAGCGGCGTCATGAGGAGCGCTCCGCCGGTCAGGCTGCGCGCGTCGCCCATCGAGGCGACGATCACGTCGACCCGGTCGCCCGAGCGCGCGAACGGCGGCAGCGTCGCCGTGACCAGCACCGCCGCCACGTTACGGCTGGAAAGCTGCTGCGGCGTGACGTTGAGCCCGAACTCGCGCAGCGCGTTGGCGACCGACTGGAGCGTCGCCTGGGCGCGCGCGGTGTCGCCGGTGCCGGCGAGGCCGGTGACGATGCCGTAGCCCGAGATCATGTTCTCGCGCACGCCGTCGACGCGCCCGAGCTCCTTGACGCGCACGCCGAGCTCCTGCGCGAGCGCCGGCGCGGCCGCCATGACCGCCAGGACTACCGCGAGCGCGCGTTTCACAGGATTCTCAGCCACGACAGGAACCGCGTGAGGACGCCGGGCTTCTGCTTTTCGGCGAGCAGGCCCTGACCGCTCATCTCGATCTTCGCCTGCGCGAGGCGCGTCGAGAGCACGGTGTTGTCGGTGCCGATGTCCTGCGGCCGCACCCGGCCCGCGACGGCGATCCGCTGGCGCTCCTCGTTGACGAAGATGTCCTGCTCGCCGTGCACCACCAGCATGCCGTTCGGCTCGACCGCCTCGACGACCACGGTGATCCGCGCGAGCAGCTTCCCGGTGCGCTCGATCCGGCCGCCGCCCTTGAAATCCTCGGTCAGGTCGATCGAGCCCGAGAGCGAGCGCCCGTAGGGAACGCTGTCCTTGGTGCGGTTGTAGCTGGCCGCGGCCGAGACGCTGCCCTCCTTGTTGGTGGCGGTGGTCGCCGTGGTCGAGGCGACGGCGCTCTCGGTGATGAGCACCGTCAGGTTGTCGCCGGGCCGCACCGCCCGCTGGTCGGCGACCAGCGGCCGGTAGGTCTCGCGCTCGACCAGCGAATCGCACCACGCAGCGGCGCTCATGGAGCTAAGAACGATTGGAAAAAAAACTTTGCAGGCGATGCGGTGTGCGTTCATGGTTTTCCCCTGACGAGGACTGCGCGTTCTCCGGTGACTTCGGCGAAATAGGGCTGCGCCTCGCCGGGGCGCACGACGCCGATCACGGCGCCGAGCCTGCCCTCCTCGCGGGCGACGCCCGTGGTCTCGATGGTGAAGCTGCCCGACACGACGCTGACACGCACCTGCTGTCCGCGCAGCACCTCCGGCGCGGGCTCGAGGTCGGAGCGGCGCAGCGCCGCGCCCGGCTGGACGAAGCGGGTCGCGCGCCAGCGCGCCTCGGCGAGGCCGGGATCGGCGTCGAGCAGCGCGCCGCCGCTGCCGGCGATGTCGCGCTCCTCGAGCGCGATGTCCGCGGGCCGCACCGCCTCGCCCGCGCGCAGCGCGCGGCGCGCCACCACCACCGGCGCGTAGGCCTTGAGCGACCACCACTGGACGCTGCGGCGCGGCGTTCCGTCCTTTGCGGTGCTGGCGACGTGAGTCTGGATGCGCCTGTCGAGCGCCAGCTCGTCCGGAAGCTCGAGCTCGGCGTTGCCGGCGCGCGGAGGCGAGAGCGGCGTCGCCTCGAAGCGCACCACCTCGGGAAAGCGGGCCCGCAGGGCGCTCACGAGTGTTTCTGCATTCTGCGCGAAGCCGCACGGGCTGGCGCAGGCGAGTGCCGCAAGTAGGACGAGATTCAGGGCTCGCGAGCGGCTCATCGATGCAGGTTGTTCGCCATGCCGAGCAGCTCGTCGGAGGCCTGCACCACCTTCGCGTTCAGCTCGTAGGCGCGCTGCGCGAGGATCAGCCCGAGCAGCTCGTCGATCAGCTTCACGTTCGAGCCTTCCAGGAAGCCCTGCTGGACCTGGCCGCGGCCGCCGTCGCCGCCCGCGCCGAGCGTGGCGGCGCCGGACTGCTCGGTGGCGCCGTAGAGGTTGTCGCCGAGCGAGGACAGCCCGGCGGGGTTGCCGAAGGCCGCGAGCTCGATCTTCCCGAGCTGGGTCTCGGCGGTCTCGTCGGGCAGCTTGGCGAACACGCCGCCGTCGGCGGCGATGCGCACCTCGCGCGCGTCGGGCGGGAGCTGGAGCTGCGCGCTCAGGTGGTAGCCTTCGGCGCTCGCGAGGAAGCCGTCGCGGTCGACGCGGAAGGCGCCGTTTCGCGTGTAGGCGAGGCTGCCGTCGGGCAGCACCACCTCGAAGAAGCCGGCGCCGTTCACCGCCAGGTCGTAGGTCTCGCCGGTCTTCTTGATCTCGCCGGCGCCGAACATCTTCGCGCTCCCCGACACCGCCGCGCCCATGCCCATGCGGCCGGAGGCGGCGCGCGCGGCGTTCATGGCGCCCGGCAGCGGGATCGTGCGGTAGACGAGGTCGGCGAACTCGGTGCGGCCGCGCTTGTAGCCCGAGGTGTTGACGTTGGCGAGGTTGTTCGCGACGGTGTCGATGTTGAGCTGCTGCGCGTTCATCCCGGTGGCGCCGATGTAGAGCGAGTCGATCATTTGCGGTCCTCCCTTTCGTTGTCCTGGTCCTAGGGTTCGCCCAGCACGCCGAGGGCGCGTTCCAGCATTTCGTCGTGGCTGCGCAGCAGCCGCTGCCCGGCCTCGAAGTGGCGCATGGTCTCGATGAGCCGCACCATCTCGCGCATCGGCACCACGTTCGAGGCCTCGACGTAGCCCTGGCGCAGGCGCGGCGCTTCGAGCTCCTGGAGCGGCGTGTCGCAGGCGTACAGGCCGTTGCCGAGCGAGGTCATGGTCGCCTCGGCCGGCGCGCGCACGACGCGCAGCGCGCCGATCTGCTTGTCGCCGTCCCAGACGTTGCCGGCCTGGTCGATGCGCGGCTCGGACTGCGTCAGCACGATCTCGCCGCTCGTCCCCATCACGGCGGCGCCGTCGGGGCCCACCAGGCGCCCCGAGGAATCGAGCTGCAGCGCGCCGTGGCGCGTGAGCACCGGGCCGGCCGCCGACTGCAGCACGAGGAAGCCTTCGCCCTCGAGCGCGACGTCGAGCGGGTTGGCGCTGTAGCGCAGCGCGCCCTGGCTGCGGTCGATCTGCGCGCTGAGATGGGCGTCGAAGGGGCGCGCCACCGCGACGTCGCGCCGGAATCCGGGCGTGGTGGCGTTGGCGAGGTTGTGGCTGAGCAGGCGCAGCCGATCGACGTCGCTGTTCAGGCTTGCCCCGGTCAGCGTCAGCGCGTCCACGCGGCGGCTCCTGGCTGTTCCAGCGAGAACACGTGGGCGAGCAGCGCCGCGACCAGCTCGTAGAGCTCGGGCCCGATCGGCGCCTCCATCGGCAGGCGGTAGAGCTGCTCGGCGAGCGCGCCGTCGTGCACCAGCGGCGGGCCGCCGTGCGCCTCGCGGCTCCGCAGCAGCTCTTCGGCCGCGGCGCCGGCGCCCTTCACGATCACCTGGGGCACGCCTTCGCCCGGGTCGTACTTCAGTCCGACGATTTTCTTGATTTCGCTCATGCGCTCCTCTCAGATCTTCCGGTCCAGCGATCCCTGCGCGACGACGTGGTCGGCGACCGCGCGATAGGCGGCGTTGTGTCCCGCGCTTTCGCGCGGCTCATAGGCGATCTCGTCGACGGTCCAGCCGAGCTCGGCGAGCCGCCGCGACAGCTCGTCGCGCCGGCCGGCGAGCAGCTCGAGGGTCGACTCGCGCTCGGCGGCGAACCGCAGCCGCAGCCGCGAGTCGACCAGCCGCGCCGACACCTCGACGCCCCCGAGGGAGGCCGTGTCGAGGAGAAAGACGAGATGGCGTGAGCGCGCCTCGCCCTGGCGCGACTGGCGCGCGCCCTGGTCGAAGAGCGCGACGTCGACTTCCACCAGCCGCCCGCCGAGAAGAAGCGGCAGGGTGCCGACGCGATGCGATACCGCACCGCCGGTCTGCGTGTTCAGGACCCGCTGGCCGAGCTGCTCGCCGGAGCTTCCGCCCGGGGAGCCAAAGCCCTGCTGCTGCGCGTTCTCCGATCCAACCTGCAACGGCGCGGCCGCAAGCGGCGCGGGCTGTTCCGGATGGGATGGGGAAAGCGTGGCGCGCAGCGCTTCCTGGAGCTGCACTACGAGCTGCGGGCCAGGCGCGACCGGGAGAGCGTCCTTCGACCCTTCGGCCGCGGGGATCGCGGCGGGCCGGCGCCGCAGCAGCCCCTGCACCGCGTCGACCAGCTCGGGCTGCTGCGGCAGGCCGAGCTTCGCCAGCGTCATCGCCGCGAGCACGGTCGCCTGCGCGTCCGCCGCGCCTTTCAGCGAGCGCATCACGACCGCGCGCGTGGCGTCGTCGAGCTGGAGGCCGAACTGGGCGAACGTCGCGCCGAGTTGGTCTACCGGCTCATCGACTTTCCCCTGAAGGGGTGCTTGGAAAGTCTCTTCGCTTACGGCGGGCGGTAGCGGCTGGAGCTCGATGCGGTCGCCGACGGCGACGACGCGGCCGCGCACCAGCTCGCCCGTGCTGAGCGGCACGCTCGAGTCGACCACGCGCTCGCGGCCCTCGAGCGACACGAGGTAGCGGCCGCCCTCGTAGTGCTTGAGCACGCGCGCCTTGACGATCTGGCCGAGGCTCAGCGCCGAGGGCAGCTCGAGGTGCAGGCCGGCGGCCGAGACGTCGGTGGGCGAGATGCTCATGCGCCGACCATGGCGAAGGACTTGAGGCTGAGGCTGCTCGGGACCTCGGAGAGCGAGAGCACCGAGAGCTGGGGCATCAGGCGCTCGGTGAAGCGGCGCACGTGGCGGCGCAGCGCCGGCGCGCACAGGATCACCGGCACCAGGTCGCTCGAGAGCATGCGGTCGGCCTCGGCCGCGAGGCGGCGCAGGAGCTGCTCGGCGAGGCGCGGCTCGATCGCGAGCGCGGCGCGCTCCTCGACCTGGCGGATCGACGCCAGCATCTGCTGCTCGATCGCGGGATCGAGCGTGAGCACGTAGAGCTCGCCGGCGGGGCTGGCGAGCGTCTGGCAGATGGCGCCGCCGAGGCGCTCGCGCGCGAGCTCGGTCAGGGCATCGGCGTCCTTCACCTTCGCGCCGTGGTCGGAGAGCACCTCGAGGATCGCCTCGAGGTTGCGGATCGGCACCTTCTCGCGCAGCAGGTTCTGCAGCACCTTCTGCACCTCGCCGAGCGAGAGCACCTTGGGCACGAGGTCCTGCACCAGGCTCGGCTGCTGCTCGCGCACCCGGGCGATCAGGCGCTCGGTCTCGGCGCGCGTGAGCAGGTTCTGCGCCTGCTGCTTGATCACCTCGGTGAAATGCGTGACCAGCACCGTGAGGGGGTCCACCACGGTATAGCCCGCCTCGCGCGCGCGCGGCTTGACCGGGTCGAGGATCCAGTACGCCGGCAGGCCGTAGGTCGGGTCGCGCCCCTCGACGCCGTCGAGCCGCTCGCGGCTTCCTCCGGGGTTGATCGCGAGGCTGCGGTCGGCGAGGACCTCGCCGTCGGCCACCTTGGTGCCGAAGACGCGCACCTCGTAGCGGCTGGGGGCGAGCTTCTTCTCGTCCTTCACCCGCACGCGCGGGAACACCGCGCCCATGTCGAGCGCGAACTGCTTGCGGAACGCGACCACGCGCTCGGTGAAGCCGCCGCCGGCGCCGACCAGCGGGATCAGGCTCTGCCCGACGGCGAGCTCGATCGCCTCGACGCCCAGCATGCCGTAGAGGTCCGCCGAATCGCCCTCGGCCGCGCCGGCCTTGGCCTGCTCCTCGGCGGCGGCGCGGCCCTCGCGGCGCCGCGCCGCGAGGTAGACCGCGCCGGCGACCAGCGCGAGCCCCCCCACCGCCAGCACCGGCATCCCCGGCAGGAACGCGAGCCCGAGCAGCGCCAGCATCACCAGCAGCACCGCGCGCGGCTGCGACAGCATCTGGGTCGAGACCTCGGCGGCGAGGCGCGCGTCGGTCGCGGCCCGGGTGACGATGATGCCCGTGCCCGTGGCGATGACCAGCGCCGGCACCTGGGTCACGATGCCGTCGCCGACGGTGAGCAGCGTGTACGTCTGCAGCGCCTCGCCCCAGCTCATGCCGCGCTGCGCGATGCCGATCGCGAGGCCGCCGACGACGTTGATGAGGATAATGATGATGCCGGCGATGGCGTCGCCCTTGACGAAGCGGCTGGCGCCGTCCATCGCGCCGTAGAAGTTCGCCTCGCGCTCGATGGTGCGGCGCCGCTCGCGCGCCTCGGCCTGGTCGATCAGGCCCATGTTCAGGTCGGCGTCGATCGCCATCTGCTTGCCCGGCATGCTGTCCAGGGTGAAGCGCGCCGAGACCTCGGCGACGCGCTGCGCGCCGTTGGTCACCACCACGTACTGCACCACGATCAGGATGAGGAACACGATCAGCCCGACCACGTAGTTGCCGGCGACGACGTGGCTGCCGATCGCGGAGATCACGTCGCCGGCGTAGGCGTCCGACAGGATGAGGCGGGTCGCCGAGACGTTGAGCCCGAGGCGGAACAGCGTCGCGATGAGGAGGAGGGAGGGGAAGGTGGAGAAGCCGAGCGGCTTCTCCATGTAGACCGTGAGAAGCAGGAGCAGCAGCGCGAACGAGAGGTTCGCCACCAGCAGGAAGTCGAGCGCCCACGGCGCGATGGGCGCGAACAGCACCAGCAGGATGAGCATCAGCCCGACCACCAGGGCGAGGTCGCTCTGGGCGCCGAACACCCTGCGCAGCGCGGCGATCATGCGCGGACCTCGACGCGCATGGACGCTCTTTGGGTTTGATAAAGAGACGCGTAGACCCGCGCCACCGGCTCGAACAGCGCCTCGCCGATCGGGCAGTCGAGGTCGACCTCGGCGAACAGGCGCCGCGCGAGCGGCTTGTCCTCGACGATGGGCAGGGCGAGGTGCCCGGCGCGGCGGCGCAGCTCGAGCGCGAGCTCGCCGGCGCCCTTCGCGACCACGGTGGGCGCGCGCATGCGGCCGCGCTCGTAGGCGAGCGCGACGGCGAAGTGCTCGGGGTTGGTGATCAGCACGTCCGCCTCGGGCAGGCGCTTCACCGATTTGGCGCGCTTGACTGCCTCGCGCTGCAGCTCGCGGATGCGCGCCCGCACGTGCGGGTCGCCTTCGCGGCGCTTGACCTCCTCCTTCATCTCGCGCCGGCTCATGCGCATCGTGCGCCCGTAGTCCCAGCGGCTGTAGGCGAGGTCGGCCAGCGCCAGCAGCACCAGCACGAGCAGCAGCTTGAACATGAGCGCCGTGATCTCGCCGAGGAGCAGGCCGAAGTAGGCCTTGGGCTGGACCTCCACCGTGGTGAGGAGCTTCGGCAGCGCGGCGTCGAGCGCGAGCCAGGCGACGCCGGCAAAGGCGGCGAGCTTGATCAGTGTCTTGCCGGTCTCCACCAGCGTCTTCAGCGAGAACACGCGCTTGAAGCCGCTCGCCGGGTTGATGCGCTGGAAGTCGGGCTTGAGCGGAAAGGCGCTGAACACCGGGCCGGTCTGGACCAGGTTGGCGACGAGCGCGGCGAGCACCGCCACGGCGAGGAACGGCGCGAGCATCGCGGCGGTCGCGCCCGCGAGCTGGCCGAGCCAAGCCGCCGCCTCCGCGGTGCCGAAGGCGAGCCCGCCGGCGCGCTCGAGCGCGCCCACCGACACGCGCAGGCCGGCCGCGGCCAGGCGGTCCGACCACGCGTACAGGGCGGCGAGCAGCGCTCCCAGCATGACCAGCGAGACGAAGTCCAGGCTCTTCGCGACCTGCCCGCGCCGGCGCGCTTCCTCCAGCTTGAACGGGGTGGCGGGCTCGGTGCGGTCTTTTTCCTGTTCGGCCATTGCCGGGTCCTAGCGCGTGAGCGCGCTCTCCCACATCGCCAAAATCGATTCGAAGCAGCGCCGCGCGACCGGCCCGATGGTCCCGACCGACACGGCGAGCACCGCGAGGCCGACCAGGATCTTCAGCGGCAGGCTGACGAAGAAGATGTTCATCTGCGGCATGGTGCGCGCCATGACCGCGACCACCGTGTCGACGAGGAGCAGCACGATCACCGCCGGCGCGGCGAGGGCGAGCGCGAAGCTGAACATGAGGCCGAACTGCGCCATCACCGGGGCGAGCCCGAGCTCGCCGAGCGGCCGGCCGGGCGGCGCGGCGTGCAGCGACAGGGCGAACGCGCCGAGCAGCGCGTGATGGCCGTCGACGGCGAAGAACAGCGCCACGCCCGCCATCCAAAGCAGCGTGCCGAGGAGCGGCGCGTGGCCGCGCGTCGCCGGGTCGATCAGCGTCGCGACGCCGAAGCCGAGCTGCAGGTCGAGGAGCCGCCCGGCGAGCTGGAAGGCGGCGAACGCGGCGAGCACGCCGAACGCGAGCAGCGCGCCGAGCACTGCCTCGGCCGCGGCCATGCCGGCAAAGGCCGCGACGTCGTGGACGTCGCCCGCGGCGCGCGTTCCGGTGGCGGCGACCAGCAGCGCGGCGAGCGCGAGCACCAGGATCACGCGAAAGCGCGCCGGAACGCCGCCGAACGCGAGCAGCGGCGTCAGCACCAGCGCCACGCCCAGGCGCAGCGCCACCAGCGCCGTGGTGAGCAGCCACGCGAGGTCGGTCGAGATGCGCATCGCCTCGCGCCGTCAGAAGTACAGCGGGATGTTGCCGATGAGGCGGGTGGCGAACTGCACCACCACGCTCAGCATCCACGGGCCGAAAGCGACCAGCGCGAGCAGCGCGGCGGCGATCTTGGGTACGAAGGAGAGCGACGACTCCTGGATCTGGGTGACCACCTGGAGCACGCTGATCGCGAGCCCCACCAGCATGCTCAGGATGAGCACCGGCGCGCCGACGAGCAGCGCCGTCCACAGCGTGTCCGAGGCGAGCGCGAGCGCGAGCTCGCGACCCAGGTCGCCCATCTGGTCCTCCCCCCTTGTTCTCGCTACTCGCGCAGCGCCCTAAACTTTCTGCACGCGCAGCGGATATTCGTTGATGCGCGACAGTGCTTCGATTCGTCGCGCGGTGTCAACACGCAACTTTTACAGCGTTTATCGTGCTGTCCAATTCGATGATCGCGGCGCACGCTCGCGCGCGCGCCGCGGCGCGAATGGCGCGCGTCAGACAAAACGCGAATGAAATCTATGAGCTTGTGTCGCGAACGGCGAAGCGTTCAGAGCGCCGCGCGGCGCGCGCGCCGCGGGATTGTGCGAAAGGACGAAGCGATAAGCGCTCGTGTCCCGCTACGCGGAACAAAAACGAGCGCACCGCGTCATCCGAAGCTGCGGACCCCGCGAATTTGCATATTCGAATCTAGTAATACTTTTGCGACTTCACGGCGGCAAGGGGCGGCATCTCGACATCGGCGTCGTTGACCGGCTCTTCGACGATCGCGCCGAGGAAGGGCTCCTTGCGCACCTCGAAGCGTTCGCCCCGGTATTCGGTCTGCGCGCCGACGGATGAATCGAACGGCTCCAGGCGCTCCTGATTCAGGACCTTGCGGTATTGAGCGACGCGCCGCATGCGATCGACCTTGTAGCGCCTCGCCGCGGCCATCGCGCGCACCTGTCCCACCAGCAGCTTGCCTCCGCCCAGCACGAGCGGCACGCCGAGGAGCGCCGGCAAGAGGCCGATGTGCACCTTGTCGACGAGCCAGACCGCGACCGCGTGCGACGCCGAAGTGTCCTGGCGGTTCGCGAGCCAGCTCCATTGGAGCTGCGGAAGGTATTGGAGATAGGGCGCGAGCGCGGTCGTCGCGAGCTTGGCGTGGTCCGCGAAGAGCAGCCCGATCGGCAGCTTCGGCCACGACGGTTTTTGCAGCGCGATTCCGTACTGCCAAAGGAGCAGCGCGGCGAGCTGCAGCACGAGCGCGAGTCCGGCGAGCGCCACGGCCAGGCCCAGCAAAGCAGCGAAGCCACGCCTGAGCTGAAACAGGAAGTGCATGGATCCTGCAATGCTCCACGCGGCGCGCGAGCGCGGCAATGCCTCTTTGGATTCATGCGGCGAAAACTCCGTGTCACATGGGCCCGCCACAGCCGTAGAATGAAGCCCAGGGGGATAGAGGGCTGGACTTCGCGCGCACCGCGTTGGAGAAAAACCAGACGCTTAAGCCGCCGCTTTTCGGCCGCGCATGGTTTCCGCTGTTTATCCTTGCCTTCGGCATTGCGCTCTCGGCACTCCTGGGCCAGTTTCTGCTGAAGAGTGTCCGGGAGGACGCCGCTGAGCGTCTGGAGCGGCAGGCGGAGCAGGCGAAGAACGCGCTTGCGGCGCGCATCCAGGCGTACAGCGACGCTCTCTACGCCGTACGGGCCCTGTTCCAGACCTCGGCCCACGTCACGCAGCAGGACTTCCGCCAGTTCGTCGCCACGCTGGATCTCGGCACGCGCTATCCCGCGTTGCGCATCCTGAACTACGCGGCGTACGTGAGGGAGAGCGAGCGCCCCGCCCTGGTTGCGCAGATCCGCGCCGACGCGACCGGCGAGCCGTGGGCGCAAAGCTTCACCATCCAGCCGCCGCCTGCGCGGCCGGCCTATTACGTCATCACCCACCTCGCTCCGTTCAACGGCAACGAGCGCTCCTTCGGCCTCGACATCGGCGCGGCGCCCTTCAAGCCCGATGCCCTCGAGTACGGCCGCGACAGCGGCAAGCTCGTCTCCTCGGGGCGGATCATCCGCTTCGAGGACGGGGTCGACAACATCGCGATGCGCATCGCGGTTTACCGCTCCGGCTACCCGACTGAAACCGTCGAGCAGCGGCGCGCGGCCTATATTGGATCGGTCGGCGCCGGATTCCGGATCGCGCAACTGATGCGGGGCGTGCTGGAGGCGCACGACCTCCAGCACCTGCGTCTCACGGTCCTGGACGTGGAGCGCTCAGACGGCCAGCGACCGGAGCAGAAGGCCCTGATTTTTGACAGCGGCGTCGCGGCATCCGGAGCCCCGGGGCGCGAGTACGCCAGCCGCCGCGAGATCGAGATGGGCGGGCGCCATTGGGAGCTCGGCTTCCGCGCGCCGGAGAGCCGTCTCGTGTCGGACTACGACCTCCAGCTGCCCTGGGTCGTGTTCGTCGGCGGCGTGCTCACCAGCCTGCTGCTCGCCTCGATCGTCTTCCTGATCACGTCCTCGCGTCACCGCGCGCTCACGCTTGCGCTGCGGATCAACCAGGACCTCCATGTGCAGGAAGGGCGGCTCGCCGAGGCGCAGCGGCTGGCGCGGCTCGGAAGCTGGGAGATTTCCGGGCAGAAGCGCCACATGCTCTGGTCCGACGAGCTCTACCGGATGCTCGGCGTGCAGCGCGGCAGCCGCGTGGCGCTGGACGACTTTCTCGCGGCGGTGCATCCGGGCGACCGGCAGAAGGTGCGCGACATGCTGCGCCTGAGCTCGGATCCGGGCTCGGTGCTGGAGCTCGAGCATCGCCTGCGCCTGCACGACGGCACCGAGCGCTGGGCGCTCACCAAGGCGAAGCTCGACGAGCCGCTCGGCGAGGGCGGCGTGTGGCGCGGCACCACCATGGACATCACCGACCGAAAGCGCGCGGAGTCCACCCTGCAGACCGAGCACCAGGTCACGCGCATCCTGGCGGCGGGCGGAGACGACGACAGCGTGCTGCCGGCGCTGCTGAAGGTCCTGTGCACGCGGCTCAACATGGTCTGCGCGGTGCAGTGGCTGGCCGACGGCGCGCACGCGCTGCGCTGCGAGCGGGTCTGGTGCACGGACAAGATCGACCGGAGCGAGCGCGTCCACATGCTGCTGCAGGCCTCCGGCAGCCAGCTCGCGCGCGCCGCCCTGCAGAAGCGCGAGCTCGTGCTTGCGGCGCTGCAGGCGGAGCGCCAGCCGCCGTACGCGGGCGGCGTCGGCGGCGAGCGCGTGGCGCTGCACAGCGCGGTCGCGTTTCCGCTCGTCGCGGCGAACAGCGTGGTGGGCGTGATCGAGCTGTTCAGCGAGATGCCGGCGCGCATCGACGCCTCGGTGGCCGATCTCCTCGCTTCGATCGGCGCCCAGATCGGGCAGCACCATCAGCGGACGATGGCCGAGGACGCCCTCAAGTTCGTCGCGGCGCACGACGCGCTCACCGGGCTGCCCAACCGGCTCGAATTCCACAACCAGCTCGAGGCCGCGCTGCGGCGCGCCCGGCGCGAGCGCGGCCCGCTTGCCGTCGTGTTCATCGACCTCGACCGCTTCAAGCTGCTGAACGACAGCATCGGCCACGGCGCCGGCGACCGCTTCCTGCAGGAGTGCGCGCGGCGCATCAAGGAGGCGCTGCGCCAAAGCGACATCGTGGCGCGCATCGGCGGCGACGAGTTCGTCGTGATGCTCGAGGGCATGGAAAGGCCCCAGGACCTCATTGCGGTGGTGCAGAAGCTGCACGAGCGGCTCAAGGAGCCGTTCGCCGTCGAGGGCCGCGAGTTCACCTCGTCGGCGAGCATCGGCATCAGCCTGTATCCGGCCGACGGCTTCGAGGCCGCCAGCCTGATCAAGCACGCCGACATGGCCATGGTCCGGGCGAAGCAGCAGGCGCGGGGAAGCTATCGCTTCTTCGCCGCCTCGATGAACGAGGAGATGGAGCGGCGCTTCGCCCTGGAGGCGGACCTGCGGCGCGCCCTGGAGCGCGACGAGCTCGTCCTCTACTACCAGCCCCGCATCTCCGCCCGCACCGGCCGCATCGCCGGCGCCGAGGCGCTGCTCCGCTGGCGCCACCCGCAGCGCGGGCTGGTGGCCCCGGGCGAGTTCATCGCGCTCGCCGAGGAAACCGGCCTCATCGTGCCGATCGGCGAATGGGTCCTGAAGGCGGCCTGCGCCGGCGCCCGGCAGTGGCGGGACCGGGGTTTCGACCTGCGCGTGAGCGTGAACCTGTCGGCGCGCCAGTTCGCCGAGAAAACCCTGGTCCAGGACGTGGCTCGCGCGCTGCGCTCCTCGGGCCTCGCGCCGGAGGCGCTCGAGCTCGAGGCGACCGAGACCATGGTGATGCAGAACCCGGCGCTGGCGGCGCAGACGCTGGACGAGCTGAAAGGCCTGCGCGTGGGGCTTTCGCTGGACGATTTCGGCATCGGCTACTCGTCGCTCTCGTACCTCAAGATGTTCCCGTTCGACGTCCTGAAGATCGACCGGGCGTTCGTCTCCGGGATCCCGGCCGACCGCGAGGACGTGGCGATCGCCGAGGCGGTGATCTACCTCGCTCACGCGCTCGACATGCGCGCGGTCGCCGAAGGCGTGGAAACCGAGGAGCAGGCCGAGTGGCTCTCCAAATTCGGCTGCGAGGAGCTGCAGGGCGAGCTGCTGGCCAGGCCGATGGAGTACGCAGCCCTCACCCTCCTGCTGCAGGAGAACCGCAACCGCTGGCGCGCGCCGGCGTCGGTGCCGCGGAGGACGAGCTAGTCCGGCGCATTTTCAACAACCACGGGGGAAAATTCATGAAATCCAGCGAGAAGCGCCGCAGCGCGCGGCGGATGATCGAGGCGATCGAAGGGCTCGACCTCGGACCGATCAAGTTCAAGCTGATGCATCCGGAGGAGGGCGAGGGCTGGAGCCGCGAGTTCGTCGAGCACATGGAGACGCAATACAAGCGCTACCTGACGCTGGTCGCGAAGTATCCGCACGAGACGATTGCGCCGGACCGGGAGCTCGACGCGTTCTGGCACGCCCACATCCTGGACACGCGCAAGTACATCGACGACTGCGAGCGGGTGTTCGGCTGCTACCTGCACCACTTTCCCTACTTCGGCATGCGCGGGCCGGAAGATGCGGCGGCGCTCGCCAAGGCGGGGGAACGCACGCGCGAGCTGTATGAAGCCGAGTTCGGCGCCGGGCCGAGCGGCCCGCACGCTGCTTTCTGCTCGGCTGCCGCGCAGGCGTTTTGTTCCGTGGTCGACACAGGCACCCGCCCGTCGTTGCCGGTACCCGGTTGATGCTTGCGGCGTACGCCGGAGGTGGAAGGGAACGCGCCTCCGGCGTATCTTGAGGGCAGCGTTCGAGATCCAGGCAGGAGGCCGCAATGGAGCAATGGTCGAGCCGCGATGAGCGGCCCTATATCCGGGAAGCCCGCACCGGGTACGTGTGGTGGGTCTTCTTCCTCGTGCTCGCGCTCGCCGTCGTCGCCGCGCTCTATTACTTCTGGTCGAAGCGCGATTTCCTCGGGTTGCCGCCGCTCGCTTCCAAGCCGCCCGCGGCGGCGCCGGCGGCGCCGGCCGAAGAGCCGAAGGCCGAGGCGCCCCAGCAGGCACAAGCGCCCTCGGCCGAGCCCGCGAAGCCGCTGCCGAGCCTCGAGCAGAGCGACGCCATGATGCGCGACACCGTGAGCGGGCTGGTGGGCCGCAAGGCGTTCGAGGCCATGGTATATCCCTCGCAGCTCGTGCGCCGCATCGTGGCCACGGTCGACAACCTGCCGCGCGAGACCGCGCCGCGGCGCGTGATGCCGCTCGAGCCGGTGCCCGGGGCCTTCGGCGCCTCGAGCGAGGGCGAAGAGTTGGTCCTCGCGCCGGCGAATGCGCAGCGCTACGGGGCCTACGTGCACGTGTTCGAGGCGCTCGACGCGCGCGCGCTGGCGCAGCGCTACGTCGAGTCGTATCCCCTGTTCCAGCGCGCCTACACCGAGCTCGGCTTCCCGAATGCGCGCTTCCACGACCGGCTGCTGGCGGCGATCGACGACCTGCTCGATGCGCCGGCGCCCGCCGGCCCGGTCAAGCTGGTCCGTCCCAAGGTGCTGTACCAGTTCGCCGATCCCGAGCTTGAGGGCCTCTCGGCCGGCCAGAAGATCATGATCCGCATGGGGCCGGAAAACGCCGCCCGGGTGAAGGCGAAGCTGCGCGAGATCCGGCGCGAGCTGGTCGCGGCGGCGCGGGCGCGCTAGGCGGAGCGGCTCCTCGCCATGGAGTAGACCGCGGGCCGGTTCACGACCTCGCTCGCCGGCAGCGGCGTGCGCCGGTCCTCGACCCACTGGACGACCGGCGTGAACTGCTTTCGCTCCGACACGGAGAGGTTCTCGTCGAGCTCGAAGATCCCGAGCCCCGACTCGGCCGCGCGCAGGAACACGTCGGAATCGATCAGCCGGGCGAGCAGCTTCAGGTTGGCCGCCTGCAGGAACTGCTCGAGGGGCACGTAGGCGGGCATCGAGCGGCGCACCTTGTTGGCGACCACCGCGACCGGCACGCTGCCGGCGCGCACGCGGCCCCACGAGGCGAGCTCGCGCAGGAAATTCGCCGTCGCGTGCAGGTCGATGGCCGAGGGCACCACCGGCACGAGGATGCAATGCGCGCGCTCGAGCATCTCCTGGAGCAGCATGCCCGAGGCGCCCGCGGGCGCGTCGATCACCAGGCGCTCGGTGTCGCTGGGCACGTGGCTTTCGAAGCTGCGCAGGCGGTCGCGGCGCTCGGGCGCGCCGTTGGCGCGGTGGATCGGCGCGGCGTGCGGCGGGCGCAGCCGCAGCCAGTTCATGCTCGACCCCTGAGGGTCGTAATCCATGAGCGTGGTCGGCAGGTTGGCCGCCGCGAAGCAGCTGGCCAGGTTGGTGGCGATGGTCGTCTTGCCCGCGCCGCCCTTCGGGTTGAGCACCAGGGTGGTCTTCATTTTCCGCGCGAGGTTCTGCGTCCCCTTTTTCTTGTGTCGAGCTTGGCTTGCCCGCCGATGATGCCGTGCGCTCTGGGGAATTGCAAGAAAAGTTCGAGTACCATTGCTCCTCGACGAACCAGGGATCGCGGAGCATTCGAAGATGAAACGCAAGTACGGCTCGGCGCTCGCGCGCGAGAGCGAGGCCGAAAAGGCGCAGCGCCTGCGGGCGAAGGAGATGCGCGACAACACCCACAACTACGGCTCGGCGTCGCGCAAGGGCGCCATTTCCCGCGGCAAGAAGCGCGGCAAGGCGTACCGCGCCGGCAGCTGAAGCCGCTCCCGTGCGCCGCGTGCTCGTCGCCGGCACCCAGGACGTGGTCGATGCGGCGCGCGCGGCAATCGGCGGGGAGCTCGAGCTCGCCGCGGCGTACTCGGTCGCCGAGGCGCTGAAGCAGGTCGAAGGCGGCGTAGACCTGGTGCTGTGCAACGTGCGCTTCGATGACTCGCGGATGTTCGATTTCCTGGGCGCGCTGAACGCGATGCCGAGCTCCCGGCGCCTGCCGGTGGTGTGCTGCCGGGTCGCGCGGAGCCCGGTCTCGGCCGGCGCCCGCCGCGGCATCGAGCTCGCGCTCGAGGCGCTCGGCGTGATCGCTTTCCTCGACCTGCACGAGCTCGAGGCCCGCGACGGCCTCGAGGCCGCGCGGGCGGCGCTGCGCGCCGCCGTGATGTCGCACCTGCCCGGGGCGTGATCCCGCTCGTGCCCCATCCGAGCACGCCCGGCGCGGTCGCGCTCGGCGTTCGGGCGGCGGCGGCGAGAACGCAGCAGGGCCAGCTTGCGCTGCGCTACCGGATCGAGGGCGAGCTCGGGCGCTTGCGCATCCCGCCGCCGCGCGCGCCGGCGCCCGGCGAGCGCCTCTGGCAGCACCTTTGCTGCGAAGCGTTCGTGGCGCCGGCGTCGGCGGGTGCCGGGCTGGGTGCCTATCGCGAGTTCAACTTCTCGCCCTCGGGCGAATGGGCCGCCTTCGAGTTCCAGCGCTACCGCGAAGGCGGCCCGGTGGCGGTTCCCGACCCGCGGATTGCCGTGCGCACCGACGGGCAGGCACTCGAACTCTCCGCTTCGATTGAAGTCGGGGCGGCAAAGCTGTGGCTGGGACTGTGCGTGGTGATCGAAGAGATGGACGCGGCGCCCTCAGGGGCGTTTTCAGGGGCGTTTTCCGGGGCGTTTTCCGGGGCGTTTTCCTACTGGGCGCTGCGGCATCCCGCGGCGCGTCCCGACTTCCACCACCCCGACGGATTCGCGCTGGAGATCGCTTGAACTTCGGCATCGACCGCCTGATCGGGGAGCGCGCCCTGCAAAAGCGCCTGAAGGGCCGGCGCCTGGCGCTGCTCGCGCACCCGGCCTCGGTGACGAAGAGCCTGGTTCACTCCATGGACGCGCTTTTTGCAGCCGGGCTCGCGCTCACGGCGGCCTTCGGGCCGCAGCACGGCCTGCGCGGCGACAAGCAGGACAACATGGTCGAGTCGCCCGATTTCACCGACCCGGTGCACGCGATCCCCGTGTTCAGCCTGTACGGCGAGGTGCGCCGGCCGAGCGACGCGATGATGCAGAGCTTCGACGTCCTGCTCGTCGACCTGCAGGACCTGGGCTGCAGGGTCTACACGTTCGTCACCACGCTCGCCTACGTGCTCGAGGCGGCGGCGAAGCACCGCAAGGAAGTCTGGATCCTCGACCGGCCGAACCCGGCCGGACGGCCGGTCGAGGGCAGCCTGCTCGAGCCCGGCTGGGAGAGCTTCGTGGGTGCCGGCCCGCTGCCGATGCGCCACGGCATGACCCTCGGCGAGCTCGCGCGCTGGTTCGTTTCCCGCGGCAGCCTCGACCTCGAGTGCGAGGTCGTCGCCATGCAGGGCTGGGAGCCGCGCGCCGCGCCGGGTTTCGGCTGGCCGCTCGGCGAGCGCGCCTGGGTCAACCCGAGCCCCAACGCGCCGAATCTCTGGATGGCGCGCTGCTACCCCGGCACGGTCATGCTCGAGGGCAGCACGCTCTCCGAAGGCCGGGGCACCACGCGTCCGCTCGAGCTCTTCGGCGCGCCCGAACTCGATGCGGCGGCGCTGCTCGGGCGCATGAACGCGCTCGCGCCGCGCTGGCTCGAGGGCTGTCGCCTGCGGCCGTGCTGGTTCGAGCCGACCTTCCACAAGCACGCGGGAAAGCTCTGCGCCGGCGTGCAGATCCACGCCGAGGGGCCGGCCTACGGCCACGAAGCGTTTCGCCCGTGGCGCCTGATGGCGCTCGCCTTCAAGGCGCTGCGCGCGCTCAGCCCGGGCTATGCGCTCTGGCGCGACTTTCCTTACGAGTACGAGAAACGGCTCGCCATCGATGTCATCAACGGCGGCGAGCGGCTGCGGCAGTGGGTCGACGACGCGGCCGCCGCGCCGGCCGACCTCGACGCGCTGGTGCGGCCGCAAGAGCGGGCATGGCTCGCCGAGCGCGAGCCCTATCTCATCTACAAGTAATCAGGCGAGCGGCTTCTTGGGCCGGGCGGCGCGCAGCGCCTGGGCGAACAGCTCGTCGTCTGCGCTCCATGCCGGCATCACGATGTCCACAGCCTTCAGGAATACCGGCGTTGGCGGCTCGGCCTCGCCGTCGAGCCAGCGATGAAGCGTCGGCACGGGGACGCGCAGGCGCGCCGCGAGCGACTCCACGCCGCCGGCGATCTGGCAGGCGCGGTGCAGGACGCGGGTAAAGACCGTGACCTGCGAGGGCGGCGCGACGGGGCAGTTGTCGGCCGGAATTTCCATGTTTTCCATGTGCAGCATGGTGCTGCACACGGCGACGCGCGCCCGGTCATCGATTCGTGGAATTTTGCGTAGTCAGGCTGGCGACAGGCATCGAGCAGGCTGGCGACAGGTATCGCGCAGGACGCCCGGATACACTGCCTGCGCCTCAAAGGAGCGGGCACACATGAGCAATCCACAGAAAACTGCGCAGGGGAGCGGGGGCGCGAAGAAAGGCCTGACCTTCAAGGAGATGTCCGGGGGGCAGAAGACCGTTTTCATCCTCAAGCTCGCCGTCTGCATCGTGTCGTTCGGGATGATTTTCCCGAACATCATGTCCGACTGAGCGGTCCCTGAACGGCGAGCG
>Ga0075428_100001426_pt1 | contig 25474 bp, 18 predicted proteins | sample RhiMetdeltSRZDD2_FD_75291 | JGI IMG/M metagenome (GOLD analysis project Ga0075428, IMG submission 75291) | Populus rhizosphere microbial communities from Tennessee, USA - Rhizosphere MetaG P. deltoides SRZDD2 | ecosystem: Host-associated > Plants > Roots > Rhizosphere > Soil | place: USA... | reverse complement strand
CTCGATCCTCGACAATCCCAACTTCGCGGGCGGCGGCTTCAGCTTCTGGGTGCGGCAGGGCATCCCGCTGACCACCACCAGCCTCGAGTTGAAGGGACGCAACAGCCTGCTCCCGGCGCTGCGCAGCAGCAAGATCGAGGGCCAGCCGAACTACGTGAACCCCGGGATATTCCTGTTCGGCCTCGGCGCCGACTTCGACGTCACGCCGAAGACGAAGGTCCTCTTCGAAGCCAACTATCTCCGCTTTCACCACACTGAGCCGCTCTCGCTGCTGCTCTTCCAGGAGCGCGTCCGCGAGGACGTGGGCTGGGACCTGAGCCTGGGGGTGCGGTGGCGGCCGCTGCTCACCGACAACATCATCGTGAATCTCGGCGGCGCCGCGTTCATCGGTGGCGACGGTTTCAAGGACATCTATCAGAGCCAGCAGTTCGTCTTTGGCCCCAACGGCCTCGAGAAGCAGAGCTCGCAGAAGACCCAGACCCTCTACTCCGCATTCCTGTCCGTGACCCTGACGTTCTGACGCCCATGGGGAACGCACGCACCCGACGTCGGATGGCACGCTCGGCCGCGCTGGTCCTGACCGGAGCGCTGGTGCTCGGCAGCTTGGCGGCGGCCGCGACGCGCTTCGGTGAGCCGCTGTGGGTGCTCATGGCGCCCGCGGACCGACTGGCGGCGCTCGTCCCGCCGATCGACCCCGCGGCGATGACGCCTCGCGCGCCCGACGGTGGGCGGGATCGTGTGGCCAACCGGGTGCCGGACCGCGCGGCCGCGGTGGGCCGAGCGCCGAAGTCGGCTGACGCCACCGCGCCGGACCGCGCGAGCACGTCCGAGGCCGCCGCCGTGGTGGGCGCCGACGGCGATGGATCGGGGACGCCGGTCGCTCGTCTGGGCGCTCGGGTCGCCGTCACGGAGCAGGCGCCGACCGAGATCGCGGACGAGGGAGCGGTCCGCGGTGAGCCGGGTGCGCCCACGTTCACGACGGAAGTCCAGAACGGTCGCACGATCTACCGGGTCAACGGCGATCTCTTGCTCGACCCCGGCCATCTCCGCGGCGAGCCGGTCGAGGTCGGCTGGGAGTATCACTTCGGCCAGCGCGGACTGGAGAAGGTCACGCTGTGGGAGGTGCGACGCTGAGCACGGGCGGACGGTCGGGGTGGCGGCGAGGCCTCTTCGCCGCGCTGGCGGCGGCACTCGTGCTCGGCGCCATGCTGCCGATGCCCGGACGTCGCGGCGGCGAGCGGCCGCGTGTCGACGGGATCGCCGTCGCCACGGCCGGCGAGACGAGCCCGTTGCGGCTGGCCCAGCGGATCCGTCGCGGACCGAGCGAAGAGGAGACGCCGCCCCCGCCGGCGCCGGCCGAGCCCGCCAAACCGGAGCCCGAGAAGTCGGAGATGGCCAAGCAGGGCCAGGCCGACGCCGACCGCAAGAGCACGGGCTGCGTGACCTGCCACACCAAGACCGATTCGCCGAGCATGCACACCGCCACGACGGTGAAGCTCGGCTGCATCGACTGTCACGGCGGCAAGGTCGAGGTCAAGGCGCCCGAGGGTGCCGCCGCCGGCACGCCGGCGTACGAGGCGGCCAAGCGACAGGCCCACGTGCTGCCGAAGAACAAGGAGGTCTGGCGCACCTCCGCGAACCCCACGCACTCCTACACGGCCATCCTGCAAGAGAGCCAGGAGTTCGTGCAGTTCGTGAACCCGGGCGATTTGCGGGTGGCCCGCCGCACGTGTGGCCCCAACGGCTGCCATCCCACCGAGGTCGCCCAGGTCGAGAAGAGCATGATGAAGACGGGGCCGATGCTGTGGGCGGCCGCGCTCTACAACAACGGCGGCTTTCCCCTCAAGCGTCCGACCTTCGGCGAGGCGTACGGTCCCGATGGCACGCCCCAGCGCGTGCTCACGCTGCCGCCGCCGACCGTCGAGGAGACGGTGAAGAAGGGCGTGCTGGCCTGGCTCGACCCGCTGCCGCGCTTCGAGCTCGGTCAGCCGGGCAACGTCCTGCGCGTGTTCGAGCGCGGTCAGCAGCGCCCGCTCGAGATCGGCATCCCCACGCTGGACGAGCTGCCCGGCAAGCCCGCCAACCGGCTCAGCCAGCGCGGCCTCGGCACGCTGAACCGCACCGATCCCGTGTGGCTGAACCTCCAGAAGACGCGCCTGTTCGATCCCGCGCTCTCGCTGCTCGGCAACAACGAGCACCCCGGCGAGTTCCGCTCCAGCGGCTGCACCGGCTGCCACGTGATCTACGCCAACGACCGCTCCCCGGTGCATTCGGTCGAGTACGCGCAGTACGGCAACCGCGGCTTCTCGGCGTCGGCCGATCCGACGATCCCGCGCAACGAGTCCGGTCATCCCATCAAGCATCAGTTCACGAACTCCATCCCGTCGAGCCAGTGCGTGGTCTGTCACCACCACCCCGGCACCACGGTGACCAACAGCTTCCTGGGCACCACCTGGTGGGACAACGAGACCGACGGCAATCTGATGTACCCGGCCAAGGAACGCAAGCTCACGCCCGAGCAGGTGTTCGAGATCCAGCAGGCCAACCCCGAGGGCGCCGCGCTGCGCGGGTTGTGGTCGGACAAGAAGTTCCTCGACAACGTGACGGACCTGAACCCCAAGCTCACCCGCACCCAGTTCGCCGACTTCCACGGCCACGGCTGGGTATTCCGCAACGTCTACAAGACGGACCGCAAGGGCCACCTGCTCGACGCCGAGAACGCGGTGGTGGCCGCCGACGATCCCGACCGCTTCAAGAAGGCCGTCCATCTCAAAGACATCCACCTCGAGAAGGGGATGCACTGCTCGGACTGCCACTTCAAGCAGGACGTGCACGGCAACGGCAAGGTCTACGGCGAGACACGCGCGGCCATCGAGATCACCTGCGTGGACTGCCACGGCTCGATCAACGCCAAGGCGAATCTCAAGACCTCCGGCCCCGCCGCGCCGGCCGGCGGCAGCGACCTCTCGCTGCTCACGACGCCGTTCGGCCAGCGCCGCTTCCAGTGGCGCGGCGACACGCTGATCCAGCGCTCGACCGTCACCAAGGATCTGCAGTGGGAAGTGGTGCAGGTGCTCGACTCCATCGATCCCACCTCGGCGTGGGCCGTGGCCAACCCCAAGCGCTCGGAGCGCTCGCGACTGGCCAAGACGATCCGGCGTGACGGCACGACGTGGGGCGACGTGCCGGGTAAAGACACCGAGCTGGCCCACGCCGACAGCAAGATGACGTGCTTCGCCTGTCACACGTCGTGGATCACCAGCTGCTTCGGCTGCCATCTGCCCATGAAGGCCAACGAGCGCAAGCCGCTGCTGCACAACGAGGGCACCGTCCTGCGCAACTGGACGCCCTACAACTTCCAGACGATCCGCGACGACGTCTTCATGCTGGCCGTGGACGGGACGACCGCGGGCAAGCGCCTGTCGCCGGCGCGCTCGACCTGCGCGGTGCTGGTCGGCTCGCAGAACGGCACGCGCGAGTGGGTGTACTCGCAGCAGCAGACGGTGTCGGCGGAGGGGTTCAGCGGACACTCGTTCAGCACGTTCGTGCCCCACACGGTGCGGGCGACCGAGACCAAGCACTGCAACGACTGCCACGTCTCCAAGGCCAACGACAACAACGCCTGGATGGCCTCCCTGCTGATGCAGGGCACCAACTACTACAACTTCATCGGCCGCTACGCGTACGTGGCCGAAGGTGGCAAGGGCCTGGAAGCCATCGTGGTCACCGAGCGGGAGGAGCCGCAGGCGGTGATCGGCAGCTACCTGCACAAGGTGGCCTTCCCCACGGCCTACGACAAGCACCGCGCCGAGAGCAATCTGCTGCGCGAGAAGGTCCATCACCGCGGCTCCGACGTGCTCGACATCTTCGGCAAGGACGAGGTGCTGTCCATCCAGGTGCGCGGCGAGTACCTGTACACCGCCAACGGCCGGGGGGGATTCCGCGCCTACGACGTGGCGCAGGTGGACCAGAAGGGCTTCTCCGAGCGCATCGTCACCGCGCCGGTCTCGCCGCTGGGCCAGCGCCTCTACGTGAAGACCAAGTACGCCACCGCGGTGGCCTCGCCCTCGACGCTGGCGGTGGATCCGACGCGGACGCAGCGGCCGGAGAACGAGGAGCAGAAGATCCACCCGGTCTACGCGTACCTCTACGTGACCGATCGCGAGGAAGGTCTGGTGGTCATCGGCAACCCGCTCGACAGCCCCAACCGGCCGGGCGTGTCGACGCTGCTGGACGGCGATCCCGACAACAACTTCCTGGAGCGGGCGCTGGCCTTCAACCCCGACGGACTGCTCACCGGTGCGGTGAACATCACGCTGGCCGGGCACTACGCCTACGTGCTCGCTCCCAAGGGGCTGTTCGTCGTCGATCTCGACAACCCGCTGCAGCCCCGGATCGTGGCCACCGTGGGCGAGCCGCACCTCAAGCAGCCGCGCGCCGTCGCCGTACAGTTCCGCTACGCGTTCGTGACCGACAGCGAGGGGCTGAAGGTGCTCGACGTGACGAACCCGGTGCGCCCGCGGCCCGTCCCGAACGTGGTGGTGCGCCTGGCCAACGCGCAGGGGCTCTATCTGGCCCGCACCTACGCCTACGTGGCGGCGGGTCGCGACGGGTTGGCCATCGTCGACATCGAACGACCCGAGACGCCGACGCTCGATCAGCGCTATGATGCCGGTGGTGCGATCGACGACGCGCGGGACGTCAAGGTGGGCATGACCAACGCCAGCCTCTTCGCCTACGTGGCCGATGGCAAGAACGGCCTGCGGGTGTTGCAGTTGACCTCACCGGAGGAAACGCCGACCTACCTCGGCTTCAGCCCGCGGCCGCAGCCCCGGCTCATCGCCACCGCCCGCACGCGCGGTCCCGCCCTGGCCGTCTCCAAGGGGACCGACCGCGATCGGGCCGTCGACGAGAGCGGCTTGCAGGTCGCCGTGTTCAATCGGGTCGGCAGCCGGCCGCTCACCCTGCCGGAGATGCAGCGGCTCTACCTGCGCGACGGCGCCGTCTACACCGTGAGCGACGAGCCGCCGGCGGCGCCCCGCGCCCCGAGCGCACCGAAGAAAGAAGACGAGCCTGCCACCGAGCCGCCGGGAGGCCCCCGGATCCGCCGACCGCGGTAGGGTGTTGTCACAGAGGACGCGTCAGTCCAGGAGGATCGCCATGTCGCATCGGGTTGCATGGGGCGCTGTCGTGGCCCTCGTCGTTGCTGCCGCGGTCATCGTGGGCGGGACTCACCCCTCGACGCCGCTGGTGCCGGACCAAGTCCACGCCCAGGCGGCCGCCCTCAAGTACACCGGCGCGGCGTCGTGCGGCGCGTCCAACTGCCACGGCAGCACCAAGCCCAAGGCGGACTTCCCCAAGCTGAACGAGAACATCGTCTGGTTCCAGAAGGACAAGCACGCCAAGGCCTACACCACCCTCACCAACGAGAAGCTGAAGTCCGGCGTGAGCCCGTCGAAGATCGCCACGAATCTCAAGATCCCCAAGGCCGAGGCGAGCAGCAAGTGCCTGGTCTGCCACGCGGTCGACGTCAAGCCGGAGCTGCGCGGGCCGAAGTTCGACATCGCCGAGGGCGTGCACTGCGACGGCTGCCACGGCCCGGCCGAGAAGTGGCTGGAGCCGCACGCCGAGAAGGGCTGGACGCACGAGCAGTCGGTGAAGGTCGGCATGTACGACACGAAGAATTTCCTGCTGCGTGCCGAGAAGTGCGTCTCCTGCCACCTGCAGATCGACGCCGAGATGGTGGCGGCCGGCCACCCCGACCTGCTGGCCTTCGAGCTCGACACGTTCAGCGCGACCATGCCGCCGCACTGGCGCGACAAGGGTGCGTGGGCGGGGACGAAGGCGTGGGCCACCGGGCAGGTGATCTCGCTGCGCGAGGCGGCCAAGCAGCTCGAGGCCCGCGCGTCGGGCAACGCCTCGGCGGCGCTGCTCACCGATGCGCTGGGCAAGGTGCAGGGGCACGGCGCGGTGGTGGCGGTGCTGTTCGGCGTGGTCGCGCCCGACGCGCAGAAGTCGGTCCAGGGCGACGTCGCCGCGCTGGCCGATGCCGTCGGCAAGGGTGACAAGGCCAAGGTGGCGGCGACCGCCAAGAATCTGCAGACCACGATGAACGCGCAGGCGAGCAAGGTGGCCGGTCGTGACTTCGACGAGGCCAGCACCAAGAAGCTGCTGGGTGACCTCGTGGCGTCGGGTGACGCCATCGGCGCCACCGGCGTGCGGGGGGCCGAGCAGGGCGCGATGGCGCTCGATCGCCTCTACAGCACGTACTCCAAGTCGCCCGGCAAGCAGTCCGTGAAGGCGGCGGGCGACGCGCTCGATCGGATGTTCGCGACGATCGAGGATCCCAAGAAGTACGACGCCAAGAAGTTCGCGACCGAATCCAAGGCCTTCGGCGACGCGATCAAGTAGTCGGTCCCGACGGCGGCGGCCGGCTCAGCGCGAGGCGCTGAAGCGGCCGCCGCCGAGTTTTCCCGCCTCGATCAATCCCACGAAGAACTCGTAGAGCTGGTCGTACTCCTGGTAGCGCCCCTCGCCCAGGCGGGCCACCGTGTCCTCCCGCATGGCGCGAAACATCCGCAGGCGCGCTTTCACGATGGTCCGCCACTCGTCGGACAGGTCCTCGGCGGCCACGGAACGAAAGCCGGCCCGGCCGAGCAGGGCGCGGTAGCCGTCCAGCGTTTGCAGCGTGACGGCGGCCATCCAGTCACGCAAGCGCCGGCGCTCGCCGTCGCCGAGCGTGGGCCGCGCGATCCAGTCGCTGAAGGCCAGTCGGCCGCCGGGGGCCAGCACGCGATGGACCTCGCGGAGCACGCGCGCCTTGTCGCCGATGTGCATCAGCGCTTCCTGGCTGAGGCACGCCTCGAAGCGACCGTCGGCGAACGGTAGCGCACCGGCATCGCCGCGGACGACGCGGACCTGCGCGTGGAGCCCGACCATGCGCGTGAGCCGGGCGGCGCCGGTGGCGCGGCCGGCGTTGAGCTCCACCGCGATCACGGTCGAGCCGCGTCGGCTGGCCACGAAGCGCGCCGGGCCGCCGAGTCCGGCGCAGAGGTCGAGCACGCGGGTGCGCGCGTGGATGCCGGCCAGGCGGGCCAGCGCGTCCACCGCGGCCAGGCCGCCGTAGTGATCCTGGTCGAAGTCGAAGAGGTCGTCGGCGCGGAGTGGAGCGGTGGAGAGGCCGCTCCGCCGACGGCGCAGCGCCGCGAGGACCTGGGCCTCGCTGATGGGATGGCGGTCGTAGAAATCGCTGACGTCGATCATCGCTGGGGCCGTTGAAGCGGTCGGCCACCTATGATACAAGCATGGGCGTTCGCACCCCGTACGTCAGAGGGATCGCCATGAGCACGGTAGGAAAAGCCGGCCTCGAAGACGTCGTCGTCTCGACGTCCGACATCTGCTACATCGACGGACACGAGGGACGCCTGCTGTATCGCGGGTACGACGTCGACGATCTCGCCGCGCATTCGACCTTCGAAGAAGTCGCCTACCTGCTCTGGCACGGGGCGCTGCCGACCAAGAAAGAGTTCGACACCTTCAACAAGGCGCTGTCCTCGACGGCCAACCGCAAAGTGCCACCCAAGCTCCTGGCCCTGCTGCGCACGCTGCCCAAGAAGACGACGCCCATGGAAGTGCTGCGCACGGGTGTGTCGGCGCTGTCGTCCTGGGATCCCGACGCCAACGACAACTCCCGGGAGGCGACGCTCAGAAAGTGTATCCGGCTCACCGCCCAGATGCCGACGCTCGTGGCGGCCTGGGAGCGGATGCGGCACGGCAAGGCGCCGATCACGCCGAACCCCAAGCTCAGCCTGGCCGCGAACTTTCTCTACATGATGAGCGGCAAGAAGCCCACCGAGCTGGCCGTGAAGACGTTCGACATCGCGCTCATCCTGCACGCCGACCACGAGTTCAACGCCTCGACGTTCGCGGCGCGGGTCACGGCGGCCACGCTGTCCGACCTGCACTCGGCGATCACCTCGGCCATCGGAGCCTTGAAGGGCCCCCTGCACGGCGGGGCCAACGAGCAGGTGATGCTGATGGTCGATCAGATCAAGGATCCGGCCAAGGCCGAGGCGTGGATCCGCAAGGCGCTGGCCGACAAGGCCCGCATCATGGGCTTCGGTCACCGCGTGTATCGCGTGGAGGATCCGCGGGCCAAGCACCTGCGCCGTCTGGCCACCGAGCTGGGCCAGCAGATCGGCAACACCGCCTACGTGCAGATCCTCAACACGATGGCCAAGGTCGTCACCGCCGACAAGCACATCTATCCCAACGTCGACCTGTTCTCGGGTGCGGCCTACAAGGCGATGGGCATCGCGACCGATCAGTTCACGCCGATCTTCGCGATGAGCCGGATGGCGGGGTGGGCGGCGCACGTGCTCGAGCAGCACGGCAACAACCGGTTGATCCGCCCGCGGGCGGAGTACACGGGGCCCACGCGCGCCAGCTACGTGCCGATCTCCCAGCGCTGAGCGGGGAGTGCCGGTGCCGTCGATCGCATTCGCCAAGGGCCACGGCCTCGGCAACGACTACATCGTGCTGAGCCGGGGCGATCTGCCGTTCGACCTCTCCGAAGCCTCCATCGTCCGCATCTGTGACCGCAATTGGGGGATCGGCTCCGACGGCATCCTGATGCTGGTGCCGTCCAGCCGTGCCGACTTCGGCCTGCGCATCTTCAACCCTGACGGCAGCGAGGCCGAGAAATCGGGCAACGGTCTGCGCATCTTCTCCAAGTGGCTGCGCGATCACGGCCTGGCCAAGCGCGACAATTTCACGATCGAGACGCCGGGCGGCGTGGTGGAGTGCCTGTGCCACGTGCGCGACGGCCGCGTCCGGTTCGTCACGGTGGAGATGGGGCGGGCGACCTTCCGCGCGCCGGACATCCCGATGAACGGGCCCGATCGTGACGTCGTCGCCGTGCCGCTGCAGCTGTCGGACGGCACCGCGCTGTCGGTCACCGCGGTCTCGGTCGGCAACCCGCACTGCATCACCTTCGTCGATCGCCTCGACACCGAGGCGTGCAAGCGGCTGGGACCCCTGATCGAGAGGCATCCGGTCTTTCCCCAGCGCACCAACGTGCAGTTCGCGCGCGTCGCCGATCGCCACACGCTGGACATCCTGATCTGGGAGCGCGGCGCCGGCTACACGCTCGCTTCCGGCTCCTCCTCGTGCGGGGCCGCCTCGGCCGCGGTGCGCAACGGCCTCTGCGATCACGGCAAGGTCACGGTCCGCATGCCCGGCGGCGACCTGGTGATCGACGTGCGCGCCGACTGGTCGCTGAGGCTCGAGGGACCGGTCGAAGAGGTGTACACGGGCGCGCTCAGCGCCGAGTTCGCGGAGGCCTGGCTCACGCCCGCCACCCCGTGAAGCGCATCTGCGTCTTCTGCGGCTCGGCCTCCGGCGTGCGGCCCGAGTACGCGGAGGCCGCGCGTGGGCTCGCCGCCGAGCTGGCCCGGCGAGGGATCGGCCTGGTGACCGGCGGCGGATCGGTCGGGCTGATGGGCGTGGTGGCCGACGCCGCGCTGGCGCTGGGCGTGGAGGTCATCGGCGTGATCCCGCGTCCGCTGGCCAGCCGCGAGGTGGCGCACGCCGGGCTGACGGAGCTGAAGCTCGTCGACAGCATGCACGAGCGCAAGGCGCTGATGTCCGAGCTCGTCGAGGGATTCGTCGCGCTGCCCGGCGGCGTGGGCACGCTGGAGGAGACGTTCGAGGTTCTCAGCTGGGCTCAGCTCGGCATCCACGCCAAGCCGATCGGCGCGCTCAACGTCGCCGGCTACTGGGACGATCTGATCCGCTTCCTGGCCCACACGGTCCGCGAGGGTTTCTTGCGGCCCGAATACCTCGGACTGATTCAGTTCGCGTCGACGCCCGCTGCGCTGCTTGACGGCCTCGCCGCCTGGCAGCCGCCGTCGTTCCAGCGAGTCTGGCTCCGCCCGTCCCAGACCTAGGTCGGCCGTCCCAGACCTAGCTCGGCCGCCCTGGTCCTACGCGGCCCGGCCCCGGTCGCTGGCCGATGGGTTATCCACAGATATCCACAATTGGGTCTTCGGAAGGGGTGATCCTGTAACTACCCGATCGGACGGACCAAATGTGACGAATTGATCGGACGCCGTCGGACGAATCCACAGGGCTTACTCCCGGGCCCGGGCCCAGGCCAGGAGGTCGTCGAGCGGGCGGGTGTTGAGCACCTGCTCGGGTGGGAGCCACGCGCGCCGGGCGATGCCGATCCCCAGCTCCACATGGTCGAGCTCCCGCAGGGAATGGGTATCGGTGCTCACGGCCACCGGCAACCCCAGCGCCCCGGCCCGCCGCGCATTGACGTCGCTCAGGTCCATCCGCTCGGGCGACGAGTTGATCTCGACCGCCTTGCCGTGCGTGCGGGCGGCGGCGAAGACCGCCTCGAGGTCGACGTCGTAGGGCTCGCGCGTGTTCAGGCGGCGTCCGGTGGGATGCACGAGCACGTTCACGCGGGGGTGGCCGAGCGCGCGCACGATGCGCGAGGTCATCGCCTCGCGCGACTGCTTGAAGCGCGAGTGCACGGCCGCCAGCACCACGTCCAGCTCGGCCAGCACCTCGTCAGGGAAGTCGAGCGTGCCGTCGGCCAGGATGTCGCACTCGCTGCCAGTCAGAATGCGGATGCGGAATCGCGGCTGCAGCGCGCGGATGGCGGCGATCTGCGCCCGCAGCTCCTCCACGCCGAGGCCGCCGGCGATCGTGGTCGAGCGCGAATGATCGGACACGATGATGTACTCGTAGCCGCGCGCCTGGGCTGCGGTCACCAGCGCCTCGAGCGAGTGGCGGCCGTCGGACCAGTCGGTGTGCGCGTGCAGGTCGCCGCGAATGTCGCCGGCCGTGACCAGGGTCGGCAGCCGGCCCTCGCGCGCGGCCTCGATCTCGCCCTGGTTCTCGCGCAGCTCGGGCGGGATCCAGGGCAGGCCCACCGTGGCGTAGACCTCCTCCTCGGTGGCGCCGGCCACGCGCTCGCCGGTGCGCTCGTCGAACACGCCGTACTCGCTGATCCGCAATCCTCGGCGGGAGGCGATCTCGCGCACGCGCACGTTGTGATCCTTGGAGCCGGTGAAGTACTGCAGGGCGGCGCCGAAGGCGGCGGGCTCGACGACGCGCAGATCGATCTGCAGGCCGTCCTGGTGACGGACCGAGGCCTTGGTCGGCCCCTTCACGATCACCTCGGTCACCGACGGCAGCGTGGTCAACGTCCCGATCACGCGCTCCGGCTCGGTGGACGTCACCAGCAGGTCGATGTCCTTCACCGTCTCGCGCATGCGCCGCAGCGAGCCCGCGATCTCCAGCTGCTCGACGCCGCCGTGCGCGCGGAGGGCCTCGGCGACCTGCGCCGCCACCGTCCGCCCGCTGGCCAGGAGCGTGCGCGTCTGGCCGGCCTTCCAGCGCTCGATGGCCTTGAGGATGTTTTGCGCTGTCTTGTCGCGGATGCCGGCCACCCCGATGATCTGACGCGAGCGGCACATCGCCTCGAGCTGCTCCACCGACTCCACCCCCTGATCGGCGAGGGCGCGCGCGGTGCGCGGCCCGAGCCCGCGGATCTCGAGGAAGGTCAGGAACGCGGCGGGCAGGGTGGCGCGGAGCTCGTCCAGCTGCGCGATCCGTCCGGTGGCCAGGTACTCGCCGATGCGGGCCGCGAGGTCACGGCCGATGCCGGGCAGGGCGGTGAGCTCGCCGCGAGCGGCCACCGCCGCCACGTCCTCGGCGAGCGTCTCCAGCGTCTGTGCCGCGCGCTGATAGGCGCGAACGCGGAACACCGAAGATTCGCGCGCTTCCAGCAGGCTCGCCATCTCGTAGAAGAGGCGGGCCAGGGCGAAGTTCGCCATGCCTCATGGTACACTCCGCTCCGACGTGATCGCCCAGTGGTGCTGGGACCTGCTCGAGCCGTACCTCACGCGTAACCTCGTCAACCGCGGTATCGAGCGGCCCACCCGCAAGCAGGTCCTCGAAGAATTCGGTCGCGTGTGGCCGGCCATGACTGTCACACTCGGCGTGCAGGAGCCGTTCGCCGGCACCATCCGCTTCAAGTGGCTCGTCCGTATGTCGAGCGAGACCCTGACGCCGTTTCTCGAGGACCCGATGGGCTGGATCGCCGAGCACTACGGCGGCGGGAAGTTCAAGGTGAACCTCCATCACGGATTGCACTTCGTGAACACCAAGAACTTCAAGCCGGCCGGCGAGCCCCGGTGGGTCGCGCTGCCGGCGCTGGAGGAGTGAGGAGCGATGCCGAGCAATGAGACACGGCAGGATCTCGACGGCTTCGTGAGCGCGGCGCTGGCCCTGGAGGCCGCCATCGACGGCCGCAAGCCCTTTGCCGAGATCATGGAGCTCGACGCCGAGGTGGCCCGGCGGACGCGCGAGATGCTGGCGCTGGTCGATCGACTGCGCAGCCGCCGACTGGCGTGACCGCCGCGCGGGTCGATGCCTCCGGCGTCGCGCTGAGCCTGGCCGCGCCGCCGACGCGAATCGTCTCGCTCATTCCCTCCACGACCGAGACCCTCTGCCGGCTCGGCCTGGCCGACGCGCTGGTGGGCATCACCGTCTACTGTGTCGAGCCGCGCGACGTGGTGGCCACCAAGACCCGCATCGGCGGCGAGAAGGACCCGGATCTGGACAAGATCCGAGCGCTGGCCCCCGACCTGGTCATTGCCAACATCGAGGAAAACGTCCGCGAGCACATCGCCACGCTGCGCGCGTGGGGCATCCCGGTCTGGGTGACCTATCCGCGGACGGTGCAGGCGTCGCTGGCCATGATCCGCGAGCTGGGCGAGGTCACCGGCACCGCCGACCGCGCCGCCGAGATGCTCGCCGACCTCGAGCCGCTCCACGCGCGAGTGCGGGCGGCGACCGCCCCGCGCCGGCCCGTGCCGGTGTTCTATCCGGTGTGGCGCGCGCCGTGGATGACGATCAATGCCGACACGTACGTCCACGACCTGCTGGCCGTGTGCGGCGCGGCCAGCGTCTTCGCCGACCGGCCGGAGCGCTATCCGACGGTGACGCTCGACGAGATGGCCGCCCGCCGCCCCGAGGTCATCCTGCTGCCGGACGAGCCGTTTCGTTTCCGGCGGGCCCACCTCGCGGATTTCGCGGCGTATCCCGACGTGCCGGCGGTGCGGAACGGGCGCATCCACCTCGTCGACGGCAAGCCGTTCACCTGGCACGGGCCGCGGCTGGGCGACGCCCTGCGGACGCTCCCAGCGCTGTTCGAGATCGCCGATGGCTGAGGGGTGCCCGCGCTGCGGCTTCGCCGACCTCACCGGCGAGCGGTGTTCCCGCTGCGGCGTGTACGTGACCGCCTACCGCGCCTCGCTCGAGGCCCTGCGACGGGGTCCGGTCCTGCGCCCCGCCGCCGGCCCCCCGGCGTCCGCGGCGACCGCCGCTCCCGGCGCGGCGCCGCCGTCGGCGACGGCCACGCGACGGCTGACATTCCACGGCTCGGCGGGCGCGCTGCTGGGGCTCGCGGTCACCAACGTGCTGCTGATCCTGCTCACGCTGGGCATCTACTTCTTCTGGGCCAAGGCGCGTATGCGTCGATATCTGCTGGGCGAGACGGAGCTGGAGGGCGACCGCTTCGCTTACCACGGCACGGGACGCGAGCTGCTGCTCGGCTTCACGCGCGGCCTCGTCGTGATCTTCATCCCGGTGGCCCTGCTGAGCGTGTTGCCGGAGGCCTACGGCGCGCCGCCGCCGGTGCGGCACTCGCTGTCGACGCTGCTGTGGCTGCTGGGCCTGCTGCTGATGCCGGTGGCGATGGTCGGCGCGCGCCGCTACCGGCTGAGCCGCACGTCCTGGCGCGGCATCCGGTTCTCGTTCCGGGGCCGCCTCCGCGACTTCGTGCAGCTCTTCGTCGTCGGCCACGTGCTCAGCTCGCTCACGCTCGGCCTCTACTACCCGATCTACTCCACGCACCGCCAGAAGTTCATGGTGTCCAACGCCTGGTTTGGCTCACAGAAGTTCGACTTCGACGGCCGCGGCCGCGAGCTGGTGTGGCCGTTCGCGCGGATGATTTTGCTGTTCCTGCCCACGCTGGGGCTGTCGTGGTTCTGGTTCTCGGCGCGCCGGCAGCGCTACTTCACCGACCACACCCGCTTCGGGCCGGCGCGCTTCCACTCCACGATCGCCGGCGGCGCGCTGGCCTGGATGCAGATCAGCAACTTCGTCGCGCTCGTCCTGACGCTGGGCCTGGCCTGGCCGTGGACCACGGTGCGCTCGATGCGCTTCACCAACCGGAACCTCTCGCTGGTGGGCGCCCTCGATCTGACCGCCATCCGGCAGGACGCGCAGGCGGCGTCCGCCACCGGCGAGGCGCTGTCCGGTCTGCTCGACGCCGACTTCGGCGTGAGCTGAGGCGGCCGGTCGCGTGCCGTCGAGCGGGCGGGTGTGGGACGCGCACTATCTGGATGGTCAGACGCCCGTGCGGCGTCCGGTCCGGGTGCTGATCGGCCGCGCGGGGCTCGAGATCACACTGACCGATGGGGGCGGCAGTCTGCGCTGGCCGCTCGCCGAGGTGCGACAGACCCAGGGGTTCTACGCGGGCGAGGAGGTCCGTCTCGAGCGCGGCGGTGAGCTCGCCGAGGCCCTGCTCGTGCGGGATCTCGGCTTCCTGACGGCGCTGCGGGCCGCCGCACCCGAGGCCGCCGCGGCGTTTCACGACCCGGGACGGCGCCGCTACCGCGTCGGCCTGACGGTGCTCGCCGGCGTGGCCGCCGTCGGCCTGGCGATCGGCCTCTACTTCTGGGGCATTCCGGCTCTGGCCACCGTGCTGGCGGCCCGCGTGCCGGTGTCGTGGGAGGTCTCGCTCGGCAACGCGGCGATGGCCGAGCTGGCGCCGGTCGCCCGCCGCTGCATCGATCGCGAGCAGCAGGGGCGCATCGATGCGATCATCGAGACGCTGGTCAAGACGCTGCCCGAGTCGCGCTATCCGTTCCGGGTGATCGTGGCGAACAACCCGACGGTCAACGCGCTGGCCACGCCGGGCGGGTCCATCGTGGTCTTTCGCGGGCTGCTGGAGCGAACGGAGAATGCCGAGGAGCTGGCCGGCGTCCTCGCCCACGAGATCCAGCACGTGATGCACCGCCACTCGACCAAGGCGATCCTGCGCCAGGCCTCCGCCGGCGTGCTGATGACCGCGCTGGTCGGAGACGTGAGCGCGGTGGTGGCCTTCGGGCTGCAGAGCGCGCGCACGCTCGGCGATCTGCGTTACAGCCGGCAGGCCGAGCTCGAGGCCGATCGAGACGGTGCGCGGATGCTGCACGCGGCGGCGGTGGATCCGGCCGGGATGGTGTCCTTCTTCCAGGCGATGCAGAGGGAGGAGGGGACGCCGCGGACCGCGACGCGCTACCTGTCAACCCATCCGGCGGCGGCCGACCGCCTGCCGGCGCTGACGGCCCTGGCCGCGGCTCGCACGCGTCAGCCCGCCAAGCTGTTGCCCGGCGTGGACTGGAACGAGGTCAAGAAGATGTGCGGCGAGCGGCCTGGATCAGAGCGCTGACGCGGGCGGCGTGGGCGGGACCGGCGGTGAGCCGCACGCCGAGCGGCGCCAGCGCATCGTCCACCGCATTGGCGATGGCCGCCGGCGGTGAGATGGCGCCGCCCTCGCCGACTCCCTTGGCGCCGAGCGGGTTGCGCGGGGACGGGTATTCGAGGTGCACGCACTCGATCCACGGCAGGTCGTCGGCGCGGGGCATCACGTAGTCCATCAGCGTGCCCGACAGGAGCTGACCCTCGCCGTCGTAGACGATGTCCTCGAAGAGCCCGCCGCCCACCCCCTGGGCGACGCCGCCATGGATCTGCCCCTCGACGATCACCGGATTGATGACCTTGCCGCAGTCGTGGGCCACCAGGTAGCGCAGAAGCTTGACGGCGCCGGTCTCGACGTCCACCTCGACCTGCGCCACGTGCACGGCGCTGGCGTACGTCACGGTCGGCACGTGGTGATAGGACGTCGCGTCGAAGTCCGGCGGGGCCACGCCGGGCTTGGCGAAGGTCGGGATCGAGGCCTGGATCACGCGCGCCAGCGGCATCGCTGATCCGGGCGCTCCGCGCACCGAGATCTGGCCGTCCGCGATCTCGATGTCTGCTTCGGCGGCTTCGAGCAGGGCCGCCGCCGCGTGGACCAGCTTGGCCCGCACCGCGTGCGCCGCGTCGAAGATGGAGCTGCCCGCCGTCACGCCGCTGCGGCTGGCGAAGGTGCCGACGCCGAAGGGGACGGCGGCCGTGTCACCGCCGATCACCGTGATCCACTCGAGCGGCACGTCGAGGGCGTCGGCGGCGATCTGGGCGAACGACGTCTCGTGGCCCTGGCCCGAGCTCACCGCGCCGGTGGCGACCAGGACGCGGCCGGCCAGGTCGAGCGTGACGCGCGCGCCCTCGAACGGACCGATGGCGGTGCCTTCCACGTAGCCCGAGATGCCGATGCCGCGCCAGATCCCGCGCGCCCGCAGGGTCGCCTGCTCGGCACGGAACGCCGCGTAGCCGGCGGCCTCCAGGGCGGTGTCGAGCGCGGCCCGGAAGTCACCGGTGTCGTACACGAGCGGATTGCCGTCGCGATACGGCATCCCCAGATCCCACGGCAGATCAGCCTCGGTCAGATAGTTGCGGCGCCGGATCTCGGCCGGATCGATGCCGAGCTCGCGCGCGAGGCCGTCGACTGCGCGGTCCATGGCGAACACCGTCTCCGGGCGGCCGGCGCCGCGGTACGGCGCGTTGGGGGTCTTGTGCGTGACCACCGCCTCGACCTCGACGGTGAGATCGCGCACGCGATGCGGGCCCAGCAGGTGCGCGACCGTGTTGTAGGGGAGCACGATGCCCCACACGTTGTAGGCGCCCAGATCGAGCCAGATGTGATCGCGCACGGCGAGGATCGTGCCGTCGCGCCGCGCGGCCAGGCTGATCTGGTGCGTCTGATGGCGAGCGTGGGCCGCGCCCATCATGTGCTCGCGTCGACTCTCGATCCACTTCACCGGGCGGCCGAGGACCATCGCGGCGGCCGGCACCAGGAGATCTTCGGCGTAGCCGGAGGCCTTGGTTCCGAAGCCGCCGCCCAGGTCGGGAGCGATCACGCGGATGCGGTGCGGCGGAAGCTCGAGTGCTCCGGCCAGACCCTGCTGCACGAAATGCGCGACCTGCGTGCTGTTCCACGTCGTGAGCGTGCCGTCGCGGCGATCCCACTGGGCGACGACGCCGCGAGTCTCCAGCGGCACCCCGGCGTAGCGCTGGACCCGGAACGTCTCGCTGAACACGTGCGGCGCGTCGGCAAAGACCCGCTCGGCGTTGCCGATGCCGTGACGGAAGCCGACCGCCACGTTGGTGCCCCACGCCGGGTGGACGAGCGGACCGCCCGGTCGTGCGGCCGCGACCATGTCGACGACCGCGGGCAGCCGTTCCCACTCGACCTCGATCCGCTCGGCCGCATCCTGGGCCCGCTCCGGGCTATCCGCCACGACCATCGCGACGATCTCGCCCACGTAGCGCACGACCTCGCGACAGAGCGGCGTCTGCGGCGCCGTGCGCACGTCGAAGCGGATCGCCGCCGCCAGCCCCGGCGGCGCGGCGCCGAACAGGGGCAGGGGCTTCATGAATCGCACGAGGTCGGCGAACGTGAACACCCCCAGGACACCCGGCAGCGCCCGCGCCGCCTCCCCGTCAATCCTGACGATGCGCGCGTGCGCATGGGGCGAGCGAACGAACGCCGCGTGCACGAGCCCGGGGAGCACGACATCGTCCACGAACCGCCCCTCGCCCCGAAGCAATCGTGGATCCTCCCGCCGCGGCACCGCCGCCCCAAAATATTTCGCTCCCATGACCGCTACTGAGCCGATTGGCGAGAAAGGTCCAGATGCGAGGCGGCGCCCGAAGGCCCACGCGAGGCGTACTCGCCGTACGTCGAGCGTGCGGCCGAGGGCGCCAACGAAGCCGCTGGGCCTTTATCGCCGATCGGCGGACTCAGGGCTGCTTGCGGACCGGCAAGATCCAGTCGAGCCAGGGAGCGACCACGGCCATGAAGAGGCCCGGGATCGCGACCCCGCTGATGATGCCGAGGATCGAGAGGAAGATCAGCGAGATCGCGGTGACGAGCGCATCGAGCAGCAGCTCCATCGGGCCTCCCCCGGGTTTGCGAAGGTCAGGTGCTGCTCAATTGTCCTCGCTCGACCGTCGGATGTCTAGCATCGCGGGAACGCCCGGCGCGGACTCCGCCGGCGACAGCCGGGTGATGTGCGTCATGCGGGCAATGATGTCGCGGATCCGCTCGGCCGAGACGACGGCTCGATCGACCCACTTCTCCCCCTGGGCGTCACCGAGAACCCGGCGGTGCAGCAGCTCCAGCGAGCCGACGATGACGGTGAGGGGGTTGTTGATCTCGTGCGCTGCGGCGTTGGCCACCAGCGTGACCGCGCGCAGATCGAGCACCTCGCGGTGGGCGGCGTCGAGCGCCTCACGAGGCGCGGCGTCACGGAAGATCACGATGTCGTACGGGCGGCCGTCGTGGTGGACCCGGCGACAGGTGAGGTCGATGGCGCGGAGCCCCTCGGCCGCCTGATACGCGAGACCAAAGGCGCTGGCCGAGCCCTGGGCGGCCGTCTCCTTCAACAAGGTCTGCCACCGGCTCCGCTCCTCGGGGTCCTGGGGCCAGAAGTCGTGTCCGTCGCGACCGAGCAGGGCCTGGCGCGGGTACCCGGACAGCGCGGAGTCGGCGCGGTTCGTCTCCAGGATTCTCCACGTGGCGGGCTCCACGATGCGGATCGCCTCGGATGCCTCGTCGAGCAGCGCGCGGAAGCGACGCTCGGCTGCGTTGAGGCGCTCGCGCTCGACCACCATGGCGAAGAGCTGGGCGATGACGCCGACGCCCACCACGTAGGCCACCAGGAAGTGCGGCCACGTGCTGGCGAACTTCTCGAGCCCCGGCCGGCCGAGCATGGCGTAGCCGAGCAGAGTCGTGAGGAAGGTCAGGCTGCCCAGCGCGAACGCGTGGCGGCTGCCGATCCGACCGCGACGCATCGCCCACCAGTGCACGAAGCCGCCCGCCGCCGCGGCCGCGAACACGCTGACCACGCCCGCGACCGTCCCCGGGCCGCCGAGCCACCCCGAACGATAGATGGCCACCACGGCAGCGGCCAGCAGGCCGGCCGTCCATCCCTCGAAGAGCGCGATCAGAGCGACGGGGACGTTACGGGCGTCGAAGTAGACGTCGGGCGCCACCTGGATGCGGGCGACGGCCAAGCCGACCGCCAGGGCACCGAAGATGAGACCGTTCAGGAGACGACGCGCGACGGCCAGGCGAGGACGCGTGTCGTTCAGCCACTGCAGCGTGAAGGAATAGATCAGGACGCCAAAGGCGATGACCCCGGCCGCCTCGACGACGTGATGAAGGTCTATCTCACTCGACCTCGAGGATCATTTCTATCTCGACGGGGATACCCAGGGGCAGCTCGGCCATGCCGACGGCCGAGCGCGCATGCTTGCCGATCGCCTCGCCGAAGACCTCGACCATCAGGTCGGAGAATCCGTCGATGACCTTCGGCTGATCGCCGAACCCCTCGGCGGACGCCACCATGCCGAGCACCTTCACCACGCGCTTCACGCGGTCCAGGCTGCCGAGCGACGCGCGCGTCGTGGCCAGGAGATTGAGGCCGACCTCGCGGGCGACCTGATAACCCTGCTCGACGGTCATGTCCCGGCCGAGCTTGCCGCGCGCGGAGGCCTTGCCCTCCCGCAGCGGTCCGTGGCCGGCCAGGTAGAGCAGGTTGCCGGTACGCACGGCGCCCACGTAGTTGGCGAGCGGCGTCGACGGCTGCGGTAGCGTGATGCCGCGCTCTTTGAGTCGTGCTTCGGCGCTCATGACGCGCCTCCCGAGGAAAATGACAACGGCGCGAGCATCGTGGCACACTACGCCGTGCCCGTCAAACCAACGCCCGTCACACCCGCGCCCGCCGCCACGCTCGTGCTGATTCGCGATCGCCCCGGCGGCGGCATCGAGTGCCTGCTGATGCAGCGCCACCAGAAGAGCAAGTTTGCCGCGGGCGCTTTCGTGTTTCCCGGCGGCAAGATCGAGGCGGACGACAACCCCGAGGACGCGGCGGACTGGTGCCGCGGGCTCGACATGGCGACGGCCGCTCGCCGCCTGAGTCTAGAGTCGGCGCCGCGCACCGCGCTCGGTTACTGGATCGGCGCCATCCGCGAGACGTTCGAGGAGGCCGGGCTGCTCCTGGCCGTCGGCGCGGACGGCCGCGACGCGGCGATCGGAGCTCCCCGCTTCGCGGAGTACCGCCGGGCCTGCCAGACCGACAATCGCGCTTTCTGGAACATGCTCCGGAAGGAGGCGCTGCAGCTGGCGACCGATCGGCTCGTCTACTTCGCCCACTGGATCACGCCGGAGGACCAACCGCTGCGCTTTGACACGCGATTCTTCGCGGCCCCGGCGCCGGCCGGTCAGGAGCCGAGCGGGGACGATCTCGAGATGACGGATCTGAGATGGCTGGCCCCGGCCGAGGCCGTCGCCGCCAGTGCGCGGGGCGAGATCATGCTCCGCAATCCCACCGTCAAGAACCTGATGCGTTTCGATGGCGCGCGCAGCACCGCCGAGGCGCTGGACCAGGTCCGCGACCGCCCAGTGCCGACGATCTTGCCGCGGATCGTCGTGGACGCCGACGGCACCCGCCGGGCCCTGCTCCCGGGCGACCGCGGGTACGACGAAGCGGGCATGCGCGGCTGAGGGACCCGAACCGCTATACTCGTCGGGTGGGGCGTGCCCTGATGAGGCTGTACCGGATCCTGCCGGGACTGGTGCTGAGTCTCCTGGTCGGTGCGCCCGTCGGTCAGGCCGAGGCGGCTGCCATCCTGACACCTAGGCCGGCCCGCCCAGCGCTTGCCTTCGAGCCCAACCAGGGCCAGGCCGACCCGGCCGTCAAGTTCCTCGCCCGTGGGCGCGGCTTCGGGTTGTTCTTCACGCAGACGGAGACCGTGCTGGTCGTCTCGCCGGCCGCGGGCGCTGCGCGACGGCCCGGCGCGGATGGCGGCGAGGCCACCGCCCCCTCTGTGGTTCGAATGCGGCTGGTCGGTGCCGATGCCTCACCGACGGTGACCGGCCTCGCTCCGCTGCCCGGGCGGGTCCACTCCCTGGTCGGCGACCCCGATCGCTGGCGGCGCGACGTGCCGACTTTCGCCCGGGTGCAATACGCCGACGTGTATCCCGGCATCAGCCTTGTCTTCTACGGGCGCGAGGGGCAGCTGGAATACGACTTCGTGGTCGCGCCCAACGCGGATCCCGATGCCGTCGTCATGGCCTTCGACGGAGCCCAGAACCTAAAGGTCGACGACGACGGTGACCTGGTCATCGCCACCGGCGCCGGCGACGTGCGGATGCGGCGCCCCGTGATCTATCAAGAGATCGGGAAGGAGCGACGTCCCATCGAGGGCGGCTACGTGCTGGACGGCGATCGCGTCCGCTTCCGCGTGGCCGGGCACGACCCAAGCCACGCACTGATCATCGATCCGGTCCTCGGCTACTCGTCGATCCTGAACGGCTCGTCCGACGACCAGGGGTTCGCCATCGCGGTGGACAGCAGCGGAAACGTCTATGTCACCGGCACCACCATCTCCTCGAACTTCCCCGTCTCGCCGATCCCCGTCCAGGCCACACGCAAGGGCGAGAGCGACGTGTTCGTGACGAAGCTCGATGCCACCGGGTTGATCATCGTCTACTCGACGTTCCTCGGGGGCAGTGGTGCCGACGCCGGGACGGCCATCGCGGTGGACAGCAACGGCAGCGCGTACATCGCGGGCACGACCAACTCCAACAACTTTCCGACCACGGCGGCGAGCTTCCAGCCCGGGACCCGCGGCGGCGACGAGGCGTTCGTGGCCCGGCTCGGGCCGGACGGCAGCGCGCTCGTCTTCTCGACCTATCTCGGCAGCAACGGGCGCGATTCCGCGTTCGGCCTCGCGCTCGACGTCGCCGGAAATGCCTATGTCACCGGCTTCACGACGGCACCCACCTTTCCGAACAACAACGCCATTCCGTGCTTCGGCACCACGAGCACTGGCGCCGACGTCTTCGTGGTGCGGGTCGACCCCGCCGGGCTGACGCTCAGCTCCTGCACGATCATCGGCGGTGCGGGGGAAGAGGTCGGCAATGCGATCGCGGTCGACCCGAGCGTCGACGCGAACGGCAACCCGATCGGCAACATCTGGGTGGCCGGCACGACCACGTCCTTCGATCTCCCACGGCCCCCCGGCATCGTGCCGCAGCCGTTCCTGGCCGGGGCCCAGGATGCCTTCGTCGCCAAGCTTAATCCCACGGGCGTGGTCGTCGCTCTCACCTTCCTCGGCGGCGTCGGCGACGAGGAGGGGCTGGCCATCGCCCTCGATCCCGGCGGCAACGTCATTGTCGCGGGGTCCACGAAATCCGCGGATTTTCCGACGTTCAGGGCGTTGCAGCCGTTCCTGAACGGCCGGACCAACGCGTTCGTGGTGAAGCTGAGCCCTCTCGGTGATTCGGCGGCGTTCGCAACCTTCCTGGGCGGCAGCGGCGACGATTCCGCCAACGCCGTGGCGGTCAATCCCACCGACTCCACGGTCTACCTGGCGGGCTCCACCAACTCGGTCGACTTCCCGGTCGTCGCGCCGATCCAGGGGCAGCTGGCCGGCGGCTTCGACGTCTTCGTGACCAAGCTCACCGCCGCCGGCGATGCCTTCGTGTACTCGACGTATCTGGGCGGCACCAACGACGAGGAGGCGCGGGCGCTCGCCGTCGACGTCAACGGCATCGCCTACGTGGCCGGGAGCACGCGCTCCGTGGCCTTCCCGGCCGTGCGGCTCGTGGGCACCGGCGGGCTGCTCGACGTCTTCGTGACCCAGATCACGGACGTGCCGATCATCCAGTTCACCGCGGCGACCTACCAGGTGGACGAGACGGCGGGAAGCGTGACCATCAGCGTCCAGCGCATCGGCGACACGACGGGCACCGCCACCGTGCAGTTCGCGGCCAGCAACGGCACCGCCACCGCCGGCTCCGACTATGGCACGCAGGGGTCGACGACACCGCCCTCGGGGACGTTGGGATTCGGGCCCGGCCAGATCGTCGCGACCTTCACGATCCCGATCCTCAACAGTGGGTCGTCCTGCGAAGGTGACGAGACGGTGAACCTGTCGCTGAACACTCCGAGCTTTGGCACCGTGCTCGGCAGCCGCAACACGTCCACGCTGACCATTCTCGACACGTCCGCCTGTATCAACTTCACCTCACCGACCTACACGGTCACCGAGAACAAGGGTCCCGCGCAGATCTCGGTGTCGCGCTCGGGACCGACCGGGATCCCGGCCACCGTGCAGTTCTCGACCTCCGACCTGACCGCTGTGGCCGGCGTCGACTACACCGCGGTCAACCGCACGGTGACGTTCCTGCCCGGCGCGAAGACCGTCAACGTGCCCATCACGATCATCAACAACACGATCTTGGACGGCAACCGCTCGGTGAATCTGTCGCTCAGCGGCGCCGTGGGGGCGCAGCTGGTGCCTTCCCGCTCGAGCGCCGTGCTCACGATCGTCGACGACGAGCTGGGCGGCACCGTCCAGTTCGCGGCGGCGCTGACCACCGTGACGGAGAGCGTGGGGACGGCGCAGGTGCTCGTCAGCCGCACCGGCAGCACGGCGGCTGGGGCCACGGTCAGCTATACGACCGTGAACGGCACGGCGATGGCGGGAGCCGACTACGGCGCCATCGGAAACGCAACGCCTCCGTCCGGCACGTTGACGTTCATGGCGGGCCAGACCACGAAGCCCATCTTCGTGCCCATCATCAACACCGGGTCAGGCGACGGCGTGAGGTCGTTGACCCTGACCCTGTGCAATCCGGTCCCCTGCACGACCACGGTGCTCGGGGCGCGCACGACCACGACGCTCAAGATCGTCGACGACGAGCCCGCGCTGGCCTTCAGCGCCGCGACCTACTCAGTGAAGGAGAGCGCCGGGGTGGCGACCATCACGGTCGAGCTGACCGGCGTGACCTCCGTGCCGGTCACCGTCACCTGGGCCACCAGCGACATCACCGCAACCGCCGGCAGCGACTACGGGACTCCGGCAACCCTGGCGAACCCGACGCCGCCTCCGCCCTCCGGTACGCTGACGTTTCCTCCGGGCGGATCGGCGATCGCCCCGAGGACCAAGACGTTCTCGGTCCGGATACTTCAAGATCTGACGCTCGAGGGCACCGAGACCGTCGGCCTGACGCTGAGTGGTCCGATCGGGGCCTCGCTCGTGCCGGGGCGCGATACCGCCCAGCTGTCGATTGTCGACGACGACCTCGGCGGCACGATCCAGTTCTCGGCCGCCACCTACTCAGTGGGGGAGGGGACCGCCAACGCGACGATCGTGCTCACCCGCACCGGTGGCACCGGCGGCGGCGCGACGATTGACTACGCCACGACGAGCGGGGGCACCGCCGTGGCGGGCACCGACTACACGGCGGTGACCGGTACGGTGACCTTCAACGCCGGACAGACCTCGCTGACCTTCCTGGTACCCATCCTCGACAACGCGACGCCCGACGGTGTGCGCACCGTGAACCTGGCGCTGTCGAATCCGGGGCCGAACCCGGGGCCTATCCCGACCACGAAGCTCGGGACGCGATCGAGCGCGGTGCTGAAGATCTTCGACAACGACCTCTCGCTGGCATTCAGTGCCCCGACCTACACGGTGAAGGAGAGCGCGGGGCTGGCCACCATCACGGTCGAGCTGGTGGGCGTGAATGTCACACCGGTGACCGTGGCCTGGGCCACCAGCGACGGAACGGCCACGGCCGGCAGCGACTACGGGACTCCGGCGACCCTGGCGAACCCGACGCCGCCTCCACCCTCCGGCACGCTGACGTTCCTGCCGGGCGGCACGCCGACCACCGTGAGGACGAGGACGTTCACGGTGCGCGTTCTTCAAGATCGGACGATCGAGCCCACCGAGACGGTCAACCTGACGCTGAGCGCGCCCACGGGTGGCGGCCTACTGGTGACGGGGCGCGACACCGCGGTGCTGTCGATCACGGAGGATGACCTCGGAGGCGTGATGCAGTTCTCGGCCGCCACGTACACCGTCGGGGAGGCGGCCGGCAGCGCGGCGATCGTGATCAGCCGCACCGGCAGCACCGCCGGTGGCGCCACGGTCGACTACGCCACGAGCGACGGCACCGGGACCGCGGGCACGGACTACACGGCGACCACGGGCACCGCCACCTTTGCCGTCGGGCAGACCTCGCTGACGTTCCAGGTCCCCATACTCAACAACCCGACGCCCCGCGGTGTGCGAACCATCAACCTGATGCTGTCGAATCCGGGGCCGAATCCTGGCTTCCCCCTCATTCCCCCCACCACGAAGCTCGGGACCCGATCGAGCGCGGTGTTGAAGATCATCGACAACAATCTGTCGCTGGCCTTCAGCGCCCCCAACTATACGGTGCGTGAGAACC
>Ga0075428_100001422_pt1 | contig 25494 bp, 20 predicted proteins | sample RhiMetdeltSRZDD2_FD_75291 | JGI IMG/M metagenome (GOLD analysis project Ga0075428, IMG submission 75291) | Populus rhizosphere microbial communities from Tennessee, USA - Rhizosphere MetaG P. deltoides SRZDD2 | ecosystem: Host-associated > Plants > Roots > Rhizosphere > Soil | place: USA... | reverse complement strand
CGCTGCTCGCGGAACCGGCCGGGACCGGATGGATCGTCGCGGCCGGAGGGATGATGGCCGTGATGGACCACAAGACGGTGATCTTCGCGGCGGCGGTCGCGACGTGGCTCCTCGGGCGCTCGATCGTCCTGCACCGCCGGCTGGACCCCCGCGGCGTCGCGCTCGCGGCCGGCTTCGCCGCCGGGACCGCGGCCTGGTGGGCGTACGGCTTCTGGGTGGACGCCCACGTCTTCGTCGAGGATCACCTCCGCCGGCACATCGCGCATCGCTTGCTGCTCAACGACGTGCGGCTCCTCTCGGACCCGGCGCACCATTACGCCCCGTCGATCCCCGAGCTGTGGATCGAGTTCGCGCGCCACACGGGGTGGGTGCTCGTGCCGCTGGCCGCCGCCGCGGCCGTGCTCGCGCTGCTCCGCCCCGCCGACGACGCGCGCGCGATCCTGGCGGTCTGGTTCCTCTCCGGCGCCGTCGCCTACTCCCTCACCGACTGGCGCCAGACCAAGCACCTCATGAACGGGCTCGCCCCGATGGTCGTGCTCGTCGCGGCGTGGCTCGTGTCCCGCGAGCGGCTGCGGGCGGCGGGGATCGCGCTCGCGGGGGCCGCGCTCGTCCTCTGCCTGCGCACCGACGTCCACCTGGTCCGGGACTTCTCGTCCCTGCGCGTGTCCGGGGCGAGCGACGTGGACGGCTGGTGAGCGAGCCGCCGCTGATCTCGGTGATCGTCCCGACCCGCGACCGTCCGCAGCTCGCCGCGGCCGTCGTGCGCGCGGTGCTGGCGCACGAAGGCCCGCCGACCTTCGAGCTGATCGTCGCCGACCAGAGCGAAGGGGGTGCCGCACGCGCCGCCGCGTCGTCGGCCGCGGGGTCGGACGCGCGGTTCCTCCACCTCCCCGTCGAGGGACGCGGGAGGAGCCGCGCCCTCAACGCCGGGCTCCTCCGCGCCCGCGGCCGGTTCGTGGTGATCACCGACGACGATTGCCTCCCCACCGCCGGCTGGCTCACCGAGCTCGAGCGGGCGATCGAGAGCCTCGACGCGCGGACGATCCTCCTCGGGCGCGTCGTCGCGGGCCCGGTGGCTCCGGGGAAGGGAGACCCGCCGGCGATCTTCGACGAGCCGGTCCCGCGCACGTTCGCCGGACGGGTCGATCGCGACCTGATCCACCCGAACGTCGCGATCCCCCGCGAGCTGTTCGACGAGATCGGCGCGTTCGACGAGCGCCTCGGCGTCGGGACCGACCTGCCGGGGGGCGAGGACAACGATTTCGGCTACCGGCTGATGCGCGCCGGCTGGCGGATCGCCTACCGCCCCGAGCCCACGGTCGAGCACGCCGCCTGGCGCAGCGTGGCCGAGCGCGCGGCGCTCAAGCGGGCCTACGGTCTCGGCCAGGGGGGGTTCTACGCGAAGCACCTGAAGCGCGGCGACGCCTTCATCGCCTGGAGGCTCCTCCGCGACGTCGCCCGGACGGCGCGCGCGGCGGGGGGCGCCGCGGTCCGCGGGAGGGGGGCCGAGGCGCGCGGGCATCTCGCCTACCTGCGCGGGCTGCTCGAAGGGGCGGGGCGCATGGCCGCGCGCGGATCCCGGGGACGGCGATGAGCGCACCGCGCACCGGGCGCGTCCACGAGTTCGCGCTGGACCTGCGCCCCGTCCGCGCCCCGGAGATCGCGGCGAACGAGCTCGCCTACGTGGTGCTGCGTGCCGGGGGACGGGTCGTCGGACGGATGGTGCTCGACGGCGCGCGGAGCGTCCCCGCCGGGGGGTTCGTCTCCGCCGCGCGCGCCGCGGCGGAGGAGGGGCTCGCCGCGCTCCGCGCGGAGGCCGACTCCGGGACGTCCGCCGCGATCCCCGCCGCCGCCGACGTCACCGTGGTGATCGCGACGCGCAACCGGGTCGAGGGGCTGCGTGCCGCGCTCGCCTCGCTGCGCGCCCTGCACCCCCCTCCGGGTCAGATCGTGGTCTCCGATTCGGCCTCGGACGACGCCGGCGCGGTGGCCCGGGCGGCGCGCGAGGCGGGGGCCGATCTCGTCCGGTGCGAGCGCCCCGGCCTCTCGCACGCGCGGAACGAAGGGGCGGCCGCCGCGCGCGGTGAGATCCTCGCGTTCCTCGACGACGATTGCCGCGTGGATACGGGCTGGCTCGAAGGTATCCTGCGCGGCTTCACCGATCCGCGCGTGTCGATCGTGACCGGGGCGTTCCTCCCTGCGGAGCTTTCGACCACGGCCCAGCGCCTGTTCCTCTCCTACTCCCACATGGACCGCCGCGGGTTCGTCCCGCGCCGGTTCACGCGCGACCGCGCGGAGTCCCCGCACTGGCCGCTCGACGCGTGGCGGATGGGAAGCGGGGGGAACCTCGCGGTCCGCGCCGAGTCGTTCCGCACGCGCGGCGGGTTCCGCACCGATCTCGGCCTGGGAACGCCGGCGCTCGGCGGCGAGGACCTCTACTTCCTCTGGGCGACCGTCCTCGAGGGCGGGGACGTGGTGTACCGTCCCGACGCCATGGCGTGGCACGGACACCATCGCGAGCTCCCGGCCCTCCGCCGTGTGATGTTCGGCTACGGCGTCGGGCACCGCGCCTTCCTCGACGCCGCGGTCCGCGCCGGGGCGCCGCAAGGGCGCGCCTCCCTGTACGCGGCGTCGTTCTGGTACGACCGGCTGCGCCGGCTGGCGGGGGCCCTCGTCCGGCTCGAGCCGGCCCGAGCCGGCCTGGTCCTGCGGGAGATGTCGGGGATGCTCGCGGGGAGCCGGCGCGCCCGCCGCGCCCGGCGCGAGGCCCGATGAGCGGCGGCCCCGGCGTTCCGGTCCTCATGTATCACTGGGTCCACGAGGACCCGGGGACCGCGCTTAGCCTCTACGGCGTCACGCCGTCCGCCTTCCGCGCGCAGGTCCGCTGGCTGCGCCGCCTCCGGCGGAGGAGCCTGACCTTGGCTGCGCTCCACGACCACATGACCGGAAAGGCGCGCGCGCCGCGCGGGGGGGTCGTGCTCACGTTCGACGACGGGTACGTGGACAACGCGGAGAACGCGCTCCCCGTCCTCGAGGAGGCCCGGATGACGGCGACCGTCTTCGTCGTCACGGATCGCGCGGGCCAGACGAACGTCTGGGATGCGGCGCACGGCGATCCGCCGCGGCCGCTCCTGTCGTGGGACCGCATGCGCGCCCTCGACGGGAAGACGCTCCGGTTCGAGCCGCACAGCCGCACCCACCCGCAGCTCCCCACCCTCGCGCCCGAGCGGGCGCGCGAGGAGATCGAAGGCGCGAAGAAACGGCTCGAGGACGAGCTCGGCCGGGCCTCGCTCGCCTTCGCCTATCCGCACGGCGCGTACGACGACCGCGTCGAGGCGCTCGTCCGCGAGGCCGGATACGCGATGGCGCTGACGGTCAGCCAGGGGCTCAACCGTCCCGGGGACGATCCGCTCCGGGTGCGGCGCACGGGGGTGACGTCGCGCGACATCGCGCCGACCTTCCTCTTCAAGATCGCGACCGGCTACGGCGTGATGGGGATGATCCGCTCGTGATGGACGGGAAGCGCGTGGTGGTCGTCATGCCGGCGTTCAACGCCGCGCGGACGCTCGCGCGCACGCACGAGGAGGTCCTGGCGCACGGGTTCGTGGACCACGTCATCGTCGTGGACGACGCGAGCGGGGACGAGACCGCCGTCCTCGCCCGGGCGCTCCCGCGGACGAGCGTGCACGTCCATCCCGAGAACCGCGGCTACGGCGCCAACCAGAAGACCTGCTACGGGCTCGCGCTGGAGGACGGCGCCGACGTCGTGGTGATGGTCCATCCGGACTACCAGTACACGCCGAAGCTCCTCCCGGCGCTCGTGGGACCGATCGTCTGGGACGTGCACGACTGCATGCTGGGGTCGCGCATCCTCGGCGGCCGCGCGCTCGCGGGGGGGATGCCGCTCTACAAGTACGTCTCGAACCGCGTGCTCACGCTGATGGAGAACCTGCTCCTCTCGGCGAAGCTCTCCGAGTACCACACCGGCTATCGCGCGTACTCGCGCGCCGTGCTCGAGTCGCTCCCTCTCGCGGCCAACTCCGACGACTTCGTCTTCGACAACGAGGTCCTGGCCGAGATCCTGTGGCGGGGGTTCCGGATCGGCGAGGTCAGCTGCCCCACCAAGTACTTCGCGGAGGCGTCGTCGATCAACTTCGGCCGAAGCCTTCGCTACGGATTCGGCTGCCTGGCCACGGCGGCGGCGTTCCGGCTCTCCGCGCTCTCCCTCGGCTCCGACCCGAGGTTCCCGCGGCCGCGGCGGGAGCCGCGCGGGTGACGCGGATCCCCGCGGCGATCCCGCGCCGGGTTCCTCCGATCCTCTTCGCGGCGATCGCGGTCGCCTATCTCTGGACGCTGGGGCGGCCGTCGCTCTGGCTGGACGAGGCGTGGGAGGCGAACTACTACGCCGGCTACGAGGCGGCCCCCTGGTACAACCGCCCGATGCTCTACATGGCGCTGATCCGCGCCCTCGTGCGCCTGTTCGGGCCTTCGGAGCTGGTCCTCCGCCTGCTCCCCTGCGCCGCCGCCCTCGCCGCGATCGCCGTGACCTATCGCCTCGCGAGGCGCGCCGGCTCGCGGGGGGAGTCGGTCCTCGCCTGCGGGATCCTCGCGCTCGCGGAGCCGTTCGCCTCCGAGGCCCACCAGCTCAAGTACTACCCCTTCGACGCGCTGTTCGCGGCCGCGCTGATCCTGCTCTTCGAGCGATGGCGCACGCGCCCGGGGGCCGCGCGCCTCGCCGCCTACGCTCTCGCCGCCGCGCTCTCCTTCGGGTTCTCCTTCGCGAGCATCTTCGTCGTCGCCGCGCTTGCGGCCGTTCCGCTCGTCCTGCGGAGCCTTCCCGCAGGCTGGCGCCGCGCGCACCTCGCGACGCACGCGGCGCTGGCCGCGGTCTTCGCCGCGGTGTTCCTCTCGTTCCACAGGGGCGGGGCGAGCGACCCGATGCTCGTGGGCTACTTCGTGGACGCCTACGCCCCCTGGCGGGCTCCCTGGCGCCTTCCGCTCTGGCTCGCGCAGGCGTCCGACCATCTCGTGGCGTTCCAGGCGGGAGCTTCGTCGGGTCCCGCCGCGGTCCTCCTCGTCGCCGCCGGCGGCTGGCTCCTGTGGCGCTCGGAGCTGCGGCAGGTCGTCGCCGCGACCGCCGGGGCCTTGATCCTCAACCTCGCGGCGAGCGCGCTCGCGCTCTACCCGTACGGCGTCCCGCGACTGTCGATCTACGCGGCCCCGGCGATCGCGATCCTCGCCGCGCGCGCGATCGCGGCGGCGGCCGCTCCGGGTACGTCGCGAGTCCCCCGTCTCGCGGCGGCCGCGGCGCTCGTGCTGGCGCTGTTCGGACCGGGAGCGGCGTCCACCGCGCGCCGGCTCGCGACCGGGTTCGGACGCGAGGACATCCGCGACATGGTGGCGCGTCTCGCGGCCGAGACCCGCCCCGGCGAGACGATCCTGGTCAACGAGGACGCGACGACCGCGTTCCAGTTCTACTGGTGCCGCGCGGGGAAGCGGTATCCCCCGGAGGGGCTGGTCGTCGCGGGCCGGTTCCGCGAGGACCCGGCGCGGCATCGACCCGAGGTCGATGCGCTCGCGGCGGCGCGGGCGCCGGTCTGGTCGCTGCTCACGCACCTTCCTCCCGAGGAATCGGACGCGCTCGTGGCGATGCTCCGCGCGCGCTTCGATCACGTCGACCAGCGCGTGGTCGGCGACGCGAGGCTTGACCGCTGGATGGCCCCGTGAAGGCGATCGCGGTCGTCGTCCCCACGCACGAGCGGCGCGGGAGGATCGAGGGGCTCCTCGCGGCCCTCGCCGCGCAGACCGTCCCGCTCGCCGATTGGGAAGCGGTCCTCGTGTGCGACGGATGCACCGACGGCACCGCGGAGATCGCCCGGCGCCTGAGGGAGGTTCCGCTGACCGTCCTCGAGCAGCCGCGCTCGGGGGCGGCGACCGCCAGGAACCGCGGGGCCGCCGCCACCGGCGCGCCGGTCCTCCTCTTCCTGGACGACGACATGGTCCCGCGCCCGGAGTGCCTCGAAGCGCATCTGGCCGCGCACGCGCGGACCCCCGGGGCGCTCGTGCTCGGCCACATGCCGGTCCACCCGGACTCTCCCCGCTCGTACCTGACGGCCGGCCTCTCCCGCTGGGCCGACCGCCGGCACGCGCGGCTCGCGGCGCCGGGAGCCGTCCCGGGCTTCACCGACGTGCTCACCGGCCACCTCTCGATCGCGCGCGCGAGCTTCGACGCCGTGGGCGGGTTCGATCCCCGCTTCACCGAGGGGGGGACGTTCGGCGGCGAGGACATCGAGCTGGGCTGGCGGCTGGCCTCGCGCGGGGTCCCGCTCGTGTACGCCGGCTCCGCCGTCGCGGAGCAGATCTACGACAAGACCTTCCGCGCGCTCGCGCTCGATATCCTCGACGGCGCGCGGGCCGACGCGCGTCTCGCCGCGCTGCACCCCGCGGCGGCGGATGTCCTCGCGCGCGCGAACGCCCCCGACTCGCTCCTCGCCCGCGCGGCGCGCGGAGCGACACGGGCGGCGCCGCGCCTCTCGTCGGCGCTGGCGGCTCCGGCGATCGCGCTCCTCGACCGGGCGGCGCGGCGCGGCCGCACGGGGCGCGTCTTTGAGTCGGCGCACGCGATCGTCCGCGCGCACCTGCGCGCGAAGGTTCGCTAGGGCCCCGTCTCGACCGCGTACACGAGCGCGCGCGCCTCCCCGTCCCCGGTGCGGAAGACTTCGCGGAGCCAGGGCACGCTCGCGGGGTCGAACCCGCCCAGCGCGCGCTCGTGCTCGGTCCAGATCACGCAGTCCACGCTGTAGCGCCGCACGAGGTCGCGGCGCCAGGCGTCGTCCGCGGCGTCGCCGGAGAAGAAGCGCGCGACCTCCTCGCGCTTGGTCTTCGCATCGATGGTCAGGCCGTAGTGGCCGAGCACGCACCGGCGGATCGCGAACGCGGGGACGTAGTTCCCCATCTCGTACGACCCGAGCACGACCGCGTCCTGCGGCGTGTGGTTGCGGATCCAGCGCAGAGCGTCGGATTCGCTCCGCCGGATCCAGCACGGAAACGCGACGCGGCGCTCCTGCGCCTTCTCGATGTCGAGGAGGTAGAACGGCGTGAGCCACTGGACGGAGCCGAGGAGGAGCACGGCGCCGAGAACCGGGAGCCCGTTCGCGGGAACCAGCCGGTGGCCGCGCAGCAGGCGGAGGACCGCGGGCACCACCCAGGTGGCGAGCGTGAACACCGCCAGCGCCGCGATCGGGAACTGGATCCCCCCGATCATCCGCCGCTGGAAGCGCAGCGGGAGGTGGATGAGCACGAGGCTCGAGACGAACCAGGCCGCCATCGCGAGCTGCGGGCGGGTCATGCGGCGGATCCCCGCGAGCGCGACGATCGCGAGCGCGCCCGCGATCCCGAACGCGAACGCGAGGCGGCCGGGCTCGGGGGTGTCCATCAGGTTCTGGAGGTCCCAGGCCCGCATCGCGGGGTTCCCCAGGAACAGGAGCCAGTTGTACACGAGCGACGGCAGCCAGACGGCGGTCGCCACCGCGGTCGCCGCGATCTCCGCCCGCGGCAGGCGCCTCTCCGCGATCGCGAACGCGACCGGAGCCGACCAGAGCACCGCGAGCATCGTCACCGTGTCGTACGGGTGGAAGAACGTCAGAGCGCACAGCAGAAGGCCGGCGCCGATCGCGAGCCTCCCGCCCCGCGCCCCCTCCCTCCACGCCCGGAGCATGAGGAGGAAGATCGCGATCATCACCGCGAAGCCCGCGAGGAAGTGCGGGAAGAGGACCAGGCTGAAGAAGGTGTTCATCTCCGGGATCCACCAGCCCGGGCTGGAGACGTGGCCGAGGCCCCGGTTGCGCTCGAGGAAGCAGAAGAGCCCCTCGAAGCCGCCGGGGAGGAGCGCCATCAGGTAGAACGCGAGCTGCTCCCACGGCTTCGCGAACAGCACCGTCGCCGCCCTCCAGAGCAGCCAGAGCACCACGGCGCCGACGAGGGGCCTCGATGCGGCGTAGACGAACGGCACGCCCGCGCGGCTCAGCCGCGTGATCCCCCCGAGGATCCAGAAGAAGACGTTCACGTAGTCGCGCGGATGGTCCTCGGACGTGTAGAGGTCCTCGAAGAAGAACCGCCCGGCGCGCGCCTGCTGCATCCAGCTCCAGTACGTCGCCGTGTCCTCGGCCCCGGTGTTCAGCGCCCCGGTGTAGACCTTGTCGGGGTAGTAGCCGAGCCGGTTCGCGCGCCAGGCCTGGAGGTGCGGGAACTGCGCCGCCAGCACCACTCCGACCGAGATCGCCGCCGCCGTCCACGCGGCCGCCCGGCGCGGCTCGTTGAGGCCGCGGATCACTTCCACTCCTCCCAATCGTCCTCCCGGGACCGGGCGAGGAAGAACCGGCGCGCGTGCGTCCGCACGAACGCCCGCTCATCCGCGTCGAGCCCGATCCTCCAGAGGATCGCGAGATAGATCAGCACGGCCCCACCACCCCAGGTCGCCAGCGCCGCGAGCCCGCCGCGAGAGATCCGAGGACCCGCGGCGAGCATCGCCGCGGCCACCGGCGCTCCCGCGAGCCACGCCGGAAGGATCGACTTCGCGAAGAGGCGGAAGGGGTGCGCCCCACACCGCCGCGCGGCTGCAGGAAGGAATACGACGAACTGCGTGGCGATGGCGGCGACAAGTGACGCTTCCGCCAGGCCCACCGCCCCCAAGCGCCGGGTCAGCGGGATCCCGAGGGCGAGCGTCACCAGGGTGTGGGCGACTCCGGTGAGCGCCAGCAGCCGCACCCGCCCCCACCCCAGGAGCATCGACTCCGCCGGCATCGCGCAGGCGACGAAGAGGAACGACACGGCGAAGATCCGCATGACCCCTTCCGCCTCGGGGGCGCGGTTCCCGAGCCAGTTCGTCTGGATGGGGGCGGCGCCGAACGCGAGGATCAGCGCCAGGGGGAGGGCGATCGCCGAGGCGATCTTCGTCGCCTTGAACAGCGTCTCCCGGAGCGCTTCCTCGCGTCCGCCGGCCTCCATCTCGCTGCTGAGCGGGAACAGGACGCCGGCCATCGGGACGATCGCCTCCCCCGGCATCGTGGCGAGCCTTCGGCCGGCGTGGAACGCGCCGACCGAGGGCAGGCCGGCGAAGATCGCGAGCACCGGCTCGTACATCCGCGCCATCGTCACCTCGGCGATCTGGCGGACGACGTTCCAGAGGCCGAAGTCGAACAGCCGCGCGAGGACGCCGCGGTGCGCGCGCGGGCGGGGGACGAGGTCGGGGTAGATCCGGATCAGCGTCGCCCATCGCGCCGCGTGGAGCCCGAGGCGCGCGATCAGCTCGGCCGCCGCGACGCCGAAGACGCCGAGCTCGAACTGCAGCGCGAGGACGACGAGGGCGAGGCGGAGCGCCGCGTGCCCCACGCGGATCGCGTTGAGCAGCTCGAAGCGTGAGAGCCCTTCGAGCAGCGAGCCGGCGATCCCCGCGGGGAAGGAGATCGCGGCGGAGACGCCGAGGAGCAGGACCACGGCGCGCATCAGCTCGAGCGACGACGTCCGGTGCACGAGGACCGGGAGGACGAGCCAGCAGAACGCCGCGAGCGCGACGAACACGACGACGCCGACGATCGCGTAGACGAACAGCGCGCTCTCCGCGACCCGCCGCACCTCGCGCGACTCGGCGCGCGCCTGGTGCGCCGCGGTGAACTTCATCACCCCCTCGCGTAGCCCCAGGTCGCACATCTGCGCCCAGTCCACGAACGCGACCGCGAGCGACCACAGGCCGTACTGCGCGAGCCCCAGCTCGCGGACCAGGAAGGGAGTGAGGAGCAGGAAGACGACCCCCTCGGCCGCCATGCCGCCGTACGACGCGGCGACGTTGTGGATGCTCCAGCCGCCGCGACGGAGGCGGGCCTGGGGACGGCTCATCGAGGCCGCTCGGCGGCGACGAGGACGTTCATCGGGAGGCGGGCGTCGAGGAACGCCAGCAGCGCCGCGGCGGGGCCGCGGGCCGCGGCCCGCTCCAGCCCCCGCCCGACCAGGTTCGACGCGAGGTAGAACGCCGCGGCCGGCGCGCGGAGCAGGCGCGCGGGCGCGCCGACGCGCCGCTCGGCCGCCCCGACCGCCTCACGCACCATCACGTTCCACAGCGCGCACGGGAAGCCGAGCATCCCCCCCTGCGGCACGACCTCGAGGACGCGCAGGCCGGAGAAGAGCGCCGCGAGCTGCGGCTCCCCGAAGCGGTGCTCCGTCGAGGCGTCGTACGGCCAGGCGAGCGGCGCCGTCACCCACACGCGGGCGCCCGGGCGCGCGACGCGGGCGATCTCCGCCGCGGCCGCCGCGGGGTCGGCGGCGAGCTGCAGCGCCTGCGTCGAGAGGATCATGTCGAACGAGGCGTCTGCGAACGGGAGCGACTCGGCGGGCGCGATGACGTCGGGAGCGGCGCCGCGGGCGAGGTCGAGCCTGACGTAGTCGCCGACATCGCCGAAGTAGCGGCGGTAGGGGCTCGCCCCGCACCCCAGGTCGAGCACGCGCCGCGGCACGCGCTCGCGCACCGCCGCCCCGATCCGGATCTCCAGGTCGCGCGCGATCGGGCGCAGGTGCAGGTAATCGTGAAACCAGAGGCGGGGGCGAGAGCGGTCCGGCTCCACCCGGCGGAGTATATAGTTCCCCGTCTATGACCGCGCCCGCCGCGACGCGACGCATCGTCCCGACGCTCGCGCTCGCCGTCGCCTTCATGGCCGCGGCCCTCGCCACGCGCCTCCCCGTTCGCGATCGCACGCTCTTCATCTCGGACGCGGGACGGTACGCGCTCGCGATGGAGCGCTACGACATGACGGCGGGCCGCCCGCATCCCCCGGGGAACCCGCTCTACATCGGGATCGCCCGCGCCGTGGACGCGCTCGTCCACGATCCGCCGACGTCGCTCGCGATCGTCAGCGCGATCGCGAGCGGCTTCGCGTTCCTCTTCGCCTATCTCCTGGGGCGGGACGTCGCCGGGGAGACCGCCGGATGGATCGCGGCGGGGATCGTCGCCACGAGCCCGCTGTTCTGGTTCTTCGGCGCGGTCGCGATGCCCTCGACCGGCGAGGCCGCCCTCTCGCTCCTGATGGCCTGGCTCGTCCGCCGCGCGCGCGCACCCGATGCACGCGGGCTGTTCTGGCTCATGACCGTGGCGCTCGCATTGTCGATCGGGTTCCGGTCCACCTTCGCGGTCCTGATCCTGCCCCTGTGGCTCTACGGGGCGTGGCGCCACCCCTGGCGGCGGATCGCGGCCGGGCTCGCCGTGCTCGCGGCCGCAGCCGCCGGCTGGACGCTCGTCGTCGCGAGCCTCTCCGGCGGGCTCGCCGCCTACCGGGAGGTGACCTCGAGCTTCTTCCTCGACGTGGTCCTGCGAGGGAAGATCCTCGGCGGAGGCCTGGGGAAGGTCGTGCCGCAGACCGCCGCGATGGCGGCGAGCGCCCTCCTCGGCCTCGGGCTGTTCCTCGTTCCCTTCCTCGCGGGGGCGTGGGGGTGCCTGACCGGGCGCTGGCCGTTCCCCGGCGCGGCGCCGTTCCTCGCGGCGTGGGCGCTCCCGGCGCTCGTCTTCCACGCCGCGTACGACTGGGCGCCGCGGTTCGGCGTCCTGCTGCTCGCCCCGGCCGCGATCCTCGCGGCGGCGACGGTCGCGCCGCTGGTGCAGCGGGCCGCGCGTCGCCGGACCGGGGCGGAGGGGCTGCCCCGCGCGCTCGCGGCGCTCGGCCTCGCGGTCAACGTCGGGCTGTTCGTGCTCCCGGTGCGGGTGTTCGGCGTGACGCTTCCCGAGGCGTACCCGTCGGCCGCGCGGCTCCTCGCACGGAACGCCGACCTCGCGCGGCGCGACGCGGCGGTGCGGGGCTCGCTCCCCGCGGACGAGACCCTCGTGCTCGCCTACGACGACACCTTCCACGCCGTCTGGTTCCTCCCCGAGTACCCGACGGTCGGCCTGTTCGGCGCGTTCAAGAGCGGGCCGGACACCTGGATCCCCAGCGCGCGGGGGCGCGTGTTCTCGTTCGAGCCCGGCTCCTCCGCGGTTCCGGTCGGCAATCCGATCCGCCTCCCCGACGGGATCCGCCGCGCCGTCCTCTACGATCCGGACTACCGGCGGATCTGGCCGCGCGCGGACCTCCCCTTGACGGACCTCCCCTACGACGCCGGCCGCGCGCTCGCGGTCGCGACGATCGCGGAGCCCGGCTGCCTGTCGTTCTCGCTCGGCCATCTCGCGTTCGTGCGCGCGGGGGACGGGGACTGCCCGCCGGGAGACGCGGCATCGCGATGAGCGCCTCGCTCCCGCTGGGCCCGGCCCCCCGGCGGGCGCTGGTCACGGGTGGCGCCGGCTACTTCGGCGGCGTGCTCGCGCGCCACCTGGCCGACCGCGGGATCGAGGTCGTCAGCGTCGATCGCCTCGCCGATCCGGAGCCCGACGCCCGCGTCGTCTACGAGCGCGCCGACCTGCGCGACCCCGCCGCGGTCGCACGCGTGCTCGCGTCCCGCGGACCCTTCGACGCGGTGTTCCACTGCGCCGCGCTCATGGGGCACGAGGCGCCGCGGCGCGAGGACCTCTGGTCGTCCAACGTCGACGCGACGCGCGTCCTCGCCGAGGCGTCGATCGCGGCCGGCGTCCGGAAGATCGTCTACACCTCCTCGATCTGCGTGTTCGGCCGGTCGTACGCCGACCCGGTCGGCGAGGACGAGCCGACCTGTCCGGTCGAGGACTATGGCCGGTCGAAGCTGGAGGGGGAGCGCGTCCTCGCCTCGTACGGGGGCCGTATCGACGCCGACGCGCTCCGCTGCCCGACGATCGTCTCCGCCGGCCGTCTGGGGCTCCTCGCGATCCTGTTCGAGTTCGTGCGCGAGGGGCGCAAGGTGTACGTGGTGGGGGACGGCTCGAACCGCTACTCGTTCGTCTACGCGCGCGACCTCGCCGACGCGTGCCTGCTCTCCTCGCGCGCACCGGGAAGCCACGTCTATCACGTCGGGAGCGACGCGGTCCGGCCGCTGCGCGAGGTGTACGCGGCGGTGATCGACGAGGCGGGGTCCGGCTCGCGCCTGGTGTCGCTCCCCGAGAAGCCGGCCATCGCTCTCCTGTCCGTCCTCCACCGCCTCGGCCTCTCCCCGCTCGGCCCCTATCACTCGCGGCTGATCGCGGGGACGTTCGTCTTCGACGCCTCGCGCATCAAGCGCGACCTGGGCTGGCGCCCGACGCTGACCAACGACGCGATGCTGCGCGAGGCCTACCGCTACTTCGCCTCGAGCGATACCTCGCGGCGCGAGACCCTGTCGGCGCACCGCCAGGGGGCGAAGATGGGGATCCTCAAGGTGGTGAAGTGGCTCTCGTGACCGGCGAGGGGCCGCTCGACCGCGCGCTCGCGGCCGGGTGGTGGGCGCTGCTCGCGGCCGGGCTCGCGCTGTTCCTTTGCGTCGCGATCGGGACGCTCCGCTATCCGCACGAGCTGGTGGTCTCGGAGGCGGCCGTCGGCATCGCCGCCCGCTCGCTGGTCGAGGGGGTCCCGCCATACACGCAGGCGAGGTTCGAGCACCCCCCCTACTCGATCCTTCATTACACGCCCGGTTACTACCTGATGGTCGGGCCGTTGATCGCGCTGACGGGCTCCGCGTTCGCCGCGGGACGAGGGGTCTCCGTCCTGTTCACGCTCGCGACGGCGGGGGCGGCGTTCGCGATCGCGCGGCGGCTTTCGGGGTCATGGCGCGCAGGCGCCGCGGCCTCGCTCCTGTGGCTCTCGTTCTACCAGGTCGCGTTCTGGGGGACGGCCCAGCGGGTCGACGCGCCGGGGATCTTCTTCGAGGCGATGGGGCTCCTCGTCGCCGTTCGCGCGCGCGAGGCCGGGCGCACCCCCTGGCTCGCTCTCCCCTGGCTCGTCGCCGCCTGGTCGGTGAAGCAGATCACGGTCGTCGGGCTCGTCGCCGTCGCCGCGGACCTCGCGCTCCGCGACCGCAAGCGCGCTCTCGCCTTCGCCGCTGCGGGTCTGGGGTCGATCGCGGCAATCGCGCTCGCGCTCGACCTCGCGAGCGGGGGCGCGTTCCACAGGGCGACCGTCCTCGGGACCATCAGCAGGGCGGCCGACCCGCCCTGGGTCATCCTCGGGAACGCCGAGCTGTTCTTCGCGTCGCCGTGGAACATGCTGGTGTTCGTCCTCGCCGCGGCGGGGGCCGTCGCCGCGCGCGAGCGGCTCCTCGGCATCGCCCTCGGATTCGGCCTCGTCTTCGCGGTCGCCACCGACGCCAACTTCCCCCGCTTCTACTCGCCGATGCTCGCGATGGCGGTCCTCCTCCCGCTCCTGCTCGCGAAGCTCCGCGAGCGGCGGGCGATGACGCGCGGGCTGCTCGCGGCCCTGCTCCTGTTCGGGGGGTCGCACGTCGTCTACGAGATGCGCCCGCTCGTGCGGGAGCGGATCCTCGACGCCCGTCCGGGGAACGAGCGCCTCGCGCTCGCGGCCGGGGTCGCCGCCCGGACGAGCGTCGCGTCGCGCATCCTCGCGCAGGACACGGGGATGATCCTCTCCGCCGGCCGCCGCGTGGAGGTCGCCGACCCGCTCGTCCTGTCGATCCTCGCCGGGAACGGCGCCTTCGACCCGCGCATCCTCGCCGACGACGTCCGTGCGGGGAGGTTCGACGCGATCGTGCTCAACCGCCCGCTCGAGGCGATCGACGACCGCGAGTGGACGACGCTCTGGATCGCCCCCGTGCGCGGGGAGATCGCGGCGCGCTACCGGCTCGCGGAGACGCTCCACTGCGGGCAGAGCTGGCGCTTCCTCGAGCCGGATCGCTACGTGTACGTACCGAAGGACGGGGCGTGAGCGGCCGCGTCGTCGTGATCGGCGCGGGGCCGGCGGGCCTGACGGCCGGCTACCTGCTCAGCCGCGGCGGCGCGCCGGTCACGGTGCTCGAGGCGGACCCGGAGCGGGTCGGAGGGCTGTCGCGGACCGTCAGCTACCGGGGGTTCCACTTCGACATCGGCGGGCACCGGTTCTTCTCGAAGTCGCAAGCGGTCGAGGACCTCTGGACCGAGATCCTCCCGGACGATCTGCTGGTCCGGCCCCGCTCCTCCCGGATCCTCTACCGCGGCAAGCTGTACGCCTATCCGCTCAAGCCGCTGGAAGCGCTCGCAAACCTGGGGCTGCGGGAGTCGTTCCTGTGCGTCGCGAGCTTCCTCCGGGCGAAGGTCGCGCCGGTGCCGCACCCCGACAACTTCGAAGACTGGGTCTCGAACCACTTCGGACGCCGGCTCTACCGGATCTTCTTCAAGACGTACACGGAGAAGGTCTGGGGGATGAGCTGCCGGGAGATCTCGGCGGATTGGGCGGCGCAGCGGATCCGAGGGCTCTCGCTCGCGAGCGCCCTCCTGCACGCGCTCAAGCCGCGCCCGAAGCCGGCCGACCGGGCGAAGGTGATCAAGACCCTGATCGAGTCGTTCCGCTACCCGAGGAAAGGCCCCGGCATGATGTGGGACGCCGCGGCGGCGAAGACGCGCGCGGCGGGAGGCGCGGTGCTGCTGGGGCATCGCGCGGTCGGGCTGGCGCACGACCCGTCGCGCGGCGTCTGGACGGTGACCGCCGAGCGGACGGACGGCTCGCGGGCCGCGTTCGAGGCCGAGCACGTGATCAGCTCGGCGCCGATCCGCGAGCTGCTCGCGTCGATCTCCCCTCCCCCCGGCGACGCCGCCGCGCGGGCGGCGGCCGCGCTCCGCTACCGCGACTTCATCACCGTCGCCCTCGTCCTCACGGAGCGCCACCTGTTCGACGACAACTGGATCTACATCCACGACCCCGGCGTGCGGGTCGGCCGGGTGCAGAACTTCAAGTCGTGGTCCCCCGAGATGGTCCCCGATCCGGCCCTCGCGGGGTACGGGCTCGAGTACTTCTGCTTCGAGGGGGACGGCCTGTGGACCACGCCGGACGAGGAGCTGATCGCGCTCGCCTCGCGCGAGCTGGCGCAGCTCGGCCTCGCACGGCCGGGGGACGTGCGCGACGGCTTCGTCATCCGCCAGCGGAAGGCCTATCCGGTCTACGACGAGGGGTACGCGGACCACGTCGCGGTGGTCCGCCGCGAGATCGAGGAGCGCTACCCCGGCCTCCACCTCGCCGGCAGGAACGGCATGCACAAGTACAACAACCAGGACCACGCGATGATGACCGCCATGATCGCCGTCGAGAACATCCTCGCGGGGAGGACGGTGCGCGATCCCTGGCGCGTGAACCAGGACGCCGAGTACCTCGAGTCGGGGGAGCGCGCCGTCCCCGGGCGCGCCCGCTAGCTAGCGGTCGCGCGCCGCCATCCGCTCCGCCATGCGTCCCCCCGCGCTCCCCGCGAGGATCTTCATCAGCACGGCGACCACGTAGTACGCCGACTCCCCCAGCGGACCGTAGATCGCGCCGAGCGCGGTGAGGACCGCAGCCATTGTCCCGACCAGCCCTCCGTGCGCCTGGAATCGCGCCCCGGCCCGGCGCGCCGCCCACCACCCCATCACGTAGCAGGCGAGCGATCCGACGCTCGCCTCCATCACCGCCCCGATCCGCTGCGCGACGGGATCTCCCCCCATCGCTCCGTGACCGGAGAGCACGACCACGAGCGCGGTCAGCGCGATGGTGACCCCTTCGGCGATCGCGCCTCCGACGATCGGGTAGATCCAGCGGATCGGCTCCCCGCTCACCGCGCCCCCCTCTCGACCTCGAGGACCGCCCAGTCGACGGTCGTGGGATCCAGGTCCCGGAAACCGCAGCCCGCCGTCCGCTCGAGGCCCGCGAGGAATTCTCCCAGATACGGCCTGTCGATGAAGAGGAAACGGATCGGCGAGTCGCACACGTAGGCTCCCTCGGTCCCCCCGGCCAGCACGGCGAGAAAACGATCGTCGTTGATCAGGCCGTCGAGGTTGATCACGGGGCATCCGGAGAACCAGCCGAGCTTCCCCGCGTCCCGCGCGCCGAGCACGGTCCCGGGAGGGACGTTCGCCTTGATCCAACCGTAGATGAACCGGTCGGCGACCGATCCCGGCTTCGCGTTCAGCCGGTCGAGGGAGCGCTCGCTCTCGACGACGAGATGCCCGGCGAGGAGCGCGAGCCCGAGCGGGGCGAGCCTTGGCTTCAGCCGCGCGAGGCCGACGGAGGCGAGCACCCCGATCGCGAGCAGCTCGGGGAAGAAGTAATAGATGCGGTACGAGTCCTCTCCCGGCGTCCACAGCCAGGCCGCGTAGGCGGCGTAGTGGAGTGCCGCGAACAGGGTGAGGATCGCGGCGGGGTCCCCCGGTGCGACGGGGCGAAGCTTGCGCGCGCGGATCCCGACCGCGATCGCCGAGGCCACGACGACCGCGAGCGCGGCGAGCCCCGCCGCGCCCCCCGATGCGATCCTCCCCGCTCGTGGAACGCCGAGCAGCGCGCGGCGGACGATCGACGCGGGGATCTCCGCGGCCGCGTACCGGATGCGGCGCGCCGCCGTGCGCGCGGAGGTCGCGCCGCCCAGCTCGGCCCGCTCGCGCGCCGCCTCCAGCGCGATCGCACGGCCGCTGATCGGGAGCGGGCTTCCGAATCGGATCTCGTTCCAGACCAGGCTCGGGCCGGCGATCGCGCTCGCCGCGATCGCGAGCGCCGCGACGCGCGCGAGCGCGCCGCGCCATCCCCACGCGCGTCCCCCCGCGACCATCGCCACGATCGCGACCGCCGCGGCGAGGAAACCCCCGTCCAGCCGCGCGAGCACGCAGATCCCCAGGAGAGCGCCGAGCGCCGCGCACCTCGCGACCGACGGCGGCGGCGCAGCGAGCAGGATCCGGTCCGCCGCTCCGATCGCGGCCAGGATCAGAAGCGCGTACAGCGGCGTCTCCAGCCCGTTGGGGCGCGCGAGGGAGAGGGCGATCCAGGGCTGGAGCGCGACGAGCGCGGAGGCGATCGCCGCGGTCCCGTCCCCGAACCGGCGCCGGAGCGCCCACCACGCGACGGCGGGAACGGCGGCGGCGAGGAGGAACCAGATCGCCCCGACGGCCCGCACGGCGTGTCCGGGGTCGCGGACCGCGGCCACCACCGGGACGAGCGCCGCGCACCAGAGCGGATGGTAGCCGTTGGTGGCGTGCAGGCCGTCGAAGGTGCTCCCGTCCCCCGCCGCCAGGTGGCGCGCGACACCGAGGTAGTAGTAGGCGTCGTCGTAGAACAGGAACGCGATCCGCTCCTCCGGACCGAAACTGGCGCGCGCGCCGACGAGCGCGATCAGGACGACCGACAGGATCACCGCCAGGCGGGGGCGCACGGCCGTACTATCTCACCCGCTGCCAGACGATCAGGCGGTCGCGCTCGCCGGTGGCGAGGACCCGCCGGTAGTCGCGGGCGAGGATCGACGCCAGCGGCGCGAACCGCTCCGGAGGGTACGCCCCGTCGCCGAACAGGTGATCGTGCGAGGCATCCACGATCCACGCGGGACGCTCGCGCGCGAGGTCGGCGGCGAGCAGATCCCACGACCCCGGGACGATCCACCGCGCGGTCTCCTCGGCGGGGCCGACGCGCTCCCAGGGCACCAGCCCGGTCAGGAACGTGCAGGTGACGAACCGGGTGGCCGCGAGCCGGTCGGCGTACACCGCGACGTGCGGGCGCATCCCCCAGACGAACACGCGGTCCTCCACCGCGCCTCGATCGCGGATGAGCCGCGCCGCCTCGACCATCCCCTCGTCGCGCCCCGGCCATTCGATCGGATCCCGAAGGCGCCGGTAGGCCCCGCGCTCCCACCAGGCGATCAGCCGTCCGCCCGCATCCCGCCAACCCGCCGGGGCGAGCTCCAGCCCCAGCGAGAAGGCGGTGAGGACGAGGACGAGCCCGGCGCGGGCCCCGGCGCGGCGGGCCAAGGCCTCCAACCCGAGGGCGGCGAGCGCCGCGAGGAACGGGAGGGCCATCGCCGCGTAGTGCGTGAAGAAGCGCAGGCCCGGGATCATCGCGACGAGCGACCCCGCCGCGGCCGCGGCGATCGCGACCCCGGCCGCCGACTCCCGCGACGCCGCTCGCGCGCCCCGCGCGGCGGCGAGCACGCCGGCCGCGCCGACGAGCCCGAGCGCCGCCGTCGTCCGGACCGGCCAGAGGAACGACGCCGCGAGGTCCCAGGGGATGCGCGCGAGGCGCGGTGCGTCGATCCGCGTCGCCGCGACGTAGACGTCGGCGTTGTAGCTCCAGAAGCAGAGCGCGAACGGCTCCCACGCCCCCGCCGCTCGGTACGCGACCGCCGTTGCGAGAAAAGGGGCGATCCCCCCCGCCGCGATGAGACCGGCCGCGACGAGGGCCTCCCGACGCTCCCGAAGACCTCGCGCAACGAGCCACATCTCGAGGCCGACGAGGACCGGAACGAGCGCGAGCGCGTTCTGCCGGCAGAGGAAGGCGGCGCCGATCAGGAGCCCGCTGAGGAGCCCCGCGCGGCGCCCCCGCGCGCGTCCCCTGAGCCCGCGGCACCAGACGAGCAGGGCGGAGGCGGCGAGCACGAGCGCGGGGACCTCGGTGTTGAGCGTCCCGCCCACCGCTCCGATCCCCACGGCGAAGCCGAGCGCCCCCCAGCCCGCGCCCCAATCCGCGCCGGCCTCGCGGGCGAGAGCGCGCGCGAGCCACGTCCCCGAGAGCGCGAGGGCGACCCAGACGAGCGCGATCGCCGGGAAGCAATATCTTCCGAAGAGCGCGTCGATCGCCTGGTACAGCCCCATGGCGAGCGGCCCCTTCTCGATCCACGCGGCGGCGTACGGGAGCGACCCCTCCGCGTTGGCGCGGGCGGCGGCAGCCATGTAGAGCAGGACGTCCACGTCGCGCGACTGCTCGATCAATCCCGGGATCGCGGCGAGGAGGAGGATCGCCGCGACGAGGGGGAAGGGGAGCTTCGGCGCCTGCGGTAGCATGCGAGCGCGTGGAGACTAACAGGTCGCAGGCCGCGCGCCCCCGCTGGATCGCGCCGCTCCTCCTCGTCGTCTCGCTCGCGGTCGGCTGGCCCCTCCTCCTCCCCTGGACCTACGACACGCACGACGGCCACTACGCGCTCTACAACGCGGCGCAGTTCGACCGCGCGCTCCGGGACGGCGAGCTCCCCGTGCGGTGGCTCCCCGATCTGTTCGGCGGCCGGGGGCTTCCGGTCTTCCTCTACTACCACCCGCTCGCGTTCTACGGCGTCTCGCTCGTGCACGCGACGGGCCTCGGCTTCATCGCGTCGATGAAGCTCCTCGTGCTCGCGACCCTCCCCCTCTCCGGGTGGACGATGCTGCGCTGGCTCGAGGAGCATCTCCCGAGCGATGCGGCCGCCGTGGGAGCGGCTGCCTACGTCGCCGCTCCGATCCACGTCGTCGAGCTCCACGTCAAGGGGGACCCGCCGGCGGCCCTCGCCTACGTCTTCGCCCCGCTCGTCCTCCTGGGGATCCGCAGGGCCGCGGCCGGGGCCCCGCGCGGGGTGGCGACGCTCGCGCTGGCCGGGGCCGGGCTCGCGCTCGCTCACTCGGTCACCGCGCTGATCATGGTCCCGGCGGCGGCGCTCTACGCGCTCGCCGTCCTCCCGCGCCCACGCGGCCCCGCGGTTTGGCGCCTCCTCTTCGGGGGCTCGCTCGCCGTCGCGGTCGCGGCGTTCCACGTGGTGCCGGCGCTCGTCGAGCGCCCGCTGGTCGCGATCGACACGGCGCGCGGGATCCTCGCGTTCGACTTCCGGGAGCACTTCGTCGCCTGGTGGCAGTGGCTCTCCCCGCTCTGGGGGTACCACGGGTCCTTCCCCGGAGCGCACGACGACATGTCGTTCCAGATCGGTCCGGCGCACGTCGCGGCGATCGCGCTGGTGGCTCTGGGATGGCGCCGCGCGCGGGGGGCCTCCCGTCCGCTCGCGTGGTGGGGGCTCGCGGCCGCCGCGCTCTCCCTCGCGATGACGCTCACCGCGAGCCGCCCCCTCTGGAACGCGATCCGGCCGCTGGTCTACGTCCAGTTCCCCTGGCGCTTCCTGATGCCCGCGGCGCTCGCCTCGAGCGCGCTCGCGGCGCTCGCGGTCGCCGCGCTTCCCTCGCGGCGGGTCCTTGCGGCGAGCGCGGCCGCGCCGCCGCTGATCACAGCGGCGTTCGCGATCGCGAGCGGGAACGTCGCGTATGCCGCGATCGCGGGGTTCCAGGCGATGGCGGGGGGCGCCGCGCTCATGATGAAGCGCCGCGCGCCCCTGGGCCTGCTCTTCGCCGCGCTCGCGGTCCCGTGGTCGGCCGTGCCGCTCCACGCGCGGCTGAAGGGCCGGCCCGAGATCATCCCGATCCACGAAGCCGACCTCGCTCCCGAGCGCGTGCGGCTCGGCATCCGGCGCACGACCGCGCGCGACGACTACCTGCCGATGTCGGTCGCCGAGAGCGCGATCCCGCCGCGCGACCCTTCGCAGGAGTACCTCCCGCCCCCCGGCGCGGCCGCTCCGCCGGACGTGGAGGTCCGCTCCGGCGGCGTGGAGGTGACGCGGGCGGCGCGCACGGCTCGCGCGCTCGTCCTCGACGCGCACGCTCCCGAGGGGGGGATCATCGCGCTGGAGATCCACGACTTCCCGGGCTGGGAGGTCGACGTTGCGACGCCCCCCGGCTCGTCGCCGCAGCCGATCGCTCACGGACGTGACGACGCGGGGCGGATCGTCGTCAGCCTCCCCCCGGGGGAGAGCCGCGTCACCGCCCGCTGGACGGAGACGCCGTTCCGCCAGCGATGCGACCTCGCGAGCGCGCTCGGGCTCCTCGTCGCCCTCACCGTGTGGCGGCGGGCGGAACGTACGGATCGCCGAGCCGTCTGACCTCGGCGTAGAACGCCCGCTTCATCTCCTCGAGCCGCGCGGGCTCGGCTCCCCCGAGGTCGCGGGTCAGCCAGGGGTCGCTCGCACGATCGTGGAGGCGGAAGAGCGGGCCCGGCTCCCCGGGAAAGTAGGTGAGCGACCAGGAGCCGATGTCGAGCCGCCGCTCCTTCGCCCGATACACCGCCTCGCGCCAGCGCGGCGCGACCACGATGTGCGGCACCTCCCCCGGCTCGACCGCGAGGAGGCCGTCGGTGAAGTCCGGGTAGGCCAGGCGTCCCGCCGGCTCCCCCGAGAGGGCCACGTGATGCGCGGCGTCGAACCAGATGCAGGTCTCCATCAGGAAGGGACGGCTGTCGGGGAGCGGGGCGCGCGACGCGAGCGCGGGCCAGAGGGAGATCCCATCGGTCGGTGCCCCCGCCGGAAGCCCCGTCGCCTCCGCGAGCGTGGGCACGAGATCGACCAGGCTCACCGGCTCCTCGATCCGGCGCGGCGCGATCCGGCCGGGCCACCGGACGAGGAGCGGCACCTCGTTCGACCGGTCGCGCTCGACCCCCTCGCCGTGCGCGAGCGGGCCGTTCGCGTCGAGCAGGTTCTCGCCATGGTCGGCGAGGATCAGGACGATCGTGTCGTCCCGGAGGCCGTCGCGGTCGAGCGCGTCGATGAGCTCGCCGATGGCGCGGTCCACGCCGCGGACGGCGCCGTCGTACAGCCGTCGGACGTTGGCCGCCTCGGCGGCGCTCTCGCGCGCCACTCCCCCCGTGGTGCCGATCCGCACCTGCTCGACGAGGTCCCCCGCCGTCACACTGTATCGGTTGGGTCCCCGATAGGCGCCGGGAGACGCGGCGGCCCCCGCCGGCGGGACGTACGGCTGGTGCGGGTTCCCGAAGAAGACCACCTCGAAGAACGGGGGCGCGGCCGCGCGCCAGGAGGCGACCGCGTCCGCTGCGACCTCCCGAGGATCTTCCCCCTCGACCGCGTCGCGCAGGATCGGGAACTGGTCGCGGAGCCGGCTTCCTCGAAGCCAGACCGGGATCAGCGGGTGCGCGCGGAGGGCGGCGGCCGAGACGATCAGGCCGAGCTCGCTCCGCGGCGTGCGCTGCACGGCGAAGCCGAAGTCGATCTCGCGCAGCACGGTCGCGCAGTAGCCGCCGACGGCGATCGTCGCGTACCCGGCCCGAGCGAGCCGTCGCGGGAGCGCCCCGGCGAGGGGGCCCCGCGCGGCCCGCTCGGGGTAGAGCGTCCGCACGCCGTGCCGCACGGGGTGCAGTCCCGTGAGGACGCTCGTCATCGACCCGTAGGTGCGCGCGAGCGGCGTCGTCGCGCGCGAGAAGACCGCCGACCCCGCCTCCAGCCCCTGGATCCTCGCCGCGACCTCGGGCGCATCCCCCGATCCCCGGACGCGGTCGGGGCGGAGCGAGTCCACGACGATCATCAGGACGTTCGGGCGTGGCGACGCCGCGCCGCGCGAGGCTTGCGCAGACGGCACGGACGATGGCGCGGGGGCGACGGCCGACGGCGTCCTCTCGAGCGCGAGCTGCAGGCGGCGGAGGGCCCCTCCCCTTCCGTAGAACAGCCCTGCGAAGCTCGCGGGGTGCTCGCGCACGCCGTACAGCGTCGATCCCGCGAGAATCAAGAAGAAGACGCACGACCCGGCGATCCCCTCGCGGGCCCCTCGACGTGGACGCCGGCGGAACGGCAGCATGAGGACCCATCCGCCCGCGAGCGCGAGCGCGCCGACGGCGAGATAGACGGGGAGGAACGGGAGCGTCTCGCGCGCGAGGTCGTCCACGAGACGGTTCTCGCGGACCTGCGCCATCACCCAGTCGTCGCCGCGAAGGACGTGCCGCAGCACGAAGGCCGTCGCGGCGACCCAGACCGCGAGGGCCGCGGCGACCGGCAGCCACAGCAGGGATCGGTCGCGTCTCGCCGTCATCTCGGGATGCTACCCTGGCGCCAGCATCGAGGGGGAAGGGTGGCGCTCACCTGGTGTCCGGTCTGCGGCGGGAGCCACGGGTCGCGAGCGGAGTGTCCGGGGGAGCTTCGCGCCACCGGCCCCGAGCGCCATGGCTGGCGCGTCGCGGTGGACACGCCGTTCGGCGTCGAGGCGTACGGCGTGCTCGTCGCTCCGTCCGGCGATCTCTGGCGCGCGCGGATCATCACCTACCCCAACGTGGTCTGGACCGTCCCGGGAGGGCTCCTCACGCTCAAGTTCGCCGGGAAGACTCCGCAGGAGGCCGAGGCGAAGGCGATCGCGTTCGTGGAGGGGCACATCACCGCGCGCGGGTACGCGCGCCACGACGCGGTCGAGCCGCCGGGCGTCCTCAGCTTCCGAGCGGAAGCCGCCGCATCCGCCGCGGAGAGCCCCGCGTCGCGGAAGCTGCTCGCGGTCCCGGTTCGCTTCGGCGCGGGTCCGTCGCTCGTCTCGGCGATGACGGGGAACCTCTCCGAGAGCGGCCTGTTCGTGGTCACGCTCGCGCCGCTCGATCCGGGAACGGGTCTGCGCGTCCTGATCGATCTCGAGACGGGGCCGACGGGATTGAGCGGAAAGGTGATCTGGGCGCGGCCGCGCACGGTCCTCGGACGGCCGGCGGGGATGGGGGTGCATCTCCTCTCCCCGCCCGCACCCTACCGGGAGTTCGTTCGCGAGATCCCTTAGCGACGATTTGGTAAGCGCCCCTGCACCTCCGTGACCACCCGCCGCCCGGCGGGGGCCGAACGGCGCGCCTCGGGTGGTGGCACCCCCCTTGCCCTGTAATCGGCGGGGCCGCGAATTGACCGGGAGGCGGCCGAGCGTCGGGGCAGGAGGAAGGTCATGGGCACGGTGGCAACGGCGACACATGGGTGGTGCCGCGTCTGCGGCACCGAGCACACGGAACCCCGGATCTGTCCGGGAGACCTCCGGGCGACCGGAGCGGAGAAGCCGGGCTGGCGCGTCGAGATCGAGACGCCGCACGGACACGAAGCGATCGGCGTGCTGCTCGCGCCGTCGCACGACGTCTGGCGCGCCCGGATCGTCACGTTCCCGAACGTCCTGTGGACGGCCCCCGGAGGCGGGGGCGCGATGAAGTTCGTCGGCGGCACACGCGAGGAGGCCGAGGCGCTCGCGGTCGCCTTCATCGAGCAGCACGTCCGGTCGAAGCGCTCCGCGCGGCGCGGCGGTCCGACGCCGACCGGTCCATCGACGCCGTCGGCCTCGCCGCGGAAGCTGCGCTGTCTCCCGGTGCGATTCGGCCGGGAGCGGGCCGGCATCCTCGGGCTCACGGTCAATCTCTCCGCGGAAGGGATGTTCATCAACGTCTCCGATCCCGAGGAGGAAGGTTTCCCGCTCCGCATCAACCTCGAGATCGAGGCGCACACGCTCCCGCTCCGGGGGCTCGTCATGTGGAACCGCCTGCGGCCGGACTACGGCCGGCCGGTGGGGATGGGGATCCGCCTCGCGGAGCCGCCGCCGATGTATCGGTCGTTCGTCGCCTCCCTGTAAGTCCGGAAACCTCCGGTCGGCCGAGACGTACACGCACGGGCTGCGCTACCGTACGTGGCCTCTCGCCACCGGAGGTCTCCATGCATCCTCTCCGTTCCCTCGCCCTCGCCGCCACGCTCGTCGCCTCGTCCACCTTCGCCGAGGCTCCGAAGGACGCCAAGGACGACGCCCCGTGGAAGGTCGAGGACGCGCACGGGCCCACCCACTCGATCGCCTTCTCGACCGACGAGGCGACGTGGCTGGCGCTCGACGTGCACCCGGACGGATCG
>Ga0075428_100001418_pt1 | contig 25532 bp, 24 predicted proteins | sample RhiMetdeltSRZDD2_FD_75291 | JGI IMG/M metagenome (GOLD analysis project Ga0075428, IMG submission 75291) | Populus rhizosphere microbial communities from Tennessee, USA - Rhizosphere MetaG P. deltoides SRZDD2 | ecosystem: Host-associated > Plants > Roots > Rhizosphere > Soil | place: USA... | reverse complement strand
GCCAGCTCCTGTGGCACGTCCACCGTCAACACCTCGACGGGCTCGGCCTTGCGGCCGTTGATCTCCTTGTAGATGACACGCGGCTGGCCGACCATGAACTCGAAGCCCTCGCGCCGCATGTTTTCCATCAGGATGGAAAGATGCAGGATGCCGCGGCCGGAAACGCGGAAGGTGTCGGTGGTGGAGGTTTCCTCGACGCGCAACGCCACGTCGCGCTCGGCCTCTTTCAGCAAGCGCTCGCGCAGGTGCCGGCTGCTGACGTACTTGCCCTCCTGGCCGAAGAAGGGGCTGTCGTTGACCATGAAGTTCATGGTCAGGGTCGGCTCGTCGACGGCGACGAAATGCACGGGCTCGGGGGATTCGGCGTCGGCGATGGTGTCGCCGATGTCGACGCTCTCGAGGCCGACGGCGGCACAGATGTCGCCGCACTGCACGGAATCCACCTCGCGCCGGCCGAGGCCGTCGAAGACATAGAGCTGGCGAATGCTGGTGCGCTGGCTCGTGCCATCGCGCTTGAGCACCTGCACTGGCTCGCGCGCCCGCAAGGTGCCGCGAAAGACGCGTCCGATGCCGATGCGGCCGACGTAGTCGCTGGTGTCGAGCGTCGTCACCAGCATCTGCACAGGTCCTTCCACCACCGGCGGCGCCGGCACGTGGCGTACGATGGCATCGAGGAGCGGCGCCAGGCTCTGGCGCGGGTCATCGAGCTCGCGCACCGCCCAGCCCTCGCGCCCGGCCGCGTAGACGGTGGGGAAATCGAGCTGATCGTCGTTGGCCTCGAGCTCGACGAAGAGCTCGAAAACCTCGTCCAGAACCTCGAGCGGGCGGGCGCTCTTGCGGTCGACCTTGTTGATGACGACGATGGGCTTGAGGTGCCCCTGGAGCGCCTTCTGCAGCACGAAACGCGTTTGCGGCATCGGTCCCTCGAACGCGTCCACTAGCAGCAGCACCCCGTCGGCCATCTTGAGCACGCGCTCGACTTCGCCGCCGAAGTCCGCGTGTCCGGGCGTGTCGACGACGTTGATGCGCACGTCTTGCCAGTGGACGGCGATGTTCTTGGCCAAAATGGTGATGCCGCGCTCGCGCTCGAGGTCGTTCGAATCGAGGAAGCGCTCACGGACTTCCTGCCCGTCACGGAAGACATGGCACTGGCGCAGGATCTGGTCGACGAGCGTGGTCTTGCCGTGGTCGACGTGAGCGATGATGGCGACGTTTCGGATCGGCATGGAAATCTCCGCTTCGCGGTGAGAGAAGGTTCGCGCGGCGCCTCGGCCCGGGTCACGAGGGCACGAAAAACTCGCGGAATGCACGTGACTGCGTGTCGACCGCAGGCAAGGGAGCATGCGGCGGAGGCGCATCGGCGCGCCAGAACAATCCCGATTCACGCAGCTGGCCGCGGCTGCAGTCTGCGAGCATCGTGGCGATGGCGACGACGCTCGACCGGGTGTGCAGCTCCTGACCTTCGAGCTCCTGCAACAGCGCCGCGGCCTGATGCGTTGCGGAGGCGTTTTCGGGCGAGCGGAACACGATGCGCGCGGCCGAAAGCGAGCGCGCTGGCAGCTCGCGCACTCGCCGCCGCAGGAAGCCGAGCGTGCGTTGTCCCAGGCGCTCGGCGCGGCGGCGATTCCCGTCCGTTCCGGTTCCCACCACGATCGTACGGTATCCGGCGAGCTCGCACCCCACCGCGAGACCGGCGACCGTGGGCAGCGAGTCGCTGCCGACGTAGATACGCTCCGGTTCGGCGAGGATGCCGCAGCGGATCTGGCGCTGCAGCTCGAAGACGGCGTTCACCGCGCCGAGGGCTCCCCAGACCGCCGCTTGCCTTGGCCACACGACATGCGGCAGGCGCGACCCGGATTGCTTGCCGGAGCCGAAGGCGCAAGCGCGCAGCAGGCGCGCGAGCGCGAGCGGGCCGGCATCCAATCGGTGCAGGTCAGCCCCAAGCGCATGTGTCGACTGCAGCATGGCACGGGTCGTCGAATCCGCGGCCCCGCCGGACAGGGCGAGAACGGGCTCGAGCTCGAAGTGGCGAGCGAAGGCCGCGAGCGCCAGGCAGCGCTGGCTGCCGACGTGGCCGAAGGCGAGGACTCGCTGGGCGCCGCCGCGCAGCACGGCGCCGAAGAGGAATTCCAACTCACGCGGCGCAGAGCCGCCGACGATGTCGCTCGTGCGGTCGTCGCGCTTGATCCAAAGTGCCGGTCCACCGGATCGGGATGCCAGCCGTTCGAGCGGCTGCACCGGTGTCGGCCGCGCGAGCGGCGTCCACGGCAGTCGGTGCCGAAGCGAGGGGAAATGGCGGAAGAGCTCGGGCGATGCAGTCATTCGCTCATTATACCCTGCCGGACTCTGCCGGCAAGTTCGCGCTGGGCCCGACTCCATCCCACACGCCGGCGATGGCGGTGCCGCAGCGCGCACAGCATCCCGACTGCATGCGCATGGCGCGGACCTCGAAGCCGCGGCGTTCGATCACCGCGAGATCGCAGCTGGGGCAAACCGTGTTCTCCCAGGGTCCGACCCGACCGGGCAGGTTGCCGGCATAGACGTAGCGCAAGCCCGCGTCGCGGCCGTGCGCACACGCACGCAACAGCGTCGATGCCGGCGTGTTCTCGGGGTCGGTCATCTTGTAGTCCTTGTGGAAAGCGGTCACGTGCCAAGGGATGTCGGGCGAGATGCTGGCCAGATAGCGTGCGATATTCTCGAATTCGGCGTCCGAGTCGTTGAATCCGGGGATGACGAGCGTCACGATCTCGACCCAGAACCCGAGCTCGACCAGGCGTGGAATGGTGTCGAGGATGCGGTCGAGCCTTCCCCCGAGCTCGCGGTAGTGGCGTGCATCGAAGCTCTTGAGGTCCACCTTGTAGAAGTCGACCCACGGTCGCAGATACTGCAGCACCTGCGGCGTGGCGTTGCCGTTGGAAACGAACGCCGTCCCGAGCCCCGCCTTCTTGGCGCACTGGAACACGTCCACGGCCCATTCGGCGGTGATCAACGGCTCGTTGTACGTGCTCGTCAGAACGGGTGCGCCTCGAGCCAAGGCCCAGCGCACCAGGTCGCGCGCGGTCGTGACCTGGATCGGGGCGATTGCCGCCGGATCGCGTCCGGCCTGCGAGGTGACCCAGTTCTGGCAATAGGCGCAGTGCAGGTCGCAGCCGAGCATGCCGAAGCTCGCCGTCCGCGTTCCGGGCAAGACGTGGAAGAAGGGTTTCTTCTCGATGGGATCGCAATGCAGCGCCGCGACGTAACCGGCAGGGACGCGCAAGGTGCCCTCGACGTTGAAGCGTACCCTGCACACGCCGGGCCGGCCGGGAGGAATCTTGCACGCGTGACCGCAGGCCCAGCAGCGCAACCAGCCGTCCGCAAGCGGCGAGACGAGCTCCGGCGCCGCGGCGATCGTGTGCGGCGCCTCGGCCGACTCGCCCACCGCTTCGAAAACCTCGTTCACGGCCAACTCCGATCTCACTCGATTGTAAGAACGCACCGTGTGATCGGCAACCCCTGGGGAACAGAAGGGGGCGTTGCGTTTGCAGCGGATGTTCGGGGGCCTCGAGAGCGCGCGGCGCGAACTCTACGAATGGGCCATCCGGCGCTCGAGGCGATCGAGGGCCTCGCGCGCCAGCATGTAGCCGGGCTCGAGCGCGAGCGCGTCGTGGTACTTGCGACGGGCACGGTCGAAATCAGTGAGCTTTTCGTAGGCGCGACCGAGATTGTAGTGCGCGTAGTGATAGGTCAGATAACGCGGGCAGCGCAGCGCTTGCTCGAGGAACGGGATCGCCTCGCGCGAGCGCCCGAGCGCCAGGAGGTAGGCGCCGATGTCGTTCCATGGATTGCCGAAATCGGCATCGAGCTCGATCGCTTGCCGGCACATGTCGATGGCCGAGTCGAACTCGCCGCGCATGCTCACCGTCCAGGCCATGAAGGTGTAGGCCTCGGGACTCTGCATGCAGTCGAGCGACCGCCGGTAGTAATAAACAGCGCGTTCCAAATCACCGCTCATCTGTAGTTCATAGGCGAGCTCGAAGTAATCCTGGGCCATGAGGGCGATCTGCTGGCTGGGCAAGCGCGATCCTCCGTGTGCATTCATGGCGCGGTGGCTGCACGTGGCGCCACTGCCGTGTAGACGCGGCGCAAGTCCGCGGCGGCGCGTGTGCCATCGAATGTCGCCGCCGCCAGCGCCCGCAGCGGTTCGGTCAACTCCGGCCGCAGTCGGGCCATGCGCCCCAACTTTTCCTCGATCTCGCGCACCGGCGGGGCGTCGCCGCGCAGCACGCTCAGGCGCGCGATCTCGGGCGAAATGGCGTCGGCCACCACTTGCGCGAGCCCGGCAATCCCGGCGTGCTCGCTCGCCAACGGGAGCACACCGCAGGCCAACGCCTCGAACAGCATCTGCGACGACAGTCGGACCGAATGTCCAGGCAGGACGAAGACATCGGACAAGCGCAGCAACGCCACGAACTCCGCGCGCGTCACGCGGCCGGCGAAGCGCACGCGGCGCTCGGGTTCGATGCGCGCCGCTGCGTTCCACCAGTCTTCGGCACGATGCTCGAGCTGCACTCGTTCCAGATGTTCCACGAGTGGCTGGCACAGCTCGCTGGTGGCGATGACGTCGTGCAGGAGATCGGCACTTCCTGCCGCCAAAGCGGCGCGCAAGCCGTCCGTGGCCGGGTCGCCAGCGCCGATGGCGATCACCTGCAGGTCAGGCTGGAGCCGCAGCAGCTCGGGGAGAGCGAAGAGGAATTGCTCGAAGCCATGGCGATCTTCGCGCGACTCGGCCACGAGCACGATATAGCTCTGCAGCCAGTCGCAACCTTCCAGACGCGCGCGCAGCTCGCGCCGGCCCAGCAGCGACTCGGCCAGCTTGACGCGCTTCGGCCGCGGCAGCGGGCGAAAGGTTTCCAGATCGATGCCGCGCGACAGCACCTCGACTTGGGTGCGGACGACGCCGAAGCGCTCTTCCAGCAAGCGTTGCGTTCGATCGTCGAAAACGAGGACCGCTTGCGTGCTCTGGAGCACGGTCGCGGCACGGGCGCGGAATCCGGCCTGTTCGCGGCAGAGATCCGGGTGTCGCGGGGTGACGAAATAGGGCAAGCCGGTCTTGAGGTGCACTGCATGCGCCACCTGTGCTGCCAGATCCAGACCGACAGCGTGGAGCGCGGTCAGCCGATGGGCGGTGATCTGCGATTCGAGCTGCGTCGCCAGCGCCGCGACGGCGATGCCGAGCGTGCGGTCATCGAGCACCTGGGTGTGCAAGGATTCTATGGTGGACAGCGATTCCAACCGCGCCGCCGGCCGGTCGGGACGCCGCACCGTGTGCAGAAGACGGGGCGCATGGACGGGGGTCGGGACCAGTAGGAAGAGGTGCGTGGGTTGACCGTCGCGCGCCATGAAATGCGCGACATCCTCCGCGAATGCATTCGCAGCGAATCCGCATTCGCGGCCATCCAACAAGATGCCGACCATTGACAACCACCCACCGGTCCCGACCACCCGGTCAGCTCTGCGGGAGACTCACGGACGAGCGACAGTGAGGTCAACATCAAAGTGGCGGCGCGCGCAGTCAGGAGTGGTGCGACGTTCCGCGTCATCGGCCGATGCACCCGCATGGGATGCGGGGATGCGAGCGATGGATTTTCGCGCCTTCGTGCAGCACGGCATTGCGGGGAGTTTAGGCTCAGAAACGGCTCGACAACTGCACGCTCACCCCGTCGAAGGCGGGAACCAAGTAGCAAGTGCCGGCGGTGCAGGCGATGCCGCCGCGACGCTGGCCCCAGAAAGCCAGCACTTCGTGCTGGGAGCTGACGCGAACGCTGAGTCCGAGCGAGGCGAAGTCGTGTCGCGGGTAGACGCCGGTCGCGGGGTCCGGTTCACCAGCGCCGGGATCACCAGGATCGTCGGTCCGTGTGTAGGCCGCGGTGAGCGACAGGTGTGACGCCCAGGCGTAGGTGAGCGACGCATACTCGTCGGTGAAATCGATGTCGCCCGTGCTCAAATCCCGCGTTCCCTCCATGCGCTCCACCTCCAGCTCGACGCTGTGCTCGGGGTGGAACGGCAGCAGCGCGTGGGTCCCGAGAGTCCGTCGGTCGAACACCGGCGGGATCGTGCTGCCGTCTTCGGACTCGTCGTAGAACAGGCTCAGACCGAGAGCGCCGCGATGGGCGGCCAGCTCGGCGAAGAACTCGCGAAACCGGCGCGTGTCGGCGTTTTCTGCCCGGCTCCAGTTCAAGGTGAGATCGACGCGGCGCCGCCAATCGAAGCGGGTCTCGAACTGGGATCCCTCCTCCTGTGCCGGCTCGAGCACGTGTGTGCTGCGGTTGAGCAGCGCGTAGGTGTGCTCGCGCACCAAGGTCGGAGGTTCGTTGATGCCGCCCGGGAGCAACAAGTTGCGGTAGTCCTTGTATTCCCAGCTGGCCCCGGCGTGCAGATGGGGCCCGATGAGCGGGATCGACAGATCCGTGGCGACGTAGGTCCCACGACCCTCGTCGGGATCGACTCCCGTGGCGATGCTCGTGGCGGGATCCAACCCCATGGCCTCTGCGTATTCGACGTAGGCCCCGAGGGTCACGGACTCGAGCCCCATTTTCGCAAGCCAGGGTTCGAACGCGATCTGCGCGAAGCCGCCAGGGACTTCGGTCGTGGGACCCCCGTTCTGCGCATCGAAGCGCAGGTATTCCGCGCCCAACTCGAGGCCCGGAACGACGCGCATCGACGCCTGTGCGCCGCTCGCGAGACCGGAGCGTTCGGTTTCGGGAGGTTCGTCGGCGCGTCGCGGCTTGCCGGAGAGGACCACGGCTTCGAACGTGCCGTGGCGGAATTCGACCGATGCGCCGTCCATGTCGCGCAGGTAGCCGTACTGGCGAAATTGCTCTTCACGCACCACACCCGGAAGCTCGAACGCACGCAGCAGCAGTCCGCGGCCGAGCAGGGCGTGGAAGTTGCCGACTCGGACCGAGAGGCCGCGATCGCGCCAGACGGCATAGCGCTGCACGAACTCCGAGTAGCCGAGGCTGCCATCTTCCGACGCATCGTAGTGCTCGAACCGGAAACCCAGCTGCAAGGACGCGTGATCGTAATCGAGATGGAACTGGTCGAAGAGCGTGTAGCGATTGTCGGGGACGTCGAGGCGCGGATCGTATGGGTCGACACCGACGCGCGCCTGCAGAAGGTTGGAGCCGGTGATCTGCGCCGTTGCCGGCGCCGCGACGAGCAGTGCGATTCCCAGCCCGGCCGGCGCGGCGCGGGCTGCCGTTCGACTGCGGTGCGACGCGCGCAATCTACTCATTCGGCTTCGGTGCGAGATGCGGCTCGAGCAGCGCGCGCAGCTTCTCGAATTCACCGGGCCGGTATCCGAACGAGCTGTGCAGGACCACGCCGTTCTTGTCGAGCACGATCGTCGTCGGCAAGGCATTCGCATGCAAGCGCTGCTGGGCTTCACGGTTGAGATCGAGAAGCACAGGGAATGTGTACCCGTTCGCGGTCAGGAACGGCCGCACCTTCGGTGCGTTGCGAGGCCCGTCTTCGTTGATGCCCACGACACGCAATCCGCGAGCGGCCAGATCCACGTGGAGCTCCTGCAGCTCCGGCATCGCCATCAGACACGGCTTGCACCAGGTGGCCCAGAAATCGAGGATGACCGGACCGCTGCCGAGGAGCGTGTCGAGCTCGACCTTCTTGCCATCCAGGTCGGGGAGCGACAGGCTCGCGAGCACATCGGCGAGCGAGGACTTGCCTTTCGGCTCGGTTTCGGACGCGGCGGGAGGGGTCACGAAGAGCAAGATCAGAGCGGCGGCCACGAGCCCGCATGGCTTGGCTGGCGGATGTCGCACGGCAAGCTCCTTGGCCAAAACCTCGCTGGATCGTCGACCCGAGGCCATTTCAAGGGAACAACCCGCGCGTGGCGCGTAAAAATTCCGCCGCCACCTCGGGCTCCGCCGAATCCGGCGTCCCGGCCGGCGGATCGAGCGCGGCGAGCACGCGGGCGCGCTCATGCAGGGTCCCCAAAGCGCGAGCGGCCGCATCACTGCGCGGCACGACGCAGAGCACCGCGCCGATGGCCCGGCAGGCGCTCTCCGCCACTCGTGTTTCCTCGCCCTCGGCGCAGATGACCGCGACCAGACGGGGGCGCACGGTGTCGATGCCGCTGCACAAGGTCGTAAGGGGCACCCCGGGTCCCAAGTTGACCCGCTCCCAGCCGAGGTCCGCGAGCACGAGCGCCGCGAGCGCCTGCAACAGCGTCCCGCCGCTCGTCCCCGTGCCAGCCAAGAGCGCCTTCGGTGCCCCAGGTGTCGGTGACGGCAGATGCGCGCACAAATGACGCGCGGCGTCCTCGGCGAGCCGGCGGCCGCGCCGCCGTGTGAAGTCGTCCGTCGCCTCGGCGTCGCGCTTGGCGATCGCCGCCAAAAGCACGAGGCCGGCGATCTCCGCCACCGGCATGCCATGGCGATGCAGCTCGGTGAGCCAGGTGCCGACGCTGGCCTCGTCGCCGCGCGCCAAGGCCTCGGCCACCCGGGCGGCCAAGGTCGCGTGATTGCGCTGCATCAGCAGGAGCGACAGGGCATCGTATTCCGCCGCCGGGCGTACCTCCGGCAAGGTCGTGCTCGCGCCCAGTCGGCGCGCCGCTTCGCCCACGTCCTGCAGGCGAAACTTGCGATGGCCTCCCGGTGTGCGCACGCAGCGCAGCAATCCCGAATCCGTCCAACGCTTGATGGTCGAGATGCTCACGCCGCAGATGCGGGCGAGCTCGGCAGTGGTATAGAACCGTTCGTGCATCGCTGCCACCCCTCCTTCCCCACATTCCGCCGCGATCGCACGGGCGATCTTGCAGCGCCCCGTGGCGCAGGGTAATGGTCTGGAGTACGAGGTGCAAGCGCAGGGAAACAACGCGTGCTCCAGCGCTTCCTGGGTGTAACCTCAAGTGCGCGTGCGCCGTATTGCCAGACGATCGGTCTGGTGGTTGCTCGTTCGTTTCGTGTCGTGGAGGACCCCATGCGCCTCGCCCGCTGGTGGATCGTGGCTTCGACCGTGGTTCTCGGTTGCCGCGCCGAGGTTTCCTCACCCGAGCTGCGCCGGCCGATCGAATCGATGCCGGCAGGGGCCTGCGTCCTGCTCGTCGCCTCGGACCTCGCCAACACCTGGGAACGCGCCGAGGCGCACGACGTCCTGTCCATCCTGCGCCGGGCTTTGCCGGAGGAACTGATGGCGCCGCCCGAGCTGCTGGCGCTGCAATCGCGACTGGCCGACTTCGAAGCACGCACGCAAACGAGCTTGCGCCAAGATTTGTGGCTCAACCTGGTCAAGCAGCGCATCGCCGTCGGGGTCTATCCCGGCGATGGCGATGCGCAGTCGGAACTGCTCTTCGTCGCCGAGCTCGACGACGCCGAGCGCTTCGGCACCGCCTTCGAGGCGTTGATGCAAGAGCCCGCCGGCGACTGGCAGTGCGAAAAAACCACACTTGACGGCCAGTCTGCATGGCGCGTGCGCGACGGACAGCGCATGGATGTGCTCGTGCTCCAGGATGGCGCTTTCCTCGCCGTTTCCACGGTCGATGATCTCGTGCGCGGCGCGCTCGCGATCCAGCATGGTGGCTCGCAGGCCTCGGCGTTGCGCGAGGCGGCCTGCATGGAGGCTCTCGACGCGCTCGGTCGCCACAACGTCGGCATCGTGAGCCTCGGGGAGACGGGAACGTGGACGGCGCAAGGAATGACGTGGGATCGCGAAGGCGTGCATTTCAAACGCATCGTGCCGTTGCCGGAGGCGGCCGAAACTGCGGCCGACGCGACGCCGAGCGCGCGCGCGGACATCCTGCGCTCCATCCCGGCGGGGATGACGCTGGCCTATGAGGCGCATGCCGCGGACATGAGTCTCGTGCGCGTGCTCCTCGATGAGCGCAATTGCTTCGACCTGCGCAGCTCGCAGACGCATGCGGCTCCCGACATCCGCGCGGCGGCGGCGCCGCTCGGCCTCGAACGCTTGCCGTTCGATCTGGGCCCGAGCTTCGAGCGCTGGGCAGGGGACGAAATGGCCGTCGTGCTGGCGGAGCTGGTGCCGACGGCGCTGGCACCGCTGCCGAGCGTGGCGCTCCTCGTCGAAGTGCGCGACTACGAAGAAGTCGTGGGTGCGTTGCAGCAGCTGGAGCGGAATCTCGGGGTGTTGCCGCTGCTCGGGTCGGCGGAGTTCGTCGATGTCGTCTACGGCGGCAAGACCTACCGCAGCCTGTCGCAACCGGTGCTGGAGGCGCTGGCGCCGAGCTATCTATTGGACGGCGATCTCGTGTTCCTCGCCTCCACGCGCGAGTTGATGCAGCAGATCATCGACACGCGCCGCGCCGGCCGGCGGACCTTGCTGCGGGATGCGACGTTCCGTCCATTCGGAGATTTCGTTCCCGATGAAGCCAGTCTCGTCGTCTACGCCGATCAGACCAAATTGCATCATGCGCTGATGCAAGTGGCTGCCATGCCGCGGCTGTGGGGAGAAGACGTGGCGAGAATCGTCGACACGCTCGAAGAGCTCACCGTCGTCTTCGAACACTTCCCGGCCAGCGCCACCTACGTGGAGCGCACACCGACGCGGCTGCTCATGAGCGGCTGGATGCGCGAAGCAGCGGAGTGAGGCTCGTCGCCTCGATCTGCGCCTGCAGGTTGGCAATGGCGTTCGCACGTTGCTGTGCCGTCCACGCGAGCTCCGCCGCATACAGGTTGGCCACATGCGGCACGGCATCGAGTCCGTGGCATGGCGCGTAGGCCATGCGCGAACGGCGGAAGAACCAATCCTCCAAACTCCACGCCATTTCTTCGCGCAGGGCGAAGAGCACCTCGGCCGTGATGTGCGGGAAATGCGGGCACAAGGGCCGATCCCCGTGCGGGACTTCCCGTGCGAGCGCCAGCACGCGATCGGCACGCGTGCCGTGCACTCGCCACAGGTGTTGCACGGTGAGCGGGGGCAGGCCGGTTTTCTCGACGCAGTCGGCCACCGCCTTCTGCCACAGGGGACCTTCCTCCCAGTGCTGCCGTGGTCCCCATGGCACCGCGCCTCCCGGCAGCGCCGTCGTCGCCGTCCGGCAACGCGAACGGCGCCCGAGCCGGCGCACGACCCGGTTCACCACCTCTTCGGCGACGGCGCGATAGGTGGTGTACTTGCCTCCGACGACGCAGAAGAGCCCGGGCGCGGGCTCGAGGACATCGTGCTCGCGCGGTCGAGCCGAGGTTGCACCACTCGTGGCGCGCAACGGTCGCAATCCGGCGAAGGTCGCGATCACATCGCTGTGCCCAAGCCCTGCGTCGGGGAAGTAATGATTCGCGGCTGCCAGCAGGTAGTCGACTTCGCCCGCGGTCGCCGCGACGGCATCGGCGTCGCCGTCGTCGGCGAGATCGGTCGTTCCGATCAGCGTCTGCCCATGCCATGGCAAGACGAAGAAGATTCTCCCGTCCACACCCGCAGCCAAGGTGAAGCCTTGATTCACCATCTGGCGCACGACGATGTGCGTGCCGCGCGTCGCGGCCACCGGACGCGACGCGTGCGGCAACGTGGCGAGGAGCGCGTTGGTCCATGGCCCGGCGCAAACGACGACGATGGGTGCGCGGAGGCGCAGGGTCTCGCCATTCTGTGCCGTCGCTTCGACGCCTTCGACCTTGCCATCGCGCGTCAGCACGCGGGTCACTGCCGTGTAGTTGAGGGTCGCCGCGCCTGCTTCGCGCGCGGCGACGACATTGGCGAGCACCAGGCGTGCGTCGTCCATCCAGGCGTCATAGTAGAGCGCGAGCGTGCGCAAGCCCTCGCGTCGCAGGCCCTCGCGCCACTGGTCCGCGCGGCGGAGGCCCAACATGCGATGGCGGTGTACGTTGCGAAACGCGGACAACATGTCGTAGAGCCACATGCCGGCGCGCAAGCGCCAGGGGGACACGCGCGAATCGTCGTAGAGAGGAAAAACGAATGGCAGCGGGCGAACGAGGTGCGGCGCCGTGTGCAACAGGATGCGGCGCTCGCGGCATGCTTCCCACACCAGCCGCAGCGCACCGTGCTCGAGGTAGCGCAGTCCACCGTGGACGAGCTTCGAGGTCTTGGAGCTCGTGCCGGCGGCGAAATCGTTCTTGTCCAACAGGACGACGCGCAGGCCGCGCAGCGCCGCGTCGCGTGCGACGCCGGCACCGTTGATCCCGCCGCCGATGACGACGAGATCCTGCTCTGGCGCCAGGGTGGACAGTCGGTCGCGCATCCTTGCAGCCTGCGGCTTCCTATGGGCACTCGAGGCGGATCGAGAGCTTCGAGCTCCGGCCTTGCTCCCAGCCCGCGGCCGAGAGGAGACGAACGTGATCGCTGCAGCCGTCAAGCTCGAAGCGCACGACGTGGTCCTGCGTCGGGTCGACGCGGATCTCGAGCGGCGTCGTGCCGACAGCGTTCTCGTCCACGACCACGCGGGCACCGGAGGGTTCGCTCGCAAGTTGCATGGCGATCGTCGGGCGCCCGCTCGGCGCGAGCAGATCCTGTGCCGGCGGTGGGGCAGAGTCGGGGAGACCGAGCGCGGCAGCGGGGGGCGAATCCAGCGCCGGTTCCGCACTGTCCGGAAGCGCGCTCCCATCGGCGGGCACGATCGTATCGCCACGAATGACGAAGGTCGGTGCTGCCGGAGGGGCGGCGGGGTCGGAGACTGCGACCGAACCGGTCGCGGCCAGTGTGGCGGTCACCGTCTGTGGGCTTGCGGGCGGCACGCCGGCGACGGAGGCCGTCAGGACCGCGAACTCGCTGGCAGTCACCGCGGCAAAGTCGGTCACGGCGCGATCCGGCGCCCCGCGCCAGTCCTTGTGGATCTTCGCCGCGACGTACGTGGTCTCGCCCACTTGCACGTCGATGGGCTCGGGGCTGGCGATGCGATAAAGCGTCTTGTCGCCCGCGAAGGCGCGCGCGCGATAGGTGGCCTCGAGCTTGTAGCGACCCGGCTGGAGTCGTAGATCCAGTCGCGCATCCTTCCACCATGCGATCTCCGGGTCGGCTTGGATGCGGACCCCGTTGACCGCGTATTCGATGTCGCGCGGCGTGCCGAGAACGATGACGACGAGACGGCCATCCGCCCCGCTGTGCTCGAGGGGTTGGATCGTGCCGGTGTCTTGGACGGAAAGGGAAGCAGGAGGTGCGGCGCAGCTCGAGGCTGCAAGGGCGACGAAGGCCAGGCTTCGGGCGCGCCAGGATCGGCGGCGCATACGAACTCCAGATCCAGGGGCTGGTGGTGGCGGAATGGCGCTCTGAGCGGCCGCCAACGCATGACGGAACCACCTGAACGATAGCGCCTTTCTCATTGCAATGCAAAGGGCTTCGGCGCCGGGGATTGGCGCCGATCCCTGGCCTGGCGCAGGGTCCGTGCGCGCCTCGCCGAATTGTGACGCGCCAATTCCCATGGTAGCCTGCGACGGTTCCCCGCTTCCTCATTGTCGAATCCGCCCGCGGCACAGACTGGATTCGTGCGTGCAGGGATTCCACGAACGCTCGAAGGCTGAGCTGCGGCGCGTGTGGCGCTCGCGCAGCGGCAAAGTCGTCCTCGTGCTCGTCGTGCTGTCGTTGTTGCTGCGACGACCGATGCTCCTCGTGTTCCCGGCGGCGCTGGTGGCGTGGGTCGCAGCGAGCGCGCTCTTCGTGCGGCTGCTGGATTCGGTGCGCGCCAAGCTGATGGCCTTCTATCTGCATGCGGCGTTGCTGCCGCTCCTGCTCGTCGTCTGCATTCTCCTGTTCGTCGGCTACGTCGTCCTCGGTCACGGCAGCGCCCAGGTCGTGGAACAGCGGCTCGAAGCGCTCGCCGGGTGGATGGACGAGAACGGCAACGAAGCCGAGACGCGCTACTGGCGCGCGCGGGCGTCCGGCGCCAATCCGGAGCGTGCCGCGACGATGGCGATGCAAGCTGTCGGAACCGCGGCGGCGGAATCGGCACTGGTGTGGTGGGTGCACGATGCACGGGAAAGGCTCGTGGCTGCGAATGGCGAGCCGCAGCACCCCTTGCAGCCGGCGTGGCTCGAGGGCCGGAGCTTCGCCGGATTGGTTCTCGATGCATCCGGGCGCTTGGCGTTGCGATTGTACCGGGTGGTGGCGGAGGACACGACGATGATCTTCCGTTTTGGCGCCATCCTGCCGCTCACTCCGGCGTTGCTCGAGCGCTCGCCGTCGCGGCAAGCGCAGCGTCTGTTCGGAGGCTTGGGTGCGACGGGTCGGTCGCTCACGAGCCCACACGCGATGCAGTCCGTTGACGGCGACGGCGACGGCGTGCTGGCGTGGTTCGAGCCTGCGATCGACGACCCCGATTCGGCGCGCGCGCGGCTTTTGGCCGTGCAGCAGCGCTTGTCGCGCGCACTGGCGGCCCAATCGCGTTTCCCGGCGTTGCGCTGGGATTACCGCGGCCATCCAGTCGAGTGGAGCAGCGGGCGCACCGAGGCCAGCGGTCCGCCGATCTACATCGCGTTCTCGCTCGAAGGTGCCACACGCGCTCTGTTGCGCACCAGCTTCGAGACCCTCGGCGTGATCACGATCGTCGTCTGCGTGGTGTGCGGGGTCCTGGGGCTGTTTCAAATCGTCGCCACCGTGCGCGGCTTCGCCTATGCGCGCGCCATCTCCGGCGCGGTCACCAAGCTCGATCGCGGCGTGCGCGCTTTGCGCGCCGGGGACTTCGGCACCCGCATCCAACCGCGCGAGCGCGATCAGCTCGGCCGCTTGGCACTGGCCTTCAACGAGATGTCGCAGCAATTGCAGACGTTGATGCAGCAGCGTGCAGAGCACGAGAGCGTCGAGCGCGAGATGGCGGTCGCGCGCGCGGTGCAGCAACGGCTGTTCCCCGAGCGAGTGCCGCAGTCGCGGGCGCTCGAGGCGAGCGGCATCTGCTTGCCGGCGCGTACGGTGAGCGGGGATTACTACGATTTCATTCCGGTGGCGGGCGGCATCGACTTCGTCGTTGCCGACGTGAGCGGCAAGGGGATGTCGGCGGCACTGCTGATGGCGAGCGTGCAGGCGGCGCTGCGCAGTCAGTATCCCCTCGACGGCCAAGAGCCGCCGGATCCCGGGGCCATTCTCGGCCGGCTCAATCATCATTTGCATGCGACGCTCGAGCCGTCGCGATTCGTCACCCTGTTCCTCGTGCGGGTCTTCGACGATGGCCGTGTCGTGTACGGCAATGCCGGTCACAATCCCGCGGCGTGGGTGCGCGGCGATCAGGTCGAGTGGCTGCAGGAGGGTGGGCTGCTGCTCGGACCTTTCGCCGACGCTCGCTTCACGAGCACCGAGTTGCGACTCCGCCCGGGGGACTGGCTCTGTCTCTACACCGACGGCGTCACCGAAGCAGAAAGTGTGGAGGGCGAGCATTTCGGTGACGAGCGCCTGGCGAAGTTGTTGCGCGCCGGACGCGATCTCGACGCCGCGGCACTGCAGGCCTCCGTGCTCGGCGCACTGCGCAATTGGCAAGGCGAACGCGAACCGAGCGACGATATCACCCTGGTGGCACTGCGCATTCAGCGCGGCGTCTGAACGCTGGCGAACAGCCCTCGTACCATTTCTGCAAGCGCTCCGGCGCGAACCCCAAGCGAAACAGTGCGAGCAGCAGGACGTTCCATGCCTGTTGGCGCAGCACACCCCGCTGCAAGTAGCGGCGTGGCGACACCGCCACCTCGCCGCGGGCGCGCCCGAGAGTGCGCGCTCGTCGTAGACGCGCCAGGAGGTCGACGTCCTCGAACAGCGGCCAGGGCGGGAACCCGCCCAGGCTCTCGAAGCGTGTGCGCCGGACGAACAGTGCGGCTTCGCCGAACTCGGTCCAGGGGCCGCGCAAGTGCGACAGCAGTGACACCAGTCGCAACAGCGGGTGCGGCGAACGGTAGTCGATGGCGAAGACGCCGGCATCGTCACCGCGCGAGAGGACAGCGCACATGGCGTCGAACGCGCCCGGCGGCAAACGGCAGTCGGCGTGCACGAATGCCAGTACGGTGGCCTCTGCGACGCGTGCGCCGGCATTCATCTGCACACCGCGGCCGGCGGCGCTCGGAACGACGCGCGCGCCCGCGGCGCGGGCGAGGGCACACGTGGCGTCGTGGCTGCCGCCATCGGCGACGATCACTTCGACCACGCGCGCGTCCTGTCGCAACGCTGCCACCGCGCCGCCGATCAGAGCAGCCTCCTCGAGAGTCGGGATGACGACACTGAACGTGGGCACGCTGCCGCGACTGGGTTGGTCTCGGTGCGGCCGTGTTATGCTGCGCTGCGTTGCCACCACGCTCCCATGCGACGCGACGGTCGGAGGCCGGCGCGGCGAGCCGAGTATAGCGGTGGCGATCTCCTCCATTCCGATCGGAGCGCAACGCCGATGAGCGATGTCGAGCGCGTGTTGATTCTCGGTTCCGGGCCCGCGGGGCTCACTGCGGCGATCTACGCCGCCCGCGCCAATCTCGAGCCCGTCGTCATCGAAGGCATGCAGCCCGGTGGGCAGCTCACCATCACGACGGAAGTCGAGAACTATCCGGGCTTCAAGGATGCCATCCTCGGACCGCTGCTGATGGACGAGATGCGCTTGCAGGCGCAGCGCTTCGGCACCCGTTTCGTGCGCTTCGAGGCCACGCGCGTCGACCTGTCGCGCCGCCCGTTCACGGTGTGGGCGTCCGACGACATGCTGCAGGCGCGCACGCTGATCGTCGCCGCGGGCGCGAGCGCCAAGCTCCTGGGCTTGCCGGCCGAGAAACAACTGATGGGACATGGCGTGTCCGCCTGCGCCACCTGTGACGGCTTCTTCTTCAAGGGCAAGGAAGTCATCGTGGTCGGAGGCGGCGACACGGCGATGGAGGAGGCCACGTTCCTCACCAAGTTCTGTTCCAAGGTCACGGTCGTCCACCGGCGCGACAAGCTCAGGGCCTCGAAGATCATGCAGCAGCGCGCCGAGAAGAATCCGAAGATCGAGTGGCTGTGGAACACGGCCGTGACCGAGATCCACTCGCCGGAAAAAAATGCGGTGACGGGAGTGCGTTTGCGCAACCTGCAGACTCAGGAGGAGATCGAGTTTCCGACCCAAGGGGTGTTCGTGGCCATCGGTCATCAGCCGAACACCCAGGTGTTCGCGGGACAGCTCGACATGGACGCGGTGGGCTACCTGCGGGTGCAGCCGCACAGCACGCGCACCAATGTTCCCGGTGTGTTCGCGGCGGGGGATGTCGCCGACATGGTCTATCGCCAAGCCGTGACTGCCGCGGGGACGGGCTGCATGGCGGCCATCGACGCCCAGCACTTTCTCGAGGAACACGGCGAAGCTTGAGCCAAGGCGCCAACGCCTGTGCGTGACGCGGCCGTCGGCGGTGTGGACGGTGGGTGGTAACGCGGGAACCGGACGAGCGCGCATGCGGCGTCCGGCGGGGCGCAGTCGGTCGGCGCGAGAATTGCGGTCCCGTTGACGCCCCGCGCGACGAAACCTAGTATCGGACATTCACCACCGACGACCGCGCGCGCGGCCGAGGAAACGGGAGAGGAGTGGACATGGCGAGCGTCAACAAGGTCATCTTGCTGGGAAACCTCGGGGCGGACCCGGAAGTGCGCTACACGAACACGGGAACGGCGGTGGCGAACTTCCGTATTGCGACCAACGAACGCTGGAACGACAAGAACGGCGCGACCCAAGAGCGCACCGAGTGGCACAACATCGTGGTTTGGAACAAGCTCGCCGAGATCTGCGGCAAGTATCTGAAAAAGGGTCGCAGCGTCTACGTCGAGGGCCGGCTGCAAACGCGCAGCTGGGACGATCAGGCGGGCAACAAGCGCTACACGACCGAGGTCGTGGCGCAGGTGATGCAAATGCTCGGCGGCCGGCCCGGCGAGAACCAGGAAGGCGAGTGGGCGCCACGTCCGGCGACGGAGGAACAGTCTCTCCCGGATATTCCCGTCGGCACGGCCGCGTCCGACGACGATTTGCCGTTCTGAGTCGCCGCCGTTCCTTGACAGGCGTTGGAGGCGCATGCTACGCATGCGGGGAAATCGTGCACCGCTAGCTCAATTGGCAGAGCAGCTGACTCTTAATCAGGAGGTTCCAGGTTCGATTCCTGGGCGGTGCACCATTTTCTTCTCCTGTCGCCACACCGAATCCACCGCTTCGCAGCTCGCCTCACGGCGAAATCGCCGCCTCACTCGGGCCCCGGCCGGACGCGAATGAACAGGTTGAGGTTGGCCATCGTGTGCACCGCGGTCGTGGTGACGCCTGGCTCGGTCATCGACCGGCGCCGGAAGCCGAAGCGAAGCGTGGTTCCGCCCTTGGACCAATCGGGGGAGCGCCCGAGGGCGTCGCGGAAATCGGCGGCCGTCAAGTTCTCGGCGATGTAGGTCGTCCACTGGTTGGCGACGATGGGTGCGTAAGCGCGCGCGTAGATCTCGCCGTCCTGGAAAAACACCAACGCGTGCTCCACCTGCGCCTGCGGCGCCGTCGGTGCGACCAACGCCGCATCGAACTCGGCGTCGATGGCGACGATTTCGCCCTGGCTCGACGGTTCGAACTCGAATCCCAACAGCCGGTGGACGACGGTGATCGAGCTGCCGACCGGATGTTCGTGCGTCATCCGCCGGTAGAAGCCACTGTTCCCGAGCTCGCCGCTCCCCTGGACCGCGACCTGCGTCGCGCCGCCCACGGCTTCGACGGAGTCCACCTGCCACGACGTCGGATGAAAGAACTCGTCGTGAACGACGATCTGCGTGATCTCGCACGCATCACCGGTCCGTCGCCATCGAGATCGGCCTGGCTCGCGTTCGCGACATCGGGGCAATTATCGGACGCGTCGGGGATTCCATCGGAGTCACCGTCGGGCACAGTCGGGGAGTCATGGGTGCAGTCGAGCACCGCCGGGAGGGCAAAGCAGACGAGAGCGATGCGGATCCGCCAGGCTCGAATGGAGCGGATTCGTCGCCTCCAGGGCGTGTGCCGCCAGGCTAGCAGAATCGACGGCATTTCGTGGGCCCAGGCCATGCCGCGCTTGACCGGTGTGTGCGCATCGGGATACCGTGCTCGCCCAGCACTTTCGTGGCGCGGCGCACCCGTGATTCCGGAGAACGATGAAACGCAACCTCGTGATCGTCCTTGCAGCGGTCGTCCTCGCGGTCGCGGTATGGTGGTTGCGTCGCGGCCCGCAAACCACGAGCGAGGCGCCCACCCCTGTTGCCGGACAATACCTCAACGATTCGCTCGGTGTCGGGATGCTGCTGCCCAGCACCCCCGGCTGGTCGTTTCGCTATGCCCCGGATGTGCCGGGCGGTGGGCTCGCGATGGCGATCCACGCCGGACAGACGGCGTCGGTGCGCCTCTACGAGCACGCGAGAACGGACGTCTCCGGACTCGAAGAAGTGATTCGCGATCGGCGGAAACAGCTGGCCGAAGTCTTCCAGGTGACCGACGTCGACAGCGTCATCGAGAGCGTGATCAAGGACGAGTTCGTCGACTTCGACGGTCATCCCGCCTGGCAGTGGCAAGCCGTCACCGAGCCGGTCGCGGTCGCGGGCAAAGCGCCGCAGAGGGTGATGTTCATGCTGCTCATCCTGGAGCGCCCGGAGCACGTCTTCGAAGCCGTCGGGATCCTGGGCTACCCCGCACGGCCGACGCCGGAGCAGCAAGCCGCTCTCCAGGCGTTGGCGAACGACATCACGTTCATCCTCGGGTCCTTCCAGGTGCGTTGATCGCCAGCCAAAGCCGGGCTTCCACGCATCGATCCACTCCTTGTCCCACCGGCACGGCTGCCGTATCTTCATCCTGGCATCCGCATGGGGGCGAATGGTTTCGACGGGATTGCTGAATCGTGGGATGCGTGCCGAGGTTCCACCGGCTCGTTAAAACGGGTGGGAAGACAATAGCTGACGAACAGTTGGCTCTTGCGGCCTAACTTCGATTAGGTCCGTCGGCTCCGTTCGCGCCATCGGGGGCGGAAGTCTGGCGTCACATACCGAAGGCTGGCCGTGGTTTTTGTCCCGAAGGCCGCGGCGAGAAAACAGGGACTGGCGGCGCATTCGATCCCGCCCGGTGGAGCGGCGCGTCGCGACAACAAATACCGGGATACGCACGTAGATTCTGACGAGGACGGATCCACGGACGCGGGTTCAATTCCCGCCGCCTCCACCATCTTCGGGCTCCTCTGCCGCAGGGGAGCCCTTCGTGTGTGCGGCGGTGGACGGCGGCGCGAGGGCACTGCTACCTTCGAAGCATGCATGCGCCACCCGACCACATCGCCGGTCACGGCTGGATCGAAGTCATCGCCGGCAGCATGTTCAGCGGCAAGAGCGAGGAGCTCATCCGCCGCTTGCGCCGTGCCGAGATCGCGCGCCAGAAGGTCCAGGTCTTCAAGCCGGCGGTCGACACGCGTTACTCGCAGGCCGAAGTCGTTTCGCACAACGATCAACGCATGCGCTCGCAACGCGTGCAGAGGGCGGGCGAGATCCTCGAGCTCCTCGACCACGACACGCTGGTGGTGGGCATCGACGAGGCGCAGTTTCTCGACCATGACCTGGTGCGTGTCTGCGAGCAATTGGCCAATGCCGGGAGGCGCGTCATCGTCGCCGGTCTGGATCAGGACTTTCGCGGCCAGCCATTCGAGCCGGTGCCCCAGCTGCTCGCCATCGCCGAATACATCACCAAGACGCGCGCCATCTGCCTGTGCTGCGGCCAGCCGGCGTTGCGTTCGCAACGTCTGCGTGGCGGCACCGACCTGGTGGTGATCGGCGCCGCCGAGGCCTACGAGCCGCGCTGCCGTGCCTGCTTCGAGCTGCCCGAGGAAGGCAGCCTCTTCACCCCCGAGCCCACAGGTGGATCGAGTTCCCACGGCGTGCCCCCCGCGACGACGGATCCGGCTCCTTGAACTCCAGGGGCCTCCTGGGCCTGTCGCCGCCCTTGCAGCCCTCCAGGTCGGAACCTATAGTTGCCAACTCGTGGCAGCTCTTTCGACGAGCGGTCACCGCGCGCCGGTTTCCGGAGGATGAATTTGAGCCTCGCGGAGAACCTCGCCCGCGTGCAGGACCGGTTGCTGCATGCCGCCGCGTCGGCCGGTCACCGCCAGCAGGAGATTCGCCTGGTGGCGGTCACCAAGGGCTGTGATCCGCGCACGGTGCGTGAACTATGGGAACTCGGGGTGCGTGATTTCGGCGAAAACCGCGTTCAGGAGGCATTGCAGAAAGTCGACACCGCGCCGCCCGAGGCACGCTGGCATCTCGTCGGCCACCTGCAGGAGAACAAGATCAACAAGGTTGTGCCTTGGGTGCACATGATCCAATCGTTGGACTCGCTGGCGCTCGCGCTCGCGTTGGATCAGCGTGCCCGGCGCTTGCAGCGACGCGTGCCGGTGCTCCTGGAGGTCAAGACCGCGCCCGAATCCACCAAGCACGGATTCGACCCGGCGGAAGTGCCGGATGCCTACGCGCAGATCTCTGCGCTCGCGGGGCTCGACCTCCAGGGCCTCATGACCATCGGCCCGCTCTCGGCCGAGGAGTCCGTCGTGCGCCAGAGCTTCCGCAACGCCAGGCGGCTGTTCGATCGACTGCAGTCCCAGGACTGCGCGCCGCGGATCCTGTCGATGGGGATGAGCGGCGACCTGGAGATCGCCGTCGAGGAAGGTGCGACGATGGTGCGCGTCGGTCGCGCGCTCGTTGCCGCCTGACCCGAGGAGTGAACCGATGCGTCTGACCCCGCTCGACATTCGCGAACAGCAGTTTCGTCGCGTCATGCGCGGCATGGATCCCGAGGAGGTCACCGCATTCCTCACCAGCGTCGCGGCGGAATTCGAAACCCTGCTGACCGACAACAAGGAAATGCGCCAACGCCTGCACGACTTCGAGGAGAAGCTGGGCGAGTATCGCAGCATGGAGAAGGCGCTGCGGGATACGCTGTTGACAGCGGAGCGCGTCATGGCCGAATCGAAGGAAAGTGCGCAGCGCGAAGCGGCGCTGCTCATTCGCGAAGCGGAGCTGCAAGCCCAGCGCGCAACCGTGCGCATCTCGCAGGACGTCGTGCGCTTGCGGCGCGAGCTCGGCGAGCTCCGGCGCATGAAGGACGCCTACCTCGGGCGGCTGCGCTGGTTGATGCGCGGCCACCTGGAGATCGTCGAAGGGCACGCACAGGAATTCGTCGAGGCCGATGCGGGCCTGGGTCTGCCGGCGGACACCGAGCCCGGGCGCGATGGCGCTCGTGACGGCCGCCTGGCGGACGCTCGTGTCGCCTCGGGAGTGGCCTCCGAGCCGCTGCCGTCCGAAGCCCCGCGCAGCGAAAAGCCACCTGCGTCATAATCAAGGCCCATCGTGTCGCAGAGGAGAGCGAATGCGTCCGCGCAGCGACCGCCAGTTCTTGGCATACGAACGCATCCAGGAGACGAGCGCCTTCCTACGCGCGCGGGTGCAGCGCGCGCCACGCTTCGGTCTCATTCTCGGCACCGGGCTCGGCAACCTCGCCGGGCAGATCGAAGATGCAGTCGCCATCGCCTATGACGAGATCCCGCACTTCATGCCCTCGACCACCGAGAGCCACGCCGGCAACCTCGTCTTCGGCCGCTTGGGCGGGCAGGAAGTCGTGGCGATGCAGGGCCGCGTGCACTACTACGAGGGCTACAGCATGCAGGAAATCACCTTTCCGGTGCGGGTGATGAAGGCCCTGGGGGCGGATTCGCTCATCGTCTCGAATGCCGCCGGCGGCATGAACCCGCGCTACGCGGCGGGCGATCTCGTCGCCATCACCGACCACGTCAATCTCATGGGGGACAACCCCCTGATCGGCCCCAACGACGAGCGACTCGGCGAGCGCTTTCCCGACATGTCGGAGCCATACGATCGCAGCTATCTGCGCGCGATCGCCACCATCGCGATCGAGCAGCATCTGCGCTTGCACGAGGGTGTTTTCGTCGCCGTCGCCGGTCCCAACCTCGAGACCGCGGCCGAGTATCGGTTCTTGCGCCAGATCGGCGCCGATGTCGTCGGCATGTCCCTGATCCCGGAGGTGCTGGTGGCGCGGCACTCGGGATTGCGCGTGTTGGCGTTGACGGTGATCACCGACGAATGTTTGCCGGACTGTTTGCAACCTGCCGATGTCGCCAAGATCATCCGCACTGCGAATTCAGCCGAACCGACATTGAGCAGACTCGTGATCGAATTCCTGGGTCGGGTGGACACGGTCTGATGCCCTGAGTGGACCGGGCGAGGAGGAGTGCAGTGGACGCGAACGAACTCAGCAGCTGGAATCTCAAGCTCCGAGAGGAGAGCGAACGCATCCTGGCGGAGTTGGCAAACCTGAAGGAGATCACGGCGTCCACCGCGCGCGATTCCTCCGGTGATCTTTCCAGCCACGCCAGTCACATGGCGGACCTCGGGACCGACACGATGGAGCGGGAAAAGGCGTTCCTTTTCGCCAGCCAGAAACGCAAACGGCTCGAGGAGATCGCCGTGGCCCTGCAGCGCATCGAGGCGGGCACCTTCGGTTTTTGCGAGGTGTGCGGCGGCAAGATTCCGGCGCGCCGGTTGGAACGCATGCCGGGTGCGACGAGCTGCGTGCCCTGCAAGGAAAAGTTGGAGAAACAAGAGCATCGGCCCTAACGCGCGCACCGCGTCGCGCCCCAGAGCGCGATGCAAGCCGGCGCCGGCCGGACCGGGGGGACATGACGGGCGATTTGCAGCTGCAGGTCGACGCCGGGCAAAGCGGAGTGCGCATCGACCGGCTGCTGGCACAACGCTTTCCCGCCATCACCCGCTCGCGATTCCAGAAGTTGCTGCGCGATGGTCATGTCACGGCGCGCGGGAAGAAAGTGCGCAGCGCCTATCGTGTCCTGGATGGCGACGACATTCGTGTGCGCCTGCCGCCGCCGGAGCCGCTGTCGTTGCAGCCGGAAGCCATCCCGCTCGCCATCGTCTACGAAGACGGCGATCTCATCGTCGTCGACAAACCGGCCGGAATGGTGGTGCACCCCGCGGCGGGGAATCGTCGCGGCACCCTGGTGCATGCGCTCTTGCATCATTGCCCTCAGGTCGCGGATGCGGGCGAGACGGTCCGCCCCGGAATCGTCCATCGCCTCGACAAAGGCACTTCGGGGCTGTTGGTGGTGGCGAAGAACGACGTCGCGCACGTGCGCCTCGCTGCGGCCTTGCAAGCGCGCCGCGTGCGCCGGGAGTACCTGGCTCTGGTCTGGGACCATGTCGCCGCCGACGGCAGCATTGAAGCCGCCATCGGTCGCGATCCCTTCGACCGCAAGCGCATGTCGGTGCGCGACTCGGGTGGGAAGCCCGCCACCACCCACTATCGCGTGCTGGAACGGCTCGCCTTCACCACGCTCCTCGATGTGCGGCTCGACACCGGGCGCACGCACCAGATTCGCGTGCATCTGGCGAGCCGCGGACACCCCGTGTTCGGGGATGCCACGTATGGAGGGAGAACTTCACGTTTGACTCGCCTCACGGCAGCCTTTAAGGTCCAAGCGGGGGCAGCGCTTCAGTCGATGCCGCGTCAGGCACTGCATGCGACGCGCCTGTCCTTCCAGCATCCAGTCACGGCGAAGGAACTGGCCTTCGAATCGCCGTTGCCGGATGACTTCCTCGCGATCCTCGCCATGTTGCGTGCCGCAGCGCCGGGAGACCACGCATGACCATCCGGCAGCGTCAGGTCGGGGATGTCGTCGTCCTCGACATCGATGGCAAGATCGTCGGCGGAGTCGATCACGATCTCTTCCAGGAGAAGATTCGTGCTCTCCTGACCGCAGGGAAGCACAACGTCCTCGTCAATCTCGAGAACGTCAAGTGGGTCAACAGCACGGGGCTCGGGGTGTTGATCGCCGGTTTCCGCACCGTGCAAACCGGCGGTGGCAGGCTCAAGCTCTTGCACGTCTCCGAACGCATTCACAGCTTGCTCACCATCACCAGACTGTCCACCAAGTTCGAGATGTTCGAGAGCGAAGACGAGGCGACCGCCAGCTTCGCCAAATGACTGCGACCGGTGCGACGCGAAAGGGACGCGACGAATCATGGCCAACGAATCTCCCGCGGAGATCCAGCTGCGTCTGCCCAGTCAGTTGCGGTGGCTTGGCGTCGTCGATGCGGTGGTCCAGGGCTTCGCCGCCGAATTCGCGCTGTCGGCGGACGACGTCAACAATCTCAGCACCGCCGCGATCGAGGCCGCGTCGAATGCCATGGAGCACGCCAACAAGTTCGACGAAAGCAAGCACGTGACCCTGCATTTGCGCGGTCACGGCTCGGCGATCGACATCGAGGTGGAGGACGAGGGGCCAGGCTTCGATCCGCGTCCCTATGAACGCGAGCTCAGCGCCGAAGACCTGTTGAAGTTGCGGGGGCGCGGGATTTTCATCATGCGGTCATTCATGGACGAAGTGCGGTTCACGCGCGCGCCGCGAGGTGGCATGTGCGTGCACCTGCGCAAGGTCGGACGCCCGATCGCGGACGAATCGGGGCCGTCCGACGCGACCAGCAGCAACTGAGAGACTGGGACGGCGGTCGCGCCGGATCGAGCGCCCCCTGGACCAGGGCGGTGCGGCCTGAGGCTCCCATCGCAGCGTCTCGCCTCAGGACGGGGTCGGCAT
>Ga0075428_100001416_pt1 | contig 25560 bp, 20 predicted proteins | sample RhiMetdeltSRZDD2_FD_75291 | JGI IMG/M metagenome (GOLD analysis project Ga0075428, IMG submission 75291) | Populus rhizosphere microbial communities from Tennessee, USA - Rhizosphere MetaG P. deltoides SRZDD2 | ecosystem: Host-associated > Plants > Roots > Rhizosphere > Soil | place: USA... | reverse complement strand
CGCGACACCGGCCGGCTGACCGCCGGCGCGATTCAGGCGTGGCCGGTCGGTTCGACCTTGGGAAGATCGTCGCCCGTGAGGTCGACCCATGGCACACGGCTGCTCCAGTAGGCGTGCGCCTGGGGCGTGATCCCCTCGGCCGAATCGAGATGCGCGAGCGTCACGTGGATCTCGCCGGGCCAGCGAGCGGACTCGAAGAGGAGCATCGTGCCGCAACGCCCGCAGAAGCTGCGGGTCGCCTGAGCCGAGGATTGATAGCGCCGCAGGTCGGCGGTGCCCGACAGCAGCCGGAATTGGTCGCTCTCCGATCCCACCCAGGTGACGAAGCCGGCGCCGTGCGCGCGCCGGCACATCGAGCAGTGGCAGTGCGCGCACCACTTCGGCGGCAGGGCGATGCGGAACCGCACCGCCCCGCACTGGCAACCACCCTCGACCGCCGCGCCCGCCCCGGTCATCTCAGATGACGCGGACGTTCTTGAACTGCCAGGGATCGGTTTCGTCGAGATCCTCCGGAAAGAGGCGCCCGCGCGCCACCAGCGGATGCCACTCGCCGTACTCTCCCACCACCGGCCCGAGATAGGGCATGCAGATCTCGAGCACGCGCCGGAAGTCGATCTCGTCCGGCTCGACTATGCCGTCGTTCGGGTTCTCGATCGCCCAGATCAGGCCGGCGAGCGCCGCCACCGTCACCTGCAGCGAAGTGGCGCTGTTGTGCGGCGCAAGCCGCCGCGCTTCGTCGACAGAGAGCTGCGAGCCGTACCAGTAGGCGTTGCGCTTGTGCCCGGCGAGCAGCACGCCGAGCTCGTCGATGCCCGTCACGATCTCCTCCATCATGACGCGCTTGCGCTCCTGCAGCTCCCAGTTGCGGCCGGCCAGCTCGTGAACTGAGAGGACGGCCGCGTCGCAGGGGTGATAGGCGTAGTGCACGGTCGGCCGGTACTCGACCTTGTCGCTCTTCTTGAGCGTCAGGTAGTCGGAGATCGAGATCGATTCGCCGTGCGTGATGAGGAAGCCGAAGAACGGGCCGGCCAGCGGAGTCCATGTCCGGACGCGCGTCGCGGCGCCGGGCTGCATCAGGTAGATCGCGCTCCCCCGCCCGAAATCGTGCTTCTTGCCGTCGCGTGGCCAGTTCTTCTCGTGCGAACCCCAGCCGAGCTCGGCCGGCTGCGAGCCCTCGCTCACGAAGCCGTCCACCGACCACGTATTGACGAACTCGCCGAGCTCCTTCGGCCGCTCGCCGACCTGGGTATCGCGCTCGGCGATGTGGATGACCTGGACGCCCAGCTTCTGGGCGAGCCGTCCCCACTCCTCGCGCGTCGCCGGCTCCGCGCCAGCAACGCCCAGATCGCCGGCGAGGTTGAGCAGCGCCTGCTTGACGAAGTGCGACACCAGACCCGGGTTCGCGCCGTGCGTGAGCACCGCTGTCGGCGCGCGCGTCTTCCCCTCGCGCAATGTCAGCGCTTCCTCGCGCAGCGCATAGTTGGTCCGCTTCGCAGGCGAAATCGTCGGATCGGTGTAGCCGCCCGGCCACGGCTCAATGCAGGTGTCGAGATAGAGCGCGGCCTTTTCCCAGCAGAGCTTGATCAGCGCAATGCTGGAGACGTCGACCGAAAGGTTGAGCAGGAAGTCGCCGCGCCCCACCAACGGGTCGAGCACGCGCTTGAAGTTCTCGCGAGTGAGCGGCTGCTTGATGAACTTGATGCCGTATTCGGCGGCCTCGGTGGAGCCGCGATCATCGGCGGTGACGATCGTGATGCGATCGGTCGTGATCCCGACGTGGCGCAGGATGAGCGGCAGCACACCCTGGCCGATGCTGCCGAACCCGACCATGACCAGGCGGCCCGGGAAGTTCACATGTACCGGGTAGTTGCTCATTGCGCCGACCAGCGACTAAAAAACGAACGGGAAGTGTAACCGGAAACCGGCGAAGGTCACCCGCGCCTGGCCGCGCGCAATCAACCGCGCGGCGCGCCCTCGCGCCAGTGAGGCGGGTACGTGCGCTCGTAGCCCGGCCATGCCTCGACCCGGGCGATCCAGCGGGCGAGCGCCGGATAGGTGGTCTCCATCGGCAGGAATCGAGAGCGCAGCTCGCCGGCCTCACGCTTCTCGAGCGCGCGGCGCAACAGCATGATCGCGGGGAACACCACTAGGTCGGCTGCCGACGGCTCCGCTCCGACCAGCCAGTCCGAGTTACTCAACCGGCCTTCGATCGTGCGCGCCTCGCCGCCGACGATGTGCATCGCCCGGGTGATTTCCTCGGCGCGCTCTTCGATGTTGCCGAGAAACGCCGCCTGGATGATCTGGTTGAGCGCCGGCTCGGTGTAGGCCTGGAACTCGCAGATCACGCGCATGACGGTGCCGGCGTCCTCGGCGCTGCGGCCGAAGATCGGCGGCTCCGGGTACTTTCGATCGAGATACGCCAGGCAGGCCAGCGACTCGAACACGATGTAGTCGCCGTCGCGGAGCACCGGCACGCGTCCGCGTGGGTTCATGCGCAGCATTTGCGGCGACTTGTGTTCCTGCTTGGCGAACTGCAGCAGGCGGGACTCGTAAGGCACGCGCTTGTACTCGAGCGCCAGCAGCACCCGCCAGGAAAAAGGGCTGCCACTGCCCCAGAAGACTTCGAGTGCCACGCCCGCTCCCGTCCGGCGCGCCGCGCGGATGCCGCGGCGCGGGGATTGTACTGGCGGGCCGCGGTCGGCGGTACCATGGCGCCCAGAAAGCAGGCGCGTCGCGATGAGCACGACATCGAGCCCGTTGATCTCGGCGGAGGAACTTGCCCAGCGGCTGGGCGAGCCTGCGCTGCATCTGTTCGACTGCCGGTTCGACCTCGCGGCCCGGACGGCCGGCGAGCGCGAGTACGCGCTGGCGCACCTGCCGGGAGCGGTCTACGCGCACCTCGACCGCGACCTCTCGGCCTCGGTCACGACGGACAGTGGGCGGCACCCGCTGCCTTCGGTCTCAGACTTCGAGAATCGGCTTCGCGCCTGGGGACTGCACGCCGGTGGAATCGCGGTCGCCTACGACGCCGGCAACGGCATGTATGCGTCACGGTTGTGGTGGATGCTGCGTTGGCTCGGTCACGATCGGGCGCTGGTGCTGGATGGCGGCTTCGCGCGCTGGCGCTCGCTCGGACTTCCCGTCGACGGGCTGGTGCCCGGCTATCCGCCCGGCGATTTTGTCGCTCACCCGCGCTCCGATCTTGCAGTCGACGCGGCGACGGTGCTCGCGGTCGCGGCCGACGGGGGCTGCCGCCTGCTCGACGCGCGTGCACCCGAGCGCTTTCGCGGCGACATCGAGCCGCTCGACACCGTGGCCGGACACGTGCCGGGGGCGCTCAACCATCCGTTGACCGAGTCGCTGGCCGCCGACGGAAGGTTGCGCGACCCCGATGAGCTGCGCCGCAGCTTCGAGGCCACGCTCGGCGGTGTGCCGCCGTCGCATGTCGTTGCGATGTGCGGCTCGGGTGTGACCGCCTGCCATCTGCTGCTCGCGATGGAGCAGGCCGGGCTGCCCGGTGCACGTCTCTATCCCGGTTCGTGGAGCGAGTGGATCCGCGACCCGCGCCGGCCGATCGCGAAAGGCTGAGGGGACGCTCCCCGGTCTGCGGCCGTCGGTGAAATCGCCGAGGCACGCCGGTTTTTTCCTGCTATCTTTCGCGCCAGTTTTTACCCGCCCGGGCAGGTCAAGCACTCAGTGGACAGCGCCGCTCGCAGGATCAGTCCTTCCACCGGCTGGAAGATCGAGGACTCGCTCGATCTGTACAGCGTGCAGGCCTGGGGTAACGGCTACTTCGGGATCAACGATGCGGGTCACGTGGTGGTGCGACCGGACCAGTCCACGGACCACGAGATCGACCTCTACGAGGTCGTCCGCGGTCTCGAGGCGCGCGATCTCGCGGCGCCGGTCGTGCTGCGCTTCTCGGACATCCTGCGGCACCGTCTCAAGCGCCTGAACGATGCCTTCGCGTCGGCGATCGCCGAGAACGATTACAAGAACCGCTACACCGCGGTGTTCCCGATCAAGGTCAACCAGCAGCGGCTCGTCGTCGAGGAGGTCTACGGCTACGGCCGCGAGTTCGGCTTCGGCCTCGAGGTGGGGTCCAAGCCCGAGCTGCTCGCGGTGATGGCGATGACCGAGGGCGAGTCGGAGCGGATGATCATCTGCAACGGCTTCAAGGACGACAGCTACATCGAGGCGGTGATCCTCGCCACCAAGCTCGGCCGCACCATCATTCCCGTGGTCGAAAACTTCGGCGAGCTGCAGCTGATCCTCAAGCACGCGGCGAGCTACGACGTCCGCCCGCGGATCGGCGTGCGCGTGAAGCTCGCCACCGAGGGCGCAGGCCGCTGGCGCGAGTCCTCCGGGGAGAAGTCGAAGTTCGGGCTGTTCATCACCGAGATCCTCGATCTCTTCCGCACCCTCAAGGAGCATGGCATGGAGGACTGCCTGCAGCTCGTGCACTGCCACCCCGGCAGCCAGCTGCAGGACATCCGCCGCGTGAAGGACGCCGTCAACGAGCTGGCGCACGTCTACGCCGAGCTCAAGCTGATGGGCGCCGGTCTGCGCTACATCGACATCGGCGGCGGTCTCGGCGTCGACTACGACGGCAGCCGCACCAACTATCCGTCCTCGATGAACTACACCCTCGCCGAGTACGCGAGCGACGTCGTCTACCGGATCGCCAATGTCTGCAATGCGCGCGGCATCGAGCACCCGGTGATCGTGAGCGAATCGGGTCGCGCGATCGCGGCGCACCATAGTTTGCTCGTGTTCAACACGCTCGGCAGCTCGCGGCTGGACCGGTTCCGCGTCGACGAGAAGGCCGAGCAGGACTTCGCGTCCGGCGAGCGCGTGCCTCAGCCGGTGCGCGACATCTTCGACGCCTATCGCTCGATCTCGGAGCGGAGGCTGGTCGAGTGCTATCACGACGCGCTGCAGGCGCGCGAGCAGGCGCTGCAGATGTTCAACCTCGGCTACCTCGGCCTCGAGGCGCGCGGCCACGTCGAACGGCTGTACTGGGCCACCTGCGCCAAGATCCGCGACTGCTGCCGCCGGCTGGAATCGGTCCCTGAGGAGCTCGAGGGACTCGAGAGCGTCCTCAGCGACATCTACTTCTGCAACGTCTCGGTGTTCCAGTCGCTGCCGGACAGCTGGGCGATCGACCAGCTCTTCCCCATCATGCCCGTGCACCGGCTGGACGAGCGGCCGACCCGCAACGCGGTCCTCGCCGACATCACCTGCGATTCCGACGGCAAGATCGACCGCTTCGTGAGCCTGCGCGAGCCCAAGCGCACACTCGAGCTCCACGAGCTGGCGGAGGGCGAGCCGTACTTCCTCGCGGTGTTCCTGGTGGGCGCCTACCAGGAAACGCTTGGCGATCTGCACAACCTGTTCGGCGACACGCACGTCGTGCACATCAAGCTGCACGACGAAGGCGGCTGGTGGATCGAGGAGACGGTCAAAGGCGACACAGCCTCCGAAGTGCTCGAGTACATGAGCTATGACGTCGACCGCCTGTACCCGCAGTTCGCGCGCGACTGCGAGCGAGCCGTGCGCGAGGGCAGGCTGTCGCTCGAGGAGAGCCAGGCGCTGCGCCGGTTCTACGAGCTGGAGCTGAACGGCTACACCTACCTCGAGCCGGACTGAGCAGTCGTGGACGCCAAAGCGCTGCTCGCCGTCTTCGGCACGGTTTTCCTGGCGGAGCTCGGTGACAAGACGCAGCTCGCCACCGTGCTGTTCGCAGCAAACCGCGCGAACAGCGCCTGGATGGTATTTGTCGCCGCATCGCTTGCGCTGGTCGCCGCCTGTGCCTTGGGCGTGCTCGCGGGCAGCCTGGTCGCGCAGCACGTCAACACCCGTCACCTCTCGCTCGTCGCGGGAGCAGGGTTCATCGTGATTGGCCTGTGGACCCTCTGGAGCGCTCTCCGGGGCTGAAGACAGGCCGGCGAGGTGTTTTTTTTGCGGCGCACCAACTCTCGAGTTGCACCCGGGTTGAGGCCTCAGTACGCTGTCGCAAACGAACGAGACCTATACATAAGCCGCCGTACAGGCGGAACCGTCACCGGAACAAGGTCCGAATTCCTTACCTAGCAAACGACGCCAGGGTGAGCTCCTCCTAACATTCGTCCGGTGCGGCTCGTGCTCAGCGATCCCTTTATCTGCGCGGATTCGTCCGCCGGTGCGCAGCATCGGCGGTGCGAAGCCGTTTTCGTTACGTCCCAGTCCGAGTGAGTGATTCCGTCGATGACGACTCTCTATGTTGGCAACCTGCCCTTCAGCGCAACCGAAGCCGAGATTCGCTCCCTGTTCGAGCAGCACGGCAAGGTCGATTCGGTGAAGATCATCAATGATCGCGAAACCGGCAAGCCGCGCGGTTTCGCCTTCGTCGACATGACTTCGACCGAAGCCCAGTCCGCCATCCAGAAGCTCAACGGCTTCCAGATGAACGGCCGCCCGCTCCGGGTCAACGAGGCACGCGAACGCGCGCCTCGCGGTCCCGGCGGCGGAGGCGGAGGCGGCGGTCGCTGGTAGACCGCCCGGGCCGGTCGCAAGGCCCGTCTGGTCATGCATTGGGCCCCGCAGCCTGCGGGCGGGCGGGGTCTAAGTGTCAGCCTTTGGCGGCGGACTCTTGCGCGTTCCGTCGATAAGGTCTTGACCGGTATGGGCTTGTGGTAGACTGCGCGCCGATCGTTGCCCGTCCGTGTCTTGAAAGGCGCTTGTCAGGTGCCTGTCTTGTTAAGCCGAATTGTCTGCGATCAGGTGACAGGAGTCATCGCTCGAGCGTTGGCCTCGGTGAGGCGAACGCCCTCTTAGACGACCTCGGCTACGAATCCTCCTGTTGTGTGATGGTGCCTCGTGTGCATTCCCGGTCAGGGATCGCCCGAAGCCTGAGTAACTTTTCTGAGGATGTTTGAATGACCAAGATCTATGTGGGCAACCTGCCTTTCACTGCTGACGAGGCCGCGGTACGCGAGCTCTTCGCCCAGCACGGCACGGTTGAGTCCGTGGCCCTGCCGACCGATCGCGAGACCGGCCGCCCGCGTGGCTTCGGCTTCGTCGAGATGCCGCAGGCCGACGCGCAGCGCGCGATGCAGGCCCTTAACGGCTTCTCGATGGGCGGTCGTCCGCTGCGCGTGAACGAGGCGCAGGATCGTCCGCGCACCGGCGGTGGCGGCGGTCGTCCGGGCGGCGGCGGTCGTCCGGGTGGCGGCTACGGCGGAGGCGGAGGCGGCCAGCGCCGCTGGTAAAGCCCGAGACGCTGACTCGAGGCCCGGGAGGCAACTCTCGGGCCTTTTTCTTTTCCGCTTCGCTCACCACATCGCGCGGAGCCGCGCGCCCATATCGATCTGCGGCCCGGAAGCTGCGACGCGCGACTCGACCGCGGCGCTCGCGGGCCAGCTGCGCCGATCGAAGCACGCGAGCACCGCGTCGCTCAGGAACCGGCTGCGCGCGCCGGTCACATATCGATCGCCGAGTGCCGATTGCTGCGTTACGTAGAACCGCACCGGCGCGAGCAGGTGCAGATCGCGTCTCGCGCGCGTCATCGCGACATACAGCAGCCGCCGTTCCTCGTCGATGGATTCGGCACGACCGGTGGCGAACTCTGAGGGAAAGCTGCCGTCCGTGACGTTCAGCACGTACACCGATTCCCACTCCTGTCCCTTGGCCGAGTGCACCGTGGAGAGGATCAGGTAATCCTCGTCGAGCAGCGGGTCGCCTGACAGGTCGCCGGCTGCTTGCGGCGGATCGAGTGTCAGCTCGGTCACGAACGCCTCGCGCGTCGGGTACTGCAGGGCGATGCGCTCGAGCTGATCGAGATCCGCGCGGCGCACGGCGGTCTGCTCGTAAAGGCGATCGAGCTGCGGCTCATACCAGGCGCGCACCCGCGCGACCTGTCCGACCCAGGCTGTCTCGGCGCCTCCGATCGAAGCGAGGAGCGCCGCGAGCCCTGCCCAGGCATCGCGCGCGGCCGTCGGAACCGGCAGCTCCGTGAGCCGATCGAAGCGGAAACCGGCGGACTCGAAGGCATCGCAGACGCGCGCCGAGTTGGCCGGCCCCATGCCCGGCAGCAGCTGCAGGACACGAAACGCCGCGATCCGGTTCCGCGGGTTGTCGGCCAGCCGCAGCACCGCGAGCAGGTCCTTGACGTGCGCAGCCTCGAGAAACTTGAGACCGCCGTACTTCACGAAGGGGATGTTCCGGCGCATCAGCTCGAGCTCGAGCAGGTCGCTGTGATCCGCCGCCCGGAACAGCACGGCCTGGCGCTTGAGCTCTACGCCCCGCTCGCGCGCCGCAAGCACCTGCTCGATCACGTAGCCCGACTGCGCCTGGTCGTCCTGCACGACCACGTACGCCGGTCGCGGACCGTCGCGTGAGCTCCAGAGACGCTTCCGGTACCGTTCGCCGGCCTCAGCCATCAGCGCGTTCGCTGCGTCGAGCATCGGCTGCGACGAGCGGTAGTTCTGCTCGAGGGTCACGACGCGCGCCGGCGGATCGAACCCTTCAGGAAACGCCCGGATATTCTCGACAGTCGCCGCACGGAAGGAGTAGATCGCCTGCGCGTCGTCGCCCACGACGGTGACGCCGGCACCGTCGGGCTTCAGCGCGGCGAGGATTGCGGCCTGCAGGCGGTTCGTGTCCTGGTATTCGTCGACCAGCACGTGATCAAAGCGCGCGCCGATTGCGGTCGCGATGTCCGCCTCGGCCATCATGAGCCGCCAGTAGAGCAGCAGGTCGTCGTAATCGAGCAGCTGCTGCGCAAGCTTGGCATCGACGTACTCGCGGCAGAGCGTCGTGAGCTCATCCTCCCATTCCAGGCACCAGGGGAAGCAAAGCTCCAGCGTGGCGCGGAGCGGGTGCTGCGCATTGACCCGATGCGAGTAGATCGCGAGGCAGGTGTCCTTGCGCGGAAACCGCTTCTCGGTCTTCGACAGGCCGAGACGGTGACGCACGACATCCATCAGGTCCGCCGCATCGGCGCGGTCGAGAACGCTGAAGCCCGGATCGAGCCCCAGGCGCGCCGCGTGCAGGCGTATGAGACGGTTGCCGATCGAGTGGAAGGTTCCCGACCACGCCAATCGCAGCGCGGCCGGCGCGACACCGGAGTTCGTGTCACGCGCCGCGGCCGCGGCTATCGCCTGCTGCGCGCGCCGCGTCATCTCGAGCGCAGCGCGGCGGGTGAAGGTCAGGAGCAGCACGCGCTCCGCGGGCACCCCCGCGAGGAGCAGGTGCGCAACGCGGTGCGCAAGCGTGCCCGTCTTGCCTGTGCCGGCGCCCGCGATGACGAGCAGCGGTCCGGCGCTGAGTCCGCCGTCGGGTTGCGGCTCGCCATGCGCGACCGCCTCGCGCTGGGCGGGATTCAGCAGGGTTACGTCTCGGCTCGCGCGCATCGCGCAGCACTATAGGATGCGCCTGTATGGATATCCAGTATCCTTGGCGCCCTGCGCACGGGCGTTAGTCCATGGACACGTAGCGCTGGCTCAGTCGGTCAGCACGCCCGCGCTGCGCAGGGTCTCCAGATCGGGCACCCAGATGTCCCTGGGCGGCACCGCGTTGCTGGCGAGCAGGAACTGCGGATCGATGCCTCGATAGAGCATGTAGGCGTTGATCTCTCGGTTGCCGTCGCCGATGCCCGTCGCGGCCGACCCGGCGTGGAAGCCAAGCGCGGCGCCCGGTGCGAGCGTGCGGCGCACTCCGCCCGCGAACGCAAGCGTGCACGCGCTCGAACACTGTGACACGACCCGGGTTGCGAGCTCACGGCGCTCGATCTGCTCGGCGATCCGCACCGCCTCGCCCACCCAGCCACCCGGGCTCTGCAACTCCACCGTTTCAGCGTCCGGCGCGGCGTCGAGGACGCGGATGAAATCCCGCGCGATTCCGGCCTGGAATTCGCCGTCGAGCCGGATCGTCCTGCTCGACGCGTCGTAGACGATCTCCCAGGTCGAGCGCGGCAGCGAGCGCACCGCGCCCTTCGCATAGGCGCCGGTCTGCGGCGCATCGATCAGCACCGTCCAGAGCCAGAGCGGTCCGAGCAGCAGGAACACCGTCGCCTTCAGATCGCGAATCAGCCAAAGCCGGCAACCGCGCGGCGAAGGCACGGCGCGCAGCGCCCGCAGCAGCGCGATGCCCGCAGCGGTGAGCGCCACAGTCACGAGCGGTATGGTCGCGGCCGCCAGTGTCTCGATGACGAGCGGCGCATCGGGATCGCCGTCGACGCGCACGCGCAGCGCGATCGCGGCGGCGGTAAGCCCCGCCACCGGCAGGAAGACGCCCAGCGCCGTGGCGGCCGCGCCCAGCTCGCCGCGCCGAACCCGATCGAAACCGAACTGAAGTCGCCGCGGCACGAGCTTGCGATCGCGCGCGTCGCGGACGCGCAGCGCGCAGGCCTCGAGCAGCAGGAGCGGTGGCATCACCGCCTCGAACAGGTGAATCGCGTTCGCGAGCGGGCGCTCGGCCCAGCGCGCGGGCACGAACACGGTCTCGAGACCCGCGAGCATGAAATACGGCAGCACCACGAGGCAGGCCGCGGATGCGGCGCGCGCGCCGAACGTGCGCCGGATCGGTATTGCGAGCAGCACCGCGGTGACGAGACCTACCAGCGTGTCCTGCATCGGGAAGGAAAGCAGTGCAAGCGCGCTGTCCGAGCTGAGCACCTCCCAGGCGCTCGCGGCGCTGGCGAACCCGTTCACGGCGCGGAAGAAGAGCCAGGCGAACACTGGCAGTGCGAGCAGCTGGGCGGGAGTTGGCGAGGTGGCGCGGCCACCGGCGGGTGCCTGCGTCGGCCAGCGCAGCATCCAGACCAGGAACAGCACCAGCCACCACGCACCAGACACGAGGCGCGCGGGCACCGCGACGTCCACCACGACGAAGCACAGAAACGCGGCGGTCGTGATGACCGAGGTAAGTGAAGGCCTGCCCGAGTCCACGACTCCAAGCTTCCACTGCCGCGGCAGCCACGACCGTGCAGGGGTCACACAACGGGGACGGGGAACCGGGCGGCGTGCCGAGTCCGCCGACTGCGTGCGGGCTGCGGGGCTCGCCGCGACGTCAGCGGATCAGTTTGAGAAGCCGCGTCTTGGCGTCGTTGTAGGGCGGATAGCGGATCGGGGGGTCGGGGTGAAAGCTGCGCGTCATCACCGGCTTCATGTGGCTGAACGTCTCGAAGCCGTACCAGCCGCTGTAACGCCCCATGCCGCTGGCGCCCACGCCGCCGAACGGCAGCTCGGGCGACGCCATGAAGATCACGGCATCGTTGATGCAGACGGTGCCCGCCGACACCGAATTACGCGCCGCGTCCGCGAGCGCGGGTTTGCGTGTGAAGACGTAGAGCGCGAGCGGCTTCGGAAGCGCAGCCATTCCGTTCATTGCGGCCTGCAGGTCATCGACGGCGATGACCGGCAGCACGGGTCCGAAGATCTCTTCCTGCATCAGTGCGCTGTCCGCCGGCGGATCGAGCACGATCGTGGGCTCGACGTAGCGCGCAGCCACGTCGATCCGCCCGCCGTGGTGGATCCGCTGCCCGGCGAGCAGCTGCTCGAAGCGCGCGGCGTGCCGCTCAGTGACGATGCGACCGTAATCGGGGCTTGTCGCGGGGTCCTCGCCGTAGAACTCGCGGATGTGGCGCACCAGCGCCCCGAGCAGCGGCGCGGCAGCCTCGCGCTGCACCAGCACGTGGTCGGGCGCGACGCAGGTCTGGCCGGCGTTCAGGAATTTCCCCCACACGATGCGCGCCGCCGCCACCTCCAGATCCGCGTCGCCGGCCACCAGGCAGGGGCACTTGCCGCCGAGCTCGAGGGTCACGGGCGTCAGGTGCCGGGCGGCGGCAGTCATGACGATCCGCGCGACGTGCTCGTTGCCGGTGTAGAGGATGTGGTCGAAGCGCTGTTCGAGAAGCGCGGTCGTCTCGTCGACGCCGCCCTCGACCACCGCGACCGCATCGGTGTCCAGGTATTGCGGAATGATCCGCGCGAGCGCAGCCGAGGTGTGGCGCGAAATCTCGGAGGGCTTGACGATCGCGGCGTTGCCGGCGGCCAGCGCACCCACCAGCGGTGCGAGCACCATCGAGAGCGGGTAGTTCCACGGCGCAATGATCAGCACGACGCCCTTCGGCTCGGGCACGATCCGGCTCCGGCCGGGCTGTGCGATCATCGGCGTGCGCACGCGTTCGCCGCGCATCCAGCGCGCGAGATGACGGCGCGCGTACTTCGCTTCCTCTAGGATGAAGCTCGTCTCGGACAGAAACGCCTCGTAGCGGCTCTTGTTGAGATCGAGGCGCAGCGCCTCCGCGAAGTCCGTCTCGCGCTCGTCGAGCATCCGTTCGATGAGCGCGAGCTGCGCGCGGCGCCAGGCAAGCGGTCGGGTGCGCCCGGCGTCGAAGGATGTTCTGAGCCGGCGCAGGGTCTGGTCGATCACGATCGGGCTCCGACGGCGGCGGTTCGGAAGCGGCGCCGCTACGATCCGGCCGGCGCACGTTACCACAGACCACCGGAGCTTGCTGCAATGCAGCAAGATGCGGGCACGGGAGAGCGTACATGTCGGACGAGGTTCGCGAGGTCTTCCACGGGCGGGTAATCAGGCTGACGGTGGAACAGGTCCGGTTGCCGAACGGCGCCGTGGCGACGCTCGAGATCGCGCACCATCCGGGGGGCGCGGCCGTGGTCGCGATCGATGACCGCGAGCGCGTTTGCCTGCTGCGCCAGTATCGCCACGCCGCCGGTGGCTGGGTGGACGAGCTTCCGGCGGGCAAGCTCGACGGCGGGGAACCTCCGCTCGAATGTGCGAAGCGGGAGCTCGCCGAAGAGGCCGGGATGGAGGCCTCGGATTGGGCCTTGCTCGGTTCCTTCCTGACCTCGCCGGGCGTGCTTACCGAGGTGATCCACCTGTTCCTCGCGCGCGGCCTGGCGCCTGTGGCGACGCGTCCAGAGGCGCACGAGGTGCTGGAGCCGCGCTGGCTTCCCTTGGACGAGGCCGTCAAGACGGCAGTCACGGGCAGGCTCACCGACGGCAAAAGCATCGTCGGGCTGGTCTGGGCAGACCAGGCCTTGAGGCACAGTCGTCGCTCAACGCTTCCCGATGGCATTGCGTGACGCGCCTCTCACTTCCGGAACGCGCGTACCCGGTAGCATCGTCAGTGCGTTGGAAACCAGCGGAGCGCTGGAGGCAATGGCGGACAAAGCCCACAAACAGGACGTGGCTCACGCGGCCCGCACACGGTCGGCGCGCGAGCAGGCCCGAACACAGGATCAGGCAAACGCGGTCGAGGAGGAATCCTCGAGCGATAGGGCGCCGGACAAGTCGGCTACCGCGCCCGGTCAGCTGGCCGTGGACGATCGCGGCAACATCAGCTGGGAATGGTCGGACGACCCGGAGCTCCAGGCCGACGACCTCCTGGGCAAGACGGCGCGGCTGCGCGCGCTCGCGCCGGGGGACCTCTCGATTGAGAACGAAGAGTTCGACTCCGCCTCTGTGAGCCGCGATCCAGTCCCGGTGCGCAAAAAGCCGCCGGGCTACAACCCCTACGACAGCGGCGAGCCGACCAAGCAGCGGTGGAAGAAGAAGCGCGACCTGCGCGAATTCAGCAAGTGGGTTGCGCTCAGGAAGCGTTTCAAGAACGAGTCCGGCGGAAAGCCCTAGGCGCCGCTCACGACCACTGCGCCGCGTGGCGCAGTTTCGACTGGCTGCCCAACCGGTAGAAGCGTCGCAGCTCGGTGAGCAGCGCCTCGGGCCGTGCCCGGCGGGCGCGCAGGAAACGCTCTTCCAGCCGGCGGCAGAATCGCGCGGCGCAGCGATGTGCCTCCTCGTAGCGCGCCCGCTCGGCGTCGGCGAGCTGCGGCAGGAAGCGCACGCCCTCGAACAGGCGGTGATAGAGCTCGGCCGGGAACCGGCCGTCGCGCTGCGCGAGCAGCAGCGAGAGCGCGCTCGCGTACTTGTCCACTTCCGCCTGCAGCTCGAGCTCGAGCAGCGAGATCTCGCGCGTCGGGTCGGCGTTCCACACCACGTAGTGGAAATGGCTCACGCCCTCGAGCGCCGTGCAGTAGTCGGCGATGTTGCGATCGTCCAGTGCCTGCAGCGGACAGCGCGCACTTAGTCGCCGCAGCACTTCCGCGTCCAGGTACAGGCTGAGCTCGAGCCCGTCGGCGCCTTCCGCCATCAGGAGCTGCTCGTCGCTCGGCGGAGGCCGCGTCCGTCCGGCGAGCTCCGCGGCGCGGTCCGCGTCGGTGAGCAGGAAATCGTGTACGTCGTGCGCGGCGGGCGCATCGTAGATCCGGGCGAGCAGTCCCTGCAGGCCGCGGAGCAAGGCCGCGGGCGCGTTTGTGCTCAATTTGGCGCCCGCTCGATCGCCACCGGCGCCGGGATCACGCCGAGACGCAATAGGATTTCCCGGGCGCGTGGGCTTCCGGTCTTGAGCCAGATCTCATACTGCCGCAGCACGTCCCGATCGGTGTGCCGATAGGACATCTCGCTCACCTCGTTCAGGGCATCGACGAGCCGCTGGAATTTCGCGGCGAGCTCCGCGAACACGGCAACGAGCGCGCGAGCACGGGTGCCGTGCCCGCAGTTGTCGGCAAGCGTGCCATAGGCGCGCCCTCCCATGGCGATGTGGTAGTCGATATCGACGAGCTTGCGCGCAAAGCTCTGCGCGAAGAACCCCGCCACGAACAGCGACACGTCGCCGAGCCGCTGCAGCGCGCGGCTGCGGTGCTCCGGGGTGCTCGCCGCGGCCGCCTCGGCCAGCATCACCGCGAGCGGCCGCAGGCGCACGCCCTCGGAGGTCTGCTCGAAGAGCTGTTCGGAACGGGAGAACATCGTGAGCAGGTTGACCACGTAATGCTCGGTGTGCGCATCGACGCCGACCTGCTGCCGCTCGAGCGCTGCGTGCACCGAATCGCGGAAAAACTCGCGCAGACCGCGCACGTCGATGGTGGCCTCGCTGTCCTGCGGAGCCACCGCCGGTCCGAACCGTCGCCCTGAATCCAGCGACTTCATGGCGCGAAAATAGCCAACGTCTCCTGCTGCGACAAGCGGACGAGTGCGACTCAACGCACGAAACGGGTCGGAATCCGCGCACACTTCGCGTCGGACGGCGCCGGCCTGCGGCCGGTCTCCCGCCCGGCAGTGTCAAACGGCGCCAAGTACCGCGTCGAGCTCGTGCAGCGAGCGGATGTGCAGATCCGGCGCCGCGCTCTGCGCCGGCCACGGCGTCCCCGACCGGTTCAGCCACACCGGCCTGAGACCGGCGGCGCGGGCGCCATCGACGTCGGCCTCGGGGTCGTCGCCGACGTGCAGCACGCGCTCCGGATCGAGACCCGCCTCGTCCACCAGTCGCAGGAAGATGCGCGGGTCGGGCTTGAGGCATCCGGCTTCGCGGGCGCACAGCGTCCGCTCGAAGAAGTGCGCGAGCCCGATCGCAGCGAGGTCCGCGTTCCCGTTGCTGATCGCGAACAGCCGGCAGCGGGTGCGCAGCCCGGTCAGCGACGGGAGCACGTCGTCATACAGGACGACCTCGTTTCGCGCGCGGAAGAACACCTCGAAAGCCTGCTGCGCGACGTGGTCCGGGTAGCCGTCCTCGCGAGCCATGCGCCGCAGCGTCTCGAGCCGGAGCCAAGTGAAGTCGTGCCGCATGTCGGGCCGCTCGAGGATCAGCCGCGCCCGGAGCTCGCGCATCGAGTCGAGCGTGTGCCGCTCGAGGATCCGCGGACACGTTTGTGCGAGGAATCCCGCGAGCATCTGCTCCGCGCGCAGGATCACCGGCTCAACGTCCCAGAGCGTGTTGTCGAGGTCGAAAATCAGCGCATCGGCCGGCAATGTCCGCTCCGGGTAGATGGATCGTGGCATAGTCTAAAGCGCCGCCGCACGCGCGCGGATGCCGCCTGGAGCGTTGCCACATGTTCCGTCCATCCGACTTTGGCGCGCGTTATTCGCGACGCACGGCCGCCGCGGAGCTGATGCTCGATCTCGCCGACGCCATGGCAGCGCCGGCGCCGGTGTACATGCTTGGCGGCGGGAATCCGGCGCGGATCGCTGAGGTCGAGGCGGTATACCGGCGGCGACTAAACGAGATCGCGGCCGACGCGGTGCAGTTCGGACGCTTCGCGGGTCAGTACTCTGATCCCGCCGGCGATCCGTCGTTTCGCGATGCCGTCGCCGGTGCGCTCGCCGACGAGTTCGGCTGGCGACTAGAGCGGCGCAACGTCGCGCTCACCGCGGGCAGTCAGCTCGGGTTCTTCTTCCTCTTCAACTGGCTCTCCGGCCCGGCGGCCGACGGCTCGCGGCGGCGCCTGCTGCTGCCGCTTGCGCCCGAGTACATCGGCTATGCGGATCTGGGTGTCGCGGATGGCATGCTGTGCTCGCGCCCGGCGCTCATCGAGCGCACCGGCGACGGCTTCTTCAAGTACCGGCTCGACACTGCGAACCTCAGGCTGCCGGACGAGCTCGCGGCGATCTGCGTGTCGCGACCTACAAATCCATCCGGCAACGTGTTGACCGCGCCCGAGCTGGAGCGGCTCGATGCCGTCGCCCGGCAGCGTGACGTTCCGCTCGTGATCGACGCGGCGTACGGGCTGCCGTTTCCGGGCCTGCAGTTCGAGGACAGCGCGGCGTTCTGGAACGAGAACGTAATCCTCTGCCTCAGCCTTTCGAAGGTTGGCCTGCCCGGGACCCGCACGGGGATCGTGGTGGCGCACGAGTCGGTCATCGAGGCGATAACGGCGTTCAATGCCACGGCCGCGCTCGCGCCCGCCGGAACGGCGGCGACCATCGTCGAGCCGCTGCTCAGGAGCGGCGAGCTTGCACGGCTGTGCCGCGATGTCGTGCGGCCGCACTACGCCGGCCGCTGCCGGCAGGCGATCGACTGGCTGCGCGCGGCCTGCGCGGACCTGCCGCTCGTCATCCATCGGCCCGAAGGCGCGTTCTTTCTCTGGCTGTGGTTCCCGGGTCTGCCGGTGACGAGCGGTGAGCTGTACCGCCGCCTCAAGCAGCGCGGCGTATATGTGCTCTCCGGTCATCACTTCTTTCCCGGTCTTGAAGTCGAGTGGCAGCACCGCAACGAGTGCCTGCGCATAAACTATTCGCAGACGCCGGAGAGCGTCGCACGCGGAATCGCGATACTGGCGGAGGAGGTGCGTCGCGCCTACGGCTGAGGTGCGACCGTCCGACAAGCGTTGCCGCGGGCAGGCGCGTCTGCCTGTCCGCCTGCCTTGTTAGACTTGGCCGTCACGTAGGAGACGACCATGCGTCGATACCTTGGACTGCTGGCCGCGTTGCTCGCGCTCGGCGGCTGCGCATCCAACCCGGTGACCGGAAAACGCGAGCTCAACCTCGTCTCCGAGGCGCAGGAAATTCAAGTCGGCCAGCAGCAATACGCGCCCTCGCGGCAGGCTCAGGGGGGCGACTATGTGACCGATCCTGCGGTCACCAGCTACGTCAGACAGGTTGGTAACAAGCTCGCCGCGGTTGCGGATCGCAAGCTGCCGTACGAGTTCGTCGTCGTCAACAGCAGCGACCTCAATGCGTGGGCGTTGCCCGGCGGCAAGCTTGCGATCAACCGCGGGCTGCTCGTCGAGCTCAAGAACGAGGCCGAGCTCGCGGCGGTCCTCGGCCACGAGATCGTCCATGCCGCGGCACGTCACGGCGCGCAGCAGATGGAACAGGGTCAGCTCCTGCAGATCGGAGCGGCGATCGCGTCGATCGGGGCGGCGGCTTACGGCGGTTCGGCGCTGGGCGAGATGGTGGGCCAGGGCAGCATGCTCGGCGCGCAGCTGGTTTCGGCCAAGTTCGGCCGCGACGACGAGCTCGAGGCCGACAGCTACGGGATGAAATACATGAAGGCGGCGGGCTACGACCTGCAGGCCGCGGTGGCGCTGCAGGAGCTCTTCGTTCGGAAATTCCAGGGCAACGACCCGGACAAGCTGAGCAGCCTCTTTGCCAGCCACCCGCCGTCGCCGGAGCGCGTGGAAGCAAACAAGCGCACGATGGCGGAGCTGGGCGGACCGGGCGGCGACCTTGGCATCGACCGCTACCAGGCCGGCATCGCGAACCTGCGCAAGGACGCGCCCGCATACGCGAAATACGACCAGGCGGTCGCCGCTGCCAACAAGGGCGACGTGGCCGGAGCCAAGCGCCTCGCTGCCGAGGCGGCGAAGTTAGCGCCGCGCGAGGCGCGGTTCCCGGGGCTCCAGGGCGAGCTCGAGCTGCACGAGAAGGACGCGAAGAGCGCATTGCCGTACCTCGAGAAGGCTCGCTCGCTGGATCCGACCTATTTCAAGCCGATCGCGCTTGCCGGAATCGCGCAGTACGACCTCGGTAACCGCTCGGCCGCGGAGCCGCTGCTCAGCCAGGCGATGCAGCTGCTGCCGAACGGCCCGAGCGCCTACTACCTTGGTCGCATCGCCGAGGACAGCGGCAACACCGCGAAGGCGGTGGAGTACTACAAGATGGTCGCGAGTTCGAAGTCCAAGCTCGGCCAGGAGGCACAGGCGCGGCTCGCGCGGCTGGACCTGGCGCAGAACCCCGACAACTATCTCGCGATCCAGCCGCAGCTCGACCAGAGCGGTCGCGTGTGGCTCACCGTCGGCAACCGTACCAACGTGCCGGTGCGCAATGTGAGCCTGCAGGTGGCGGTGGTGAACCAGGCCGGGCAGGTTCACTCCGGCCCGGTGCGCGTGACGACCGGCGGCGATGTGATTCCACCGCAGCAGTCGGTGCGCGTGCAGACGGCGCTGGGGCCGTTCAACACGCGGGAAGTGCTCAACTACGTCAAGTGGAAGGTCGAGAGCGCACAGCCTGCGCAGTGATCTACTGCCCGGCGGGCGGATCCTCGTAGGGCACATCCGATCGCGGCGCATCGGGCATCTGCTCGTCGAGCGATTGCCGGTAGCGGATGCAGCCGCGCAGGAACTGCGGCCAGGCGGGGACGGTCGGCAGCGGGTCGGTCCGCTCGGGGAGCAGCCCCCACAGATCGGGATGATGCCAGCACAGGTCGTGACCCGAGGAGTCGCGATGCTCGCGTATCCCGTGGCGCAACTTCCTGATCTCCGCGATCAGCTCCGCTCGCGACATTGCTTCGAGATCGTCGTCCATGAGGGCCCTCGAATCTTGGCTGTCAATCGTCGATACGCGCGATTATCGCAGTTGCGAGCCGGTGTGCCGAACCTGGTGCGTGGGCGAAGAAGATCGAGGGCTCGGTGAGCTCGAGCTCGAGAACGGTGGGAGTGTCGTCTTCGGCCCGGATGAGATCGACCCGCGCGTAGAGCGGTACCTCGAATGGAATCGCGCGCAAGGCAGCGAGTGCCACCTTTCGCTCCGTCTGATCGATGTCCAACGGCGTGATCGCCTCCGGCGCGAAGAGACTGGACACCGGGCCCGCACCTGGCTTGAGCAGAGGTCCCTTGTGCACCGAGTGGCTGAGCGCGCCTGCGAAGAAAATCACCGCGGTCTCGCCGTGCTCATCGACGCGATCGAGATACGGCTGCAGCATGGCGTGACGCCCGGCTCCGAGCAGCCGGGCCAGATGCGCACGCGCCGGAGCCGAGTCCGCGCGCGAGTATCGCGCCACATCGCGGGTGCCTGCACCAACGACCGGTTTCACCACGAAGTCCGCGAGGCCGTGCGTAGCACCCAGGGTCAGTGCACCCTCATCGCCGTTGATGAAGTGTTCGAGCTCGGTCGCGGCGTCGGCCTCTGGCGCGACGAATCGTGTGGGCACCACCGGCACGCCGGCGCGCGCGAGTTCGACGAGATAACGCTTGTCGGTGTTCCACCGCACCGTTGCAAGCGGGTTTGCGAGCCGGGTCAGCCTCGCGCAGCGCTCCGCCCAGGCGAGAAACTCGCCGATCCGTTCGGCATAGTCCCAGGTCGAACGCAGCACGGCGATGTCGAACCGCGCCCAGTCGACCGCCGCATCGTCCCAGACCGGCATCGTCACCTCGGCGCCGAGCGCGACGAGCGCATCCTTGAGCGGCGGCAGGTCCTCGTCGAGCGCGAGCGCCTCGCGCGCGGTGACGAGCGCGACCCTGAGTGCGCGCACGGAGCTCACGCGCCGGACCCGATTCGTTGCCTGCGGCGTTCGGGGGACAGGTCTGCGCGGGCGGTGCGCGAGCGTTCCCGCAGAAACTCGCCGAGGAGGCGCGCCGTGTGCGAGCGCCGGCCGTTGGCCGCGAGCTGCTCCGGCGATCCCTGCGCGACGATCCGGCCGCCGGCTCTGCCACCCTCGGGTCCGAGATCGATGATCCAGTCGGCCTCGGCGATCACGTCGAGATTGTGCTCGATGACGACTGCGGTATTGCCGGCGTCGACCAGGCGGTGCAGGACGCGGATCAGCCGCTCGACGTCGGCCATGTGCAGGCCGACGGTGGGCTCGTCCAGCACGTAGAGCGTCCCGCCAGTCGAGCGCAGCCGCGCCAGCTCGGTGACGAGCTTGATCCGCTGTGCCTCGCCGCCGGACAGCGTCGGGCTCTGCTGCCCGAGCGTGAGATAGCCGAGCCCCACGTCCTGCAGCAGCCGCAGCGCGTGATGGATGCGCGGGTGGGCGGTGAAGAACGACTCCGCCTCGTCGACGCTCATGGCGAGCACTTCACCGATGCTGCGACCGCGATACTGGATCGCGAGCGTCTCGGCGTCGAACCGCCGTCCGCCGCAGGTGTCGCACAGGACCTTGACGTCAGGCAGGAAGCTCATCTCGATCGTGCGCAGCCCCTGCCCCTCGCAGGCATCGCAGCGTCCGCCCGCGGTGTTGAACGAGAAGCGGCCTGCGCCGTACCCGCGCACCCGCGCCTCCGTCGTGCCGGCGTAGAGGCGCCGGATGTCGTCCCAGAAACCGACGTAGGTCGCGGGACAGGACCGCGGGGTCTTGCCGATCGGGGCCTGGTCCACTTCAAGGACCCGCTTGACCTGCCCGATGCCGTCGATGCCCGCGCAACCGAGCCAGGGCGCAGCGCGCCGCCGGCGGCGGTTGTCGGCGGTCTGCACGCGGAGGTTCGCGTACAGCACGTCGCGCGCGAAGGTCGATTTTCCCGAGCCTGAGACGCCGGTCACGACGGTGAGACGCTCGAGCGGAATCCGCACGTCGACGGAGCGGAGGTTATGGAGGCGCGCCCGGCGCACGGCGAGCGCAGCGCCGCTGCGGCTCACGGCGCGCCGCTCGATGAACGGATGCTTGAGCGGAGCGGCGAGGAAGCGGCCGGTCTGCGATTCGGGCGCGGCGATGAGATCGTCGATGCCGCCCTCGCCCACGACGCGTCCGCCGCGCGCGCCCGCCCCCGGGCCGAGGTCGATCAGGTGGTCGGCGCGGCGGATGGTGTCCTCGTCGTGCTCGACCACGACCAGCGTATTGCCCTTGGCGCGCAGCTTCGCCAGCGCGTCGAGCAGGATGCGGTTGTCGCGTGGATGCAGGCCGATGGTGGGCTCGTCGAGCACGTAGCACACGCCCCGCAGATTCGAGCCGAGCTGCGCGGCGAGCCGGATTCGCTGCGCCTCGCCGCCGGACAGCGTCGGGGCGGCGCGGTCGAGCGCCAGGTAGCCGAGACCGACCTCGTGCAGGAACGCGAGCCGCGCGTCGATCTCCGCCAGCAGATCTCGCGCGATCTCGGCGTCCCGCCCCCGCAGGTTGAGCCCGCCGACGAACTCGCGAGCCGACTCGACCGGCAGCGCCGCGACCTCGGCGATCGAGCGCCCCTTGAACCGAACGTTGAGCGCGACCGGATTGAGTCGCCGCCCGTCGCAGGTCGCGCAGGGCGATGCCTCGCCGGAGAACCACTCGTTCCACCACAGCTCCTCGCCGCTCTGCTCCGCGTCGAAGCCGTCGATCGCGAGCCCCGTACCGAAGCAGGTCTCGCACCAGCCGTGCTTGGAGTTGTACGAGAAGAGCCGCGGATCGGGCTCCGGGAAACTCCGGCCGCAGGAAGGGCAGGCGCGCCGCGTGGAGAACACTCGCACCTTCGCAGCCCCGCGCCGGGGCGGAGGCTCGAGCACATGCGCCACCCCCTTGCCGTGATCGAGCGCGCGCTCGAGCGCGGCGCGCAGCTCGCGCTCCGTCGCCGCGGACACCTGCACGCTTCCCAGGGGGAGCTCGATCGTGTGCTCGCGGAAGCGATCGAGCCGGGGCCACTTCGCGGTCGGGATGCGGTCGCCGTCGACGCGCAGCTCCGCGTGGCCTCTGCCCGCGGCCCACTTGGCCAGATCCGTGTAGTAGCCCTTGCGGGCCACTACGAGCGGCGCCAGGAGCTCGATGCGGCGACCCCGATACTCGCGCAGCAGTCGCGCCGCGATCGCATCCGCGCCCTGCGGCTCGATCGGCACGTCGCAGTCGGGACAGTGCTGGACGCCGAGCTTCACGTAGAGCAGCCGCAGGAAGTGGTGAATCTCGGTGAGCGTCCCGACCGTGCTCTTGCGTCCGCCGCGGCTCGTGCGCTGCTCGATCGCGACCGTCGGCGGGAGGCCGAAGATCGCATCGACGTCGGGTCGCGAGGCAGGCTGCACGAACTGCCGCGCGTAGGCATTGAGCGACTCGAGGTAACGGCGCTGGCCTTCGGCGAAGACGATGTCGAATGCGAGCGTCGATTTCCCGGAGCCCGACACGCCCGTCACCACCGTGAACCGGTCGCGCGGTATCTCGACGTCGATGTCGCGCAGGTTGTGCTCGCGCGCGCGGTGCACGACGATCGCTTCGCGCGGCGGCGCGGGCAACCGCTGTGTCGCAGCCACGTCGGCGACGCGCAGTCGTCCAGCCGCCGCCAGCCGGTCGCGTGCCGATGCATCGTCCGCAAGCGCGCGCCCGGTGTGCGAAGCGGCGTCGCGCATGACCTCCGCCGGCGTACCCGCGGCGATCAGGCGCCCGCCGCCCTCGCCGCCTTCGGGCCCCATGTCGATGATCCAGTCGGCCGCGCGGATGACGTCGAGGTTGTGCTCGATCACGAGCAGCGAATGCCCCGCGGCCAGCAGTCGCTCGAATGCGCCCAGCAGCTTGGCCACATCGTGAAAGTGCAACCCGGTCGTCGGCTCGTCGAACAGGAACAGTATGGGGACATTCTCTGTTTCCGCACGAACTGCCCGCGACCTTCGCGCGCCGCGGGAGTTTGCGGAAACAGAGAATGTCCCCAGGTGACCGGCGAGCTTGAGCCGCTGCGCCTCGCCGCCTGAGAGTGTCGGCACCGGTTGCCCGAGCCGCATGTATTCGAGCCCGACCTCGATCAGGGGCTCGAGCCGCTGCAGCACTTCCTCGTCGCCGGCGAAGAAATCCACGGCCTCGGCGACCGTCATCTCGAGCACGTCGGCGATGTTCCGCGCCCTGCCCTCGTCCCGCGCGATCCTGACCTCGAGGATCTCCGGGCGATAGCGCTGGCCGTTGCAGTCCGGGCAACGCAGGTACACGTCCGACAGGAACTGCATCTCGACGTGCTCGAAGCCGTTGCCGCTGCAGGTCGGGCAGCGCCCGTTGCCCGAGTTGAAGCTGAAGGTGCCCACGGTGTAGCCGCGCTCGAGCGACACCGCTTCGGCTGCGAAACGTCTGCGGATCGCATCGAACGCGCCGACGTAGCTCGCAGGGTTTGAGCGGGTCGTGCGGCCGACAGGCGTCTGGTCGACCAGCACCACGTCGTCGACGAGCTCGGTGCCGTAGAGCGCCCGGTGCGCGCCCGGCGCGTCGGTCGGCTTGCCCTTGGCGCGCTTCACCGCCGCGCACAGCACGTCGCGCACCAGCGTGGACTTGCCCGAGCCCGAGACGCCGGTGACGCACACCAGCCGGTTGAGCGGGAACTCGACGTCGAGATCGCGGAGGTTGTGCTGCGATGCGCCCTCGAGCCGCAGACCCGGCGCACCGGGCGCCGGCGGGCCGCGCCGGCGGAGCGCGGCGACGACGTCGCGCCGGCCCGTGAGATAGTCGGCCGTCAGCGTGCCGCTCGTCGTGATCTCGGCGGGCGTTCCTTCGAACACCACGCGACCGCCGCGCTCGCCGGGTCCGGGCCCGAGATCGAGGATGCGATCGGCGGCGAGCATGATCTGCGGGTCGTGCTCGACCACGAGCAGCGAATTGCCGTTCTCCTTCAGCCGCTGCATCACCTCGATCACGCGGCGCATGTCGCGCGGATGCAACCCGATTGACGGCTCGTCGAGCACGAACAGCGTATTGACGAGCGACGTGCCGAGCGCCGTCGTCAGGTTGATCCGCTGTACCTCGCCGCCCGAGAGCGTGCGCGACTGGCGATCGAGCGTCAGGTAACCGAGCCCGACCCGCACCAGGAAGTCGAGCCGCGAGCGGACCTCGCCCAGCACCAGGTCCGCGGCCTCGTCGAGCGGCGCCGGCAGCACGAGCCCCGCGAAAAACTCGCGACAGCGCTCGATGGGGAGCAGCGTGAGCTCGTGCACGTTGAGGCCGGGTGACCCCAGCCGCCACAGCAGCGCCTCCGGCTTGAGCCGCGCGCCGCCGCAGGCGCCGCACGGAGTGTAGCTGCGGTAACGTGACAGCAGTACCCGGATGTGCATCTTGTAGGCGCGGCCTTCCAGCCAGTCGAAGAAACGCCGCGCGCCGTACCAGACCTTGTCCTCCCACGGCCCCTCGCCGTCGATGACCCAGCGGCGCTGGTCGTCCGAGAGCTCGCGCCACGGCACGTCGACGGGCACGCCGCGACGGCGGGCGTACCGCAGAAGATCGTCCTGGCACTCGCGATAGGCGTCGGTCTGCCAGGGGCGAATCGCACCGCCGCGCAGGGTCTTCGACCCGTCGGGGATCACGAGACCGTAGTCGACGCCGATCACGCGCCCGAAGCCGCGACAGGTATCGCAGGCGCCCAGCGGTGAGTTGAACGAGAACATGCTGGGGGTCGGGTCGCGATACGCGAGGTCGCAGTCGGGGCAGTGCAGGTCGGACGAATAGCGCCACGTTTGCGGCGGATCGGATTGCACATGCACGCTGATCCGGCCGCGGCCGAGCTTGAGCGCCGCTTCGAGCGCATCGATCAACCGGGCACGCTCAACTGCACCGAGCCGCAGCCGGTCCTGCACGACGTCGAGCATGCGCTCATGCCGCGCATGAATACGCGTGTAGCCTTGCCTGGCCAGCAGGTCGAGCACCTCGGCCTCGCTGAAGTTGGCCGGGACGTCGACGCGGGCGGTGACGACGAGCCGCGGGTCGCCCGCTGAGCGCGTACGCGCCGCCAGGTCGTCGGCGATGCTGTCGGCGGTGTCGCGCTGCACCGGCGCGCCGCAGCCGCGGCAGTGCAGCCGCGCAGCGCGGGCGAAGAGCAGCTTCAGATGATCGTTGATCTCCGTCATCGTCCCGACGGTCGAGCGCGAGGTGCGCACGGGGTTGGTCTGGTCGATGGCGATCGCCGGCGGGATCCCGTCGATGCGATCGACGCGCGGCTTGTCCATGCGGTCGAGGAACTGCCGCGCATACGGTGAAAACGTTTCGACGTAGCGGCGCTGACCCTCGGCGTACACCGTATCGAACACGAGCGATGACTTGCCGGAGCCGGACACACCCGTGACCACCACCAGCTCGCGGAGCGGCAAGTCGAGGTCGAGAGCGCGCAGATTGTTCTGCCGCGCCCCTCGAATGCGGATGCA
>Ga0075428_100001415_pt1 | contig 25567 bp, 28 predicted proteins | sample RhiMetdeltSRZDD2_FD_75291 | JGI IMG/M metagenome (GOLD analysis project Ga0075428, IMG submission 75291) | Populus rhizosphere microbial communities from Tennessee, USA - Rhizosphere MetaG P. deltoides SRZDD2 | ecosystem: Host-associated > Plants > Roots > Rhizosphere > Soil | place: USA... | reverse complement strand
CGCCCGTTGCCTACCCCACCCGCCGACCCCCCATCCCGCAGCCCCAGTCTGCTCAGCCCAGCTCGCCGCGGCGCAGGCGGGACAACCAGGCGGCGGAGTCGGCATAGTCCAGATCGGACAGACCGGCCGGCGGCGGCACCGGCCGCTCCCGAGTGCCGGGCGGGGTGGCGCGCGGGTAGGAGCCGAGGAAGCGCACCTCGGCACAGATCCTTCGCAAGCCCTGCAACGCTTCCCCGACGCGCGCCTCGGCGACGTGGCCGGTGCACTCGAGGAAGAAGACATAGCGCCCAAGGCGTTCGCCGGTCGGGCGGGATTCGATGCGGGTGAGGTTGACCCCGCGCACCGCCAGCTCGGTCAGCACCGCCAGGAGCGCGCCGACCTTGTCGTGCGCGATCCACACGGCGAGCGACGTGATGTCGTCGCCGGTCGGGTCCGGCGGCGGGGTGCCGGGGCGGGAAAGCAGCACGAAGCGGGTCACCGCGTCCGGATGGTCAGCGATCTTCTCGGCGAGCACCTTGAGGCCGAAGCGATCGATCGCGATCGGGGCGCAGATCGCCGCGTCGTTGGTACCGTCGGCCGCGCTCGCCGCCGCCGCGCCGTTGGACAGCACGTCGACGATGGCGGCATCGGGAATGTGCGAGCGCAGCCACCCTCTACACTGGGTGAACGCTTGTGGATGCGCCGCAACGGATCTGATGTTCTGCAGGTGCCGGTCGCCGCGGGCCGCCAGCACGAAGTCCACCGGGACGACGACGTCACGGGTGATGACCAGCGCGGGCCCGTCGACCAGCTCGTCCAGGGTCACGCCCACCGCGCCGCCGACCGAGTTCTCCCAGGGCACGAGCGCCGCGTCGGCGTCGCCGGAGCGAACGGCCTCCAGCGCCTCGGGCACGCTGCGCGCCGGGGTCCGGATTCCGCGAACCGCGGCCGGGATCGTCAGCAGGGCCTGCTCGGTGAAGGTGCTCTCCGGACCGAGATATACGAATCGCGTGGGTGGTACTCCAGGCATAAAGCGACGCTAGCAGCCCGCGGCGGTCCTGATGGCCGACGGTGCCTGGAGCTTGACCTCGGCCGTGCAGACGTCGGTGCCCACGGCGATGAGCCTGAGCGAATCTCGGGTGGCGGTGACGGCCTGCACCGGATCGTTAGCGGGCACCTGCAGTTCGGTGTACTGCCAGGTTCCGGCGCACAGCGGGCCATTGGTCGCGCGGCTCGGCCGGATCTGGGTCTGGTCGCGCACCAGGCTGATGACCTGATCGGCGGTGACCCGGGTGCCGCACGGCACCGTGACGAACTCCGAGAACGGTGACAGCGATGGGCTCGCGCCGCGGCTGAGCGAGACGGTCGGCTCGGGTTTGTAGCCGGGTGGGAAGGCCGGGGTCGGGGTCCCGGCGAGGCTGGGCACGGGGACAGGCTGCCCGCGAGACTCGAGGCCGGGAGGAGCCCCGCAGGCGCCGGCCAGGGCGGTCAACATGGCCAGGCCGATGAGGATAAGCGGCCGCACCCGCGTTTTATATCACGCAGTTCAGACCACAGCGAAGAATGTGAGTGAGCCAACGACCGCATCGTGATGGCGTAGCGGCGTGGAGATCGCGTCGAGGGTGCGGCTGGCGTCGGAGTTGCGCACCCGCAACAGGCCGCGGGCCAGGCGTCCAGACGACAGCGCGAGCAGCGGTGGGATCTGCTCGCGCTCCGCCTCGCCGAGCTCGTTTCCGGCGGCCGTGAAGTCGATCAGGACGAGAACCTGCCGATCCAGCAGATGCCGGCCCATGAGCTCGAACGGCTGACCCAGACAGAACAGACGGGCGCAGGGACCGGACGCCGCCACGATGACGCCGTCGGCGTCGATCACCAGGCAGGACTCCTCAGCGGCGGAGACGGACGCGGCCCACAGCTCGAGCGGGTCGGTTACCGTCGCCTCCGGTGCGGGGGCCGGCGGATGCTGCACCCCCGGTGCCGAAGGGGACAGTGAGAGCTCGATGTGGGTCATCGCTCGCTCACGTTACCCGCGTGTGGTGTCCTTGTCACCGGCCGTTGCTCCCTCCGGGTACCACTGGTACTGCTTGGCATCCGGCCAGGTGTTCGGGCTGCGGGCCACCAGTGACAGCTTGTCTGCCGTTTCCGGTGACAGCCGGCGGCCCGTCGCGGCCAGAACCTTGTTCAACTCCCGGTATGTCGTGACGACGCAGTCCTTGGGCAGCCCATTGACGCTGATCGGGCCGTTGCCCACGAACGCGAGGACCGGGAAGACCTTGATGTCCTGCCCTATCGCTGTCGAAAGGGCCTTCTGCACGCGCTTGGCATCGCGCCTTGCCTGGGACACGTAGGACGGCCGGCGGCCGTTGATCTGGACCACGTCCCCGGCGACGAGAACGCGGCTGCGCCCGTGCTGGGCGATGGAGACGCTAAAGATTCCGCCGGGTCCGATCGCGAGGAAGCCGGCCAACGGCTTGGTCTTTCCCTCCGCGACGATCGGCCGGGCGTTCGGCCATTCGATGACGTGCCACTCTCTCGAGAGCCGGCCCGCGGTCGTGTCTTCCGCGGCGGCCATGCGCTTAAGGGTCTGTTCTTCCCTCATGCGTCGGACCCATTGTGTGGGCTGGAGCTTCGGGGGATCCCCGAACTGAGGGCGGATGGGGTATGCGGTCATGCCTGCCTCCGGCGGTGCCACGCACTGAGTTAGGTGTCCCTTACCGTACGTGAGTTTCCTGTCAGGCTCCTATAGTCCGGACAGGCCTGAATGCCGGAGTCGCCATGAATGAATGGATGAATGTCGAATTCACTATGGAGACCCGGGCCATTGCCTTACTTATGGTTCTTAGTTCGACGTGGTTGGCGGCGTGCGGCGGCTGCCGCTGCTTTCCGGGCATGTACGGCAACATCCTCATCATGGCGTTCCTCATCCGCAGCCGGCCTCGAACCCGGGCGGTGAAAGACTTGACGGCTCGGCAACCCCACCGCTGCCGAGCTGACCTTCTCACTCCAAAGGTCTATGCCACTCTATCTGATGCTCAGCTGGCGGCCGAGCAGGCCCTGCTTGGCGCGGCGCTCCTCCGACGTCAGCGGGTCGTCGCGCAGTGCGGCCGCATAGCGGGTGGCAAAGGCGGCGACCGGCTCCTCCCAATCCGCGGCGGGCGGGTCGGATGGCAGGTCCCACACCGGCACCAGCAGGCTGTGCGCCCGGAACATGCCGGCGAAACGGGTCTCGTCGCCGAGCTTGATCTCCCCCGCCGCCGCCAGCCGCGCCAAAGCGTTGAGCGCCTTGTCCTCCGGTTGCGGCATGACCCAGCGGACGTGCGACTTGCCCGGCACCCGGCACCAGTACGCGGCCGGCGCCGCGGCCATCTTCTCCGTCGGGAAGATCGAGGCGTTCGCCGCCTCCAGCGAGGCCGCCACGTTCTCGTCGCGCTCCTGGTCCTCGTCGAGCCAGAACTCGAAGCCGTCCCTCATCGTGATCGACAGCGGCGCGTTGACGATCACATCGGCGAGGCGGGGACCCGCACCGGGCAATACCGGCATCGTCACGGACGTCCCAGGCTCAGACTCGAGCGCCTTGAGCAGGGCGGCGGCGAGGTCGCGGTTGACGTCGCCGGACCGGTCATTGCGTTGCAGCCCAAGGAGGACGCGACCGTCCGGTTTGGTGAGAGCGGGCCACGCCATCGGCAAGACGGTCGCCATGGTGATCTCGCGCTCGCCGTACTTGGCCGAGTACTCCGGGGTCAGCCGCAGGGGCGCGGTCGCCGCCGGGACCAGTTCGCGTAGCGCCACCCACTCGGCCTCGTCGACCAGGCCCTCGAACGGGCGGGCGACGAAGACATCGCGGACCTTGGCATCACGGATCTTGCTGTGGACCCTAGGAGCTTTTTTCGCCGGTTTCTTACCCACGGCCCCTCAGCTTAGTTCAGCCCAAACCGACTGTCCTAAACCGTCCTTGTCGACACCCCAGCGGTCGGCGAGCGCCTCCACGATCTTCAATCCCCGCCCGTCGGCCTCGTCGATCGACGCCGCGCGTGGCCGGGGCAGCGAGATCGCGCCACCGTCGGTGACCCGCACCTCGACCATCCGCTTGCCGTCGGAGGTGCGCAGCCGCCAGGCCAGGCGCACCACCCCACCGGGCAGCGGCTCGGCGTGGCGCACGGCGTTGGCGATCAGCTCGGCCGCGACCGAGATCACATCGGCGAGCAGAGTCGCGGGGATGTTGCCGGTCAATGCGGCGGTCAAGCGGTGGCGCGCCTGTCGGGCGCCCCGGGCGTGGTGTGGCACCACTACGCACCAGGCGCTCTCAGCGACAGCCGTCGACACTCTCAAGCCTCCCCGACACCCATGTCTCCGCGTGGCAGGCGTACCTCTGCGACGGTACCTCCCCCATCCCGGGGACGTAAGGACACCCATCCGTTTTGTCGCTCAATAGTCTTTCGGACGAGGAAAAGACCCAGCCCGGCACCTCCATACCGCCGATCGTCCCCCACCTCCCCCTGCCAGAACCGCTCGAACGTGTGAGAGGTGTGGTCCGGGGAGATCCCGATGCCGCGGTCGGCGATCTGGAAAAGCACCGTATGCGGGTCGGAGTCGGCGCTGAGGATCACCGGCGCGGCGCCCGGCGAGTACTTGTGCGCGTTCGTGACCAGCTCGATCAGCACGCTGCCGATCCCGGCGCGGTGCCCGAGCGCGGGAGGCAGCTTGGCCGGAAGCTCGAGCCGCAGCCGCTTGCGCAGATCGAGCGGCAGCTCGGCCGAGGCCCGGCGCAGCGTCTCCAGCAGGTCGAAGGGTGCGAGATCGACCTTGACCGCGTTTACCGTAACGCTGGCGTCGAGCAGCCGGTCGACCATGCGGGCAAGGTCACCGGCGCGCTGGCCGATGACCCGGGCCGAGTCGCGCCGCTGGTGATCGTCGAGCTGATCCCAGTGGTCGCGGAGGGTGTCCGCGTAACCTTTGATCACCGTGACCGGGGTGCGCAGCTCGTGGCTGGTGACCGCCATGAACAGCTCGGCGTCGTTGGAACTGCCCGCCCCGGCGCCCAGCCGTGGCAGGCCCGGTGCTCGGTAGAGGAAGCCGACCGCCGCCGCGATGAGCTTCATCACCGCGGTGTTGTCCTCGTCGAGCTCCAGGTCTTGCTCGAAGAACGCGGCGACCAGCAAGGAGAGCCGGCCCTCCAGATAGACCGGATGAACCAGCAGGTACCGCGTGGACCGGGCCTCGAATTGCTTGGCCGCCAGCGGCTCGAGCCTCTTGACGTCGACCCGGTAAGGCGGGGCCAGCGGCGGGGTGGCGGCGCGGATGTGCTCGGCGCCGATCGGCCGGCCCAGCGCCCAGCTGTTGACACCGGTCGTGGCGACGATCCGGCCCGCCGGATCCGCCTGCCCGTCCAGCTCGCAGACGCCCATGCCGCCGGCGCCGAGGGCCCGCTGGCCCAGGCGCAGCAGTCGATCGAGCACGGCATGGTCCTGGTGAGCCTCGTCGATGAGCGCGGTGAGACTGAAGATCAGCTCCCGGTAGGCGACACTCACAATCGGGAAGTCTTACACCTACCCGCGCAGCTGGGCCAGAACCTCTTTGGGCCGATCCGTGATGATGCCATCAACCCCAAGGGACACAACGAATTCTACGTCCTCGGGTTGGTTGACCGTCCAGACGTAGACCTTCTGGCCACCGGCTTTGAGACCCCGGACGATCGTCGGGCGCTTACGGATCAATTCCAATCCGGGTCCGGCTATGCGGGTACCGAAGGGGAGTCTCCTGACCCTGACGCCCGGCGGCAGCATGTCCAGCAGCTGCACCATCGGGATGCGCGGCATGAGATCCCGGCCCCGGCGCACCGCCAGCGGTGAAAATGACATCATCGTCACCTTGACGTCGGAGCCGCCGTCCAGGAGGCCGTGCCGCTGCAGGGTAAGGTGCAGGCGGTACTCGACCGCCCCGCCGAACCGGTTGGGATGCTTGGTCTCCACCAGGACCCGCAGCGGTCGGCCCACCTTCCGGCACTCCACCAGCAGGTCGTCGAGGGTCAGCAGGCCCGCCGGCTCGCCGCTGGCGTGCCACAACCCGTAGTCCAGCTCCCGCAGCTGGCTCAACGTGAACTGGGATAGGGATCCCGTGCCGTTGCTGGTTCGGTCGAGCCGCCGGTCGTGGAAGCACACCAGGTGCCCATCGCGCGAGAGGCGCACATCACACTCCACGCCGTCCACACCGGCGTCGATGGCGCAGCGGTAGGCGGCGAGGGTGTGCTCGGGCAGTTCGGCCGAGGCGCCCCGGTGGGCGAAGACCAAGGGACCTTCAGAGGACGTGCGGCTCATGGCCACCTTCGGCGACCATCGGCCGGCCCGAGGCGACCCACCCCATCATCCCGCCGTCAAGGTTGGACACGTTCTGGTAGCCCTGCTGCACCAGGTATGCCACAACCTGACCGGAGCGCCCGCCCACCCGGCAGACCACGACCACGTCGCGATCCTTCGGGACATCACGCAGGCGGGACGGAATGTCCATCATCGGTAGGTGCGTCGCGCCCGGAGCGTGCCCGGCGGCCCACTCGTCGTCCTCCCGGACATCCAGTAGGTACGCGTCGGCGTCAACGTCATCTACGGCAACGGTCGGTATCAGCACAAACCCATTGTGCACACGGCTACAACGGGTGCACCCACTGCGGGTTCACGGCGGCCCACTCATTCAGCGCGCCGGAGCGCAAGGCGTAGAACAGGGCCGGCGTCTCCTCGTTCATCACCACGAACGACTCGTCCCCGATCATCTCCGGGTAGGAGGGGACCGTCACACCCACCAAGGCGTCCGGCCGCAGGCTCCGCAGGGCCAGGACGACGTCGCTGACGGACGCCCCGCCCGTGTCGACCGTGAGTGAATCGCCCAGGATCCGGATGAACTGGTCGAGTTTCACGGGGTTATACGCGATTCCCTGGCTCAACGCGGTACCGAAGATGGCTTTTATCAATTGCTGATTGTGTCTTTGCCGGTCGTAGTCGCCGTTCTCCAGGCCGTATCTCTGGCGCGAGTAGTCGAGGGCCTCGGCCCCGCTGAAGACCTGGCACCCCAGCGGGAAGATATGCCTTGTGTGGATCGAGGTGACCTCGGTGTCGACGCATACCCGCACGCCCCCGAGCATGTCGATGACGCGTTCGAGACCACGGAAGTCGATCACGGCAGCGCCGTCGAACTTGACCCCGGTGAGCTGGGCGAGGGTCGCCGACAGCAGCTGGACGCCGCCCGTGCTGCCGCCCCCGAATTGGAAGGCCGCATTGATTTTTTCGCGGCCGCCGTAGAACTCGGTCGGCGCGAACTCCGGGATGTCCACGAGCAGGTCACGTGGGATCGACACGAGGTGGGCGCCGTTACGCTGGCGGTTGATCTGCACCACGATGATCGTGTCGGAGCGCTGACCGGCATCCGGGTTGGACGCCCGCAGATCCGAGCCGATCAGCAGGAAGTTGAGCGGCTCGCCGTCGTGGCGCCAGGCGCCGACGTGGCTCGGGCTGGCGTCCCGCGCCTCGGGCGCGAGCAGGATCTCGTGATCCATGCTCGACTCGTAGCGGTGAAGCAGCGACTTGACCGCGACCAGTCCCGCCGCCGAGACCATCATGAACATCAATCCCAAGGCGAGCAGCACGGTCGGCCACCGCGGCGCACGGGTCACCTGCATGGCCTCAGCCTATTGTTGATTCACTCCCCAAATGGACGATTTCGTCGTCTAACGGGTGGTCCCCGCGGAGGGCGATAGCGCGATGTTGGCGCTGGCCCACTCGGCCATCCTGTCCGCGGCGATGGCGTTGTAGAGCTCGATCGCCTTGGCCCGGTCGGAGAGCACCACGCTCTGCCCGCCGACCTCGTCGGTGCCCGAGTAGGGGCTGGTCAGGAACGTCAGATCCTCGCTGCGCAGCCCGCGAAACTGGATCGCCATGTCCAGCAGCTTGAAGTCCCGGTCGACCTTCACAGCCTTTGTCACGGCCTGAACAAAGTTGTTGAACTTGACCGGGTTGGTGAGGGTCTCGGTGCTCGCCGCCTTGTCCAGCATGATCTTCAATAGCTGCTGCTGGTGGCGCATACGGGCGAAGTCGCCATCCGGGAACTGCTTGCGCTGGCGGGTGTAGTCGAGTGCCTCGGCACCGTTGAGGTGCATCGTGCCCTGCTTGAACTGCCGGTACGGCGGGTGGATCGAGGTGATGTCCCGCTCGATCGGCATGTCCAACCCACCCAGCGCGTCCACCACCTGCTTGAACCCGCCGAAGTCGATCTGCACCACATGGTTGATCCGTACCGAGCTGAAGCACTCCACCGTGCGCACCAGCAGCGGCAGCTCACCCCAGGCAAAGGCGGAATTGATCTTCGCGCGCCGGCTGCCGCAGTCGGGGTCGGTCGCCTTCTGCGGCACCGACACCCAGAGATCACGCGGCAACGAGACCAGGTAGGCGTGATCCTGGCTGGACGGGATGTGCATCAGGATGATCGTGTCGGTGCGATGCTGCCCCGGATCGTCGGCCGGCGAGTCCGGGTCGGCCATGTCGGTGCCGACCAGCAGGATGTTCTGCGCGCCGTTCACCGTCTCCGGCGGCCGCCCCCTGGTCAGCGCGGAGAACGGATCGGTCCGTCCAAGACCGCCCTCCACCACCTTGCCGTAGATCCACAGCCCGGCGCCGCCGAACCCACCGCACAGCGCCACCGCCAGCACGATCACCAGGGCGATGCGGTCCCAGCGCGGCTTGGGACCGCGCCGCGTCGAGCCGCCGCTGTAGGTCGTCCCGGGCCGCGAATCGCGCGCCCCCGAGCTGCGGAAGGGTCCCGAACCACGCGCCGAGTCCCGTGCTGGTCCTCGCGATGACAAGCGCCCTGGCATGGAGGCGCGCCCGGTGGGCCGCTGGTTAGGAGACGACATGGGCTCCAGCGTAAAAGCTTCCGCTTATAACGCCCGGAAGTACTCAATCGTGGCGCGCAGCCCCTCGTCCGGACCGACGCTCGGCTCATAGCCAAGTTTCGCCTTGGCCAGCGTGAGATCAGGCCGGCGGCGCTCGGGGTCGTCGGGGGTGCGCGGCAGCAGCACGATCTCGGAGTCGGACCCGCTCAGCGCGATGATCTTTTTGGCGAGGTCGAGCACGCTCAGCTCGAACTCGGTGCCGCAGTTGATCGGGCCGTGCTCGTGCGAGTCGAGGAGCAGCAGGATGCCTCGAACCAGATCGTCCACGTAGCAGATCGACCGGGTCTGCTCGCCCGTGCCGTGCACCGTCACCGGCTCGCCGCGCAGCGCCTGGGAGATGAACGTAGGGATGAACCGGCCGTCGTTGGCGCGCATCCGCGGCCCGTAGGTGTTGAAGATCCGGACTATCGTCGTGTCCACGCCGTAGGTGCGCCGGTAGGCCATCGTCGCCGCCTCGGCGAAGCGCTTGGACTCGTCATAGACGCTGCGCACGCCGACCGGGTTGACGTTGCCCCAGTAGGTCTCCGGCTGCGGGTGGACCAGCGGGTCGCCATAGGCCTCCGAGGTGGAGGCGAGCAGGAAGCGCGCGCCGTCCTGACGGGCCCGGTCAAGCAGGTGGAAGGTGGCCAGCGACCCCACGCGGAGGATCTCCACCGGCAGCGTGCCGAAGTCCACCGGGCTGGCCGGGCTGGCCATGTGCAGGATCGCGTCGAAGCGACCCATCAGCGCGGGCTCGGCCGGCAGGCCGTCGGCGATATCGGCCTTGACCACGGTGAACAGCGGATTGTCGGCGAGGTGCGCAACGTTGGACTCGGTCCCGGTCACGAAGTTGTCGATCGCGATCACGTGGCAACCGCGCCCGACCAGGAGGTCGACCAGGTGTGACGGAACGAACCCCGCGCCACCGGACACGAGCACACGATGACCTTCGCCGAAGCGTGGGGTGACTGACATGTTGCCTAGCTTAACGGTCATCAACCCGGCCATACGAACCCCTGTGGTGCACCAGTGATGCTGATCGATCACTAAGGTGGATGTCCGCTATCGTCGCCTCCACCAGGAGGCTCCAACCCTCGTTCCGCGCCGACTCCAGCCGGCACCCCGCCCACGAGCGGTCGAGCACCGGCCCGAAGCCGGTCTCCACCCAGCTCTCGCCCTGCCGGAACAGCCCGCCCGGCGCGGGCATGAGCCCCGCGAAGCGGTCCGCCAGCTGCCTGTCCTCCGGTGAGAGCAACGACACCGCGAAGACGCCGGCGGCGCTGACCGCGCCCCACAGCTCGGACTCCTCGTCGATGAGGCCCAGTACCCTGCCCGGCTCACCGTCGGCGACAAGGCACGAGGAGACGGTCAGGCCGGCCGGGCCGGGCGCCGTCCAGAGCGTGACCGTCTGCGCGAAACGACCCCGGAGCCGGCGCACCTGAGAGCGCGCCGACTCCGGGGTCGCGAACGGATCGTGATCGTGGATCACTTACGCCTGCCATATGTCCAGCCGGCAATCATGTCCAAGCCAGCAATGCCGTCTCCGGGTCGGAGAGGAACTCGCCGATGTCGCGCAGGAACTTCGAGCCGAGCTCGCCATCGACGATCCGGTGATCGAACGACAAGCCCAGGGTGCTGACCTGGCGGAGCTTCACCTTGCCCTTGTGCGCCCACGGCTGTTCCCGCACCGCACCGAATGCCAGGATCGCCGCCTCGCCCGGGGGCAGGATCGGCGTACCGGTGTCCACCCCGAACACTCCGACGTTGGTGATGGTGAAGGTGCCGCCGGTCATGTCGGCCGGCGGTGTCTTGCCCGACTTCGCGACGTTGACCAGCTCGGTCATGGCGTCGGCCAGCTGCCGCACCGACAGGGCCTGTGCGTCCTTGATATTCGGCACGATCAGCCCGCGGTCGGTGGCGGCCGCGATCCCGAGGTTGATGTACTCCTTGACGATGATCTCTTCGGTCGCGTCCGACCAGGTCGAATTGATCATCGGGTACCGCTTGATGGCCAACAAGACCGCCTTCGCCACCAGCAGGAGCGGGGACACCCGCACCTCACGCCAATCGCGCTGCGTCCTGAGCCGCTCCAGGGCCCGCATCGACCGGGTCATGTCGATCGTCAGGAACTCGGTGACGTGAGGCGCCGTGAAGGCCGAGGCGACCATGTTGGCGGCGGTCAGCTTGCGGACGCCCTTGATCGGGATCCTGGTTTCACGTGAACCCACCGCCGCCACCTGGGCCGGAGCCGCAGCCGCGGTCTCGGGAGCGGCGACGGCGGCCTGCAGGTCGTCCCGGGTGATCGAACCCTGCGGGCCGGTGCCCACCACGGTCGACAGGTCGATGCCCAGGTCGCGGGCGAGCTTGCGCACCGGCGGCTTCGCCAGTACCGGCCCCTGCCGCTCCACCGGCGCGGGCTCCTCCACCACCGGCTCCTCTACCAGCGGCGCCTCCACAACCTCCATCACCGGAGCCGGCGGTTCGGCGGCAGCGGGTTTTTCGACGACCGGCGCGCCTGCCCGGACCCGCCGCTTGGCCGGCCCGCTCTTGGGCCCATACCCGACCAGCACCGCGGTGCGGCCGTTGGCGGTCGTCTCCCCGATCAGCCCGCCTTCCGGCGATGGCGCCGGCTCGGTCGACCCGCCGCCGGTGTCGATGGAGATGATCGGCGCGCCGACCTCCACCACCGCACCCTCCGGCTGATGGATCTTCACGACCCGGCCGGCCCACTTCGCCGGGATCTCCACCGCGGCCTTGGCCGTCTCGATCTCGACGATGGGTTGGTTCAGCTCGATGGCGTCGCCCTCGGCGACGAGCCACTTGAGGATCTCGCCCTCGGTCAGGCCCTCACCCAGGTCGGGAAGCGGAAACTCGTTGATAGCCATGCTCTTTCCTCACCACCCGAACGTGCGGTCGACACCATCGAGAACGCGGTCGAGGTCGGGAAGATACTCCTCCTCCAGCCGCGCGGCCGGGTATGGGGTGTCGTAGCCGGTGACCCGCAGGACCGGGGCCTCCAGGGAGTAGAAGCACTGCTCGGTGATGCGGGCGGCCAGCTCCGAGCCCAGGCCCAGATTGCCCGGCGCCTCGTGCACCACCACCGCGCGCCCGGTCTTGCGCACCGAGGCGTAGACCGGCTCCATGTCCAGCGGGGAGAGCGTGCGCAGGTCGATCACCTCGAGTGAGCGCCCGTCCTCCTCGGCCGCGGTGGCCGCGTCGAGCGCGGTGCGCACCATAGGCCCGTAAGCCAGCACGGTCACATCACCACCCTCGCGCACCACGCGGGAGCGGTGCAGCTCGCCCGGCGCCGCGTCGGTCGAGACCTCACCCTTCTCCCAGTATCGCCGCTTGGGCTCGAAGAAGATGATCGGGTCGTCGGAGGTGATCGCCTGCTGGATCATCCAGTACGCGTCGGCCGGGTTGGAGCAAGACACCACCTTGAGACCGGCGGTATGGCCGAAGTATGCCTCGGGGGACTCGGAGTGGTGCTCGACCGCGCCGATGCCGCCGCCGAACGGGATCCGGATGACGATCGGCAGGCGCACCTTGCCCTTGGACCTGTAGTGCATCTTGGCGACTTGGCAGACGATCTGGTCGTACGCCGGATAAACGAACCCGTCGAACTGGATCTCGACCACGGGCCGGTAGCCCCGCAGTGCCAAGCCGACCGCCGTGCCGACGATGCCGGACTCGGCCAGCGGGGTGTCGATCACCCGGTCCTCGCCGAAGTCCTTCTGCAGCCCGTCGGTGATCCGGAAGACACCGCCCAGCTTGCCGATGTCCTCACCCATCAGCACCACCTTGGGGTCGTCCTCCATGGCGCGGCGAAGGCCCATGTTGAGCGCCTTGCCGAGAGTCAATGTCTCAGTCATCGGTGCGCTCCCTCGAACGACGCGTGGTAGGCCTTGAACTGCTCTCGCTCCTCGTCCACCTCGGGCGAGCCGTTCGGATAGACATGATCGAAGATCTGCGTCGGATCGGGATCGGGCATGGCGAGCACCCGCTCCCTGAGCGCCACCGCCTCCTTGCGCGCTTGCTCGTCCACCGACGCGAAGAACGCGTCGTCGCCGATGCCTTCGCGCTCGAGCAGTTTGCGCACCCGGGCGACCGGGTCTTTGGCCTGCCACTCCTCGACCTCGCTGGCCACGCGGTACCGCGTCGGGTCATCCGAGGTGGTGTGGGCGCCCATCCGGTAGGTGTATGCCTCGATCAGCATCGGGCCGTTGCCTTGCCGCGCGTAGTCGAGCGCCGCCCGCGTGACCGCATAGCTGGCAAGCACGTCGTTGCCGTCGACCCTCACACCGGGGAAGCCGAAACCGGATGCCCGCTGGTACAACGGAACCCGGCTCTGGCGCTGCAACGGCTCGGAGATGGCGTACTGGTTGTTCTGGCAGAAGAAGACGATCGGCGCGTTGTATACGCTGGCGTAGATGAACGACTCGTTGACGTCGCCCTGGCTGGTGGCGCCGTCGCCGAAGTATGCGATCACCGCCTCGCCGTCCTCGCCGCCGACCTTGCCGTCCTTGGCCACACCCATCGCGTAGCCGGTGGCGTGAAGGGTCTGCGCCCCGATCACGATGGTGTATATGCCGAACTTGTTGGCGATCGGGTCCCAGCCGCCCTGGTCGACGCCGCGGAACAGGCCCAGCGGCATGATCGGGTCGATCCCGCGGCAGTAGAGGACGCCATGCTCGCGGTAAGTGGGGAACGCCATGTCCTGCTCGCGGAGTGCACGGCCGGAGCCGACCTGAGCCGCCTCCTGGCCGAGCAGGCTGGCCCAGATGCCGAGCTCTCCCTGGCGCTGCAGAGCTGTGGCCTCGGCGTCGAGTTTGCGGACGGTGACGAGGTCGCGGTATAGCCCGCGCAGCTCGTCGGGGTTGAAGTCGACGGAGTAGTCGGGGTGCGTAACCCTCTCGCCGTCCGGGGTGAGTAGCTGCACGAAGTCCACAGCGGTGGCCGATGGCGGCGCCGTGCGCTTCGAGGAGGCTCTGGTCATCCGTGTCTCCCAATATCAGTTCCCCGGCTGCGGGGTGTGCCACCGGGTGAGTCACGCTTCCCCGGTGGGGGTTTCGCGTGAAGAAGATGGCACGCCATCTTCGAGGCATGGCATAACCGCAACTGAGCGGGCGCCGTTGCCGTCGGCCTCAATACTGCCGTATCCGTGCCCGCCGTCACAGCCAGCCCTAACGATCTCGAGCAATTGGCCTTATACACCTAGATTCCCGGTTTGACCAAGAGATTACGTATGTCGGCATTCTTGGGCGAGGTGTTCTTTCGGAGGTACCCGACAAGGCCCCGCCATCAAACCCACGGCAAAGACCCAACCCTCCACATCGGAGACTCCGGTGGGCAAAACGGAAAAGCCTTATGTGGCAAGGCTCACCGGGAAAGGATCGAACGTCCCCGCTCATAGTTGGCCAGCACCCGGCGCACGGGCTCCACGACGTAGCGCAGCGCCACCTTCTCGACCTCCTGCAGCAGCAGGGCGTCGGTGCGGGCCTCGAGCCGCCTCCGGCCGCCGGGCAGCCAGACCCGGCGGGGACGGTTGGCGGCGGCACGCTCGGCCGCCTTGTCCAGCGCCTCGGGAAGTTCAGGCAGGCGCGCGGTGGCCGTGCCGGTCACCGCGGTCTGCCACGGCTCGGGCAACCCTTGGGCGGCGCTTGCGGCGTACGCGCGTACCCCCTGATCGATTTCGTTTTTCGCCAAGGCCTCGACCAACGGCGCCGCAGCCAGCTGACTCGCCGGACCACCGGCCAGCACCGCCAGGTCCTTGAGGGCCGCCGTGACATCGCGGTCGACGGTGTCGACGCCCGCCGTGCCGCTGGCGATGATCGGCTCGAGCAGGGCTCGCAGGGTCGACACCCCCTTGTACCCCTTGGCCGCGCGCTCCGTGGCGAACGGGCTGGGTTTGGGCTTGATCGGCCCGCGCTTGGCGATCGGCTGCTCGGGGACCTCGGCCGTGGCGGAGGTGGCCACGAGCGGCACGTCGGACAGGCCGCCCTCGTCGAGCAGCTGGCGCAGGTCGGCGCCGACCTTGGGCAGGTGGGCCGGGAGCAGCTTGTCGGTCTGGTTGAGCGCCACGATCAGGCCGGAGCGCTGGCCGGCGAGCTGGCGCAGATATCCTTCGTGGACCAGCTGGTCGGCGTATTTCTGCGGGTCGCAGATCCACACCACGACGTCGACCAGGTGCAGCAGGCGGTCCACCTCGACGCGGTGCTTGGGCTCGACCGAGTCCACATCGGGCAGGTCGAGCAGGATCATGCCGCGCAGCGCGGCCTCGTCGTCAGCGTCGAGCGCGGACTCGCGGGTGAACCGGCGGCGCGGGGCGACCCCCAGCCAGTCGAGCAGCTCGTCGGCGGGGCTCAGGCTGCCCCAGACGCACGCATACGGCTCGGAGGTCGTCGGCCGCAGGATGCCCGCGGGGGAACGGTCGATCGTGGTGAACGCGTTGAACATGCTTGACTTGCCGCTGCCGGTGGTGCCGGCGAGCGCGATCGTGGTGAAGCGCTGCGAGAAGCGCAGCCTGTCGGAGGCGCGCTCGGCGACCGCTTTGGCCTGGGTCAGCAGCGCCGACTCGGGCAGCGAGACGGCGGCGACATCGAGGAAGCTCTGGAGCACATCCAGTTTCGACTCGGGGGTGCGGGCGTCCATCTAGTCCCCTCCCTCGGTCTGGCTGGACATATCGGCTATCTTGCTGGCTGCGCACTTCTGGAGGTATTCCCAGACCGGGGTAACGACCCGTTCGGGGAGCATCCCCTGCCGATCGAGCTGGGAGTCCGGCACCACGAACAGTGGCACGGGCCCACCCAGCAGCTCGGAGAGGTGAGGCACGATCTCCTCCACCGCCCGCGGCGCCACCCGGTCGAGCACCACTGCAAGGTCAACCTTGCGCTGCTGCGCGGCGCGCAGATGCCGCCAAGCCTCGGCGTCAGCGTAGCGGGCCGCGGTGGTGACGAACAGCCATAGGTCGGCATCGTCGAACAGCTCATTGGCCAGATCACGGTTGGCCTGATCGACAGAGTTGATGTCGGGCGCGTCGATGAGCGCCACGTTGGCCGGCAGGGCGGGCGCCGAGATCGGGATCAGGCCGTGCCGGTGCACCCTCGCCCAGCTGCGCGGGTGGCAGACCAGCGTGGGTGTCCTGGTGGTCGGGCGTAGGATCCCGGTCACACTGACCGGCGCCCGGACCAGACTGTTGACCAACGTAGACTTGCCCGCCCCGGTCGGTCCCCCGATCACGGCGAGCATGGGCGGCTGCTGGTCAATCACACACGAAATTTAACTTGCCCGGGCGGGTTACCACAGCCCTCATCAAACTTGCAGTTGTTTGGCTCAACCTTGTACCTTGAGTCTGGTCCACTCAAGTTGCTAGTTGGAGGCAAGACATGGCACGTGCGGTCGGCATCGACCTCGGGACGACGAACTCCTGTGTGAGCGTCCTGGAGGGCGGCGAGCCCACAGTCATCGCGAATGCCGAGGGTTCCCGCACGACGCCCTCGATCGTGGCGTTCGCCAAGAACGGGGAGGTGCTGGTCGGCGAGGTCGCCAAGCGCCAGGCCGTCACCAACCCCGATCGCACCATCCGCTCGGTCAAGCGCGAGATGGGTACCAAATGGACCATCGACATCGATGGCAAGAAGTACACCCCGCAGGAGATCTCCGCCCGCGTGCTGCAGAAGCTCAAGCGCGACGCCGAGTCCTACCTGGGCGAGACGATCGCCGACGCGGTGATCACCGTCCCGGCGTACTTCAACGATGCCCAGCGCACCGCGACCAAGGAGGCCGGTGAGATCGCGGGCTTCAACGTGCTGCGGATCGTCAACGAGCCGACCGCGGCCGCCCTCGCGTACGGCCTTGACAAGGGTCACAAGGAGCAGACGGTGCTCGTCTTCGACCTGGGCGGCGGCACCTTCGACGTCTCCCTGCTCGAGCTGGGCGAGGGCGTGGTCGAGGTCAAGGCGACCAACGGCGACAACCACCTCGGCGGCGACGACTGGGACGAGCGCATCATCGAGCACCTGGTCAAGACGTTCCGCGGGCAGTATGGCATCGACCTGTCGCACGACAAGATGGCGATGCAGCGGCTCAAGGAGGCGGCGGAGAAGGCCAAGATCGAGCTGTCGGCCGCCCAGACCACCAGCATCAACCTGCCCTACATCACGGCCGGCGCGGACGGTCCGCTGCACCTTGACGTCACGCTCAACCGGGCCGAGTTCCAGCGCATGACCCAGGATCTGCTCGACCGCTGCAAGTCTCCGTTCGAGCAGGCGATCAAGGACGCCGGGATCAAGCTGGCCGACATCGACCACGTGATCCTCGTGGGCGGCTCTACCCGGATGCCCGCCGTGACCGACCTGGTCAAGCAGCTGACCGGCAAGGAGCCCAACAAGGGCGTCAACCCGGACGAGGTCGTGGCGGTCGGCGCCGCGCTGCAGGCCGGTGTGCTCAAGGGCGAGGTCAAGGACGTGCTGCTGCTCGACGTGACCCCGCTGTCGCTGGGCATCGAGACCAAGGGCGGCATCTTCACCCGCCTGATCGAGCGCAACACCACGATCCCGACCAAGCGCTCCGAGGTGTTCACGACCGCGGATGACAACCAGCCCTCCGTGCTGATTCAGGTCTTCCAGGGCGAGCGCGAGATCGCGGCGTACAACAAGAAGCTGGGCACGTTCGAGCTGACCGGGCTGCCGCCAGCGCCGCGGGGCGTACCGCAGATCGAGGTCACCTTCGACATCGACGCGAACGGCATCGTGCACGTCAACGCCAAGGACATCGGCACCGGCAAGGAGCAGTCGATGACGATCACCGGCGGCTCGTCGCTGCCTAAGGACGACATCGAGCGCATGCGCCGCGACGCCGAGGAGCACGCCGAGGACGACCGCAAGCGTCGTGAGGACGCGGAGATCCGCAATGTCGCCGAGGCGCGGCAGTGGCAGACCGAGAAGTTCCTCGCGGAAAACGGCGACAAGCTGCCCGCCGACGTCAAGGAGGACATCAACGACGCCCTGAGCGAGCTGCGGTCGGCGCTGGGCGGCACCGACATCGACAAGATCAAGTCGGCTCACACCAAGCTCGACGAAGTGTCACAAAAGGCCGGCGCGGCGCTTTACGAACAGGCCAACGCCGCGGGCGCGGGACCCGGCGCAGGGCCAGGCACAGGTCCGGGCGAAGGCACCACACCCAAGGACGAGACCGTGGTCGACGCCGAGATCATCGACGATGAGGGTAAGAAGCAGTGACGGATAAATCAGATGCCTCGACCGACGCCCAAGCGGCTGGGGAGGGCATTGTGATTCGCGACAAAAGAAAAATTTCACCAGCATCCGGTACCGGGACCAAGCCGGCCGAGTCCAAGGAGTCCAACGGTTCCGAGGCTGCCACCTCGGAACCGGCCTCTCGCGAGGCTCCTTCGGACAAGGCGGATGCGGCCGCCGCGACGGCGCCCGCGACCTCAGCTTCGCCGGATTCGGCCGCTCCGGCGGCCAAGGTGAAGCCGGCCGAGGCGGGCACGACCAAGCCGAAGCCGACCGAGGAGAAGGCGCCCGAGGAGCCGGAGGCGGCCGCGCCGTCCGAGGCGGGGCCGGCAACCGACTCCGCCGAGCTGGGCGAGCTGCGCTCCGCGCTCGACGAGCGCACGGCCGACCTGCAGCGGATCACCGCGGAGTACGCGAACTACCGCAAGCGGGTGGAGCGTGACCGGGCCATGGCCGGCGAGCTGGCGGTGGGGATGGTCCTCACCGAGCTGCTGGCGGTCCTCGACGACATCGACCGCGCGCGCGACCACGGCGACCTCACCGGTCCGTTCGCGGCCGTCGCGGAGAAGCTCACGACGGTGACGTCGAAGTTCGGCCTGAACGCCTTCGGCGCCAAGGGCGACCCCTTCGACCCCAACCGTCATGAGGCGGTGGCTCACCAGACCTCGTCCGAGGTGACCGAGCCGACGTGCATCGAAGTCATGCGCCGCGGCTACCTGCTGGGTGAGCGCCTGCTGCGCCCGGCGATGGTCGCCGTTGCCGATCCCGAGTCTGAGTAGGCGTTTAGGTGAGCTCGAAGGACTGGTTGGAAAAGGACTTCTACACGGTGCTGGGCGTGTCCAAGAACGCCACGGCCGCCGACATCAAGAGGGCCTACCGCAAGCTCGCTCGCGAGCTGCACCCCGACCACAACCCCGGCAACTCGTCGTCCGAGGACCGCTTCAAGGCCGTCTCGGAGGCTTATGACGTGCTCTCCGACGACCGCAAGCGCGCCGAGTATGACGAGATGCGCTCACTGTTCGAGTCGGGCGCGTTCCGCCGTGGGGCGCGCGCCGGCGGTGCCGGTCAGCCTTTCGACCTCAACGACCTGTTCGGTCAGGGTACCGGGCGAGACCAGCGGTTCAGCGGGGCGAGCTTCTCCGACCTGTTCGGCTCGATCTTCTCCGGCGGGGGTGGTCCGGCGTCATACCGGACCGCCCCCGTGCGGGGACGCGACGTCGAGGCGGAGATCATGCTCGACTTCCTCGATGCCGTGAGGGGCGTCGACGTCCCTGTTACCTTGCGGGCGCCGGGCGTCTGCGACACCTGCCACGGCACCGGGGCCAAGCCGGGCACGAAGCCGCGCACCTGCCCGTACTGCGGCGGATCGGGTGTGGTCAACCGCAATCAGGGCGCGTTCGGTTTCGCCGAGCCGTGCCGCGACTGCCAGGGCGTGGGCACGATCGTCGACGAGAAGTGCCCGGAGTGCCACGGCACCGGCGGGGTCACCAAGACCAGGACGCTCAACGTGCGCATCCCGCCGGGCGTCGCCGACGGCCAGCGGATCAGGCTGGCCGGGCGCGGCGAACCCGGGGAGCGCGGCGGGCCGCCCGGCGATCTTTTCGTCCGGGCGATCCTGCGGGCGGATCCGATCTTCGGGCGCTCCGGGGACGACCTGACCGTCACGGTGCCGGTGACCTATGCCGAGGCTGTGCTCGGAGCCGAGGTGCGGGTGCCCACATTGGAGGGGATGGTCAAGGTCAAGATCCCTCCGGGCACGCCGAGTGGCCGGCTGCTGCGCGTGCGCGGGCGCGGTGTGCCAAAACGTGATGGCCACCAAGGCGACTTGTTGGTTACCGTCGAGATTGTCCTCCCGGAGAAACTGTCCGATGAGGCGCGGGAGGCATTGGAGACCTTCGCTTCGCTGACCCCACCCGCACGACGCGACCACCTGGAAGATAAGAGGTGACCACAATGGACGCTTCCGCCAAGGTATTGCTGATCTCGGTGGCCGCCCAGCTCGCCGGGATGCACCCGCAGACGCTACGGCAATACGACCGGATGGGCCTTGTCGAGCCCGGCCGCACGCCGGGCGGGGGGCGGCGCTACAGCATGCACGATGTCGAGCTGCTGCGTGAGATCCAGCGCCTGAGTCAGGAGGAGGGCGTCAGCCTCGCCGGGGTCAAGCGGATCATCGGGTTGGAGCGGACCGTCTCCCACCTGCAGGCGCAGATGGCCGAGATGGCCGAGGAGCTGACCGCCGCGCAGCAGCGCCTGGCCGAGCTCGAGATGATCTCCGCCTTCCCGCGCCGGGAGCTGATGCGCACCTCGCGCACCTCCACCGCGCTCGTGGTCTGGCAGCGTCCCTCGTCCTGAAACTTCGGTGACGGGTCGTTCCTCCCATTCAAGATCGGGAAGAATTGGCTGGTAGCACATGGTCCGACGGTAGTCTGGGTACCAGTCAGGAGTCCGACATTCCGGGCTCATCCGATGAAGTGGGGATTCTCCATGGGCATCGTTGACAAGGCAAAGGAAGCGCTTGGCGACCGGAGCGATAAGGCCAAGGAAGCGGTCGACAAGGGTGGCGACATGATAGACCAGAAGACCGGTGGCAAAGCGGCCGGCCAGGTCGACAGTGCACAGGACAAAGCCAAGGAAGTCATCGACGAGAAGATGCCCGATAAATAACCGAAGGGTGGCGGGTGGGGATGGCTACCTCCGCCCGCTTCCTTTTCGCGCAGCGCGCTTAGAGCCTGCGGGTCTGCCGGACGAGGCCGCCTTCGCACCACTCGTGGTAGTCGAAGAGGTTGGGACGGGCCAGAAGCACCCGGGTGTTGTGTGCCCAGGTCATCATCAACTCGTCGCCCTCCTCCTCGGCCTCCTCGACCAGCTTGCGCAGCTTGCGCCGGGGATGGGCCTTGAAGCCGGTGCGGATCGCATCAGCCGCGTAGATGTAGCAGCAGTGCAGCGCGAACCGCCGTGCCGGGCAGGCCGGGTCCATGGCGAGGTCGAAGAGTGTGGAGATGAGCCGATCACCCGCGATGAGTAGATCCCAGTCGGCGGGCATGGAGCTCAAGGGGACCGAGTCGGGCGAATACGCCCAGCTCCTCAACTCGTTCGGGGTCGGATCGACGGGGTTGGAAAACCCCCGGAAAACCGCCGAAGCAGCGCTCATCGATCACCCTCCAGTCAATCGCGCAGCGTGCAGCGTCTGGGACCCGCTTGTAGCCGGCGGCGACAACGTAGCGTGCGCGTCTCGCGACGGGCAAGACCTGTCGCCAATCATTTACTTAGGCCAAGTGCCATCTTGGTACGAATAAGTTGAGTCGGCTAGACTCAAGTCTGTTATGGATACTCAGCGCCTCACCACAAAGTCTCGCGAAGTCATCACGGCTGCGGTTGCCACGGCACAGCAGCGCGGCCACGCCACCGTCGAGGCGTGGCATCTGCTTCTCTCCCTTCTCGACACCGGCGGGTCCACCGCGACCGGGCTGCTGCGCGCGGTCGGTGCCAACCCGGCCGACGTCCGGCGGGCCGCGGCCCGCGCTGTGGAGCAGTTGCCCAGCGCCCGCGGCAGCACGGTCGCCGAGCCCAGCCTGAGTCGGGAATTCGTCAACGCCATCAACGCCGCCGAGCAAATCGCCCGGCCGCTCGGCGACGAATACGTCTCCACCGAGCACCTGCTCGCCGGGCTCGCCCGGGTCGGTGGCCCGGTGGGGGTCGCCCTCAAGCAGGCCGGTGCCACGGAGGAGGCGCTTGTCGCCGCGTTCCCCCAGATCCGTGGCGGGGACCGGCGGGTGACGAGCCCCGATCCCGAGCAGCAATACCAAGCCTTGGAGAAGTACGGTGTCGACCTCACGGCGCGGGCGCGTGACGGCAAGGTCGATCCGGTCATCGGCCGGGATGCCGAGATACGCCGGGTGATCCAGGTGCTCTCGCGACGTACCAAGAACAACCCGGTCCTAATCGGCGAACCCGGGGTCGGCAAAACCGCCATCGTCGAGGGCCTGGCCCAGCGGATCGTCGCGGGCGATGTCCCGGAGTCGTTGCGGGACAAGAAGTTGGTGAGCCTCGACCTGGGCGCCATGGTGGCCGGCGCGCAGTATCGCGGGCAGTTCGAGGAGCGGCTCAAGAGCGTCCTTGAGGAGATCAAGGCGAGTGAGGGTCAGGTCATCACGTTCCTCGATGAGCTGCACACCGTGGTGGGCGCGGGAAAGGGCGAGGGCTCGATGGACGCGGGCAACATGCTCAAGCCCATGCTGGCCCGTGGCGAGCTGCGGATGGTCGGCGCGACGACGCTCGACGAGTATCGCGAGCACATCGAGAAGGATCCGGCGCTAGAGCGCCGTTTCCAGCCGGTGGTGGTGGGTGAGCCCTCGGTCGACGACACCATCGGGATCCTGCGCGGGCTCAAGGAGCGTTACGAGGTGCACCACGGCGTGCGCATCACCGACGCCGCCCTTGTCGGCGCCGCAACGCTTTCCGACCGGTACATCTCCGACCGGTTCCTGCCGGACAAGGCGATCGACCTTGTCGACGAGGCGGCCTCCCGCTTGCGGATGGAGATCGACTCGCGACCGGTGGAGGTCGACGAGATCGAGCGATCGGTGCGGCGGCTGGAGATCGAGGAGATGGCGCTGGCCAAGGAGCCCGACCCGGCGTCGGCCGAGCGGCTGGCCAAGCTGCGCGCCGAGCTGGCCGACCGGCGGGAGCAGCTGGCGGCGCTGTCGGCCCGGTGGAAGGACGAGAAGACCCACATCCAGAAGATCTCGCAGGCCAAGGAGCAGCTGGAGGAGCTGCGCAGCCAGGCCGACCGGGCCGAGCGCGACGCCGATCTGGCCCGGGCCTCCGAGCTTCGCTACGGGCGCATCCCGCAGCTCGAGCAGGAGCTGGCGCAGGCCGAGGCGGAGCTGGCGGTGCTTCAGGCCAACGGGGCGATGCTCAAGGAGGAGGTCGGCGCGGACGACATCGCCGAGGTGGTCTCCTCGTGGACCGGCATCCCGGCCGGCCGCATGATGGAGGGCGAGACGGCCAAGCTGCTGCGCATGGAGGAGTCGCTCCAGTCGCGAGTGATCGGCCAGGCCGAGGCGGTGCGCGCGGTCTCCGACTCGGTGCGGCGGGCGCGGGCCGGCATCGCCGACCCCGATCGGCCCACGGGCTCGTTCCTGTTCCTCGGCCCGACCGGGGTGGGCAAGACCGAGCTGGGCAAGGCCCTGGCGGAGTTCCTCTTCGACGACGAGCGCGCGATGGTGCGCATCGACATGAGTGAGTATGCGGAAAAGCATTCCGTGGCAAGGCTTGTCGGTGCCCCGCCCGGCTATGTCGGGTACGAGGAGGGTGGCCAGCTGACCGAAGCGGTCCGGCGGCGCCCCTACTCGGTGGTGCTGCTCGACGAGGTGGAGAAGGCGCATCCGGACGTCTTCGACGTCCTGCTGCAGGTGCTCGACGACGGTCGCCTGACCGATGGGCAGGGGCGCACGGTGGACTTCCGCAACGCCATCCTGATCCTCACCTCCAATCTCGGCACGCAGGTGATCGGCGACCCGACCCTGACCGACGAGCAGCGGCGCAACGCCGTCATGGCGGTGGTGCGCGGGCACTTCAAGCCCGAGTTCCTCAACCGCCTCGACGACATCGTGGTCTTCCACGCGCTGAGCCCGGACGAGCTGGTGTTCATCGTGGACATCCAGCTGGAGCGGCTGCGCCGGCGCCTGGCCGACCGCAGGCTGACCCTCAAAGTCACCGGAGCCGCCCGGCTCTGGCTGGCCAGCCACGGCTACGACCCGGTCTACGGCGCCCGGCCGCTGCGCCGCCTGGTGCAGTCGGCGATCGGTGACAAGCTGGCCAAAGCGTTGCTTTCGGGCGAGATCCGGGACGGGGACACGGTCACGGTGGACTTGGAAGGAGACGCCCTCACCGTCAAGTAGGAGGCCGACTCCGCCTGAGGTGGCAGGCACCGAGTTGACCAACCGTTTACGGTGTTGCGTATGTCTTACACGATGCCCCCTTCCGGGTACACGGTGCCCGCACAGCCGGGTCAGCCACGCCCGGGTACGGTGACCGCGGCTAGTGGGTTGCTATACGTCCTCGCGCTGATCAGCCTCGCGATCACGGCGCTGGCGGCTTACTCCATCAGCCTCTTGGGCGCCGATACGTTCAGGCAGATCTACGAGGATGCCGGAATGAACCCCACTGAGGCGGAACAGGCCGCGTCCATTGCCAGCACGTTCGCGTATGTCGGTGCGGCGCCCTGGCTCGTGTTTGCCATCCTCTACCTGATCCTCGCGATCTTCGTGGGCAAGGGCAAACAGTGGGCGCGCATCACCACCTGGGTCATCGCCGGAATTTCGGCCCTGTGCTGCTTCGGCCTCAGCCTGGCGGGTAATGCCGCCAACAGTGCCCTCAGCGGGATGAGCGGCCAGTCCGGTGTCGATCAGGGTGAGCTGGCCCGGCGAATCCAGGACGAGCAGCCCGACTGGCTGCCCGTGGTCGACACGGCTCTCTACGCTGTGGGCCTGCTCGCGGCGATCGTCGTGATCGTCCTTTTGCTTCTTCCCCCCTCGAACCCATACTTCCGCAGGCCCGAACCGCAATGGACGCCGCCTGCGTACCCGGCGCCGTAAGCCGCGAATAACCGGACAAACTGGTCGTCCCCGAGTAGCTTCCCAGATTGGGGGAAGTCTACTCGGGGGGTTTCATGTATCAGCCAGAGATCGTGCCGGCGGCCGGCAAGCCGGCCAGGCCCATGGTGGTGACGCTCGCGGCGGTGATTCTGGGTCTGATGGCGCTGCTCAGCCTGCTCGCCGCGATCATCGGCCTGGTCTCGATCGGCCAGACGGAGGAGGAGTTCCGGCGGCTGGCCGCCTCTGAGCCACTCGACCCGGACGAGATCGACTCCATAGTGAGCTTCCTGCGGTTCAGTCTCATCTGCACAGCCGTCATCGCCGTGCTCTTCGCGGTGCTGCTGGCCGTGCTGGCGTGGGGTGTAGCGCGGGGCAGCCAGCCCGCCCGCGTGGTCACCTGGATCGTCTGCGGCGTGGGCGTGTTGTGGGCGTGCTGCAACGGATTCGGCTCGATCGCCTCCTTCGCCTCCGCCAACCCGTCGAGCACCGACCCGGACCAGATCGCCGGCAACCTCGCGGTGCGCGCGCTGCCGGACTGGGCCGGTGGTGTGCTGCTGGGCTCGTCGGCAATCAGCGTCCTGGGCTACATTGCCACTGCCGTCCTGCTGGCATTGCCCGCGGCGAACGCCTACTTCAAGGGACAGCGTCCGGCCGGATGGTCCCCGCCGGCCTTCCCGCAGAACCCGCCGATCTACCCGCCGCCTCCCACGCACCCGGCTCATCCCGAGCCACCACCACCCCCGCCCCCGCCGCCCTCCGACCAGTGAGGTGATCCCATGACCACCGGCCACACCCCTCAGACCGAGCCGCTCGCCCCG
>Ga0075428_100001414_pt1 | contig 25579 bp, 32 predicted proteins | sample RhiMetdeltSRZDD2_FD_75291 | JGI IMG/M metagenome (GOLD analysis project Ga0075428, IMG submission 75291) | Populus rhizosphere microbial communities from Tennessee, USA - Rhizosphere MetaG P. deltoides SRZDD2 | ecosystem: Host-associated > Plants > Roots > Rhizosphere > Soil | place: USA... | reverse complement strand
TCGATGCGGGTTTGCATGAAGACGCTGTCACTAGGATCTTTTTCGAGTTCGGACAGGGCTATCAAAGCATGACGCCAGCCTTACACGCTTTGGAGCGGTTCATTCTGGAAAAGAAAATCGTCCACGGCAATCATCCGGTGTTGAAAATGTGCGCCGGCAACGCAGTGGTGCATCAGGGTCCCACGGCGGAGATTCGTAAACTCGACAAACTGCGTTCGCATGGCCGTATCGACGGCATGGTGGCGCTGGCGATGGCGACTGCGATGGCAGAAGGCGTCGAGCAGGAAAAACCGCCGAGCTACCAGATGTTCATGGTCGCATAAGGAAATTTTTCCATGACTGACATGAACCGCGCCTATTCGACCCTCGACATCAAGAGCATCGATAACGATCAGCGCATCATCGAGGGCATTGCCTCGACTCCAACGGCAGATCGCGTTGGCGATGTGGTGGTCTCAATGGGAGCGAAATTCTCGCTGCCGATGCCACTGCTATGGCAGCATGACAGCAAATCACCGATCGGTCGCGTGATCTGGGCCGAGCCGCGCGAGGATGGAATTCCGTTCCGCGCCATCATTCCCAAGGTGACCGAGCCGGGCAAACTTAAAGATAGACTTGATGAGGCTTGGCAGAGCGTCAAGCATGGTCTGGTGCGCGGCATCTCGATCGGCTTCCAGCCTGTCGCCGACAAGATCAAAGCCATCAAAGGCGGCTTTCAATACGATGAATGGCTTTGGCTCGAACTAAGCTGCGTCACCGTGGCAGCAAATCAAGAAGCCTCCATCCACACTATTCGATCTCTCGATCAGCAGTTGCTGGCCGCGTCAGGCCATGAGGCAGCGCCGACACCACCGACCGCGTCTGGTCATATCGAAAAACCCCTGCCGCGTCTGGCATCCCGTTCTCTCAAATTGGAGCGATCCATGCCTAGTATGACCAACGCCGAGCGCATGAAAGGGCTCGAAGAAAAACGCGCCGCCGAGATGGCGGCAATTGAAACCATCCAGAACAAAGTCACCGAAGAAAACCGCAGCAAGGATGATGCGGAACAAACGGCATTCGACGAGCATGCCGCGACGATTAAATCGATCGATCGCGAATTGAGTGATTGCAGGATGATCGAAAAGGAACTGATCATCAAGGCCAAGCCGGTGATCACGTCGACTGACGGTGGTCAGGCGGTCGAAATCCATACGCCGGCGCACGTGTTTCAGGTCGCGGCACCCAAGTTGGAGCCTGGAATTGCGCTAGTCAAACAACTGTCTTGTGTGCTGCATGCGCAGAAATACAATCGCGACGTGTTTCAGGTGGCACGCGAGCATTGCAGTCAGTGGCCGCAAGTCGAGCAGTCACTGCGGCAGAAAACAGCGCAATTGGTCGGCACCACCACACATGCGACCTATGCCTCACCGCTGGTCTATGCGCAGAATCTGGTCAGCGAATTCGTCAATCTGCTGTGGCCGATGAGCGTGATGGGCCGGATCCAGGGTATGCGTCGGGTGCCGTTCAACTCGCGCATCCCGCGCGAGACTTCGGTTATCACGGCGGAGTGGGTCGGCGAAGGACGCGCGAAGCCGGTTGGGCAACTTGCGTTCGACACGGTCAGCCTGACCTTTGCCAAATGCGCGTTGATCATCGGCTTGACCGATGAGTTGACTCGCTTCTCGTCGCCTTCGGCGGAAACTGCGGCGCGCGATACGCTGGCGGAAGGCATTACCAAGTTCATCGACACGCAATTCCTCTCGGCCAATGCGGCGGTGACCAACGTTAGCCCGGCCGGCATTCTCAACGGCGCCGATACCGACGTCGCATCGGGAACGGATTCCACTGCGGTGATCCACGACATCCGGCAGATTCTGGCGCATTATCAGGTCAACGATATCCCGACCGATGGGCTGGCGATCATCATGCAGCCGGTGTTGGCCTCGTCCATCGCTTCGCTCTACACCACGCTCGGAGTGCCGCAATTCCCCAACGTGTCGGGGACTGGCGGCAACGTGTTGGGATTGCAAATCATCACGTCGAACAATGTGCCCTCCGGATATGTCATCTCGATGCATCCGCCATCGGTGGCGATCGCCGATGAAGGTGGGTTGCAGATCGATGCTTCGCGCGAAGCCTCGGTCGAAATGGAAAGCGATCCGACTTCGGGCAACTACCACCTGATTTCGGCGTTTCAATCGAACTTGGTGTTCGTGCGCGCCGAACGCTACATCACCTGGGCGCGGCTGCGGTCAAAAGGCGTGTTCTATCTGACTTCGGCAGCCTATGGCGGATCGATCACCACATGATGATGCGGGCGATCAAGGTTTTCGACTATAACCGCCGCCGCCTGCGGCCGGGCGATGTGTTCGAGCTGCAGGCGGGCGCGCTGGAAACCATTGAGGCGCATCGCAGGGTGTTCCTGATTGCGCAAATGGCCGAGGATATCGAAGACGAGCCAAGAAAAAGCAAAAAGCGTTACCAAACGACAAGACTGCAGGCCGAGGACGACGAATGAAGATCCTCGGCCTCGAGGTTTCCGTACGCAAGGCAACCAACGCGATCGCGCCATCAGCCGCGTTCTATGACCGTGGCTGGTGGCCGGTCGTGCGTGAACCGTTTGCCGGCGCATGGCAAAAAAACACGCCGTTGATCATGGAGAATCCGTTGCAGCACGCGACGCTCTATCGTTGCGTGACCATGATCGCCAACGATATCGCCAAGATGCGGCTGAAATTGCTGGAGCAAGTCGATACCACTTGGCAGGAAACAACGATCGCGGCGTTTTCTCCGGTGATGAACAAGCCCAATCGCTATCAGACGCGGATTCAGTTTTATGAAAAGTGGCTCATTTCCAAACTGCGTACTGGCAATACTTATGTCCTGAAAGAGCGCGACAACCGCAACGTCGTGGTTGCGATGTATGTGTTGTCGCCGCATCGGGTCAAGCCGCTTAAAGTTTCCGACGGCTCGGTTTTTTATGAACTTGATACCAATGAACTGGCTGGCATTCCCGACCAGCGAATCGTCGTGCCAAGCGATGAAATTATTCATGATCGGATGAATTGCCTTTTCGACGAAGATTTGATCGGCGTGTCACCGTTATATTGCACGGCGGCACCGGCAGCGCGCGGGTTGTCGATCGAACAATTCTCGGCGCAATTCTTTTCCAATGCGGCACGACCATCAGGCGTGCTGTCGGCCCCAGGCGAGATCCCGCAAGCCACAGCCGAGCGATTGAAAAGCTACTGGCAGGAAGAATTCGCCAAATCGAATCAGGGCCGCATTGCCGTACTCGGTTCCGGACTGAAGTTCGACGCTATGCAGCAAAACGCGGTCGATAGTCAATTGATCGAGCAACTCAAGCACAACGAGGAAACCATCGCGACCGCGTTCGGTATTCCTGCCTTCATGGTTGGCGCAAAGGATCCGCCAACGCTGAACAACGCCGAACTTCTTGATTTGCAGTATTACAAACTTTGTCTGCAAAGCCATATTGAGAATCTTGAATTGCTACTGTCGGAAGGCCTCGGTTTGATCGACGCCGGTTATCGCGCCGAGTTCGATCTGACCGGACTGTTTCGCATGGACAGTCAGACGCAGATCACCGTGCTGGCGCTGGCGGTCGACAAAGGCATCATGACGCACAACGAGGCGCGGCGGTTTCTCAATCTGCCGCCCGAAGCGGGCGGCGATAAACTGATGGCGCAACAGCAAATGTTCACGCTGGAATCGTTGGTCAATCGCGCCAACGCGCCCGCATTGCCAGCCGCACCGGCCCCGGCAGCAACGCCTTCGGCACCGGCGCAGATCGACCAGCGCGCGCTGGCAGCCGCCATCCGCAGGAACATGGATCATGCAGCAGCTTGAGGAAACGCTGGGCCGCGAGATCGCCGACATTATTAAAGGTCATGTAGCGGAACGCATCGGCCAACTGGAAAAGCGCATCATTGAACTCGAAGCGCGCAAACCGGAAAAAGGCGAACCAGGCGAACCGGGTCGCGACGGCATCGACGGCACAAGCGTTGATGCTGATGTGATGGTGGCGACGCTCGTGCCGCTGCTTCAGCGGAAAATTGAAAATATTTTTGCCACCTATCCCAAGCCGGCTGATGGCAAAGACGGCAAGGATGCCGATCCCAATCAGGTTGCGGCACAGGTTATCAAATCGATCAATCAATTGCCGTGGCCGAAAGACGGTAAGGATGGAATAGGCCTTGCCGGCGCCGTCATTAATCGTGATGGCCATCTGATTATCACCAAGACTGATGGCGGCACGCATAATCTTGGCATCGTTGTCGGGCGTGATGGGGCACAAGGCATTGCCGGTAAAGATGGCGCGCCCGGTCGTGACGGCTTCGGCTTCGATGACATGGAAGCGATCGAGGACGGGCTGAAATTCGGTCATCGTTTCCGGCGCGGCGATCAGGTCAAGGAATTCTGGTTCAATAAAGCGACGCTGGCTGACTTCGATCATGAGATCTTTCGCGAGGGCAATGTCTACCCGCGCGGTGCCGTAGTGTCGTCAGACGGTTCGCTGTTCATCTGCAAGGAAGAAACCAAGCAGCGACCGGGAATCAGTAAAGCGTGGCGGCTGGCGGTGAAACGCGGCAAGGATGGTAAGGACGGCATGGACGGCGCACGCGGCGAGCGCGGCCCGGCAGGACAGAATGCAGCGGTATATTGATTTCACCGTCGATACCGGCAGCAGCTATGATTTGACGACAGCGGCGATCGTGTCGGCGGCACTCGGCATCAACAACGATGCCGAATTGCAAGCACGGGTGACCGCCTATTCCAAAATGATCGCTGATTTGTGTGATCGTCCATTCGTGCGGCAGAACGTTACCGAAAGTTTCCGCATCTCCATGGTCGAAAATCCACGCAGCGAATTGAAACTTGATCGCTGGCCGGTGCAGGAGATTATCAGCATCACCGAGAACGACAGCGTGACCGATCCGGCTGAATACGAATTCAACAAGGAAAATGGCCTGCTGTGGAAAGTGAGTCTCGGCTGGTGGGGTTTCTGTAGCGGTTTGACCGTGATCGAATATATCAGCGGTTATGATTTGCCTGACGAGGCGCCGCCGTCGCTGGCGTTGGCGGTTACCGAATTGATTCGCGGTGCAAGCTTGATGGCGAGCGGACAAGTCGGTGTCATTCGCTCGATCTCGCATGGCGACCGCAACGTTACTTATGCGGTCAATGGTTCAAGCGGCAGCGGCGGCATCGTATCACCGGCAGTGATCTCGCTGATCGATCCCTATCGGCGCAAAGTGCTTGGCGGGTGAATCCCTATCGCGCGCTGCCGATCTGGAAAGATCAGACCGCCTACATCATCGGCGGCGGGCCATCGTTGCTGACGCAGGATCTGACATTGCTCGACGGCAAGAATGTCATTGTGATCAATAGTTCCTATCAGATTTTCCCGGCAGCGCAGTTTCTACTGTTTGCTGATATGCGTTGGTGGATTGATCATCTGAAGGCATTGAAAAGCTTCAAGGGCAAGATCATCAGCACGCATAGCGCGGCCAGCGGTTTGGCCAATCTGTATCACATGCAACGCAAGGCGACGCCGGGACTGGCCGAGGATCCGGGCCAATTGATGGTGAAGAACACCACCCTGACCGGAGCCATCAATCTCGCCGTCCATCACGCGGCAGGCAAGATCGTGCTGCTTGGCATTGATCAGAAAGTGGCCGCCGACGGGCGCACGCATCATCATGCACCGCACCGCTGGAAGCAACAGGCTAATTGCTATCTGCGCCATCAGCGCGACTTGCCACCCATTGCCGAAGCACTGAAGGCGCGCAACATTGAATGCGTCAATGCTTCGCCCGGCAGTGCTTTAACCTTGTGGCCTATCGTCAATCTGGAGGATCATGTCGCAGCAACTTCATGTGATCGGGATGCAGGGTCTCGGGGACAATATTTTCCAGCGCCCATTCATCAAAGCGCTGGCGCGTGAGTGGGATGTTTACTTAGAGACGGCGTGGCCCGAACTGTATGCCGATCTGCCGGTGAAATTCGTCAATCCACAAACCCGGCTGCGCACGCAAGCCAAGAACGCGGTCCGCAGCAAAGTCCAATGGGCGTCAAGGCCGGTTGGTTGCAAGCAGGTCAAGCGCAATAGCTATGTCAACGCATTTCGTGGCGGGCGCTCGATCATTGCTGGCATGGAGGAATCATTCGGCATCAAACTCAATGCCGCCGATTTTGACTTGCCGCCGTTACCGTTGGTCGCTCAAAATGACAAGCCGTTGGCATTTGTGCGCCCGGTCACGCTGCGGCGCGAATGGTACAACGCGGCGCGCAATCCGGAGCCGCAATATATCGCCAATATCGTCGAGACATTACGGTCGACGCATTACATCGTCGCGGTAGCCGATATCGAGCTGGGCGCGGAATGGTTGGTCGGCCCGCCGCTTCGCGCCAATCATGATTTCACATCTGGTCAGCTACCAGTCATGGACATGCTGGCGCTGCTCGGCGCATCAGATATCGTGATCGGCGGTGTCGGCTGGATTGTGCCAGCTTCGATCGCGCTCAAGCGGCATTGCTTTGTCGTGCTCGGTGGTCAAGGTGGCCACAATGCGCCGGACAAGATTCTTGATCGCCGCTTGGATTGTTCGCGAATCGGATTTGCCACGCCGGAGAATTTCTGCCGATGCACCAGTATGCGCCACAACTGCAACAAGACCATCAGCAATCTGCAGGATCAGTGGCGCAGCTATTGTCAACAACAAATTATGAACGCTACGGCTCCTTGGTCTGGTATGAGTTCGGAGTTGGCTGGCTTCCTGTCAGTGCTGGGATTAAGCCCTACGACCGCGCCTACTTTGAGCGTTACCAGCGTCAGGCCGACAGCGATATCGGCCGCGCCTTGATGCAAGCACGCGTCGACTTCGTGGTGCGGCACTATGATGGGTTTCTATGTGATGTCGGAATTGGCAGCGGAGCCTTCATCGAATTGCGCGGGAACGCCTGTGGCTATGATGTTTGCCCGGCGGCCATCGACTGGCTCAAGGCACGGCAGCTGTGGGCCGATCCTTACCGTGTATCATTCACTGCGATGTCATTGTGGGATGTACTGGAGCATATCCCGGAGTTCTGGCGCTTGCTGCGCAACGTCGAGCAATGGATGTTCGTATCATTGCCTATCTTTGCCGATGCCAAGCATGTGCTGCGGTCGAAGCATTTCCGGCCAGACGAACATTGCTGGTACTTTACTCGTGATGGCCTTGTGCAGATGATGCGTTGTCTTGGCTTTCATCTGGTCGAGGAAAACGACAGCGAAACAAAATTGGGCCGCGAAGATATCGGCAGCTTTGCCTTTTTAAGGGAGTCGACATGATGGATCTCGAATACGAAACCAAGACGATCCCGATTGATGAGCATTTCCAGGCTGAAGTGAACAAGCTGGTTGCCGACCGCTGGGAAATTGTCCCAGGAACGAAGCCGGTGGCGATCTATCATCTGGCGCGGATCAAGGTCGCGCAGGCGGCGGCAGTCGGCGGCTTCGGCACATTGCAGATCGACGAGAGCAAGATCAGCGTCATTCGTGGCGGCAAGGTGGTCGGCTAGTGCAAGGCTGGGCAGCGGTCTGCCGGCTTGGCGGACTCGGAGATAATTTAATTGCGGCCTCCGTTCTCGCGCCGCTCAAGCGCTTGGGCTATCTGGTTGAAGTCATTACATCTGAATCCTTCGCCTGCGTCTATCTGAATAATCCGCATGTCGACAAGCTTTCGGTCAAAGGCGAAAAGGATATTCCGCACGGTCCCGGCGAATGGACCAAATGGTTTGTCGCGCGATCCCATGAATATATGGGCGGCTTGTGGAATTTGAGCCACTCGGTCGAGAAACGGCATGCGCTGTTCGAGACTGATACCGACTTCTGGTGGCCATCAGACTACAGACGAAAACTCTGTGGTGGGTCATATCTTGAAACCGCATGGGACATTGTCGGTCTGCCGCAGCCTTATGAATTTGGCTGTCCATTGTTTTATCCAACCGACGAGGAACGGGCGCGAGCCATCAAGACGCGCGACGAGTCTATTGGTGGAAAATATCTGGCTTGGATTCTTGGTGGTTCGCGCGTCGACAAGGTTTATCCTTATTCAACGCAGGCGATCTGCCGGATCATAAAGGAATTGGATATTCCGGTCGTGCTGCTCGGCGTTGGCGGTAAGCAATTCGAGATGGCGCAAGTGGTGTTGGAAGATGTCACGCGCACCAACAGCACCGCCAAGGGGTTGCATCTGGCGCTGTCACCGGAAAACTCCGATCCCGGCGGGCATCAGCACTGGTCAACGCGCCGCAGCTTAACGCAAGTGCTCACGGCCAGCATGGTGATCAGTCCTGATACCGGGCTGGCATGGGCAGCAGCGATGGAGCCGATGCCGAAGATCATCATGGTGTCGCATGCCAGTGCGGAGAATATCACGCGGCACTGGATCAACACCACGACGCTGCATGCCGATCCCGACAACGTGCCGTGTTGGCCGTGTCACCGTTTACATAATTCAATTGATACTTGCGTGCCATTCAAGCCGGGCACCGAAGTGGCGGCCTGCATGGCGGATATTTCGGTCGAGACGCTGATGGACAATATTCAGCGGTTATGGAAGCCATGAAGGAGCTGAAGCTTTACGACTCCGTCGATCACTGGATCTATTCCGAGACGCACGGCGTCGTGCAAAGCGGACCATTCGCCGGAATGCTGTTGCTCGACAGACAGGAATGGAACGACGGCAATCTGAGTACCAAGTGCCTCGGCTGTTACGAGGAAGAACTGCATCCGGCCATCGAATACCAGATCGAACGGTTGGCAAAATATGATGAAGCCAAGATCGTCGATCTTGGTTGCGCCGAAGGGTATTATGCCATCGGTCTGGCGCGACGGTTGCCAGCAGCCATTATCTACGGCGTCGACATTTCGAAGGGATCGCTGGCCATCTTGCAAAGGGCGGCAGAGATCAACGGCGTTGAAATCAGGATTGACTGCGATATTGCCGAAGTAATGAAGCGACCGGATCTGGTTATTTGCGATGTGGAAGGCGACGAGATCAACTATCTCAAGCTCGACTTTTTTCCTGATTTGATGCGATCTGACATCATCGTTGAATGTCACAACACCGAAGAATATCCGATCGCAGATATTCTGCTGCAGAGATTTGCAGCTACGCATGAGATCGAGCACATTTTCGAAGGTGCCCGCAATCCGAATAAATATGCGATCCTGCGTGGACGTGAATCATTGCATCGCTGGATGGCGGTTTGCGAAGGGCGACCCTGCATGATGGATTGGTTGGTGATGAAAGCGAAACAGCGATGAATCTTCCGCTACGGCTTGTGCCTGCCAACAATCTAACGCAGATCAAGATTGTAGATGCCAGGGGGCGCGTGATCTGCGCCATGGACTTTGATGATATAGCTTTCGCGCAGCGCATTGTCCGGCGAGAAAACGGTTGGCTGCTGACGCTGTTCGGCGAGCGACGCGACCGGCGCCAACGTGATTATGATCAATGGATCGCACAACGCAGTCACTACAAATGAAACTGAGCCTTCCCGATGTGACACTGGTCATGGTCGAAACGCTCGATCATGATCTTGGGTGGATGGCGGTCGAGAGCTGTGTTGAGAAGTGCGATTTTGCTGATGTCCTGGTATTTACTGATCGTCCGCTGGAATTCTCGCCGCTGACGCATCTGTGCAAACATCGCGTCATCGCGGTGCCGAATTGGCCGAGCAAGCTGGACTGGTGCAAGGCCAATTGGTTCATCGTGCCGAAGCATGTGCACACATCGCATATTCTGTTCTGCCAGTGGGATGCCGGGGTCTGGGATGTCGGTATGTGGCGCGACGAGTTTCTACGCTACGATTACATCGGCGCTCCGTGGTGGCATCCAACTAAGAACGTCGGCAACAGCGGGTTCTCGCTCAAGTCAACGCGGCTGGCGCGATACGTCTATGATCACCGCGCCGACTTTCCCTGCGTGTCGCAAACGGAAGATGATTTGCTCTGCCGTACCTACCGTCCACGGCTCGAGGAAAGAGGCTTTATCTGGGCGTCGGAAAACGTCGCGTATGATTTCGCCTATGAAGGCTGCGACGGCAAACCACCAAAGAAACATTTCGGCTTTCATGCCTGCATGAACTTCCCGCTTGTGTTTGATCGGGATCAGCTTGATGAGCGATTAGAATTTATGATGGCGTCGCCGTACATCCGTGACAGCTATATGATGAAAACATTTTGCGATAAACGTCCGGACATCATTCGAGATTTTGTCGACCGGAATAAACTGCAAGCGGCTGAGTGAAATTCTCACACCAACGAGGAGACTAAAATGGCGAATATTTCGGCATATCTCAGTAAGCAAACGCTCGATTGGCATTTAGGAGGAGCGGCAGCCACCCAGCCTGCAAACCGTTGGGTTGGTCTTTCCATCGGTGCGCCAACTTCGGTGTCCGCATCTGAAATGGGAAGCCAGACCAACTTCAGCCGCGTGACGGCATTGTTCGGTGCGGCGGCGTCACCGACGCAATCGGCATCGAACACGGCATCGCTGTTGTTCGGACCGTTCTCGTCACCGGGCGCGGCATCGGGCATTGTGTTGTTTGATGGCTCGCCCATCAATTCGTCAAATATGTTGTGGTATGGAACGCTTCAGACCGCGAGATCATTTCTCGCTGGTGACAGTTTGCAGATCGCAGCGGGGGCGCTCACGATCACGTTGTCGTAAATGACTGATCTCCGCCAACTGCATTTCCGTTTCCGCACGGATGCCGGGACCGCCGATGCCTCCCCGACCTGGGGAGCCGACGAGGACGTCAACTATTATCCCGGCACGGCAAATTTCCGTTTGCGGATCGGATTGCGCAATGCCTCGACGGTTGTCGCGGCGACACCTTGGGAACTGTATGTGTCGAGGAACGGTGACGCCTATACCCCGGTCACGACGACGATTGCCAAGGGAGTGCAATCCGTCGATGCCGGATCGAGCGCTGACGATACGGCGGTGCTTATTCCACGGCTATACCCGTTTTCGCCGGACTGGGAATTGTCGGATGCTGCAATTGATCTGGATTTTGCCGGGAGCAGAATTTATGGCGCGACAGCGTTTACGGATGTTCTCAGCATCTCGCGCGCCAGTACAGGTTATGTCACCAATGCCGACGGCACGTTAACCTCGTTTGGCACCAATACTCTACGAATAGGCAATGGGGCGGGACTGCTGATCGAGGATGCGAGGACCAATGTCGCCATTCATAGTCAAGATATGGCTGGCAACTGGAGCACCATTCAATGTACGGCTACCAATAATCAAGCCGTGGCTCCAGACGGAACGACAACAATGTGTCTGATGCAAGAAAACACACTTAATGATCAACATTTGCTAAGAACATTTGCGGGATATCTGAGCGCTATAACTGCGGGGGCAACAGTTACTTTTTCTGTTTTTGTGAAGGATATAGATCGTCGTTTTGTTGGTATTTATTATCAATCATTTTCCACCCGTAAGGGCGGATATTGTGTCGCTGATTTGCAGACCGGTACGATAACTGCAAGCGGAGCACTGTCGACTGGCGGAACCTTTGTAAGTGCCTCAATAGAAACATTTGCAAATGGCATCTATCGCATCTCGGTTACGGCGGCTGGCGATGCGGCTGAAACTGATCCGTTGATAAATATAAGCACTTTGGCAAGCGGGACACCCGGCAACGCAATAGACACAGGAGGATGGGTCTATACCGGAACCAGCAAGCAAATCTATGTTTGGGGCGCCCAGCTTGAGGTAGGCTCGTTTCTCTCTTCCTACATCCCCACCACGACCGTCGCGGTGACGCGCGCGGCGGATGCGGTGACCTGTGTTGGCAATCTCAATACATTGTTGGCGGCTACAGAGTTCAGCGCTATTGTCAACGCACCAATAATAGGGACTCGTCCCGGTAATCCGGTTTTAATCGGATGGGAGGGAAACAGCGCCCGCTTGAGATATGGATCCGCCTTGAATGATTTTGATTTGAATAATTCCGATAGCAGTCATCCCATTACGGCAGCTATGGGCGGAGGCGGGACCTGGGCCACTGCCGAAGCTAAAGTTGGCATAGCCGTAAAAGATTCTACTCCAAGTAAAGCAATCGTTGCTAATAATGGCACCGTGGTCAGCGACGCTTTTACGTTAGCGCAAACAGGCTCAGTTTCTTTGGGGAGTTGGGGTACCACACAATATCCATATAATTATTTTGAACGCCTAACCGTCTGGAATAGCAAACTCGCCGATGCCACATTGAAGGCATTGACGGCATGATTGATTATTTCCTGCGCTGGAATACCGAGGCTGAGGCAAAACTGGATGCGCGCCGGCTGGCCGCTTATCTCGGCACTCCGGTGGGCGCCAATGAATTTACCTGGGCAACGTTTCGTGTGCTGCCCAATGTGCAAGCCTGGCGGCCGTCGCAGGATGTGACCAATCCTGATGGCAGCGTGACGCATACGTATATACCGGGCTGGATGTGCATTCTCGCCATGGATGAGGTGCTGCAAGTCATCCTCAATGACGGTAATCTGCGCTTCGCGCTTGACCGCGATGGCCCACCCTACGTGATTAAGAACAACATCGGTGCAGTGCTGCAGGATCTCGCGGTATCGCCGATCTTTGCCGGTTCGCACTATCCGCTGGGCGGCATCAATTGAGAACCTGCGGCGGCTGCACGCTCTGCTGCAAGCTGGAACGCATCCCGCAATTAGACAAGCGGCCCGGTGACTGGTGCGCGCATTGCAATATCGGCAAGGGATGCAAGATCTATTCAGATCGACCGTCCGTCTGCCGTGACTTCCGTTGTCTGTGGCTCGATGACATGACCATGTCCGATGCCATGCGACCGGATCGCGTCGGTATTTATCTGGCGCGGACAGGGGACTGTTTCAAAGCTTGTATCGATGACGGTGTGGACTGGACCGAGGGACCTACCGCCGCCGTTATTCATCATGGCAGCATGAAAGGACACGTCATCGTGCATCGGCGGCGCAAGATCAATTTCGTTTGCGGACAGGATATGCCAATGCCGGAAAAGCTGCTGCTCGATTGGACGTTGTGAATGCCGATCACGCCGTATCTGTCCAAACAAACGCTGGATTGGATGACGGGCGCGGCGACGGGGACACGGCCGGTTGGTCGCTGGCTGCAATGGGCAACGGCAAGCCCGACATCGCAGTCGGCATTTGATGGTCCGTTTTCCAGCCGACGGACGGTGACTTTTGCCGCCGCCAATTCCCCGCAGGGATCGGCGACACTTCTTGCTGCAGTGACCGGAGCAACCGTATCGGTGGCTGCGACGGCGGTTGGATGGAATCTTTACGATAGTTCGGTGAGCGGGAACAGAATTGCATACGGCACGGTCGCGGCGGCGGTGGGCTGCAAATCAGGCGATGCTCCTGTGTTCTCCGCCGGAGCATTAAAAATAACGATCAGCTGACATGACACTCCGGCCCGGCGACGGCGGCACTGCCCTTTCCAGCACTTTAAGCGGAAATGCGGCTTTTCCTCCGACGACATATCAAGGCGTCGTGACCTTTGCCGGTGCTGGTGGACTATTTGCTAATGATCGATTCCGACCGGGCAAATACGACGAGACGGGTGAAGTCGCCAGCCTTGCCTTTCCGGCTGATACATTAACGGAACTGGAATACGGGCTCGATCTTGATCTCGACACATTAGCGCAAGGCGATGTTTTAAGATTCCGCGTTTATGTCAATGGCGTTGCGCTCGACGTCTACTCGATCACGCCGACTATCACAATTCCGGCGCATGCATATTCCGCATCAGCGCTTTTCGCCGGTACTGGCAATCTATCCGTCAATGCATTGAAAAGCGCGGCTTCGGCCGACGCCGTATTCAATGGCGCCGGCAATGTGGCGGCGTCGGCAAGGTTGCTGCTGCCTGCTCTTGCGACCTTCGCCGGCACTGAAAATCTTTCCGCATTAGCGACGCAACGGCTATTAGCATCAGTTGTATTCGTCGGCGCGGGCGATCTTTCTGCCTTAGCATCGTTGCGATTGCGTGCCTCGATTATCTTTGCCGGTGCAGGAAATTTCTCGGTCGATGCCATTCGCGTTATACCTGGGTTGGCGACGTTTGGCGGGACCGGCAATCAATCTGCATTAGCGCAATTATTATTGAATGCTGCAGCCACGTTTGGTGGCTCCGGTTCTCTGACGGCTGCGGCAACTGTTGTTGTCGGCGGCGGCGTTCTCAGCGGATCGGCAACGTTCAATGGAGCTGGCGATCTATCGGCAACTGCTTCGTTGCGGTTGGTTGCATCGGCCGCATTCGTTGGCAGTGGCAATTTCTCAGCCGATGGCATGCGGATCACTCCGGCGCTGGCGAGTTTCGCCGGGACGGGAAATCTATCCGCCACTGCGCAACTGCGACTGATCAGCAGCGCGAGCTTTGCCGGGACTGGTGATCTATCTACTCTCGCATTATTGCGGCTGACGGTGGCGGCAAGTTTTGCCGGGACCGGCAATCTCAATAGCGATGCCATCCGGGTTACTCCGGCCAGCGCGGCATTCAACGGTGCCGGCAATCTGGCAGCACTCGCGCAAGTCCGGTTGGCCGCAAGCGCAAATTTCGCAGGCACCGGCAGTCTGGCGGCACTGGCGCAATTGCGCTCGCCCGTCAACGTCACATTCAGCGGCGTAGGCGATCTATCCGTCGCAGCGCGGCTGCGCATGGTGGCTGCGGCGACATTCGCTGGCACCGGTAATCTCGATGCTTTCGCCACTATTGCCGGCGCTACTACGACCTACGCCGGATCGGCGCTGTTTACAGGCGCAGGCAATCTTTCGGCGATGGCGCTGCAACGTCTTGCGGCAAGCACGGCCTATGCCGGAAGCGGGGCGCTTTCGGCGACGGCGCTGCAACGGCTGGCCGCAAGTGCATCGTTCAACGGGCTCGGCGCGTTCTCGGCGGATTCAATCAAGTACATTTCCGCTGCCGCGACATTCAACGGCAGCGGATCGCTGACATCGTCGGCAAGCCTCGTTTTCAGTGCAGCCGCGACCTTTGCTGGAACTGGTGCGTTTATCGCTTCGGCAGGTCTGCGGTTTCCCGCGCTGGCGACGTTCGCTGGCACAGGATCACTGGCCGGCGATCTGACTATTCCGCAAGTTGGTCTGTCTGGGACTGCATTGCTGGCAGGCAGCGGCAATATGAATGTTGCGGCGCGGCTGCTGCGGATGACGGCAGTTTCATCGCTATCCGGCACCGGCGATCTCAATGTGTCGGCACGGCAGCGTATGGTGGCGCTAGCGGCATTTGCCGGGACCGGCAATCTCAGTGTCGACGCCGGTCTGCGCAAGCCGATTTCTGCAACATTTGCCGGGACAGGTGCCTTTGTCGCATCGGCGATCCGCGTCATCAATAACGCCGCCACCTTTGCCGGGAGTGGGTCGCTGGCGGCATCGGCTCTGCCGCTGCATGGCGCGTCAGCGCTGTTAGTAGGCACCGGCAATCTCAACGCCGCCGCCGACAAACGCACTTTCATTGTTGCGACGTTCAATGGCAGCGGCAGCATCAGTGTTAGCACCATCCATCGCATGGTGGCGACGGCACTATTTGCCGGAGAGGGTCAGCTTTCGGCGCAGAGTGATCTGCAAGTCAGTGCCGATAATATCATCAAGACAGTCCGCGTCGGTATCACACACAATGCGCCAAGTACTGTCGTGACAATCAAAGCAACCGCGCACCAGGTCGGTGTAGCAGCGAAAGCGAGGCCATCAGTTGTGGTTGATTGGCCGAAGAAACGGGTAGCCTGATGCTGGTGGAAACAATCGATCGCGGCAACGAAGTGGAATTCACGGTGCAATTCCTCAACCGGGAAAGCCTGCCGTTGTCGCCATCGTCGGCGACGGTGACGGTAAATTTTCTCAACATGAGTGACGTGCGGGAAAGCGAAGTGGTTACGCTATCACCGCAGACCGACGACACTTGGTATGGCCTATGGGACAGCCAGCAGGCGCAACCGGCGCGGACCTACTGGACGGTGCGCTCGGAAAATCCGGACTCAGCGGAGGATGGTTATTTCGAACTGGCGGGCAATCTCGCCAACGTTGCGGACACGACAACATCATGAGCATATACCGCCCGAACGCCGATGAGAAACAGGCAATTGAGGATCTGAAATCGTACATGTTTGAAAAGTATCCTTGGTTGCGAAAAGATCTGGACGAAGCAATCAAGACGTTTCTGGATCTCGCATTTATTGAAAATGCGGAGAAAAAAAAGAGCAAATGAGCATCTGGCAGGACAGTCTGCTCGATCCGATCTATGCCAGTCCGATCGCGACCGATGCAACGCTGATCCGCACCACCGGCGAACGTCATTCACTGCGCGCGGTGGATTATACCGATGGCGCAAGCCAGCCGACGCACGCCTTTATCGACATGCAGACGCAACGGCCGTCGGCGTTTGTGCGTGAAAGTGAAGTGACATCGCTCGGCATTACCGATCTGAAGGAATATTTTTACAAAGGCGAATTCATCATCAACGGCAAACGCTGGCGCATCAAAAGCTTTCAACTTGCGCGCCAGCCAGTAGGGTCTGGCGAGATTCTGTTGTTGCTCGCTGATGAACAGGCACCATGAGCAAGCGGGAAGATATCCTCGCGCGGCTGTTCGTGATCCTCAATACCGTGGAGGATCTGAAACTGGTGGCGCGCAATCTGGATGAGTTTCCGGAAGCCGTGCGCCCGATGGCGATCTTGCTTGACGGCGACGAAGAAGCGGTTGCCGAACTGGCGCGACCATGGGTCAAGGGCAAAGCTTATACCGTGATCCAAATGAATCCGATCATCGTGGTGTCCATGGGCGGCAGACCGGAAGATGTCGGGACTGACATCAATGAATTGATGGCGCGGATCGTGACTGCCGTGATGAGCGACGTGGAGTTGACAACTATCGTCGTCGCCAATTCGCAGTGCGGCGTTTATTATCTCGCCACCGACTATCGTCTGAACCACAGTCTAGCAATGGACTGCGATATGCAAATGCGTTTCGGAATTCGTTACACGCTTCTACCCGTCGCACCATAAACCAAAGGAGATCCAGCAATGGCGACATCACCCGACACCATCAACTATGTGCTCTCGCAGGCCAATGTTCGCTTCACGCCGACCGGCGGCTCGCAGTTTCACATGGGCAACTGTACGCGCTTTGTCTATACGCCAACGGTCGACAAGCTGGAGCATTTTTCCCGTATGGCTCCGGTGCGCATCAAGGACAAGACGGTCATCAGACAGATCAGCGCAACGATTGCATTGACGCTGGAAGAAGTGACGGAAGAAAATTTGGCTCTATTCTTCCAGGCCGACGCCAACACGTCATCGATTAATGCCATGACCGATATGAATCAGGAAGGCGTTCTTGTTCTGGACGGCACCAACTCGGTCGGCAATCAACTTAACTTCACCGGCAAGGTGAGCTTCAACCCTGCCGGAGATTTCGATTTCCTCAAGGAAGACTGGACCGAGATCCTGTTGAATGCAGACGTGCTGCTCGATGCCGGTTCCTATGGCGTCATCACCATCACCCCGGGAGTCACGGCATAATGGTCGGTCTGCTTGATATTGCGCCGATCCCTGAGCGCGTGGACATCGGCGGCAATGCAATTGATGTGACCGGCGTCAGCGTCGAAGGGATCGCACATCTGTTGCAGCGTTTCCCGCAATTCGCGCAATTGCAAAACCTCATGGGCGGTGGCGAGAAGGATCTTGCTGCCGTTCTGTTTAGTCTCGGGCCGCAGGTCATCGCGGCGATTATCGCTGCCGGGTGCGGCTATCCCGGCAACGATGATGCGATCAAACGCGCCTTGAATCTTGATCTGCAGGCACAGGCGGATCTGCTTGATGCGGTGTTGCGCAAGACATTGACGAAAGGTCTTGACCCTTTCGTCGCGCGACTGGAGAGCATTCGGGCCACTCTCAGTCCGCCCGTGACATTGGCCGACAAGCTAAAGGAGGTCAGGAAAAAGAACTCGTCCAAATCATCGAATCCCTCATTGGACGGGCAGGCCATGCAGCCGCCGATGTCTGGCGCATGACGCCACGGCAGTTGTTCGCTTATTCGATGTTGGCTGAGCGGCGCATCAGCATTGAAAAGGCGAGCGATCTGAATCTGAATGCCATGGCCGCGCGAGCGGAAGATAAAATCATCAAAGAAGCCACGCGATCGCTATTGAAGGAACGTTAAATGGCGTTTGCTTGGCGCTATAATCCGCAGACGGAAACATTCAAGAAGGCGGCTCTACTCGGAAGCAATGTCGTCGTCGAGGCCGCCAATATTGCCGTGCAGCGATCGGCACTGGCAGGCGTTCGTGCTGGGCGCGCCGATATTGCGCAAGCGGGTTTTTCCAAGATTTGGCAGACTTCGCTGCGTTACAAGATGATGACGCCGAAGAATTCGCTTGAACCAAAAGCCTACATTCACACTAGAATCAACTATGCCGATATTTTTGAGACCGGTGGCGACATCCAAGGTGATCCGTTGATCTGGCTTCCGTTACCAAGCGTGCCGCCGAATCCCGGTTCTGGCATCAGATTCGGTGGCGTGGTTAAGCGCGAGCACATGACGCCGGGACAATATGTGAGGAAAGTTGGTCCGTTGATCACGCTGCGCCGTCCGGGTAAAGCACCGATTCTCGCGGCAGCCATTCGTCGTGGGGTCAAGGCGCAACCATTCGGCAGGTTCGCCACCAAGGCACAGTTACGGCGCGGAACGAAAGGACGTGGTCAAGTAGAGATGATTCCGCTTTTTGTCGGGGTGCGAAGCGTTCACATCAGTAAGAAATGGAACATAACCGCAGCGTTGCAGCGTGAAGCTAACAACATGCCGAAATATTACGAGGAGGAATTAAAACGCATGGACGCAGAACAATTGCTGCGCGGCGCAGGCGAATAAATGGCAATCAAGCAAACCATATCATTGGAAGGTCTGCAGACCGTCCAAAACGAGCTTAAGAGTCTGGCCGATGTCGGTACGGCGACTTTCGCCCGTATCGGCGCTGCCGTGCATGGCAGCAGCGGCGGACTAGAAACCTTTGCTGCCAATATATTGAACATCGGCAAGGCGATGACCAGTCTTACTGGAGCCTTGGCGGTGTTTGGCGGCATTACTGCCGGATTAGTCGGGCTAACAGTCTCGGCGTCGAACGCCGGCGAGGAATTTGAGAACCTTAGCAAACAACTCGGCACCACGGTCGAGAATGCTTCAGCGCTGTTGTCTGCCTTTGCCCGCACCGGCACCGATGTTCAGGGTCTTGCCCAGCAATTACGCCGGGCAGCGGTCAATATCAGCAGCGAATGGGCGACGATCCAGAAATCGATCAGCGACGCCGGCACCAAGACCATTGCTAATAACATCGCGGTGCAACAGTCGATCAATAATGTGGCCAAGGCCGAAATCGCGCTGGCCAATCAGGAAAAGAATGCCGCGTTGCAACGGCAAGCTAACGCGCAGGGTGTTGCCGATGCACGGACACGGCTTGATGATCTTCTGGAGCAGCGACGCATTCGCGAAGGTGGTGAACGTGATATTGAGCTTGAAAACGAACGGGCGCGGGAGCGGGAACGGCAGGAGATAGCCAAGGCGCGGCTGGCGCTGGAGCAGCAAGAGCAGAAGGAAAAGGAAGAAGCGGCACAGGCCGAAATTAAGGCCAATGAAGCGGCGCTTGCCGCCGAGTCTGCGCAATTGGCGCGAACCAAGGCGCGAGAACAAGCGGCGGAAGATCAGAAAAATTCCATCGAGAATCTGGTTGGATTTGTCAACGAACTTAGCGCAGGACTGACCAACACCGGACGACAGGTCAACGCGACCGTTGACAATATTTTCAAGGGCATCGTTGCCTCAGTCGGGTTGGCGGGAAAATCAATCGGCGAGATCGATATAAGCAAAGTTGTGTCGCCAGATGTTTTTGCCGTGTTGCTGAAACTATCCGACGCGCTGAAAAACATGACCAGCGAAACGGAGAAATCGGCGCTGGCATCCAAGACTCTGGGCCGTCAGGTGGGTGCGGAAGAGGTTGCGTTTCTATCGAAAGGCAGCGAGGCAGTAAAAGCTTATATCGAAGAAGTCAAAAAACTCGGGCTGGAGATGTCCGGTCCGATGATAGAACGACTGCAGGAATTCCGCCGTCAATTATTCACGTTGCAGAATGCTTTCTCCACGATCAAGAACCAACTCGGATCTTTGTTCGCGCCAGTGTTTGGCCCGTTCTTCGAGACACTGAGCAATTTACTGATCCAGAACCGATTGCTGTTTCTGAGTTGGGCCGAAACACTGATCAATACGGTTAAGCCGACACTTGATAGTATTATTCGTGTTTTGTCGGGCGAGACGAAACCTGAAGACAAGTGGCTTTTAGATATCATCGAAAGCTTTAAAAAATTCGGCACGACGATCAGGGATATCGTAGTCCCCGCTTTCAAAAGTATCATCGACATTGCCGGCGCGGTGGCCAAAGAGATCAACAGCATTTTCGGCACCAATCTTGATGCTGCATCGGGAATTTTTATTTTATGGCTCACCACTATTCTCGGTGGATTCAGAATACTTGGTGCAGCACTAAAATTAATTACGACGGGATTTACCGTATTCGCCACGGCAGCGGGCATTGCGCTTGCGCCTCTGCTGGCTTTGACGGCGGCAATTGCCGCCGGATTTTTGATCATTTTGGCAGCTGTTGATAAGGCTACATTCGAGGGCGTCAAACAACTTGGCGCGGATCTGGTCGATCTGGGTAAGAAGGTTTTTGATAACTTCGGCAAGTCGGCGGCGGAAGGAACCGACAAGACTGAAATCAGTATGGCGCAGCTTGAAGAAGAGGCGCGTAAACTAGGCGAGTCGGGTAAGAAGTCCGGGACCGAGATCGCTGCAGGTCAAGCGGTCGCGCAGCAAGCGCTGCAAAAGACGACGCAAGAAGCCGTGAAAGCCAAGACCGGAATTGATGCCACGTTTTTCAAAGCACCGGCTCCGGGTGTGTCGGGCTTCGACCTGTTGCCCAAGGTCGGCGAGCAGCGAGTAGCGCTTGATCAGCGCGGTGCATTGATTGAAACGCGTGGCGAACAAATTCAACAGCAGACGCAGACACAAGCGCAATCTGCTGTGCAAGCATTTCAAGCCGCATCGGATGAAATTATACGGATTTGGAACAGTTTGCGCGATGCAATCGATGCTGTCGATTTCTCCGGTCTGTTTGAAGGATTGTCAGACGAATTGACCGGCCCATTCCTCGATGCAGAGGAAAGCATTATCGCGGTGTTCGATGCAATCGCGCAGGAAGCGGAACAAATGGCGCAGCGGGTCGGGCAGGCGGCGCAGCAAGCCGCGACGGCGTTGCAACAGATCAGTTCTGGCGGCGGTTTCGGTGGTGAATTTGCTGGTGGATTCGCAGGCGGCGGGCGCGTGAGTGGTCCCGGATCGTGGACGTCGGACAGCATTCTCGCTCGTCTGTCGCGCGATGAATTCGTGCAGCCGGCATTCCGCGTGCACCAATACGGTATGGACTTCATGGAAGCCATCCGGCGCGGTTTGCTCTCGACCGATGCGGTGCGGGCGCTGATGGGAGACTTCCGTGGCTTGAGGTTCGGCGGATCGGCATTTCCCCGCTTCGCCGAAGGTGGCGCGGTTACATCTGGCGGATCGCGCACGTTGAATTTGATCCTCGGCGGGCAGACATTCCCGGTCAGCGGCTCGGCCAAGGTGATCGACTCGCTTGAGCGCGAGGCGGCGCTGCGTTCGATTGCTTCGACCGGGATCGCGCAGTCATTCGTCGGGCGACGCTGATGGCTTTGCCGCCAGATGACCAGACATTTCTGGTATTCAGCGAAAACGGCATTCCGCTTTATTCGACGCGCGATGCCAGCCAGACCTTGAAGCCGATTCAGGCCTCGGCGGATATCGCACGCACCGTCAATGGCACACTCACCGATCTGAGCGACCTGGCAACGTTCCGCAAATTCAGTTCGGAAATATCCTGCACCGATTTCAATTCGCCGGCCTTCGATGGCTTCTGGCCGGGCATGATCGTGACCGTCGATTGCGTGACCGAGCTTTGCTACATGACCGGCGGCTCGCCATCGCGCCCTGTAGTGAGTGGAAGCAGTTATGTCTTGGGAGACTTCACGTTTTACCGGCCGCAAATCGTATTTCGCATTATGGACTATGAGATCAGCTTCAGGGAATGGGCGGCTGAAACCAGCTGGACGCTTTCGTTGGAAGAAGTTTAATGCATGACCACCAAATGGTTTGGATCAGCACGATTCAACGGTACCGGATCGATCAACGCTGCCGCCCGGCAAAGGGAAAAGGCGCAAGCATTATTTGCGGGACTTGCCTATCTCACCGCGACTGCAAATTATAGACGCGCAAGCGCAACATTCGGCGGCAGTGGATCGCTTTTAGCGACTGCCAGTCTAGTCAAGATTGCCGCCCGCGCGACGTTTGGCGGCTCTGGTACGTTAGCAATTTCATTCGCGTTTGCGAGTCTAGGCGGCTCGGGATCTCTTTCGGTTTTTGCCAGTCTGATTGGCGCAACCGCGCGGGCGACGCTATCCGGCAGTGGCTCGCTGCTGGCAGTGCCGCGATCAAACCGCATTGCGGCGGTCACGTTTGCCGGCACGACAACATTATCAGCATTCCTTTATAAATTTGCTCATGCCAATTTTGCCGGATCGGGAGCGGTCGTCGTCTCGAGCCGGCTGAGGTTTTCAATTTCGGCACGGCTAATCGGTTCGGGACATCTTAACGCGGTCTTGCGATCGCCGCGCCTTACTGCATCGGCACGTTTTGTCGGATCTGGACAATTGGTGCCGCGATCTGATTTGCCGGCAATGGTGTTGTCGACAGCCAGTACAGTCCGGATGAGCTTCCCGACATTCCCCAATCCGAGCGATCCTTTCATGCGTCGACCAAGCAAGGATTATAATAATTACGCGATCTCGGTTCGCTTTACCGGCTCCGGCCGCATCACGGCGATAGCGAGTTGATGCATGGCTGCGCAATGGTTCCTGGCCTGGGTCGATCCGACTGAGACAAGCTTTACCCAAAGCCATCAGGTCATGGCCGAGGATGTGTATTCGATCCAGATCGACGGGCGCGAGGGAGAAGTCGCCATCCTGACGCTTGTGCTGAAGAATCCGCGCATCGGCCTGCTTAATGCCGGACGCAAATTGTGGATCTGGTTGTCGTGGTCAGATGGCACCAACACGTTCCCGGTTTTCTTCGGTCGACTGGTTGGCATACCGGAAAATGTATTCGGTGAACTGGTCAGCCTTGTGTTTCTGGCAAAGCCACTCGACTTCGATCAGCAGCGCTTTGATGTCGGCGCAAGCCTCAAGGAATTGCCGTGGTTCGATCCGGTCTTTGTCGATAGTCGTTTATGGGATGATCCAGACGCAATCGCGGAGACACGCAGCGTGCGTTATCAGTGCACACGCGGCGAGGATGGTGCGCCGCTGGTGGTATCCATATCCGATATTCTGCAGGGTGAGGATGGCGTCGAGGTCTTCACCGAAGATGAAGTGCCGATGGATACTGTCAGCCTGACGATTTCCGGCGCGCCATTGTCATCGATCAGTGTCAAGGCGCCGGTGACATGGACGCAGACCGGGCTGGAGAATGTCCCGGCCTTGCAACTCCCGGTGCCGACGCAGTTGAACGGTTTCAACGAATCGATCTTCTCCGATTGGCCCAAGCCGGGAGCCAGCCTCGGTGGTGGCTGGGCGGCGGCAGGCAATACCTCGGCGAGCGATATTGCCGGAGCTGACAAGGCCTACACGACCAATATCAATGTCACGTTCCAGAACAAGGAAAAGCAGCACAGCCTTGGCGATGTCATGTCGTCATCGCACAGCCTGACTTATCCAATAGGACCAATCGGAGTCAGCAAGATCATCGTCGAGCATTCGCAGGCCGGATTGGTCTGGCCGGGCGGCGGCTACGGCACCATCACCACCAACTGGCATACCGTATTCGACGGCGAAGGCGAGAACGACGATCCCGACATTAATGTGCCCTATCACTACGACAACACGTCGATGCATATCGTGTTCTGGCGCGTGGCTCCACGTCTGGCCATCACCGCCGAGGCCGGTGTGATCAAGCGAACGGAAAGCGTGACGTTCACAATGACTGCCGATCTGCAGGCCATATTGACCTTGCCTGATCCGGCGCCAACCGCGCCAGCCAACCCGATCGAGACACCCGGTGCCGATGTCGGCGCACCGATTGTCGGCGAGGGCGGTACCATTGCCGAAGCCGCGCCGCCGATTGGCGACACCACGCTGGCGAATTATTATCCGACTCCGCGCGGCATTCTTTCACTGGAAAATCGTCTGCTATGGGCGCGGGCGCAGTTGCGGCAGGGCGCACGGATCGCGCAGGCATCATGGACCATTCCATTCGAGCGGGCGATCAATCTCAGTTGTCGCAAGTCGGCGCGAATGATCTGGAAGAATTTCCCCGGCGGACAGATCGAGGGCAAGATCACCGCCTATCAGATCTCGCATAATGTGCAGACCGGCCAGCGCAGCGGCACGGTTACCATCGGCGCCACGCCGGGACATGGCGGTACGACGACAGGCGTTACAGGCTCGGCCAACGAATACATCGAGCCGGACTATATCGAAAGCGGGCATTTTTATAGTTCATCAGATGTAGTGCCTTCGGATGCCAGCATCGCCGATTTCGGCTACAGCGTGCCGGTGGCGGAAACATCGACCGGCGAATTTCCGCTGAAGCTGGAGGATGTCTTGCTCGGCATCACCGTGACCGGCAGCACAACAGATCAGGCCAATTTGCTGGCGAGCACGATGGCGCGATTCTACATTGCACCGATTGCGCAGCGCCAATTTCCCCGCCAGCACGTCGATGCGGTGCAGGAGGCCAACCTTGCCATCAGGGAAGTTATTGATGGGGTCAAAACGCAATTGACCATCCAGCTCGTTCCCATTGCCGGCGAGGCCGGCTTTGAAAGCAATTATCCGATCAGTGTCACGCCGCTGCGTCTGCCCAAGACTGTCGACTTTGAGGCACCGTCGAACATATGAGCCTGGAAAAAATCATCCGCCCGTTTCAGACGCGGGAAACAACGCCACCACGTTTCGTCATGAATCCGGTCACGGCGCAGGCCGCAACTCCGGCGCAGCCAGTCGTGATAGTCATCGGCAAATCGCCAGCGGTGAAGGTGCTCAACGGCAGCGAGACCATCGACGTGACTTACTACATGAAAAAATGGATGAAGGAAAAACGCACGGGCAATTGATGAATGGCAAGGCGGATTCTCAAGCGCAAGCGCGTCCCGATCCTGTCGGGTGATGATGAGTTTGACGAGGACAACTACGTCGACATTCCGGTCATTTTCGAGATCGATATTACAGGCAGCCTAGGTCAGCTTTTTACCTATCGGTTTTATAATGACTCGACCACGCAACTGCGCACGGTGCGGGTCAAGAAAGTGGGCAATGTTACCGGCGATTTCGATGATCCGGAAAACTTGGATACGGATGACAGCGCCTATGTCAACGCCGAGCGCATCCAAAC
>Ga0075428_100001412_pt1 | contig 25596 bp, 23 predicted proteins | sample RhiMetdeltSRZDD2_FD_75291 | JGI IMG/M metagenome (GOLD analysis project Ga0075428, IMG submission 75291) | Populus rhizosphere microbial communities from Tennessee, USA - Rhizosphere MetaG P. deltoides SRZDD2 | ecosystem: Host-associated > Plants > Roots > Rhizosphere > Soil | place: USA... | reverse complement strand
TCGTCAACCGCGGCTGGCAGCCGTTCGGCGCGACGCGCAAGGACCTGCCCGACGTCGCCGTGGACGGCGAGATGCGCACGGTCGTCGGGCGCATCGACGAGCTGCCGCGTCCCGGCATCTGGCTCAAGGCGCCCGTCGCGCCGGGCTGGCCGCGGCTGGTCCAGTACCCGGACATGGAAGACCTGTCGCAACAGCTCGGACGCAAGCTGTCGTCGCACCAGGTGCTGCTCGATCCGGCCGTGCCGGATGGCTATGTACGCGACTGGAGCCTGCCCGGCACGCCCATCGACCGGCACATCGGCTACGCGGTGCAGTGGTTCGCGTTCGCTGCGCTCGCGGGCGCGATCTGGTTCGTGCTGAGCTTTCGCAAGCCGTCGCAGCCCGGATGAGCGCCAGGCAGGCGCAAACGCGGTCCGGGCGGCGTCACGTGCTCGTCGTCGGCTCGATCTTTCTCGTGCCGCTCGCCGCGGCCATACTCCTTTATTACAGCGCCGGCTGGCGGCCGGCGGTCAATGCGCACGGACTCCTGATCGACCCGCCGCGCACGCTCGGGGTCTCGGGCGTCGTGCTGACGGATGGCCGCCCTGCGCCGGCCGGCTTGTTCGCAGGCAAATGGTCGCTCGTTCTCCCCGCGGCCGTCTGTGACGAGCGGACCCGGGCGCTGCTCGATGAGCTCGCGCGCATCCGCGTCGCGCTCGGCAAGGACGAATCGCGCGTGCGCCGCGTACTGCTGCACGCGGGCGCGTGCAGCAACGTCGAGTTCCAGTCACGCGACGCCGACCTCCTCGTGCTCGCGGCGACGGCACCGGGCGGGACGGATTTCCTCGCGCAGTTCCCGCCCGCGGTCGACGGCGCGCCAGGCATCTATGTCGTGGATCCGCATGGCAACCTGATGATGAGTTATCCTGCGTCCGGCTCCGCGCGCGGGCTCCTCAAGGACATGGAACGGCTGCTGCGTCTGTCGAACATCGGATAGCATGTCCTCGATCCTGATCCTGGGTGCTTCCTACGGCTCCCTGTTCGCCACCTAGCTGCTGCTCGCGGGGCATTCCGTCGAACTCGTCGCCCTGCCGCGGGTCGCGGTGAGCTGCTTCTACGAGCAGGAATTCAGGGTCGGCGCGCTCGATCTCCGGAATCCGGAGCACTGGCGGCTGAAGCCCATATGCTCGGATGGCGCGTGAGCGCAGCGGAGGCACGATGGCCGAAACCGGCCGAATGACGTGGTTTCGCCGCGCCGCCTTCGGCGCGACGCTCCTGTGCGCAATCGTCGTCGTCGTCGGCGCCTGGGTGAGACTGACGAACGCGGGCCTCGGCTGCCCCGACTGGCCCGGCTGCTACGGCCACATCCATCCCGCACAGGCCGCAGCGCAGGCCGAAGCGATCAATGCCGCAAACCCGGACCGGCCTTTCGACTACCAGAAGGCGATCAACGAAATGGTGCACCGCTACATCGTCGGTGCGCTCGGTCTCATCGTCGTCGGGCTCGCCGTTTTCTCGGTGCTGAACCGTCGCGACCCGGCGCAGCCGCAAGTGCTGCCCTGGCTGATCGTCGCGCTGCTCGTCATGCAGGCGCTGCTCGGCATGTGGACGGTGACGCTGCTCCTGAAGCCACTCATCGTGACCCTGCACCTGCTCGGCGGCCTTACGACACTGTCGCTGCTCTGGTGGCTCGCGCTGCCGCCCACGCGGCGCGAACTGAAAGCGGCAGAGCGGCCCGTGCGGCGGCTCGCGCTCTTTGGCTTCGTCATCGTGATCGCCCAGGTCGCGCTCGGCGGCTGGACGAGCACGAACTACGCCGCTGCCGCCTGCCCGGATTTTCCGACCTGCCAGGCCTCCTTCTGGCCGCCTATGGACTTCCGGAACGGATTTACCCTCTGGCGCGGGCTCGGGATCGACTACGAAGGCGGCGTGCTCGATGCGCCGGCACGAATCGCGATCCATTACACGCACCGCCTTGGCGCCTACGTCACCGCGATCGTACTCGCGCTCGTCGTTGCGGGCGCCTGGCGTCGCGGACAGTCGGCGGCAGCGAAACTTGCCGCAGCCGCCGTCGCGGCCGCGGTCGTCCTGCAAATCTCGATCGGGATGAATCTCGTCTGGCGGGGCTTCCCGCTCTGGCTGGGCACCGCGCACAACGCGGGTGCGGTGCTCGTCGTGCTCTCGACGGTCGCGCTCCTGCGCGCGCTCAGCCCGCGCTCGGAAGTCGGGCGCTTCCGCCCGGCAATGCGCTAGCCGTCAGAGGTACTGGATCAGGACCGGCAGCGCGGCGATCACGAGCGCGAGCCCAACCGCCAGCGTCGATCGATTGAAGAGGAACATGGCTCTCTCCCGTTACGTACGGGATAAAAGGTACGCGCCGTTATTGTTCGGATAAACGGCTTAATCTTGACTTTATTGTTCATTAATATTTACTAATAGCCCTATGGATGCCCTCCAGGCCATGCGAGCCTTTGCGCGGGTCGCAGAGCTCGGCTCCTTTACCCGTGCCGCCAATGAGCTCGGCCTCTCCCGTGCCATGGTGAGCACGCATGTCCGCCGCCTCGAGCGGCGCTTCGGACTGAAGCTCCTCAACCGCACGACCCGCAAGGTTGCGGTCACGCCGGCCGGCGCCGACTACCTCGGCCATTGCCAGCGCGTGTTCGAGGAAATGACGGCGGCCGAGGAGACCTTGCGCCGCAGCCGCGAGCAGCCGACCGGCAGGTTGCGCGTCGACGTCAGCGGCGCCTTCGGCCGCCACATTCTGTTGCCCGCGCTGCCCGAGTTCCTCGCGCGCTATCCCGGCATCGACGTCGAGCTTCGGTTCAACGAACGCGTGGTGGACCTCGTGAAGGAGGGCGTCGACCTCGCCGTCCGCGGTGGGCCGATCACGGACCCGAATCTCGTCGCACGGCCCGTTTCGGGCTCGCACTGGATTTTCTGCGCGTCGCCGGGCTACCTCGCAAGGAATGGCCGGCCCCGGCACGTCGCCGAACTCGCCGGCCACCAGCTGATTGGCGGGACGCCGCCCGAGTCAGTGCAGCCGCGGCCCTGGGTGTTCGCGGACGGCATGCAGCCGCCGGAGGCAATGAAGTTCTCAATGACGGTCAACGAGACCGAAGCTGTCACGCTCGCCGCCGCGAGCGGAGCCGGCATCGCCCAGGCGCTCGACCTGATGGCAGCGCGCGCGCTCATGGAAGGGCGGCTGCAGATCGTGCTGCCTGAGCACGTCATCCCGGGCCCGGTCATTTCCGTCGTCCACACGCAGGCAGCGCAACGCCTTGCCCGCGTGCGGGTTTTCTCCGAATTCCTGCGCGACCTCGTGCGCGAGGTGGCGCGGCGCGCCCGCGCAGCCACCGGCCTCACCTACGGCGCGGGCGAAGCGGAGCTTCCGAGGTGATAGCATTTCCGGCCACATGACCGCCCGCGAAGCGCACACGACGGCGCATCCTGCCCGGGTCCCCGGCCGGGCGCGCGACTACTTCGCGCTGACGAAGCCCAAGGTCGTCTCGCTCATCATGTTCACGGCGATCGTGGGCATGTTCCTCGCGGTCCCGGGATTCCCGCCGCCTGGGGCCCTCGTCTGGGGCACGATCGGCATCGCGCTCGCTGCCTCGTCGGCCGCGGCGATCAACCACGTGCTCGACGCGCGTATCGACGCCGAGATGGCGCGCACTCGGATGCGCCCGCTGCCGCGCGGGACTGTTTCGGAGGCCTATGCGCTTTCCTTCGCCTTCGTGCTGGGCGCAGGCTCGATGCTGGTGCTCGCGCTCCTCGTCAATGCGCTGACGGCGGTGCTCACCTTTTTCTCCATCATCGGCTACGCCGTCGTCTATACGGTCTGGCTCAAGCGCGCGACGCCGCAGAACATCGTGATTGGCGGCGCGGCCGGCGCGGCGCCGCCCGTGCTCGGCTGGACGGCCGTGACCGGCTCGGTAGACGCAAACGCGCTCCTCCTGTTCCTCATCATATTCGCCTGGACGCCGCCGCACTTCTGGGCGCTCGCGATCGCGCGCCGCGAGGAGTACGCGCGCGTCGGCATCCCCATGCTTCCTGTCACGCACGGCGTCGCCTACACCAAGCAGTTCATCTGGTACTACACGGTGCTCCTGTCCGTCATCACCGTGCTGCCGTTTCTGACCGGCATGGCCGGCTTTTTCTATCTCGCCGTGGCGCTCACGCTGGACGCAATCTTCCTGCACAAGGCCTGGGAGCTCCGGCAGTCGGAGCGGGCGGACCTGCCGATGCGCGCGTTCCGGTTCTCGATCAACTACCTCGCGCTCCTGTTCGCGGCACTCCTGCTCGACCACTACCTGCCGCGGCCCGTGTTGTGAGCTGACCCTTCGGGAGGTGACCGCCATGCGCTGGGAAGGACGCCGGCAAAGCGAAAATATCGAGGACCGGCGCGGCATGCGCGTGAGCCGCGGCGGCCTCGTGGGTGGCGGCATCGGCACGCTCGCGATCGCACTCCTCGTGTACTTCCTCGGCGGCGACCCGACGGCCGTGCTCCAGCAGGCGCCCGTTGAAACCACCAACGAGCCCTACGAGGAGTCGCCCAATGAAGCCGAATGGCGGCAGTTCACGGCGGTCGCACTCGCCGATACCGAGGACGTCTGGAACGCCCTATTCAAGGAGATGGGCGGTGAATACCGCGAGCCGACGTTGGTTCTGTTCAATGGCGCCGTCGATTCCGGCTGTGGATTTGCTGAAGCCGCGATGGGTCCGTTCTATTGCCCACAGGACGAAAAGCTTTACATCGACCTGGCGTTCTTCGACCAGCTGCAAGAGCAGCTCCATGCATCCGGCGACTTCCCGCGCGCTTACGTCGTGGCGCACGAGGTCGGGCACCACGTCCAGAACCTGCTCGGCATCGCCAACCAGGTGAGCGGGCTGCAGCAGCGCGATCCCGATGCCGCGAATCAGCTCTCTGTGCGCCTCGAGCTGCAGGCGGACTGCTTCGCGGGCATCTATGCGAATCGCGTCGGCAAGTACGGCGACGTGCTCCAGGCGGGCGACGCCCAGGAAGCCATCGACGCCGCGGCCGCGATCGGCGACGACACGCTCCAGCGCAGTCAGGGCAGGGCCGTGGTGCCGGATTCCTTCACGCACGGAAGTTCAGAGCAGCGTATGCGCTGGTTCAGCGCCGGCTTCAAGCGTGGTTCAGTGGACGACTGCGACACCTTCAAGGCCGCCGATCTTTGACGGCGCACGTCCACGTCCATCCGGTGCCGGAGGGCTTCGCGGCGAAGGCTGTCGTCAAGGCTGCGGACTACTCGCGGCTTTATGACGAATCGGTCAAGCACCCGTCTGGCTTCTGGGCGAAGGTCGCAAAGCGCATCGACTGGTACCGCTTCCCGACGCGCATCAAGGATGTCTCGTACGACCCGGACGACTTCCGCATCCGCTGGTACGAGGACGGCGAGCTCAACGTCTCCGTCAACTGCCTCGACCGGCAGCTCGAGAAACGCGCGAACAAGACCGCGCTCCTGTTCGAGGGTGACGACCCGAGCGCCTCGAGAAAGGTGACTTACCGCGAGCTCTACGAGGCTGTCTGCCGCCTCGGCAACGCGCTTCGCAAGCTCGGCGTGAAGAAAGGCGATCGCGTCACGATCTACATGCCGATGGTGCCGGAAGCGGTCGTCGCCATGCTCGCCTGCGCGCGCATCGGGGCGATCCACTCGGTCGTGTTCGGCGGCTTCTCGCCGGAGTCGATCGCCGGTCGCATTGAGGACTGCGCCTCGACGCTCGTGATCACGGCCGACGAGGGCGTGCGCGGCGGAAAGAAGGTCCCGCTCAAGGCCAACGTCGACGAGGCGATCGGCTCGCACAAGCTGCCTGTCCGGAACGTCGTGGTCGTGAAGCGGACCGGCGCGAAAGTCGGCTGGGTCGAGGGCCGCGACGTCCGTTTTGAGGATGTCACCGCCGCCGAGCCGCCGAGCTGCGAACCGGAGCGGATGAACGCGGAGGATCCGCTCTTCATCCTCTACACCTCCGGGTCGACCGGAAAGCCGAAGGGCGTGCTGCACACGAGCGGCGGGTACCTCGTGTACGTCAACTACACCTTCGCGAACGTCTTCGACTACCGCGAGGACGACATCTACTGGTGCACGGCCGACGTCGGCTGGGTCACCGGCCACAGCTATATCGTCTACGGTCCACTCAGCAACGGCGCAACCAGCCTCATGTTCGAGGGCGTGCCGAACTACCCCGACACGTCGCGCTTCTGGCGGGTCGTCGACAAGCACCAGGTCAACATCTTCTATACCGCGCCCACGGCGATCCGCGCGTTGATGCGCGACGGCGATGCGCCGGTGAAGGTCGCCTCGCGCACCAGTCTCCGGCTCCTCGGCACGGTCGGCGAGCCGATCAACCCGGAGGCCTGGGAGTGGTACTACCGCGTTGTCGGCGACGGGCGCTGTCCCATCGTGGACACCTGGTGGCAGACGGAGACCGGCGGCATCCTGATCTCGCCGCTGCCCGGCGCGACGACGCTCAAGGCGGGATCGGCGACGCTGCCGCTGCCGGGCATCCGGCCCCAGCTCGTCGACTCCGAGGGCAAGGTCCTCGAGGGCGAGGCGCACGGCAACCTCGTGCTGCTCGACAGCTGGCCGGGCCAGATGCGCACGGTCTACGGCGACCACGAGCGCTTCATCAACACCTACTTCACGACCTACCGCGGCAAGTACTTCACCGGCGACGGCGCGCACCGCGACAAGGACGGCTACTGGTGGATCACCGGGCGTGTCGACGACGTCATGAACGTCTCGGGCCACCGCATTGGAACGGCCGAGGTCGAGAGCGCGCTCGTCGCGCACGCGAAGGTCGCCGAGGCGGCGGTCGTCGGCTTCCCGCACGACATCAAGGGCCAGGGCATCTATGCCTTTGTCACGCTGAAGAGCGGCGAGTCGACGAGCGACGCGCTCCGCACCGAGCTCGTGCAATGGGTGCGCAAGGAGATCGGCCCGATCGCGCAGCCGGACCACATCCAGTGGGCGCCGGGGTTGCCGAAGACGCGTTCCGGCAAGATCATGCGCCGGATCCTCCGCAAGATCGCGGCGCACGAGCACGAGCACCTCGGCGACACATCGACACTCGCCGATCCCGCGGTCGTCGCCGACCTCGTCGCGAACCGGCGCCAGCCGGGCGGCTGATGCGGCTCCTCGCGGCCGCGCTCGCGCTCACCCTGGCCCACGCTGCAGCTTCCGCCGAGCAGCTGACGCTCGCGACCTGGAACCTCGAGTGGATGATGACGCCCGAGGCCTTCGACGGCTTCGCGTCGCATTGCCTCGCGCCCGACCGGCGTGCGGGCGGCGACGAGCGCGCGATCCCCTGCGACCTCTGGAAGCGCGGCCGCTGGAGCGCAGAGGACCTCGATCGCATCCGCCGCTTCGCGGCGACCGTGCCGGCCGACGTCATCGCGCTTCAGGAAACGGACGGCGCAGACGTGGCGCGACGGATCTTTCCCGATCGCGGTTTCTGCTTCACGAAGCGCCGCCACGTTCAGAACGTCGGCTTCGCGGTCCGTCCGGGCCTCAAGTTCCGCTGCAACGGCGATGTCCGCGCGCTCGGGCTGCCCGAGAACGACGTGCGCTGGGGGGCGGACATCACGATCGAGCCGGGCACGCCACACGAGCTCCGCCTTCTCGCCGTGCACCTGAAGTCCTCCTGCCACTACGATTCCCTCGCGTCGGAGCGGTCCGACTGCCGGACGCTGCAGCGCCAGGTGCCGGCGCTCGAGGACTGGATCGATGCGCGCGCAAGAGCGGGCGAGGCCTTTGGCGTCGTCGGCGACTTCAACCGGCGCTTCGACCGGGAGCGCGAGCTCGCCCGCGACGCGCAGGGGCGGATCGTCGCGCTCTGGCCCGAGATCGACGACGGCGACCCGCCCGGCGCGGACCTCGTCAACCCGGGCACCGGGCACGGCGCCATCGGCTGCAACAACGGGCACCGCGAGCGCTTGCCGATCGACTACCTTATTCTTGGCGAGCGGCTGGCGCGGCGGCTCGTCCCCGGCTCCTACCGGGCCTGGGACTACCCGGCCGGCGGGCGCTGGCCCGATCACTGCGTGATCTCGATAGACCTGAACGGGGAGACCTGAGATGGCCTACGACAACAACAACATCTTCGCCCGCATCGTCCGCGGCGAGATTCCCTGCCACAAGGTCTACGAGGATGCCGAGACGATCGCCTTCATGGACATCATGCCGCAGGCGGAGGGTCACACGCTCGTCGTGCCGAAGGCGGCGGCCGAGGACATCTTCATGACGCCGCCGGATTCCGTCGCGGCAGCGGTGCGCACTGCGCAGAAGGTCGCGCGCGCGATCAAGAAGGCGTTCTCGCCGCCCGGCATCATGATCGCGCAGCTGAACGGCCCTGCCGCGGGGCAGAGCGTGTTCCACCTGCACTTCCACGTGATCCCGCGCTACCACGGCAAGGACCTCGGCATCCACGCCGCGGACCCCGCCGACCAGGCGACGCTCGCCGCGCACGCGGCGCGCATCCGCGCGGCACTCTGAGGCCGGCGTGACCAAGTCCGAGAACGTGGTCTTCTACCAGCGCCTGCTCGGCGCCGGCGGCCTCGCGCTCACCGCTTTCCTGCTCTACAAGATCATCGAGCCATTCCTGGGCCCGATCGCCTGGGCGCTGTTCATCGGCTTCCTGCTCCAGCCCCCGCAGGAAAAGCTCACGAAATGGATGCGCGGGCGCGCGTCCATCTCCGCGTTCCTGCTGACCATCGGCACCCTCGTCCTGTTTCTCGGCCCGCTGACGGCGCTCGCCATCGCCTTCGCACGGCAGGCCGGCGACCTGGCCGGCCGCCTGCAAAGCTGGGTGGGGACTCAGCGGGAGTCGACGTTAAGCCATCTCGATCGGATTCCGGGCATCGCGCCGCTGCTCGACTGGCTCGACCGGAACCTCGAGATCAGCGCCGCGCACGTTCAATCCTGGCTGATCGAGGGCACCCGGAACCTGTTCCAGCAGCTCGCGTCGTACGGTGGCGTCGCCTTCATGGGCGCGGTCGGCACGGTGCTCTCCTTCACCGTGATGCTGTTCCTCCTCTTCTTCATCATCCGCGACGGGCGCCCGATCGCGCGCCTCGGCGCCGCGCTCGTCCCGTTGCCGGCGGAGCGGCGCGAGGAACTCGCCGACCGGCTGTCATCGGTGACGCGCGCCGTCGTGCGGGGCACGGTGGTAACCGCGATCGTGCAGGGCTTCCTGTGCGGCATCGCGTTTTCGGTCGTGGGCTTGCCCGCGCCGGTCGTGTTCGGCGTCGTGGCGGCGGTACTCTCGGTCGTGCCCTTCGGCGGAACGGCGCTCGTGTGGGGACCCGCGGTCATCGCACTCGTGGTGCAGCAGCGCTACACGCAGGCCGGGATCCTGATCGGCTTCGGCGTCGTCATCAGCAGCGTGGACAACTTCCTGAAGCCGCTCCTGATTTCGGGGCGCTCGCTGCCGACGCTCGCGGTGTTTATCGGCGTGCTGGGCGGCCTCGCCGCTTTCGGCATGATCGGCCTCTTCCTCGGCCCCGTCGTCATCGCCCTCTGCCTCTCCCTCATCGAGTTCTCGCGCGAGAAACGGGCGTAGCGGCTGCATTTCAAGGGGACGCTCACCTTGAAATGATGGCAGCACACGCCGTGCCAGAGACTCGCCGAATTTCAAGGTGAGCGTCCCCTTGAAATGCCAGTAGAATCCGCCCCCCATGCCCGCCGACGACCTGCTGCAGGCGCTGAACGAGGAACAGCGCGACGCCGTGACGGCGCCGCTCGGGCCCGTGCTCGTGCTTGCGGGCGCCGGCAGCGGCAAGACGCGCGTGCTGACGCACCGCGCGGCCTGGCTGATCCTCGAGCACGGCGTCTCTCCGCACGGCCTGATGGCGGTCACCTTCACGAACAAGGCCGCCTCGGAGATGCGGGGGCGCATCGAATCGCTTCTCGGCATGCCAGCGGACGCGCTCTGGATCGGCACCTTTCACGGCCTCTCGCACCGCATGCTGCGACGGCACTGGCGCGAGGCGCGCCTGCCGCAGACCTTCCAGATCCTGGACGAGGACGACCAGCAGCGCCTGGTCCGCAAGGTCATCCGCGACCAGAAGCTCGACGAGCAGCGCTGGGTGCCGCGCGAGGTGCAGGGCTTCATCAACGCGAACAAGGACGAGGGCCGTCGCTCGAAGCACCTCGCGGACCGAAACGACCCGACGCGCAAGCAGCTCATCCACCTCTACAGGCTGTACGAGGAGCGCTGCGAGCAGGCGGGCGTCGTCGACTTCGCGGAGCTCCTCCTCCGCTGTTACGAGACGCTGCGCGACGTGCCCGACCTTGGCGACTACTACCGCGACCGCTTCCGCCACATCCTGGTGGACGAGTTCCAGGACACGAACGGCATCCAGTACGACTGGCTGAAGCTCCTCGTCGGCAAGACCGGCGCGCCGTTCGTGGTGGGCGACGACGACCAGTCCATCTACCGCTGGCGCGGCGCGCGCGTCGAGAACATGCAGCACTTCCGCCGCGAGTTCGGCGCGACGGTCTACCGACTGCAGCAGAACTACCGCTCGACGGCCGTCATCCTCGCCGCCGCGAATTCCGTCATCGCGAAGAACACGGACCGCATGGGCAAGGAGCTGTGGACCGCGGTCAAGGGCGGCGACCCGATCCGCGTCTACGCGGCCTTCAATGAGCGCGACGAGGCGGACTTCGTCATCGACCGCATCCGCGAGCACGAGCGCCGCGGGCTGCCGCTCTCCGCGGCCGCGGTGCTGTACCGGTCGAACGCGCAGTCCCGCGCCTTCGAAGAGGCGCTCATGGCGGCGCGCATCCCATACCGCGTGTACGGGGGCCTCCGGTTCTTCGAGCGCGCCGAGATCAAGGACGCGCTTGCGTACCTGCGCCTCACGCAGTCGCGCGACGACGACATCGCGTTCGAGCGGGTCGTGAACCTGCCGACGCGCGGCATCGGCGGCGCGACGCTCGATCTGCTGCGCAACGACGCGCGCGACCACGGCCGGAGCCTCTGGCAGGCCGGCATCGAGCTCGCGCCGTCGCTGCCCGGCCGCGCGGCCGGCGCGCTGCGCGGCTTTTACGCCCTGGTCGACCGACTCGCGGTCGCGATCGCCGAACTGCCTCTCGCCGAGCAGGTCAAGTACGTCATCGAGCACTCGGGCCTGCGCGACCACCACGCGAAGGAGAAGGACAACAAGGGTGAGGCGCGGGTCGAGAACCTCGACGAACTCGTGAACGCCGCGGAAGGCTTCGAGCCGGAGAATGACGACGGGCTGTCGCCGCTCGGTGCCTTCCTCGCGCACGCGACGCTGGAGTCCGGCGAGGCCCAGGCCGCGACAGGCCTCGACAGCGTGCAGCTCATGACGCTGCACTCGGCGAAGGGCCTCGAGTTCCCGACCGTGTTCATGGTCGGCCTCGAGGAAGGATTGTTCCCCTCCGAGCATTCCGCATTCGACGCGGACCGCTTGCCGGAAGAGCGGCGCCTCTGCTACGTCGGCCTGACGCGTGCGATGCAGCGCCTCTACCTGACGCACGCAGAGAGCAGGCGCATCTATGGCCGCACCTCCTACCGCGACGCCTCGCGCTTCCTGTCCGAGCTTCCTCCCGAGGCCATCGAGGATGTGCGCCCACGCATCTCGGTGAGCCGTCCGCTCTATGCCTCGGACCGCATCGCGCTCGCCTCAGCCATTGCCGGCGAGTCGCCGCGCCGTCGCTCGCGCGCGCTGCAGGTGCCAGGCGAGGAGCTGCCGATGCGGCTCGGGACGCGCGTGCGGCATCCGAAGTTCGGCGAGGGAACGATCCTCCGGTTCGAGGGCCAGGGCGAGAGCCGGCAGGTCCACGTGAACTTCGAGAACGTCGGCCAGAAAATCCTGATGTACGAGCTCGCCCGTCTCGAGCAGATCTCCTGAACGATCGTCGCGGCTGCGCCGAGAGCGCCACGCGCGGGGTCCGGCGGGGTTCCTCGCTCGCAAATGCTGCCGGAACCATAAGCATTTGCTCGCGAGGACCCCGCCACCTCGCGCGTGGCGGGCCGGTGCCGCCGTGGCGCGCGGTGCAAGCGGCCGGGACCCGCGAGAGAGCGACTAAGTTCCGGCGGAGCGAACGAGCGGAGTCCCGGCCGCGTCCTGCCCGCGCGCCACGGCCGAACCAGCCCCCGTGCGCTAGAATCCGCGTCCGACCGGAGGACTAGCGTGAAGATCATCATCCTCGGAGCCGGCCAGGTCGGCAGCACGGCCGCGCAGCAGCTCGCGCGCGAGCAGGCGAACGACGTCACCGTCGTCGACACGCGCGACGAGGTGCTGCGCGAGCTGCAGGACCGCCTCGACATCAGCACCGTATCCGGCAATGCCGCCCACCCGTCGACGCTGCTCGCCGCCGGCAGCAAGGGCGCCGACCTCCTCCTCGCGGTGACCTCGAGCGACGAGGTCAACATGATCGCCTGCCAGGTGGCATGGACCCTGTTCAAGACGCCGACCAAGATTGCGCGCATCCGCTCCGCGGATTACTACGGCCGCCAGGAGCTCTACGGCGACAACGCGATCCCTGTCGACCTCGCGATCAGCCCGGAACAACTCGTCACCGACTACGTCGAGCGACTCATCCGCTACCCCGGAGCGCTTCAAGTCCTCGAGTTCGCGGACGGTCGCGTGCTGCTCGCCGGCATGCGCGCGCTCAAGGGCGGCAAGCTCGTCGGGCACCAGCTGCATGAGCTGCGCGCGCACATTCCGAACCGCGAGGTGCGCGTCGCCGCGATCTACCGCAAAGGGCGCAGCGTCCTGCCGGAGGGCGAGACCACGATCGAGGAGCACGACGAGATCTTCTTCGTCGCGGCGCGCGAGGACATGCGCCTCGTCATGAAGGAGTTCTCCACCGAGGAAGCGAGCGTGCGCCGCGTGGTGATTGCGGGCGCCGGCAACATCGGCTTCCGCCTCGCCCGAGCACTCGAGGACCGCGTGCAGGTCAAGCTGATCGAGCGCTCGCCCGAGCGCTCGCGCCGCGCGGCCGAGACGCTGCGCAACACGCTGGTGCTGACCGGGAACGCCGCCGACGAGGACCTCCTGCTCGAGGAGAACATCGACGACGCCGACGTCTTCGTCGCCCTCACAAACGCGGAGGAGGCGAACATCCTCTCCGCGATGCTCGCCAAGAAGCTCGGCGCGCGCCGCGTCATGGCGCTGATCAACAAGCCGTCCTATGCCGAGCTGATGGAGGGCGGCCCGATCGACATCGCGATCTCGCCGCAGACCGTCACGATCGGCGCGCTGCTCGAGCACGTGCGCCGGGGCGACGTCGTGCGCGTCTATTCGCTGCGGCGCGGCGCCGCCGAGGCGATGGAGGCAATCGTCCACACGGACGGGCGCAGCTCCCCGATCGCAGGCAAGAAGATCGAGGACATCGAGCTGCCGGAGGGCACGACGATCGGCGCGGTCGTGCGCGGCAGCGAAGTGATCATGGCGCACCACGACACGGTGATCGAGCCCGAGGACCACGTCATCCTTTTCCTCACCGACCGCCGCCATGTGGAGGAAGTCGGCCGGCTGTTTCAGTCCGGCATCCGCACATGAATTTCCGGATGGCGCAGCGGATCCTCGGCCTCATGCTGATGATCTTCAGCCTGACGATGCTGCCGCCGGTCGCCGTCTCGTTCATCTACGGGGACGGCCACTGGGAGCCGTTCGTCGCCGCGGCCGCCATCGTGGCGGCGACGGGATTCCTGCTGTGGATGCCCGCGCGCAATGTGCGCCGCGACCTTCGCCTGCGCGACGGCTTCCTGATCGTTGCCGTGTTCTGGGTCTTCCTCGGGCTCGCCGGCGCGACGCCGCTGTACCTCAGCGACGTGCCGGACCTGTCGTTCACCGACTCGGTGTTCGAGGCGGTCTCGGGTTTCACGACGACCGGCGCGACGGTGATCGTCGGGCTCGACGAGCTGCCGAAGTCGATCCTCTATTACCGCCAGCAGATCCAGTGGTTCGGCGGCATGGGCATCATCGTGCTCGCGGTCGCGATCCTGCCGATCCTCGGCATCGGCGGCATGTCGCTGTACAAGGCCGAGACGCCCGGGCCGATGAAGGACCACAAGCTGACGCCGCGCATCACGCAGACGGCGAAGGCGCTGTGGGCGATCTACGTCTCGCTGACCGCGGCCTGCGTCGCCTCCTACTGGATCGCGGGGATGAACCTCTTCGACGCCGTCGCGCACGCGTTCAGCACGGTCTCGACAGCCGGCTTCTCGCCCTACGACGACAGCCTCGCGCACTTCGACAACATCGGCATCGAAGTCGTCGCGACCGTCTTCATGTTCCTCGGCGGCGCGAGTTTCGCGCTGCACTTCTCGGTGCTGAAGCGGCGCGAGATCGCCGCCTACTGGCGCGACACGGAATTCAAGGCCTACTTCCTGCTGACGGCCGTCGTCACCGTTTTCGCCACGCTTTACCTGCGCGCGATGGGGGAGTTCCCGACACTCGCCGAGAGCGCCCGGCACGCGGCCTTCCAGGTCGTGTCCATGCAGACCACCACCGGGCTCCTGACGGAGGGCTTCGCGCACTGGCCCGGCGCACTGCCGGCGCTCCTCGTGCTGCTCTCCTTCGTGGGCGGCTGCGCAGGCTCGACCACCGGCGGGATGAAGGTGATCCGCTGGCTCGTGGTCTTCCGGCAGGGCGTCGCCGAGCTCAAGCAGCTGGTGCATCCGAGCGCCGAGGTCCCGGTCAAGCTCGGGGGGCGGCCGGTGCCGCAGCGGATCATCCTCGGCGTCGGCGGCTACTTCGCGATGTACCTGATCGTGTTCGCCGTGCTGATGCTGCTCCTCATGATGTTCGACATGGACCAGGTCACCGCCTGGTCCGCGGTCGCCGCCTCGCTCAACAACGTCGGTCCCGGCCTGGCCGACGTCACGATGACCTTCCGCGACGTGTCGGACTCGGCCAAGTGGGTTTGCGCCATCGCGATGGTGGTGGGCCGGCTCGAGATCTTCGCGCTGCTCCTGCTCCTGACGCCCGCCTTCTGGGAGCGCTGAGGTGACGCTTCGCAGCAACCTCGAACTGATGCTCGAGCGCGGCCAGGACTCGCCGCTCCTGCGCTTCGCGCTCGGCCAGGAATGCCTCAAGTCCGGCGATCTCGTGACCGCGATCGACCACCTGCGCCAGGCGGTGGACCAGAACCCGCGCTACTCGGCCGCCTGGAAGGCACTCGGCGAGGCGCATGCGCGCGCCGGCTCAGCCGGCCGCGCCGCAGAAGTTTACGAGCGCGGCATCGCTGCGGCGCGCGAGGCCGGCGACATCCAGGCGGCGAAGGAAATGGAGGTTTTCCTCAGGCGACTGCGCAAGGCGGGGCCGGGATGAACTTCTCGCTGCGCCGCGCGGTTCCGGGTGATGCGCCGACGCTCGCAGTGCTCGCAGAGCGAACGTTCCGCGAAGCTTTCGGCGAACGGAATGCGCCCTCGAACCTGGACCTGCACTGCGAGCGCTACTTCGGGCCGGACATGCAGGCCCGCGAGATCTCGGACCGCGGGATCGTGACGACGCTCGCGCTCACGTCCGGGCAGCTCATCGGGTTCACGCAGTTGATGCCGGTGAGGCCGCAGCCGCAGGTCGTCGCGAAGCGGGCCGCGGAGCTCAACCGGATCTACGTCGTTGTCGCCTGGCAGGGCAAGGGTGTCGCACAGGCGCTCCTCAAGGACGCATTTGCGAGCGCCTCGGCGACGGGCGCAGACTGCCTCTGGCTCGGCGTGTGGGAACACAACACGAAGGCCATTGCCTTTTACCGCAAGTCCGGCTTCGATCCCGTCGGATCGCACACGTTCATGCTTGGCGAGGAGCGGCAACGCGACCTCATCATGTCGACCAGGATCGGTCCCAGGATCGGCTAATCCCCATGTATGAAACGCGCAGACAACCGCTACTCGCGCCTACCGCCTTCGTCCGGCGCGTGCTCTCGCATCTCGCCGTCGCGCTCGTGCTGATCGGCGGCTCCGTCGCCATCGGCATGGCGGGCTACATGCGCCTCGAGCACCTCTCGGCGCTCGACGCCTTCCTCGACACCACGATGCTGCTCGGCGGCATGGGGCCCGTGCACATCCCGAGGACCGACGCGGGCAAGCTCTTCGCGGGATGCTTCGCGCTCTACGCCGGCCTCGTCTTCATCGCGACCGCTGCGCTCGTGCTCGGGCCCGTCATGCACCGCGTGCTGCACCGGTTTCACCTGGACAAGAGCTGAGGCGGGATGATCGGCCTCCTGCAGCGCGTCGACGGCGCAACCGTCGAGGTGGACGGGCGCGAGATTGCGCGCATCGGGCGGGGGCTCCTCGTGCTCGTCGGCGTCGAGCGCGGCGACGACGAGGCCTCGGCCGACAGACTCCTCGAGCGGCTCGTGAACTACCGCGTGTTCGCGGACATCGAAGGTCGCATGAACCTTTCCGTGCTCGATGCCGGCGGCGGCTTGCTGCTCGTCCCGCAGTTCACTCTCGCGGCCGACACGGCGAAGGGCCTGCGGCCCGGGTTCAGCCGGGCTGCGGAGCCCGCGGAGGCGGAGAGGCTCTTCGGATTTATGGCAAAGCGCGCCGAAAACCGACTCCCGGGCGCGCAATCGGGCCGGTTCGGCGCCCATATGCGGGTGTCGCTCGTCAACGACGGTCCGGTGACCTTCTGGATCCGGGTCCATCCTCACGAAGGGCCCGAGGAGATTGGCGTATCATGATCCGTTGCCGCCCGGTGCGCGGCCCGGAGTCCTGACATGGGTATTGGTTTTCGCGAACTCTTGGTGATTCTCGCGATCGCGCTCCTGATCTTCGGCGCGAAGAAGCTGCGCAACATCGGCTCGGACCTCGGCGCCGCGGTGCGCGGCTTCAAGAAGTCGATGAACGAGGGCGAGGACGACGAGTCCGGCAAGAAGCTGGCCCGCGACGATCGGCCGGATGCCGATTTCGATTCCAGCAAGGGCGAGCGCGACAGCGCCGATTCGTCCAAGAACGCGTAAGGCCGGATGTTCGAGGTCGGCTTCACCGAGATCATCCTGATCCTCGGCATCGCGCTGTTGGTGCTGGGTCCCGAGAAGCTCCCAAAGCTCGCGAACCAGGTCGGCCGGTGGGCCGGCCGCGCCCGCGCCATGGCGCGGCAGCTGCGCGCGCAGCTCGACGAGGAAGTCGAGGTCATCAGCAAGGATGACTTCGGTCCGGCGACGCGCCGGCCGACGGCCGCACCGAAAGCGCCGGCAGCCGAAGCGCCGCCGGCTCAGCATTCGCCGCCCGATCCTCCGAACCCGCCCGCGCACGCGCCGCCGGAGACGGAGCCTGCCGCGCCCGACGAGACGCAGCGCCCGTCATGAGCGCGACGGAAGAAGAAGAAAAGCTCGCCGAGGGCACGCTGCTCTCACACCTGCTCGAGCTGCGCGACCGCCTGCTGCGCGCGCTCATCTCGACCGCCGTCATCGCGGCGCCCTGCCTGTACTTTGCGAACAGCATCTTCACGTGGCTGTCGGCACCGCTGCGCAGGCAGCTGCCCGAGGGCACGCACCTGATCGCGACCTCCGTGGTCGCGCCGTTCATGACTCCGTTCAAGCTCGCGCTGCTCGCGGCGATCTACCTCGCGATGCCGATCATCCTGTACCAGGTCTGGGCGTTCATCGCGCCGGGCCTGTACCGGCACGAGCGACGGTTCGCGCTTCCGCTCTTCGTCTCGAGCGTGATCCTCTTCTACGCCGGCTCGGTCTTCGCCTACTTCGTGGTTTTCCCCGTTATTTTCCAGTTCTTCGTCGCGACGACTCCGGCCGGCGTCGAGATGATGACGGACATGACGCAGTACATGGATTTTGCGGTGCTGCTCTTCTTCGCCTTCGGCCTCGCGTTCGAGATCCCGGTCGCGACCGTGCTGCTCGTGCGCACCGGGCTCGTGAAGCGCGAGACGCTCACGAAGAACCGCGGCTACGTCATCCTCGGCATCTTCATCATCGCGGCTTTCCTGACGCCGCCCGACGCCGTATCGCAGACGCTGATGGCGGTGCCGATGTACGCGCTCTACGAGGGCGGCGTGCTCATGGCGCGCATCCTCGTGCGCGACAAGCCGCCCGAAGCGGAGCATGACCCGGCTTGATGTTGCACCGCGATTTGGCGGAGACTCGCCCGACTTCGGAGTAAAGCCTGAATGAGCCAAGACCTGCAGATCCCGCCGGGGAATCTCCTCGGCCATCCGAAGGGGCTGTATCTCCTGTTCGTGACCGAGATGTGGGAGCGCTTCAGCTACTACGGCATGCGCGCGCTCCTCGTGCTGTACGCGGCAGCCGCTACGCACGCCGCAAACCCGGGGCTCGGCTGGACCGAGCCGCAGGCGCTCAAGCTCTATGCCTGGTACACCGGCTTCGTCTACCTGACGCCGATACTCGGCGGATGGGTCGCCGACAACTGGCTCGGCCAGCGCAAGTCCGTCATCGTCGGCGGTCTCGTGATGGCGGCGGGCCAGTTCCTGCTCGCCGCACCGCTCGACTCCATGGGCACCTCGGGTGCCTTTTCCTTGTCCGCTCTCGGCATCGCTTTCCCCGCGACGCCGACGAGCTTCTACCTGGGCCTGCTGCTGATGTGCGTCGGCAACGGCTTCTTCAAGCCCAACATCTCGACGATGGTCGGCGACCTCTACCCGCAGGGCGACGCGCGCCGCGACGGCGCCTTCGTGATCTTCTACATGGGCATCAACACGGGCGCGTTCCTCGCGCCGCTCGTGTGCTCCACGCTCGGCGAGGACCCGGCGTATGGCTGGCGTGTCGGCTTCCTGGCCGCCGGCATCGGCATGCTGATCTCGGTCGTCATCCAGCTTGCCTTCGCGCAGCGCTACATCGGCAACGTCGGGCGCCAGCCCGGCGCGCATCGCTCGCTCGCGATGTCGGGTGGCGTCAAGCACCCGCTCACCCAGGTCGAGCGTGACCGCATCCGGGTCATCTTCGTGATCTTCGTGTTCGTCGTCATCTTCTGGGCGACCTTCGAGCAGGCCGGCGGCCTGATGAACCTGTTCGCGGAGAAGTACACGCGGCGCGAAGTCGGCGGCTTCCTGACCCCGACAGGCTGGTTCCAGTCGCTGAACCCGCTCTTCATCGTGTTGCTCGGCATCCCGTTCTCGATGCTCTGGAGCAAGCTCGGCGAGACCGGCAGGAACCCGCCGACGCCCGTCAAGATGTACCTCGGCCTCGCGCAGGTGGCGCTCGGCTTCGTCTGCCTCGTGATCGCCGTGTTCGAGATGCAGCATTCGGCGGACGCGAAGTCGGGCATGATCTGGATGGTGCTCGCCTACTTCTTCCACACGACCGGCGAGCTCTGCATCAGCCCCGTCGGCCTGTCGGTGGTGACCAAGCTCGCGCCAATCCGCCTCGGCTCGCTGATGATGGGCGTCTGGTTCCTCGTGAACTTCGTCGGCAACACGCTCGCGGGCTACATCGGCGCGTTCACCGAGCACATGGGCGAGTACGCATGGATGATCAGCCTCGCGCAGCAGATGGGGGTCCGCACCGAGCATGCGGGGCTGCTCGGAGTCTTCGGCGGGCTCGCCGTGGTGCTGCTCGTCTTCAGCCTCGTGCTCTGGCTCATTTCCGGGCGCATCGTCGAATGGATGCACGGCGCGGAGGAAGTCAGGAAGTGAGCCGACCGATGAACCGCGCGCGCGCCGTCCTCGGCGCCGCCTGCCTCCTCGCCGCCTGCGGCGGTTCCGGCGACGCCGGCATGCCGGGGGAAACGGCGGATCAGTTCGTCACGCGCGCGAACGCGGAGCTCGAGAAATCAGCCCACGAGAACGCAATGGTGAACTGGGTGCAGCTCACCTACATCACGCCGGATACCGAGGCGCTCGCCGCGATCTCGAATGACCGCATCCGCGCGGACTACTCGCGCCTCCTGAACGAGGCAAAGGCCTACGAAGGGAAGCCGCTGTCGCCGGACGCGGCGCGCACCATCCAGCTCCTGAAACTCGACCAGGCCGCCCCGGCGCCGGACGACCCGAAGAAGCGCGCCGAGATGTCCGAGATCGAGGCGCGCATGGCAACGACCTACGGCACGGGCAAGTATTGCCCGAACGGGCCGGAGAGCTGCCGCAACTACGACCAGCTCGCCGCGGTGCTCGCGAAGAGCCGCAAGCCCGACGAGCTGCTCGAGGCCTGGCGCGGCTGGCACAGCATCGGGCCGTCGATGCGCAAGGACTACCAGCGCTTCGTCGAGCTGGCAAACGAGGGCGCGCAGACGCTCGGCTACAAGGACCTCGGCGAGCTGTGGCGCGCCGGCTATGACATGCCGCCGGCGGACTTCGAGAAGGAAACCGAGCGACTCTGGACGCAGGTCAAGCCGCTCTATGACGGCCTGCACTGCTACGCGCACACCAAGCTGCAGGAGAAATACGGCAAGGAGCTGGTGCCGGACGGCAAGCCGATTCCCGCGCACCTCTTCGGCAACATGTGGGCGCAGCAGTGGAACAACATCTACGACCTGCTGGAGCCCTACCACGGCGTGTCGAGCCTGAACGTCACCTCCTCGCTCAAGGCACAGCAATACGACGCCATGCGCATGGCGAAGTCGGCCGAGTCGTTCTACACCTCGCTCGGCTTCCCCGCGCTCCCGAAGACGTTCTGGGAGCGCTCGATGCTGACGCGGCCGCGCGACCGCGAGGTCGAGTGCTATGCGAGCGCCTGGAACATGGACGGCCACGGCGACGTGCGCATCAAGGAGTGCATTACTCCGACCGAGGAAGACCTCTACACCACTTACCACGAGCTCGGTCACGTCTATTACTACCTGAGCTACCTGAAGCAGCCCTTCCTCTACCAGTCGAGCGCGATCGACGGATTCCACGAGGCGATCGGCGACACGATCAACCTGTCGATGACCGAGGACTATTTCTCGAAGGTGGGCCTCTTGCCCGTCGGCGCGAAGTCGAGCCGCGAGGCGCTCATCAACCGGCAGATGAAGGTCGCGAGCGAGAAGATCGCATTCCTGCCTTTCGGCAAGCTCGTCGACCAGTGGCGCTGGGGCGTGTTCTCGGGCGCGATCGAGCCTGCGAAATACAACGAAGCGTGGTGGGACCTGCGCCGCAAGTACCAGGGCGTCGACGCGCCGGTAGCGCGCAGCGAAGCGGATTTCGACCCGGCGGCGAAGTACCACGTGCCCGGCAACACGCCATACACGCGCTACTTCCTGTCCTTCGTGCTCCAGTTCCAGTTCCAGCGCGCGCTCTGCGAGAAGGCGGGATTCAAGGGACCGCTCCACGAGTGCTCGATCTTCGGGAGCAAGGAAGCGGGCCGCGCGTACCAGGACATGCTCGCTCTCGGCCGCAGCAAGCCCTGGCAGGATGCGCTCGAGAAGCTCGCCGGCACGCGCCAGATGGACGCGTCCGCCATCGTCGAGTACTTCCAGCCGCTCATGCAGTGGCTCGGGGAAGCGAACAAGGGACACGACTGCAGCTGGTGACTCCGTACCAGGATCCGAGGGGGAGACCGTCCATGAACGCGCAAGACCCGGCGCAACTGACCGTACGCGCCATCATCCTTTCGCTCATCCTCGCCGTCGCGCTCGCGGCGGCGAACGCCTACCTCGGCCTCTTCGCCGGGCTCACCGTCGCGACGGCGATCCCCGCGGCGGTCGTATCGATGGGTGTGCTGCGCCTCCTCGGCCGCTCCAACATCCTCGAGAACAACATCGTAGCAACCGGCGCCTCCGCGGCATCCTCGATTGCCGCGGGCACGATCTTCACGATCCCCGCGCTCGTGATCATGGGCCACTGGCCGCGCTTCGATTACTGGTGGGTATTCGCGATCGCGGGCCTCGGCGGCCTGCTCGGCGTGCTGTTCTCCGTGCCGCTCCGCCGCACGCTGATTCTCGACCAGAAGCTCCAGTTCCCGGAGGGGGTCGCGACGGCCGAGGTGCTCAAGGTCGGCGAAGACCCGGGCCGCGGCCTCAAGGCGCTCTCGCTCGCGGCCGCCACCGGCGCCGTGTTCAAGCTGATGCTGTCAGGCTTTCGCTTCTCGCCGGAGTCCTTCGCCGTGGCGCGCTTTTTCGGCGAGCGCACGATCGGATTTTTCGGCATCAACCTGTCCCCCGCGCTCCTCGGCGTCGGCTACATCGTCGGCTTCAACATCGGCTGCCTGATGCTCTCCGGCGGCGCGCTGTCCTGGTGGATATTCATTCCCTACTACAACAACTTCATGGTGGACCATAACCCCGACCTCGCCGCGGCGCTCGCCGGCCTGCCCGCGGAGGCGGCGGCGAACCTGATCTGGAGTCGGCAGATCCGCTACATCGGCGTCGGCGCGATGCTTATCGGCGGCTTGTGGTCGCTGTGGTCGCTCCGCAAGTCCCTGCTCTCAGGCATCCGCACCGGCATGTCCATGAAGGGCGGCTCGACGGCCGGCGTCCCGCACACCGAGCGCGACCTGCCGATGAAGGCGATCATGATCGGCATCGTGCTCTTCGTGCTGCCCCTCTTCGCGCTCTATAACGCCGTCGTCGGCAGCCTCGGCATCGCCTTCACGATGGCGGTCATCATGGTGATTGCCGGCTTCGTGTTCTCCTCGGTCAGCGGCTACATGGCGGGACTCGTCGGCTCGTCCAACAACCCGGTTTCCGGCATCACGATCTCGACGATCCTGTTCGCCTCTCTCGTGCTGCTCGCCTTCATGGGCCACGGCTCGACGGTCGGGCCAGTCGCCGCGGTCATGATCGGCGCGGTGACCTGCTGCGCGGCTGCCGTCGCCGGCGACAACCTGCAGGACCTCAAGGCCGGCCAACTCATCGGCGCGACACCCTGGCGGCAGCAGGTCATGATCGGCGTCGGCGCGATCGCCTCCGCGGCGATCATGGCGCCCGTCCTCAACCTCCTGCTCGAGGCGAACGGCATCGGCACCCCGGCGTTCCCGGGCGCGACGCCGCTCGCGGCGCCGCAGGCGACGCTCATGGCCTCGGTCGCGAGCGGGATCTTCGGCAAGGGGCTGCCCTGGAACATGGTCGCGATCGGCGCCGTCGTCGGCGCACTTACGATCTCGCTCGACGAGTGGCTCAAGGCGCGCGGTGCGAGCTGGCGCTCGCCGGTGCTCGCGGTCGCGGTCGGCATATACCTGCCGCTCGAGCTCTCGACGCCGATCTTCTTCGGCGGCCTGATCTCCGAGCTCGCGACGCGCTGGCACCGGAAGCGCCATCCCGGCAAAGATCCCGAAGTCCTGAAGCAGACCGGGCTCCTCTTCTCGGCGGGCTTGATCGCAGGCGAGGCGCTTATCGGCGTTCTAATCGCGATCCCCATTGCCGCGACGAAGAATGCGGACGTGCTGGCGGTCGCGGAGGCGTTCCGGCCAGGCCAGTGGGCCGGTCTCGCCGCGCTCGCCGCCGTCGGCTGGTGGATGTACACCGTCGCCACCAGGCAGGCGAAGCACTGACCTGACGCGGGGCCTGCGCATCCTCTGACAGCCGCTGTCAGCGGCCCCATGCTCTCATGGGGCCGCGATGCGCATTGCCCAGGTCGCGCCCCTGTTCGAGAGCGTGCCGCCCAAGTACTACGGCGGCACCGAGCGCGTCGTCTCGTATCTGACGGAGGAGCTCGTCCGGCAGGGACACGACGTGACGTTGTTTGCGAGCGGAGACTCGGAGACGAAGGCGCACCTCGTCGCCGGCTGCCGGCGTGCGCTCAGGCTCGACAAGCACTGCATCGACCAGACGGCGCATCATGTCCTGATGCTGGAACACGTTGCGCAGCGCGCCAGTGAATTCGACGCCATCCACTTTCACGTGGACTACCAGCACTTTCCGCTGTCGCGGCGAACGGCGATGCCGCAGTTGACGACCCTCCACGGTCGCCTCGACATCCCCGACCTGAAGCCGCTGTACCGCGAGTTCCGCGACATGCCGGTCGTGTCCATCTCCAACGCCCAGCGCGCCCCGCTGCCCGGCGCGAACTGGGTTGCAACCGTCTACCACGGCCTGCCCGAGGACCTGTTTCGCTACGAGGCAAATCCGGGGCAGTACCTCGCCTTCCTCGGCCGCATCTCGCCGGAAAAGCGCGTCGACCGCGCCATCGAGATCGCACGCCGTTTGGGCCTGCCGCTCAAGATCGCGGCCAAGGTCGACGACGTCGACCGCGCGTACTTCGCGGAGTACATCGAGCCGCTGCTCGAGGAGCCCCATGTGGAGTATCAAGGCGAGATCGGCGACGGCGAGAAGGGCGAGTTCCTCGGTTGCGCGATCGCGCTCCTCTTTCCGATCGACTGGGAGGAGCCGTTCGGGCTCGTGATGATCGAGTCCTTCGCCTGCGGTACGCCCGTCGTCGCCTACCGTCGCGGCTCGGTGCCGGAAGTGATCGAGGACGGCGTGACCGGATTCGTCGTGTCGAGCCTGTCGGAAGCCGTCGAGGCAGTGAAGCGGGTCGCGGACATCGACCGCAGCGCCTGCCGCCGCTGCTTCGAGGAGCGCTTCACGGTGGCGCGGATGGCGTCCGAGTACGTACGGCTGTACCGGGACATCTCCGGCGAACGACGGCTCGTTTCCGCAGTCTAGCCCTGTAGATGGAAACCGACGAAATCCTGCGGGTCTCCGACCGCTTCTACATTCTCTCGACGTCGGCGCGCATCGACGACCGGACGCGCGTCCTCAAGCACAACGACACGTTCGCCGTATTCGACCGGTTCGGCGACGTGGAGGGCTCGGGCGCGGGTGAGCTCGGAATCTATGGGCTTTACGACCGCGACACGCGATATCTCTCGCGCTTCCGGCTTCGCATCGCCGGCGGCCGCCCGCTGCTGCTCAGCTCCGTGGTCAAGGACGACAACGCCTTCCTGAGCGTCGACCTCATGAATCCCGACCTCGCGCTCGAAAATGGCGCCATCGTGCAGCGTGGCACCGTGCACATCCTGCGCGCGATGTGCCTGTGGGACGGCGCCTGCCACGAGCGGCTCACGATCCACAATTACGGCGCCGACCCCGTCGACCTGTTGCTGCAACTCGAGTTCGGAGCGGACTTCGCGGACATCTTCGAGGTGCGCGGCCTTGCGCGCGCGCGGCGCGGCCGCCGGCTACCGGCGCACGTCACCCGCTCCGCGGCCGCCCTGTCGTACGCGGGCCTCGACGGCCGCCTGCGCCGCATGCGCCTCTCGATCGACCCGCCGCCGACGCGGCTCGAAGAAGCCCGCGCGCAGCTCGAGCTGCGCCTCGAGCCGCGCTCGGAGGTCACCTACCGCGTCGCGATCGCCTGCGAGTCGACACCGACCGACGCGAAGCCCGCCATGATCCTGGCTGCGCGGCCGGCAATCTGGTACGAGGAAGCGGCGTTGAAAGCCTCCGATGCGCTCGCGCAGGCGCGCGAGGCGGAGCCGGCGATCATGACGTCCAATGAGCAGTTCAACGACTGGCTCAATCGCTCGCTCGCCGACCTGCACATGATGCGCACGCAAACGGTCTCCGGCCCTTACCCGTATGCGGGTGTGCCGTGGTTCAGCACCGCGTTCGGGCGCGACGGCATCGTCACCGCGCTGCAGTGCCTGTGGGCGGCGCCCGACGTCGCGCGCGGCGTGCTCAAGTACCTCGCGGACACGCAGGCGGTCGAGGACTCGCCCGAGCAGGACGCCCAGCCGGGCAAGATCCTGCACGAGATTCGCGGAGGCGAGATGGCGGGCACTGGCGAGG
>Ga0075428_100001411_pt1 | contig 25608 bp, 26 predicted proteins | sample RhiMetdeltSRZDD2_FD_75291 | JGI IMG/M metagenome (GOLD analysis project Ga0075428, IMG submission 75291) | Populus rhizosphere microbial communities from Tennessee, USA - Rhizosphere MetaG P. deltoides SRZDD2 | ecosystem: Host-associated > Plants > Roots > Rhizosphere > Soil | place: USA... | reverse complement strand
ATCGGTCTGCGTCGATCCCGGACGTGTGAAGCGACGCCACGCGACGGTGACCGCTCCGGTGTTTGGTTCGATCGCGATCGTCGCGCCCTGATTAATCGATCCATCTGCCGCGCTGAGGCGCACCGGGGTGCTCCATGTCGCGCCGCAGTTCACCGAATACTGGAACATGATGTCGGACTTGAGGGTCGTGCCCGAACCGGTAAACGCCGCGTACGCCACATACACCGGCCCTGCCGGCAGATTGTGCGTCTCAGTGACCGTTGTCGGCTGTCCGCCGGGTGTCGCCGGTGGCTTGATGATCGTCGTCGTCACCGGACACGTGCGGTTGTCGCGCGGAATGTCGACGGCGATCCATGGTTTGTCGAGATTTCGACCGGTGACGCCGGTGTCCGACGCAACGATTGACGTTCCGAGGAATGAAAACGGATCTCGCTTTTCGCGGTTGTTGTCATCGATGAACCGCGATACGAATACGGCACTGGCGCCGTTGGTTCCGCGATTGAACGCGAGACCCAGGTAGTACATCAATCCGTTCGTGCCCGCGCGCACCACGGGATCGGCAGCAGCCCCATAGAATCTCAGTGGCGATTGGTTGCGAAGCGGATCCTGCGGATACCCCGGAATCAGCGTGCTCGTCCACCGTTGTCCACCATCAGTGGACTTGAAGAGACCGAGCCACGCATCGCCCGTCTCAATCGCGTCGGGCAGGCCCGGAAGATCGACCGTTCGGTAGTCGTTTGCGCCCGCGAGCAGATGCAGCGGGTTTCGCGTCGACGCCGCGACCGACGGTTCATTCTGACGCTGCAGAAACGGATCACCGTCGGGAAGTGTCTTGCCCGAAACCATGTTGACGTTGCGACCGGGAATCTGCGCGTGTATCAACGCGGACCCAAGCGCGGCTGCAGCGGCCAGCGCCAGGGCCAGGCGGCGGACAGTCATCGAACTTCCTCCGAATTCGAGAGACAGAGCGACGTAGTGTTATGTGATTGAGAGCGGCGATTATATTTCAGCCGGATGGGCTCTCTGGTGGGATTAAACGATTACATTTCCGAGCGTTCGATCCGGCACCTTTAGTCAGCCTATCAACGGATTACTATCCTGCCCGTCCACTGATTCCCTGCCGCCGTTGTGGGTGGCGGATTGTCGTGATCGTGAAACCCGCAGGTTTTCGCCGCTACGAGATTCAACGTCTCGCGACTTTGCCCGGTTACCAGCGCACCCAGGTTGATCTCGATGCAATCGGTGTGCTCGGGATGTGGATCGGACGCCATGTCGTGACGCCGCGAATCGTTATTCACGAAGAGCACACGGGTGCCGAGCGGAACCGTCAATTCCTTCGGCGACACTCCGCTCGACGTGAGTGTGAAGGTGTACGGATTCGATGGAGGAGCCGGCGTCGTTGGTGTGGAGTTGCCGCCTCCACATGAGACAAGAAGCAGCACGAGAATCAGGACGAGACGTTTCACTCGTCCTGATTATCCCGGGCTCCGCGATGAATGGCAACGAGCGGGTGGGTTTACTGGACGACGATTCGACCCTTCAGGGAATTGTTCTCTGAGGCGTTGTGATCGTGATAGCCGCACGAGCCGGTGTTAGCAAACCCGAAGGTTGTCTTCGATTGTCCCGGCTGCAGGAGCCCGACATTCGCGATCGACGGGCAGTTGGTATGTGCCGGATGCGGATCCGATTCCATATCGTGTGTTCCCGAGCTGTTGTTCGTGAATGTCACGCTCTGACCAACGGCAACGGTGACTTGAGTCGGGCTGACTGCACCGTTCGCCCCGATCGTGATCGTCGCGCCCACCGCCCCCACCGAACCGGTCGATCGCACCACTGGCGCAGATCCACCGCCTCCGCCTGGAGACGTTGGTGAGCTCCCGCCACATGCCGCCATAACGATCAACGCCGCAATGCTTGCGGCTTGTGCTGCCAGAATCCGATTACCGAACGTCACCGTCTATCCTCCCAACTCGCAGAATGTTCTAGCGAGATCGATCGATTAGAAAAACTTGCGTGCGATGTTGAAGCCGATGTACCAGTTGTCGTAGCTGATTGCCCCGTTGGCAAGCTGCCCAAGTGTCGTTCCGAACCCGTTCGAGAAATTCAGCTGGAAGAGATGTCCGCCCGCGCGTCCTTCGACACCGAAGCTCATTTGCTGCGCGCCCAAATCGAACCCCGCCAGGCGCGGCGTGATCTCGCCGACCAGATACAGCGACGGTCGCACGCGAAGCCGCGTGCCCAGCCCGAGCATGAGCGTGTTCTGGTCGCCGGTCTCGAACGGACTCGAGTTGATGACGAACATCGGCTCTGCGTACAGAGCCGCGTAGCGTGCGACATTGCGCGAGACGATCGCGCCGAGAGTACTCTTGTGATGCTCCTGGAGGTTATTCCCCCCTTCGAGCGTCGCGATTCCATCTAATCCGATCGCCTTTCCATCCCGCTCGGTCCAGAACGAGTGCTGGCCGAAAATCTGTATCGTGCGATCGCTCGTCCGATGGACGCCAACCTGCGTGCCGCGCATCAGACCGTAGCGGAGCTCGAGACCAATCTGCGCGCCCGAGTCGAATCCGAACAAGTCGGACACCAGATCTCCGAAGTCCCCCTGCCCGAGCGATCGGGTAAATCTGTGGGTGACCCTGAACGCCAGCTTGTGCACTGGCATCCGCAGGGTCGTCGGCAGCGCCGCGAGATTGAAGTCCGGTTGCAGCGCGTCGACGCGAGCGTCGGGATCGGATTGATCCGGCTGATCGGGTGGCGGCGCTTGGGTTGTGGGCGTTTGAGCTGGCGGAGTCTGAGCGGAGGCAGTCAGGGGCACCAATACGCACACGAGGGCCAGAAGCATCGGTCGGAAACACGTCATCGTAAGGACCTTCCATCGCAAAGGGGATGCCGCCTGTCTGCTCCGAAGTCCAGCAAAAACCGTCACTTAGCGCCCATTCGATTACCCGAGTCGTAAGCTGTTACACGCGGCGTAAGGCGGCGGGCTATTCAACCCGATGTTTCGCGAGGTAGTAACTGAGCGCCCGCTGACTGATCCCCATGACTTCCGCCGCATCCTTCTTCACCCCGCCTGAGCTGCTGAGCGCGCGGCGGACGGTTTCGCGCTCGGCCCAATCGAGGTTCTGGCGCAGGTTCAGCGACGGCAGACTCGCGGGCGTCGTCGTGTTCACACCGAGTATCCGTACTACGTCGGGGCCGATGACTGCCGAAGGTGAGAGCACCACTGCGCGCTCGACGGTGTTCTCGAGTTCGCGTACGTTTCCTGGCCATTCGGCCGATTGAAGCGCGTCGAGAACTCCGGGCTCCATGCCGTCGATCCGCTTACCAGCCCGTTGCGCGTGCTTGGCGATGAAATGGTCGACGAGGACCGCCACGTCCTCCCGCCGCTCTCTGAGTGGCGGGATGTGGATCGGAATGACGTTGAGACGGTAGTACAGATCTTCCTGGAACCGGCCGTCGGCAACCATTTGACGAAGGTCGCGGTTCGTTGCCGCAATCACCCGAACGTCGACGCGCTGGGTGCGTTCGGAACCCAACGCTTCGAACTCGCGTTCCTGCAGGACACGGAGCAGCTTGGCCTGAAGCGCCGGGCTCATCGTGCCGATTTCATCCAGAAAGATCGTACCGCCGTCGGCCAACGCAAACTTGCCTTTCTTGTTCGTTGTCGCGCCGGTGAACGCGCCCCGGACGTGGCCAAAAAGTTCTGATTCGAGGAGCGTCTCCGGGATGGCGGCGCAGTTCACTTTAATCAGCGGCATTTCGCGCTGCGCGCTGTGAAAGTGAATCGCGCGGGCGACCATCTCCTTGCCAGTGCCGGTCTCGCCGGTGATGAGAATCGTGCTCTTCGACTTCGCGACGAGCTGCGCCGTGTTGATGACGTCTTGCATGCGGCGGCTGCGGCCGACGATGCCGTAGTGATTGAACTCGGCGTCACGCTCGCTAATGAGGTAGCGATGCTCGGTGCTGAGCCGTTGATGCTCAAGCGCGCGGTTGACGACAACAAGTAGTTCATCGACTTCAAAAGGCTTTTGCAGGTAGTCGAGCGCCCCGAGCTTCATGGCTTCGATCGCGCTTTCCACCGTCGCGTGCGCGGTCATCATCAGAATCTGCGGCCGGTCGCCCTCGGCGGTCGTCGACACCAGTTCACGGATCAAATCCGTGCCCGTCAGCTCAGGCATCAGGTTGTCGACTACGAGGACGTCGAAAAAGCGCTGACCTAACAACCGTTGCGCTTCGCGCGCACTGCCGGTCGCCACGACTTCGTGCCCCTCTTTTCGGAGCGCCGACGCAAGCGCGTTCAGGATCTTTGTTTCGTCGTCTACAAGGAGAATGGACCCACTCATGTCTAATCAGGTGTCTTTTCCCTTTTCCTTTCCCTTGTCCGTTTTCTCACTGCTCGCGGGGCCCCACCCCCGCTCGCTCTCGCTCGGCGGCTTCGCGCCTCGCTCGGGCCGCACGCGCTTTCCCTTCTAAGCAGTCACCGGCAATTCGATCCGGACATCGGTGCCTTGTCCTGGACGGCTCGTCACCGTAATGGTACCTCCAAGTCCCTCGATGATGCGGCGGGTGATCGCGAGCCCCAAGCCGGTGCCCGTTCGGCGGGTCGTGAAGAATGGATCGAACACGCGGGACAGATCATCGGGTGCAATCCCCACGCCGCGATCGCGAACCTCGATTGAAACGCGCCCGTGTGTGGCGTTGCGCGTGACCAGTTCGATTGCGCGTGCTGACGCCGCAGGCCGGTCGGTGCGCGCCAGTACCGCGTGCCGCGCATTCGTCAGTAGATTGACCAGCGCGAGTCGAATCCGCTCTCCGTCGGTCACGATCTCTCCGATATGGCGATCGAGATCGAGATGCGCGGCGACACCCGGCTCCTCACTGCCCACGGCGCGGGCCGCATCCTCGCAAAGCGCGTTCACGTTCACTGCCGACAGGTCGAACTTGATCGGCCGCGCAAAGTCGAGCACCTCGGTAACGATGCGATTGAGCCGCGTGACCTCCTCGTCAATATCCGCGATCGCGCTGTCGACCTCGGGTGAATGGCCTGTTCCCTGTTTCAGCGTGCGAAGCGCGGTGCGGATGATCATCAGAGGGTTCCGGATCTCGTGCGCGACGACAGTCGAGAGCCGGCCTAGTGATGACAACCGTTCGCGCTGCGCGGCCTCCCGCTGAAACCGCGCGATCGAGTCGGTCATCGTGTTGAACGTGTTGGCGAGGAGCCTGGCGTCTTCATCTTCCCAGCGGGCGTTGGGTGAGAGTGCGATTTTTCGCGTCAGGTCTCCGGTCGTCGCCATCTCGCGCATCGTCGCCGTGATCGTGTCGAGCGGACGTGTCACCGTGCGTGCCACCGCGTAGCTGACGAGGGTAGCAGCCATGACCGCGAGAAACGCCGTGACTGCCAGCTCCCGATGCACGGCATTCAGAAAGCGAAGGCGTTCCGTACGGGATCGCAAGATCAGGGCTGTCGCGACCGGTCCTTTCGCAGACGACGCGTGGTTGACGCTCGCTTGTAGCGGCAGGACGCGACTGACGGCGACGTACTCGCCGTCGCCGAGCTGGATGACCTGAACATCCTCGGCGCCGACGAGGGTTTCGAGCTGCGAACCATATTGCTCCGGAAGCGTTGACGCCTCGACGCGGCCGTCCACGGCGAACACGATCTCGCTGTTGGTGAGCCGTTTGAACTGTTGCGCCGTCTCCGCATCGAGACTGAAACCGACGGTGACCGTGCCGACAAACTCAGACGCGACGAAACTGGGGACGGTGACAACCTGAATGACACCGCCCGTGTACGGCCAGAGGGACACAGTCTCTTTGCCGCGTTTTGCATCGGCCACCGCTTCGCGCAATCGGGTTGCGGGGTCGTCAGTCTTCAACCGGCCGCTCGATGCGAGCACGGCGCCCGCGGGATCGGTGACCAGTAAGAGATCGCATCCAATCTGTCCCTGGTAACGGTCCGCGATCGGTTTGACGGTTAGGGGATCGGTCGTCATGGCCGCCTTCATGTTCGACAGATCCGCGACCAGTCGCCCTTCGCGCGCAAAGTGTTCAAACATGCGCGTCCGAAATTCCTCGAGCAGCGTTCCCGCTTCGTTGATCCCGCGCCGCAATTCGTTTTCCGACTGTGCCGTGACCGCGACGTTGACGCGGTACACCGCGACCGCGATCGCCACAACCGTCAGGATGGCGCTGGCGAAAAAGATGCGGTTGGTGAGCGAGGAAAAAAGGTTCATCGACGGCCGAGCGCGAAATTCACTTCCACTTCGCCCCCTGCGTCCGGCACGACGACGCGCCGGGATTCGAGCGGCGCGGATTCATTCCAGGCCACTACCGTATACGTCCCGGGCGGTACGTTTTCGAGGCGATAGGCGCCGTCGCTATCGGAGAGAGAAAAATATCTATGCGCGAATACCAGAATGAACGCGCTCATGTGCGAATGGATATCGCAGAACACGCGCACGATACCGGGACGGTCGAACCGAACCGACTTCGAACGGCCCGCCGCGTAGCGCCCGAGGTCGAAAGTCTTTGTCTTCGAGAGCGAGAAGACGTTGTGATACGTGTGATCGTTGTTGGGGAAGTCGACAGTCGTACCGACAACGATCGGCAGCACGTGGGGCTCGAACGTCTCGTCGCGCTGGTCCATTCGAGGGCGCGTTTCGTCGGCGCGTTCAAACGCCGCTCGTGGCGCAGGATCCAGATAGACGACGCTGCGGCGATCCGGCGGCTCGTGTGTCTTTCCCATGCCGAGATCGGCGACGCTGACGCGCGGCGCATTATCGGCGGGAGGCTGCCGGAGCTCGACCCGTCCGCGGATGATGCCATTCGCGCGCGCCGTTTTCGGCGGCGCGTCCCCGTCGATATGTGCCGTGGCGGCTGCCATCAGTCCAGCCAGCAGCGCGGCGAAGCAGGATCTGGACATCAAAACCAGTACACCAACTGACCGGACAGATATGTTCGGGCGCGATCGCGGCCGCCCTCGCGCCAATTCCCCTGAACGCTGGTGCGCAACACGAAATTGCGCTGGAGGTAATATCCGACGCCCCCCTCAATGCGTCGTACCGGCGCATCCCACGGCAGGCCAGCGGTGCCAATCGTCGCGCCGTGGAGTGTCGAAAACCCCAGATGATCGGCGCGCGCCGCCACGAAAATCCGCGGCGTCACGCGATAACGCCCCTCGACCCACGAACCCAGTGAGTCGAGTGTCGTGGTGGTGTCTGGAGTCAGCGCGTGGGGGAATCCCCAGCGGCTCCAGACCAATTCCCAGCGCACGATCCAGTGATCGCGCGAGTATTCGGCATCCGCTCCGAATGACTGCTGTGCCGGAGAAGAGTCGGGTGCGACAGCTTCCGAGAGCCAGGCGCCACGCGCCGCTGAGGCGCCGAGAACCAGGCCGACCACAGGGGTCACGCCCACGCGGGCGGCGAGCTGTTTTCCGCTATTGTCGTCGCCTAGACGCGGACTCGAAAGCGTGCCGTTGGTCACCGAACCGGCCAGTTCCACGATGCCGGTCCTCCAGGTCATCTCGACGCCGGTGTCCCACTGAAAACCGCTAATCAGGGGAATTCCCGGGCCCGGCAGCGCCGAGCCAATCGGGAAGCTCGAACGCCAGCCCCGCGCACGCATCCGGAGCACGTCGTCAGCCGTTGCCGGGATCGCGTCGCTCCGCAAAGACGTGAGGTACTGATAGGCGAGCGGATATCCGATCACCGGATTCCCTGTCTCATACTGCCGGCGTCCGAACGACCCGAATACCGGTGGGATCCGGCCGGCCTGAATGTCCAGCGATCGGTTGCGCCACGGCCGCAGTCGCACGTACGCCGCATAGGCCGTCGGCGAGTCAAGATCTTCGGAACGAAGCTCGCCGACGAACGACAGCCACTCAGCGGGACGATAGAGCCCGGACACGCCGACGCGGAACATACGAAGCGCGTTGTGTTCGTAGTCGGTGTAATTAAAGAACGCGATGTCGTCGGCGTTGCCGCCGGTCGCGATTACTTCGGCCCCGAGCGCCACCTTCCCGTCGAACGCCTGGATCGGCCGTTCGGGGAGCGCCTGCGCGCGAGCGGAGGTCGGTGTCGCGCAGGTTAGCACCGCGAGGGTCAGCAGACAGCGGATAAGTCGCGAGGTAAACACAAGGGAACTGCAATTATAATCGGCGGATGGCGACGACTTCCGACTCCGCTCAGATCTTCACGCTGACTCAGGCGTCCGAACTGCTGCCGCAAGTGAAGCATCTGACGGCTGACGCGGTGCGCCGGGCCGAAGCGCTTGCCGATCAGCTCCGCGGCGTGAGCGAAGACAATCCGGAACACTCCCTCTTATCCGAAGCGTTGCGCGACGTCGTTGCCGGATGGGTCGAGGAGGTTCGCGCGCTCGGTCTCGAGGCGAAGGGGCTGTGGCTCGTCGACTTCGACAACGGCGAAGGGTATTACTGCTGGAGCTATCCCGAGCCTGCCATTACCCACTACCACGGGTACGACGACGGATTCGCCGGCCGAATCAAGATTCAGTGAACTGGTCAGTTTGCGGCAGATCTTGATTGATTTCCGTCCTGCGTATATAACCAGAGTTTACCCGGAGACAAGAGCCAGTGGCCTACATTATCTGCGAGCCGTGTATCGGGACCAAGGACAGCGCGTGCGTCGATGTCTGCCCGGTGGACTGCATTCATCCCCGCAAGGATGAACCTGATTTCGCGACGGCCGAGATGCTTTACATCCACCCTGATGAGTGCATCGACTGCGGCGCGTGCGTGCCTGCGTGCCCGGTGGAAGCGATCTTCGCGCTCGATGAAACGCCGGAAAAGTGGAAGAACTACATTCCCATCAACGCGCAGTACTACCAGAAGTAACTCACTCGCAGCCACGCGTGTGCGGAATCGTTCGTGGCTGATCAGGTGAACGCGCAAGGTCGCTGCTGAACACATACACCTGCCGCGAATGCACGGCGACCGCAGGCCGATCCACGAGTGCGACGGCCTGCTGGTTCGCAAAGCGCTGCCGAAAATTCCGGATCTCTGATTCCTCGAGCGCGAGGTAGGGAGGCGGCCCCACCGATTTCAAATGCTCGATCGCGCGATCCAGCCACGTGCTATCGAGCAAGTCGACCCGCAGCGTTCTCAGTTGCGAGTACAAGCGGATGTTCCCGCTGTGTAGCCCGGAAATGACGATGGTTTCAGGCGGCAGCTCCCGCGCGAGGTATCGCCCGACGTCCGCGAACTTCTGTTCCCCCTCACCGATTTCGAGAATGTTGTGCGCCCGAATGTATGCGATCGCATGCGCGACCCCGAACGTCGTCAATACCATCGCGACGATAGCCGGCAGTGTGGCGCCGAACCTCCGGCCGAGTCGCACGATCGCGTCAATGCTCAACACGAACATCACCGGCATCGCCGGGATCACGAACCTGAGATACCACCAGTCGTCAAATGGAATGTAGAACAGATAGCAGCCGAACACCGCGGCAATGTATGCGAGCAGAAACCAGCGCAGCGTCCGAGTCTCCGCGTTGGCGCCGCCCGAAAAAGCTCCAAGCAGGAACACGAACACGTACGCCCCTTGCGTTTCCCACAACCAGCGTGGATAGCGAGTGAGATTCGGCCGCAGGTGCCGCCAGTGATAGATGGATGACGCATCACCGTATCCGGACATGAGGAACGATCCGTAAAGATCCTGATTGACCCACCCCACAAATACGACGAACGGCAGACACGCGAGCGCCACAGCGCCGAGGCGCCGTACTCGAACACCGGCCCGCGGGCCTGCGCGCCACGCCACGAGGGCGGCTGGGAAGACAACCAGTGGCGCGAGATTCGGCCGAATCAGGATCGCGACGCCGGCAGCAATTCCTGAGAGAGCAGCCGACATCGACGACCGCGATCGCGAGGCCATCACCAGCGACATCACCCAGAAGGCGGCCGCGGGCACGTCGCTCATCGGCCACAACGTCATAAACACAATCGTTGGACTGCTGGCGGTCAAGAGCGCGGCGAGCGCTCCCGTTGCTCGACCCGAGACTTGCACTCCAAGTGTGAAGGTCAGGATAACGAAGAGCGCTGCTGAGAGGGGCATCACAAGGAACGCGCCGCAGTCACCGGTGGCTTTCATGAACGTCGCCATCAGCAGCGGCAATCCTGGCGCGTAGGTTGGAACGATGGTATGGGCCGCCGCCGGACGATAGCCAAGTGGCGTGAACGTCAGGTCTGCGTTTGGCCACGGCACTGCCGCCGCGAAATCCTGATGGACGTGAAGATCTCCGGCAAGCCAGAGACGTGCCTGGCTCACATAGCCATAACTGTCCGATCCGCCCGCGGCGCGAGCCCCATACGCGATCCAGAGCACGATTACGGCGGCCGTCGCGATGGATGCAACCCACGGCGCCAGTCTCGAGGCCGCCAGATGGAACCAGCGGATCACGCTGCGCCTCTCCAATTTTGGTCTGCAGCGATACGCAATCGTCACGAACAGGATCGAGAACAGTGCTGGGCGCAGCGTACCGCGGCTGGACAGGCGCACCCCGAACAGATGGACTGAAAACCCGCCGGATACCGCGAGCGCGGTCGCGATGCCGGCGGCGAGGAGGGCCAGCACAAAGAAGACGGGCGACGATCGGCGTGGTGATCCGTCCGGCGGCTCGGTCATCGATCCGCGCGGGCCGTTCGTCGGAGTTCCAGCGCCTGCCGCGCCTTCAATCGGTCGCGGCGGCGCTCGTCAGCTTCAGCGGCGCGCCTTCTGTCGTCATCCGTTTCGAGGATCAGGCGGGGAATGGGGACTCGATGACTTTCGCGGTCGACGGCGACGAACGTCAGGTAGGCGAGGCTCGTCATCTGTCGCCGCCCGGTGAGCGTCTCTTCGGAAAACACTTCGACTTCGACTTCGAGCGAGGTCGTCCATGTCGCGTTGACACGCGCCTTGAGAATGATCAGATCCCCGACCCGTATAGGGTGCAGGAACTGCAGGCCGTCCACCGCCGCGGTCACCAGCACACTGCGGGCGTGGCGATGGGCGGCGATCGCACCGGCGATGTCGATGAGGTGCATCACCGTACCACCGAGGATGAAGCCGAGCGGGTTGGCATCGTTCGGAAGAACGACCTGCACCATCTCGGTGATCGATTCCGTGGGTCGCTTGGCGGGCTCGGTCATCGTGGCGGTTGATACTGTCGGGATCCGCGATCCCGGATCCGTCGTCCGAACGATCGCAACCGGTCACGGGGAACGGTCAACTTAGTTCTTGCAATTTCTGTCCACGAACGCCCGCAGCGTGCAGCGAAGCTCCGGCGGCAGATCGTTTTCGTCAATCGAGCGGAGCAGCGAAACGGTCGACTGATAGGTTTTCAACTGCGCAACGCAGCGGGGACAGGCGGCGAGGTGGCGCTCGAGATCGGCGTGCTCCTGAGGCGGCAGGTGATGCTCGACGAAATCCGCGAGAAGCCCGACGAGGTCGTTGCAGCGGCGTTTCTCAGGCACGGCCAGTAACACCAGCGTACATTCGAAGGGCCAGAGTGTTCAACTCTGGCCCCTCATACAGTCACGTCAGATCAGCTTAGAAGTCATACCCGATCCAGACCGTGAATCGGGGCTTCCGGAACCACTTGCTTCCAGATTCTCCTTCGAGGATGCCTTGATACGCGAACACGTAATCCTCGTAGTCCTTGTTCATCAGCGTTCGCCATGACCAGTCGAAGTGGATCGGGAATCCCAAGGCAAACGTTTCGAGCCCCAGTCCATACGACGCACGGCCGTCGACCAGCTTGAAGCCATTGATCGTCGCCGGCGGACCGTAAATCGGATCGTAGGTGAACGTCTCGTAATTCGGACGGAAACCGAGCAACGGTGTGACGGTGATCGGATCGTGCGTCCACACGTTCATCCGGAGGCCTTCGTAACCGGCAGCCCCCATGCCCGCGAACGCGATCCCGCGGAGTCCACCAATCACACCAATTGGCGTCAGCGCCGCCTCGATCAGCGGGAACCGCAATTCGGCGTTGAGGAAGAACGCCTTGTTGCCGAGGAACTCGAGGTAGTCGTAGCCGCGCAGTTCGGAGTTGCCGCCAAAGTACATGTAACCGGGGAACTCTCCCCAGCTCTTGAACCCGCGCGCGCGGAACGCCAGCACGCCGTTGGTCGCGAGCCGCAGATAGTAGCGCAAGTCGGCATCGGCAGTCTGTCGCGACAGGAAACTGCCAACCGACGGGGCGTATTCGTATCCGATCCGCATGGTGTTCCCGGCAAGAGGACCATACTCACGGAACACCGTGGTCTCCCGCGTATAGGCGACGCCGAAGGGCATAAAACTGCCCGAGCTGAACAACAACCGGCCGTACTGATCCTGCTGGTATTCATCGGCGACGGACTGGAGATTGGGATCGTTATAGCCCTGCTCGTAGTTGTAGACCCCGGCCGAGAGTTCCACACGCCCGTACCGGTTGAATGGATAGATACCAAAGATCGTGGCGCCGCGAGCTGTCTGCGTCGCGATCGCCTGATCACGGCTGACAAACGCGTACTCCGAGCCGTAGAGCAGTCCCGGATCGTAGCCATAGTAGAACTGCGTTTGCGAATACGCCTGCACCGCGTACTGCAGGCGGCGCGACAGGTTCACATAGGAGAAGTTCATCGTCCGGTATTGCGAGACAGAGGACGCGAACATGCTGAACTGCTTGTCGCCGAGCACGTCGCTGAACGTCACCTCGGTGCCGCCGAAGACGTCGCCCCCGCTGGTCACGCCCAGCGCCACCGGCGGCCGTCCCTCGAGGAACAGCTTCTCGAAGGTGCCCTTCTTGTGAATGTTCGACGGCACGAGCGTGTGCGATGACGGCGGGGTGAAGTCGATTGGAGGACCAGCCTCTGCCGACCCGAAGTCGGACATCGCAACCGTGTGCAGCGCTTCTTGTCGCGGCAGCGTGTGAATCCCGTACTCGCCCTTGTAGTAAGTCACGAAGGCGATCTTCTCGGGCTTTTGATCCCGCAGCACGATCGGCGAGACGTTGCCGGTCAACGAGTCGGTGTACTGCTTCAGCTCGTTGGTTTTCAGGTTCAGCGTCCAGATGTTGTAGATGTTGCCGTTGCGCGCGACCTCGGGGTCGATCGGCTGATTCGGGTCGGTCGCGGTCGACGGGAACACGATTGTGTCGTTGTCGACGAACTGGACGCCGCCGTCATCGTGCGTGCCGAAGGTGATCTGCGTCTTTTTGCCGCTCGCCAGATCGACGCGAAACAGCTTGTCGTTGCCGCTGACGCGAGCGAGATAGATGATCGACTTGCCGTCCGGCGCAAAGGTCGGCGCGTAGTCGCCGAACGCATCGTCGGTAACGTTTCGGATCTCCTTGGTATCGAGATTGATGACGAAGATATCGGCAATCGCTCCGCGCATCCCGGAGAACGCAACTTCTCTCCCGTCCGGGCTGACGTCGGGCGACTCGGGGCCGTCGACCGTCTTCAGCTCGATGCGCGTTTCGATCTTCTTGGTGACCACGTTCTGCATGATCAGGCTTTTGTTCTTCTCGGTGCGGGCGAAATACGCAATGCGATCGCCGGCTGGCGCCCACGACATCCAGGACACGGCGTTGTTGCGGAATCCGCCAGGCGTCGCGATGTACTCGTAGCCGTGGTTCTGATTGAAGCCGCTCGTCAGGTTGCGGATGACTTTGCCGTCCTTGGTCGACAGCAGCACGATGTCGAGTTCCTGTTCCTTGCGATTGCCCGCCGCGACCGCCATCAGATCACCTGACGGCGACGGTTCGATCGAGACGACGACGGTGTAGGGTGTCTTGCCGCGTTTGGGCGCGAGATCCCTGCCGTAATCCTGCGGCCGTTCCTTATCGCGGAACGGCTTGAAACGATCTTTCAGGTACTTGTCGAACTGCTCGTCGAACTCCTCCGGCTTCAGCCGGAATGCTTCTTCATAGGCGCTCTCGCCACCGCCGATGACCGCCTTGCGCAGCGCGAACAGAAACTGGCGCAAGCCTTCCTTGCCCCAGCGCGACTCGATGAATTCGAACGCGGCGTGTCCGAGGTTGTAGGGAAGACGGCCGTCGGCGAACTGCACGCCTTCGAAATCGCTCATCGGCGGAATGATGTCGGCGATGGCAGCGTCGCGGACGGTCATCAGATCGAACGGCTGCCAGTAGCCGGTCATATAGTCGGAGAGGCCTTCATCCACCCACAACGGCAGCTGCCGGTGAAGAAGCGACCGCGGGATGATGTCGAATTCAAAGATGTGCGTCAGTTCGTGCGTGATCAGGCGATACAGCGCGTCGGATGGTTCGTCGATCGGCAGCACCATGCGATCGCGATACGGTTCGGCGAACGCGAGGACGCCTTCCGGCAACTCGCCGGGCTCGATGTTCTGCTGCTGGAATTCGCTCGACGTCTTGTAGAGGACCAGCGGAACTTTGAACGCGAGATCGTGCTTGAGATCCGAACTGACCTGCTGATACGCGCTTTCGGCGTAGGAGGTGACCCGTTCGAGCTGTTTCTCGATTTCCGGGTAGTAGTAGATCTCAAAGTGATCGGTCTTGTAGATGTTCCACTTGAAGTCGTTGTAGCGGATTCGGTTCTTGCCGAAATACGGAATGTACGGCGTCTGGCCGAACGCCTCGCCGACGGGGCCGCCCAGAAGAAAGACGCAGACGAGGAATGTGAGGGCCATCGGCGCGACAGTGCCGCGCGGCGGACGCGTACGCATATTTCACCTCGGAAGCACAGCAGAGACGGACTGAGGTCCGCTCCTGCGAACGCGGCGACGTAGATCGTCAGCTGCTCGTCGCCGATGTTACTGTAGCTGAGACGGTTGTCGCAACGTTCGCGTCCCCGGAAATGGGTGCCGGCAACGAAGCGAAACGATCGCCATGGGCCGCCCGAAGCAAGCCATGTACCGGCTGGGCTACTACCGGATCGCACGCAAACCGCGCGATTGATGCGTCCGACCGGCCGAGCGTTGTCATCCTGCGGCAACGCGCCGTCCCCCTCGACGGACAACAAAAACAGAAAAAGGTGGCTGGCACCTTTCCCGGAAAGGTGCCAGCCACCTTTTACGATCGCCGCTATTTCAGGCCCAGAAACTGTGGCGCAGTCGGCGCGACGGCCGAAAAAGGTGCCAGCCACCTTTCCGGGAGAAGGTGCCAGCCACCTTCGTTGTCCGGCAGAGCCCGGACGAAGTCGGAAAGAACTTACAATACAAGGAATAAACGGCCGTCCTGTCGGTGTTTTCCTTCAATGGGCGGCGTGACATTCGACGCCATGGTGTTTCGCCGCCGAGCGACCTCGTCCGATCCGCCTGCTGGCGAAGCTTCGCCGCAGCGTAGCGAAAGCGGGGATGACGCGTTCGCGCAGGAAGCGCTCACATACGTGGACAGCCTGTACGGCACCGCGCTGCGGTTGACGCGCCGGCCGGCTGACGCGGAGGATCTGGTCCAGGACACGTACTTGAAGGCGTTCCGTTCCGCCTCGCAGTTTCAGCGCGGGACGAACCTGAAAGCGTGGCTGTTCACGATCCTCCACAACACGTTCCGGAATATGCTCCGTCACGACGGTCGCAACCCGGTCGACGTCGACAGCGAATACGTGGACCAGGCTCCGGCATCCGGCGCGACGGAACATTCGCCCGAGGAGTTGCTGACCCGCGCCACGCTGGACGCGGATCTCCAGGCGGCGCTCGATGCGCTCCCCGACGCGTTCCGCCAGGCCGTGTGGCTGCGCGACGTCGAAGAGCTCAGTTACGCGGAAATCGCGCAGGTCTTGGCGGTGCCGATTGGCACGGTCATGTCGCGGATCTCGCGGGGCCGGCGCGCGTTATATGACCGGCTGCAGGCAGGGCGCTTGCGCGAGACGGGAACCGAAACGGTGAAACGATCGGCAGACGGAAAGCAGAAGGCTGATGTGGTGTGAGGAGCGATGAGCAAGTGCCGTGATCTGGATCCGTTGTTTGCGCCGTATGCGGACGGCGAAGTCGCCGCCGCTGATCGCGCGTCGGTCGAGTCACACCTCGATCGCTGCCCGCCGTGCCGTGAAAACGTCGCCGAGCAACGGACCGTTCGCGCGGCGGTGGCAGCCTGTCGCCCAACGCTTCGCTCGAACGCGCCGAATGAACTTCGTGCGAGATGCGCCGCCCACGCGCTGAGCGCCGCGCCGCGCCGCTCATTCGCCGGCCGTCTCGCCGACCGGCCATGGATTCCCCTGTCACTCGCGGCCACGCTGGTGATCGCCGTCGCTGCCGCGTTCATCATTGGCGTCAACGACAAAGTAGAAGCGATCGCCGCGCAGTTGACACTCGATCACGTCAAGTGTTTTCAATTTGCGCCGGAGCGTCTGAAGCACATCGATGGGGCGACGGCGGCGCATCAATGGGCCGAGAAACAAGGGTGGACGATTGAGGTCCCCGATAGTTCGGCAAGTGCTGGCCTGGAACTACTCGGTGTTCGTCGCTGCGCGATGAGTTCCGGACGAGTGGCTCACGTGATGTACATGTGGCACGGACATCCGCTTTCGATGTTTGTCGTGCCGCGCGCGATCGACGGCGTGCCCGATCGACAGGAGTTCGTGGAGAAGTTTGGTCACGAAGCGGTGATCTGGTCAGGCAAGGATCGCACCTACGTCCTGCTCGCGCGTGCGCGTCCGGCCGAACTTGCGCCGGTTATCGGATACGTGAGACAGGTCGCGCATTAACATTGTTCGTGCAACACAACCTTCGCGCGAGGAGTCCGCCGAAGGTTGGGGGTGAAAATGAAGAGTCGATGGATTGCCGCAATTGCCGCTGCCTGCGCCCTCGGGCTGCTGATCGTGCCTTTGATCCTGCACACCGCGCAGCTTGAATCGAGAGCGACCTCGCCAGAAAGAGCCGACACGGCGAAGAAAGCCGAAGGCACCGCGAATCTTGATCTGGTCTTCAAGGACATGAACGGAGCGGAGGTTCGCCTTGCCGACTACAAGGGCAAAGTGATCCTGCTCAATGTGTGGGCAACGTGGTGCGGTCCGTGCGAGCTGGAAATCCCGGAACTGATCGAGGCGTATTCGAAGTACAAGGACAAGGGAGTCGTCGTACTCGGTCTGTCACTCGACGATCCGGCAGAGACGCTTCGCGCGTACGCGCCGAAGAAGAACATGAACTACCCGCTCCTGCTCTGGGACGACAAGTTCGACGATGCATACGGACCGATCGTGGGAGTACCGATCACGTTCTTCATCGGTCGCGATGGCACGATCAGCCGCCGGCACTTCGGACCGGTGACCAAGGAGCGGATCGATCAGGAGATCAAGGCGCTCCTGTAGTATGATCGCTACAGGATGTTGAAGGGATTCACGCACGCGCGGCTCGCCTGTGGTTGCCGCATCGGATTTCGTGAAGGCGTGGAAGGAAGTCCGGTCACGGTCGTCCTCGATCAAAAGGGCCCCGGTTGTCCGCTGCCGCACCACATGCGCGATCTCCCGCTGTTCGATCATCGCGAGGCGCTTCGCCCCTCGACGCGGCTGCTGCCGCCCGAAGAGACCGAGTACGAAGAGTCCTAGCTCTTTTCCTTCTTCTCTCGCTTCGCGTCTTTCGGTTCCCGTCCCCCATCTTTCAGCGCGCGCCGCAGCAGAAACTCGATCTGGCCGTTCAGGCTGCGCAGGTCGTCGTCTGCCCAGCGCTGAACGGCGTCGAGAATCTCGCGATCGATTCGGAGCAGGAACGGTTTCCGCTCGGCCACGGCGTCACTGGTAGATCGTGCCGGTGTTGACGATCGGCTGCGTCGACTTGTCGCCGCACAGCACAACCAGAAGATTGCTGACCATCGCCGCCTTCCGCTCGTTATCGAGGGTGACGATGTCGCGGCGGGACAGCATGTCGAGCGCCATTTCCACCATCCCGACGGCCCCTTCCACGATTCGCTGCCGCGCCGCGATGATCGCTCCGGCCTGCTGGCGCTGCAGCATCGCGTGCGCGATTTCCGGCGCGTACGCGAGATGGGTGATCCGCGCCTCCATCACCTCCACGCCGGCGCGCGCCAGGCGCTCCTGGATCTCCTTCTTGAGGTGCTCGGCGACCGTCGTGGTATGCCCACGTAGTGAAATCTGCGCATCGTCGTGAGAATCGTAGGTGTAGCTGGTCGCCAGGTTTCTGAGCGCCGACTCGGTCTGCACCTTCACGTAGTTGTTGTAGTCGTCGACTTCGAAGACTGCTTCCGCGGTGTCGACGACTCGCCACACGACCACTGCGGCAATCTCGATCGGGTTGCCCTCGTTGTCGTTGACCTTCAAACGCGCGCTCTCGAAGTTGCGAATGCGCTGCGAGATTCGCTTCTTCGTGTACAGCGGATTTGCCCACCTGAGCCCTGGCCGCTTCACCGTGCCGACGTAGCTGCCGAAGAGCTGGAGCACCTTGCCTTCGTTCGGATTGACGACGAAAAGACCCGCGAGCAGCAGGAAGGCGCCGAGCAGCGCAAGCGTCCACCCGATGATCATGGCGGCCGATGGTTCTCGCGCGCCCTGAATGATCTGGTAGATGCTGCCGCCGATGAGCACGATGCCGCCCAAGAGGACCGGGAGCCCCGGGATCGCCGGGTTTTCGCGTTCGCGAATCATGGTGTGCGACCTCCTCGCCGCCACGTAAAGCACGAAAGAACACGGACCGCGTCCGTCTGATACCAAAGTGATATCACTTTGGTATCTTTGAGTCAATACGGACGGGGTGTGGGGAAGGTTCCAGAAAGGGAAAAGGGAAAAGGCAAAAGGAAAGGGCGAAAGGGTGAAAGGGTTACAGACCGATTCGCAAATTGGCCACGAGCGGCAAGTGATCCGACGCCATCAATGCTTTTCGCGAACGAATGAGTTCCAGACCGCGAATTTCGACGTGACCCTCGTAATAGATGTGATCGAGATGCAGGACGGGAAAGATGCCCGGATAGGTACGGCGGCGCTTCAGGTGTTCGTAGATGTCGATGCTCTGGAACAGCGAGCTGAGAGTGCTCGTGGCCAGACCTCGCATCCATTCATTGAAGTCGCCCAGGATGATCTTCGTGCCTTCAATTCGTTTGTCGTGGACGAAGCCGGCAAGGCGCGTCGCCTGATACCGCCGCTCGAGGACTGCGGTCCCGAGATGGACGTTGTAGATGTGGAGTGCGTGTCCGTCGACATCGAGATCGGCGCGCTGGCAGGCGCGCGGCTCACATGTTCGCCACGACAGGTCGTACTGACTGTGATGGACGATCGGATAGCGGCTCAGCACCACGTTGCCGAACAAATGACTTCGAAGGTGACGCACTGACGCCATCACCCAGCCCATGCCCAGCGCGGCGCCGATCTCCTCCGCTTGCCCGGCCCCGTTCGGTCCGGCGCCAATGACCTCCTGGAGTGCCACGACGTCGGCATTCATTTCCCTGATGACTTCCGCGACGCGCATGGGCATCGTGCGCCGGTCCATGCCGCGACAACGATGAATGTTGTAGGTCGCGATCCTGACGTCGACAGAGTGTCGACCAGCCTTGGTGTCGCTCACTGCTGTCGCTCCAGAATCCAGACGAAGGGACCAACGATTTTTTCCCAGACGGGACGCCGTCTCCAGCGCTCCAGCGTAACCTCCTGACTCTCTCGAATGTCGCGGGCGTAGTCCTCGAGCAGTCTGCCGGCGAGTGCCCGATCGCGCATCGCGACATTGACCTCGTCATTGTGTTCGAACGAACGATTGTCAATATTGGTCGTTCCCAGGACGGACCACAGTTCGTCGACGACGAACACCTTGGCATGAATCATCGTGGTTCGATACTCAAAGATCCGAATGCCCGCTTCGAGCAGCCGGCCCCACATGCGGCGGCTGGCGAGGCGGACCCAGCGCTGATCCGTATGGCGGCCTGGAACGATGACGGTGATCTTCACGCCGCGTCGGGCCGTTTCCATGAGCGCCCTTCGGAGCGATCGATCGGGCAGGAAATACGGCGTGTTGATGTGAACGGAATGGTCAGCACCTTCCATCAAGGTCTGAAACGTCACCCGCGACGCGGTCGCGCGATCCGACGGAGAGCTTCGAATCACGAACGCGGTGGTTTCTCCCGCCGGAGTCAGGCTGGGAAAATAACTCGGACCGGTCAGAATTTCGCCGCAGCATTCGAGCCAGTTTTCGGCAGCGACACCCTGCAAGGCGGCGACCACCGGCCCTTCGATGCGCACCATCGTGTCGCGCCATGGTTTGTGCCACCGCATTCGCTTGAACGAGGGATAGACCCACCAGTCGGCGATGCCGGCGCCGCCGGCAAAGGCAACCTTGCCGTCAACGATCAGCAGCTCGCGGTGGGTGCGATTGTTCAACCGCGCCAGCGAGTACCATCGCAGCCGTTGATACGACTCGATGCGGCAGCCGGCGCGGCGCAGACGACGGATAGGTCCTCCCCAGAGCGACAGGCTGCCGATCGCATCGACCACGATGGTGACCGTCACGCCGCCTCGCGCCTTGGCCGAAAGTTCGGCGACGAACTGGTCGGCAATCTTGCCGGGCTGAAAGATGTACAGCTCCATGTTGATCGAGCGTGTGGCCTGGCCGATGGCATGCAGCATCGCGGGATAGAAGGCCACTCCGTTGGTGAAAACCGTCACCGCATTTCCGTGATGGAGTGCCGCCTGACAGGTCGACTGCAGCGTGTAGAGAAAATCACGCTCGTGAATCGACGTGCGCTCCGATAAGTGGTAATTGATCCCCGGTGTGAAAAGGAATACGAGGATCAGCCAGATGAGAAAGACCGCCCCCGCGATCGACAGCCAGAACATCAGCGCGATGTTCCCGAACCACGCGGCAGCGAAGCCGTCGACCGGCCGCCGGGACGCATCGGGATATCATAATCTGATGCTGCGGCGCGTGTGTTGGGGGATCCTCGTCCTCGGACTGATCCACGCGGCGTGTAAACCTCGTCCAGGGCCAATCGAGGTCGCCGACAACGTCGTCGCCATCCAGAATCAAACGACACGCGATTGGCGGAATGTCGTCGTCACCGTCAACGACCACTTCCGAGGGGGCGCACCGGCGCTCGCGGCAGGGAGCCGCATGGCCGCACCGCTGAGTCAGTTTCAAACGGCGTTCGGACAGCGATACGATGTGTCGCGGCAGATGGTCTTCCGGATCGAGGTGACGGCCACCGACGCCAACGGCGAACCGGTAAAGCTCGAGTTGGACAAGAGAGGGAAATGACGGACAAGGATCCACCACATGGCTCTTAAATCTGAATTCGAAACGACATGTCCGTGCTGCCGCGCAACGCTCGTCATCGACGTCAATCTCCGGCGAATCGTGAGGCACGTGGAGCCGCCGAGCGGTGAGATGCCGGAATTGAGCGAGGCGCACCGCCTGGTCGATGAACAGGCCCGGCGGCGCGAGGAACTCTTTCAGCAGTCAGTTGCCGCGGAGCGAACGCGCGGCGACGCGCTGTCGAAACGATTCGAGGAAGCGCTGCGGCAGGCGAATACCGAGCCGATCACGAAGCCGACACGGGACTTTGATCTGGATTAGGAGGGGACGGAGGGAACGGAGGGAACGGAGGTCACAACGGAGAAACGGAGTTAACGGAAGACGAACGGAGTAACACGACGCCGGGCGCCATCCGTTTCCGCGCAACCTTCTCAGCGGATGGCACCCAGCCGTCGTGTATCTTCGTTCGTCTTCGTTAACTCCGTTTCTCCGTTGTGAACTCCGTTTTCTTCGTGACCTCCGTAAACTCCCGGGGCAGTTCCGTCCACCGATCCATGCGCTTGTAATACACCGGCTTGCGGCCGTAGCGCGCGCGATATTCCCGATATCGCTTCCGCAGGCGATCGATTCGCGCGTCGACTGTGTGTAGCCGCCGGTGCGGTAATTCCAGCAGCATCCGTTCGACCTTCCAGACGTTTCCCGGAGACAGCCGCCAGTCGTAGTTCCCGATGTTGCGCAGGTCCGCGATCGCGTAGCCGGTGATGCGTCCCGAGAAGTCGACATACTCGTCGACGTAGCTGAGGGCGAGCGCGCGCGGCGTCGCGAACACCGGCTTTCGCCCGTGCAGGCCGGGATCGCGCGAACGGCCGATCGATCCCCATCGGCCATTCCGGCGGTACACGAAGAGGACGTGATCCAGTTCGTCGATCGATTCAAACGACATGACGAGCGGCGGCCATCCATGCTGCTCGAGGATCACCGCCGCGGTCAGCGCGGCCTCCAGACAATGGGCTGAGTGATGGTTGATGACGCCGCGAAACGTCCGCTGGGTTGCTCCTTCCGGCGGCGGTTCGGTGTTGTAGGGAAGTGCGTTCAGAAAGCGCTGCACCTGAAGCGGCGTTCGAAGGCGAGCAATGATCCGCCGCTCGCGCCGAGTAAACGATGACAACGGCGGCCGCACCGCGCCAATCGGAGGCGTCGATCCGGCGCTCAATCGGCGTGTCTCACTGCGTCCATCAACTGCGCCGGGGTCCAGTCGTTGCCGCTGAACACCGTTTCGAGGGTGCCGTCGGATCGGATGACCGCGGTGCGCAGATTATGCGTCACACCTTCGGCGCTCGTCCCTTCACGAATGACCGACACACCGAATTTCGTCGCGAACCCATCGATCGTCTCGCGATCTCCGGTCACGAAATGCCAGAGTCGTGTATCGGCGCCGACTTTCTTCGCATGCGCGGCGAGGACCGGCGGAGTGTCGAACGTGGGATCGAAACTGACCGACAACAGCGCAACTCGATCGCGGAGTTGTGCGTCTGCCAGGATCTCTGTTTGAACACCTTTGAACTGCCGATCCATCCGCGGACAGAAGTCCGGGAACGGACACCGGGTGTATATGAATGTGACGACAAGGACCTTTCCCCGCCAGTCCGCAAGAGAGCGCGGCGATCCTGTTTCATCGACCAGTCTGACCTCCGGCACTCGTTCACCCGGCTGCAGGATGACCGCCGGCGGTGTTGCGGCGGGCAGAGGTGTTTCGTGACCGGTACGTTTAAGGGCAGTCAAGTATCCTGTGTACTCCTTGACTACGAGCGTGCCCTGCACCAGATCGCCGGCTTCGAGGCCGTTGAGGAGCGTGGGATCGGAAACCTTGAACGGCATTGTCATGCCCGGCATCAGTCCACGAATATCTTCATGCTTGATGGTGACTTCCTGACGGCCGCGATCGACGGCAAGGACTTGCCCGCGCAGATCGTAGTGCTGAGACCGCACACACCCGCACACCATGGCAGAGGTAGTGACGAAGACCGTAACCCAAGTACGCACGATTGCCAATGTAACGTGAGGCCGCACGTTGGTAAAGATTGTCACGGATGAGGTTTCGTACAAAGCGAAGTCGCGGCATGCATTCTGCTATACTCCCGCCCGAATGGGAGCCCGCCCCTTGTCTGTGCAGCCCGACCTTGCTGTTCGGAACAATCCGCGAGCGCACATCGGCGAGACTGGTCCAGGGCGCGCGGGCCGCTCGTTGTCAGAACAACTGCGCGTCATCTTTGTAGCGCAGCCCCTCCGGCTACACCCAACGCTCCGGCGCTCTGTCGAAGTTTCGGCCGAGGCCGGTCAGGCTGCCTAGGGTAGGAGTAAGTGACAGATGGGCAGGAGACTCTACGTCGGTAACCTTCCGTACTCGGCGACCGAAGATCAGCTCACCGAAATGTTCAGCCGCGCCGGTAAGGTCGACAGCGTACGCGTCATGCGCGACATGGCGACCGGTCGAGCTCGCGGCTTTGCGTTCGTCGAGATGGGCACGGAGGAGGAAGCACAGAAAGCAATCAGCCAGTTCCACGAACAGCAGATGGAAGGACGGGCGCTGGTTGTGAACGAAGCGCGTCCAAAGCCTGAGGGCGGCTTCGGCGGCGGCGGCCGCGGGGGCGGCGGCGGTTATCGTGGCGGCGGTGGCGGCGGCAATCGTAATGTCGACGATGGAGACTTCAGCGGCGGCCGGCGCAAGGAACCGCGCTGGTAAAGGGACAAGGCAAAAGGCAAAAGGGACAAGGAAAGGTTCGAAGGCCTCTCCTTGTCCCTTTGTTTTTCCCTTTCCTTTTCCCTTGTCCCTTTTCCCTTGTCCCTTTATTCGTCAACTACCCAGCCATCTCGCAGATTGACGACCCGACTTCCGTATGCCGCATTCGTCTCTGAGTGCGTAACCTGGATGATCGTCGTCCCTGCTTCGTTCAGCTTCTTGAACAACTCCATAATCTCTTTGCCCTGGCTCGTGTGCAGGTTGCCCGTGGGTTCGTCGGCGAGAATGACTTTTGGATTGGAGATCACTGCGCGCGCGACGGCGACGAGCTGCTGCTGACCGCCTGAGAGCTGATTCGGGTAGAGATCTTTTTTCCCAACGATCGCGAACCGGTCGAGAATGTCGCACACCATGCTTTCGCGCTCGGACTTCTTGATGTCGCGGTACGAGAGCGGGATATCGAGATTCTCGTAAACCGTCAAGTGATCGAGCAGGTGATAGCTCTGAAACACAAAGCCGATGTACTGCTTGTGGAGCTTCGCGCGATCCTTGGCGGCGAGTTTATGCACCGGCTGATCGAGAAAGTAATACTCTCCCGTCCACGCGCTGTCGTGCATACCGACGATGTGGAGAAGCGTCGACTTTCCGGCGCCCGACGGTCCCATGATCGAGATGAACTCGCCTTCTTTCACGTCAAGGTTGATTCGGCGTAGCACGTACGTGCGACTGGTGCCGTGTGCGTAGGACTTCTCGATATTGCGAAGCGCGATCAACGCGTTCGGGGCGAGTGCGACCTCGTTTGGTGTGCTTGATACCGGTTGAGGCGCTTTGGAAAAAAAAGCCATGAGCTGCTGGACCCTTTCTGATGAATCGTTCCGGTACTCGACCGTTAGACGGCTCGTAGGGAGGATCGGTTTCTCATTATAGTGCCCAGTTTACGGTCCGGCATGCCCCTGCCGGATTTGTTATTGACGCGCCACGTACCGCTCCCCATATTGCATATAAAAAGAGGCTGGGACGGCCCGTTCGGCGTCCAAACTGAGAGGCTGATGTCCGCGTTCCCTGTTCTCGTGTTGATGGCTGCCGTGACGGCCGGGGTATCCCAAGAGAGGCCCACGTCGACGGCCGCCCCTGCGGCGGACGTCTCCCATGCCACCGCCACCGCGGCTCCGCCTTCTATTGATCCTGACGATGAGTTGCCGGTCTCGGTGGATCGGATCCGCCGCAAGTTGTCCGAGCCTCCAGCTCTCAAAGTAAAAACAGAGGGGAATGTCTTCCGAGTCGAAGTTCTCGGCAGAAAGCCGACGATCGAAGACATCCTCGGTCCTGACTACTTGAAGGGGCCGATGCCGGCCGTCGCGGGAGGGATGACGCACCAGGAATTCCTTGACCTGGTTACTCCGAAGGATGTGCAGGGATATGCGGCCTTCAGCAATAAGGAAGCGGCAATGGTCGCGGCCACGTCATTTGCGCTGAAGTGGGCGGTTCTGAAAGCGATCCAGAAATACCAGGACGCCAAGGCCGACCGCGACCGCGAAGCGGCGCGCAAAGAAGTCCTGGATGCGCTCGCCGACCTCGAGAAAGCCCGCGTTGCAGCGGGCCTGCCTCCGAAATAAAAAGGCAAAAGGGAAAAGGTAAAAGGGAAAAGGTAGAAGGAAAGATCCTCTACCTTTTCAAAAAGGTCTCGATCTCCTCCACCGTGCGCGGCACGGATTT
>Ga0075428_100001410_pt1 | contig 25609 bp, 23 predicted proteins | sample RhiMetdeltSRZDD2_FD_75291 | JGI IMG/M metagenome (GOLD analysis project Ga0075428, IMG submission 75291) | Populus rhizosphere microbial communities from Tennessee, USA - Rhizosphere MetaG P. deltoides SRZDD2 | ecosystem: Host-associated > Plants > Roots > Rhizosphere > Soil | place: USA... | reverse complement strand
GTGGCCAGCTCCACATCGAAGCCCAGCGCGATGCCCTTCGCGATGCGGATGACTTCATCCGCCATGTACGTGTTGAGCTCTTCGCTCTCGCCACGGACTTCGATTTGCAGTTCCGCATTGGGGGGGATGACGTTGCGGCCTTCCCCGGCACGCAGCACGCCGACGTTGACGCGGGTCATGCCTTCGCCATGGCGGGCGATGCCGAGCATTTGCGTGGCAGCGTGGCATGCGGCGGCGAGCGCGTTCTTGCCGAGATGCGGCGCCGCGCCTGCGTGAGCGGGCTTGCCCTTGAAGCGCACGTCGATCTTCAAGGTGCACAGGAAACCCGTCGGCCCAGCGACGATCGTCCCGCTCGGCGCAACGAAGCCCAGGTGCGATCCAGCGAAATAGTCCACGTCGTCCAGGATGCCGCTCTCCGACATGGGGCGTGCGCCACGCACACCTTCCTCCGCGGGCTGGAACAGCAGCTTGAACCTTCCCTTGAGGGTGTCGCGGTTTTCGATCAACCACTGGGCGACGCCCAGCCCGATGCTCATGTGGCCATCGTGACCGCATGAGTGCATGTATCCCGGGTTTTCGGAGGCAAACTTCTCCGCGCGGGGAATGTGAGTTGCGTCCGCAGTCTCCTGGACAGGGATGCAATCGATGTCGAATCGCAGCCCGATCGTCGGTCCCGGCTTTCCGGTGTCGAAAATGGCGGCGCAACCGGTCAGGCCGTCCATGCGCTTCAGCATGGCCTCGGAGACGCCTTTGGCCCTGGCGGCGGCAAGCCCCTTCTCAACGACGTCGGCCTGACGGCCGCGCACGAAATCCGGGTTGATGACATTCTTGCTCGTCAGGACGACGTGCCCCATGGCTTCGAGTTTCTGTACCAGCTTGGCAGTCGTGACGAACTCGGACCAGCCGACTTCCGGGAAACGGTGGAACTCGCGACGCCATTGGATGAGTGTTTTCAAGTCTGACATGATTCGCTCCTGGGCTGCTGTGGCTCTTGAGACTCTGTCGTCGCACGCGGTCCCTGGGCGAGTCCTCATCCTCCCGACGCTCCGTGGTAGGCCGACGATGTATTACAGGACCATTTATGCTACGGCGCTGGAGGCGGCGACGTACATGAGACCAAGGTCCTATGGCCCAGGGGCGGGGCGATGACCAACACTCCTCCGAAATGAAGAAGGGACTCATGGCGACCTGATCCGTGTTTCCCATCGTGATCTTCTTGCTGGCCCTGTCGGTCGCGGCGTGCGCCTTTCCCCGGGAGATCCATCCGCGGACGGGTCTCCAGGAAAGGTAGTGCCTCATGGAACTGATGCTCCAACTGCTTCTGATCCTGGGCTGCCTGTTCTACGGGGCGCGCAAGCGCGGCATCGCGCGTGGCCTGTTGGGCGGAATCGGGCTCGTCGTGATCGTGTTCGCCCTCAAGCTGCCGCCGGGCAAGCCGCCAGTCGAGGTGATGCTGACCATCATTGCGGTCGTGGCTGCCTCCGCCACGCTCCAGGCCTCAGGCGGGCTCGACGTCCTTCTCCTCGGCGCTGAAAAAGTGCTGCGGCGCAACCCGAAGTTCGTGACGATCCTCGCCCCTTTCGTCACCTGTGGGTTGACCATGCTGTGTGGCACCGGCCACGTCGTTTATACGATGCTTCCGATCATCTACGACGTCGCGATCAAGAACGGCATCCGTCCTGAGAGGCCGATGGCCGCCTCTTCGATCGCGAGCCAGGTGGGAATCATCGCGAGCCCGGTGTCGGTCGCGGTGGTCTCGATGGTGGCCTTTCTCGCGAAGGCGCCGGCCGGCAGCCCCGTGATCGATTTCGTCACGCTGCTTTCGATCACGATCCCGTCGACCCTGATCGGCGTTTTGATGATCGGAATCTTCAGCTGGTTCCGCGGCAAGAACCTGGACGAGGATGAGGCCTTCCAGAAACTGATGGCCGACCCCGAGGCGCGCCGGCGGGTGTACGGCGAGACAAAGACCCTCGTGGGCACCACGCTCACCCGGAGCCAGTGGACGGCGATGTGGATCTTTCTCAGCGCGATCGTCGTCGTCGCATTGCTCGGGGCCTTCGAGTCCCTGCGTCCGCTGGTGAACCAGAAGCCCATGTCGATGGTGCTTACCATCCAGATGTTCATGCTTTTGGCCGGCGCCTTGATCATTATCTTCACACAGACCGATCCCGCTTCGATCGCGAAGAACGAGGTGTTCCGCGCCGGCATGATCGCCGTGATAGCGGTGTTCGGCGTCGCGTGGATGGCAGACACCGTATTCGACGCGAACCTCGAAGCGGTCGAAAATGCTCTGGCAGACCTGGTGAAGACCAAGCCCTGGACTTACGCGATTGCGCTGCTGATTGTCTCGAAACTCGTCAACTCGCAGGCGGCCGCCATCAGTGCGATGGTGCCGGTCGGACTCGCGATCGGAGTTCCGCCCGGCTATGTCGTCGCGTTCGCGGCGGCCTGCTACGGCTACTACATCCTGCCGACCTACCCAAGCGACCTGGCGACGATCCAGTTCGACCGGTCGGGCACAACACGAATCGGAAAGTACGTGATCAACCACAGTTTCATTCTGCCGGGTCTCATCGGCGTGTTCACCTCCTGCGTGGCCGGCTATCTCCTGGCGACCGCACGCGGGTTGATTTGAAGCACGCGGAGCGGCAATCTCGAGGGCCTCACCACCACGTGGCTTCCCAAGGGCCTGAGCGTGCTCCAGGCCGTGGTGATCGGCGTGGTCGTCACCGCGCTGGTGGCCAAGCTCTCGCCGAGCCAGGTGGTGAAGGAGTTCTTCGACGGGATGGGCGAGGCCTATGCTAGCGTGATCGGCACCATCATCGGCGGCCTGGGGCGAAGCATGTCGCCCGTCGCCGCGGCGACGGCGATCGCCGCGGGCTACGCGGGAGTCAGCGTGTTCGACATCGCCAAGCGCACCGCAAGTCCGGCGATCGTGTCGGCAGTCGTCGTGGTCGTGATCCTCGGATTTGCCGCCTAGGAGGTGACATGAAGCTGCTGTTGCTCAGCAACGCGAAACGCGAGGGGATGGGCTACTTGGAGCATGCCGTCGGGTACCTGCGCGACTTCCTCGGGCCCGCCGTGAGCGAGGTCCTCTTCGTCCCGTACGCCGCGCTGTCCAAGAGCCACGACCAGTTCGTGGAACAGATCCGGCCGGTGTTCGGCGGGCTGGGCATCAAAGTAGTCGGGATCCACACCGTGGCCGACCCGCTCGCGGCCGTCAGGGTTGCGCAGGCGGTGGTCGTCGGCGGGGGCAGCACGTGGAAGCTGCTGCGCGAGCTTCGCGCACAGCGCCTGCTGCCAGCGATCCGCAACCGCGTGCTCGCGGGGGTGCCGTACGCGGGATGGAGCGCGGGGACCAACATCACGTGTCCCACGATCATGACCACCAACGACATGCCGATCTGCGATCCGGGTGGCTTCGACGCGCTGGCGCTCATTCCGTTCCAGATCAACCCGCACTATCTGCACGGCAATCCGCCGGGGTTCAAGGGCGAGACGCGCGAGGAGCGCATCACGGAGTTCGGCGTGCTGAATCCGCGCGCGTGGGTGGCGGGCCTTCGCGAAGGCACCGCGTTCCTCGTCGAGGACGGTGCGATCCGGCTGGTGGGCGAGGCGCAGTGCCGCATCTTCCGCCACGGCCAGGTGGCGCGCGAGCTCGATCCCGGGGCCGATTTCTCCTTCCTGCTGGAGCCGGATTGAGCCGGCATGGTGCGCTCGTGCTTCGTTGCGCGGGAGCGCATCGTCACGATACGTCGCAAGTCAGCACTCCCCGGCTCGGGCGTGCGGCAGTAGCCACCCCATGACGCGCAAGAGCCTCGTCATCCTCCTGATAGGTCTGCTCGGAATCCCGGCCGGCGTCGGCGCCTTCACCTTCGTCTACGCCAAGGGCTTCTCCTATCTCTCGACCGATCCGCGGGCGTGCGTGAACTGTCACGTCATGAACCCGCAGTACGACGGCTGGCTCAAGAGCGGGCACCGGCACACCGCGACCTGTGTCGAATGCCACCTGCCGCACACGGGCCTCGCCAAGTGGGTGGCCAAGGCCGAGCACGGCTTCCGTCACTCTGCCGCGTTCACGCTGCAGAACTTCAAGGAGCCGATCGAGATCACGCCACGCGACCGCGAGATGGTCCGCGTCAATTGCGTGCGGTGTCACGAAGGGCTGGTCCAGGCGATCGCCGACACGCCCGGACGAGCCCACGGCGAGCTCGATTGTCTGCACTGTCACTCGAGCGCCGGGCACGGCGCCGGCGGCTGATACGGAGCGAGGAGAGACCATGGCGGACCCGAGAGGATCGGGCGTACCGACACGCGGCTGGCTGCTGGCCCTGCTGATCCTGGTCGGGATCGCGGGCATCACCGTGCTGCTGCTGGCGCTCCTCACCAACATCTTCGAGCGCAAGCAGGAGGCCCGGCAGTCCTTCGTCCGGCTGGTCGAGGTGACGGAGGACACGGCCGATCCGAAGGTGTGGGGCCAGAACTGGCCACAACAATACGATTCGTATCTGCGCACGTCGCTGCCCACGACGACCAAGTACGGCGGACGGGGGGCGGGAGCGAGCGACACCGGCCCGGCCGAGCAGAAGCTCGACCGTGACCCCTGGCTCAAGCGGATCTTCGCCGGCTACGCGTTCGCGCTCGACTACCGCGACCGGCGCGGCCACTTCTACGCGCTGTTCGATCAGGAAGCGACCCGGCGCGTGACCGAGAAGCAACAGCCCGGCGCGTGCATGCAATGCCACGCCTCGAACCTTCCGCTCTACCGCTTCGTCGGGAAGGGCGACGTCCAGAAGGGCTTCGAGCAGGTCTCGGGCATGCCGTACCGTGAAGCGCGTGAGATGAAGGACGACAAGGGACAGCCGCTCGTCCAGCACTCCGTCGCGTGCCTGGACTGTCACGATCCCAAGACCATGGCCGTGCGCGTCACGCGCCCGGGGTTCATCGCCGGCATCAAGGCGTTCAAGGCCAAGCAGGGCATCGCCGACTTCGATCCGAATCGCGACGCCACGCGTCAGGAAATGCGCTCGTACGTGTGTGGCCAGTGCCACGTGGAGTACTACTTCAAGGGGCCAGGCAAGGTCGTGACCTACCCGTGGGCGAACGGGATCAAGGTCGAGGAGATCGAGGCCTACTACGACAAGGAAGGCTTCACCGACTGGGTGCACGCCGAGACCGGCACCAAGCTCCTGAAGGCGCAGCACCCCGAGTTCGAGGTGTGGTCGCAGGGCGTGCACTCGCGGGCCGGCGTGGCGTGCGCCGACTGCCACATGCCCTACGAGCGCGTCGGCAGCCTCAAGGTGAGCGACCACTGGGTGCGTAGCCCGCTCCTCAACCTGAACCGCGCCTGCCAGACCTGCCACGCGGTGTCGGAGAAGGAGCTCGAGGCGCGTGTGCTCAATATCCAGGACCGCCACCACGCGCTCATGCAACGCGCGGCCAAGGCCACCACGGACATGCTCGACACGATCGTGGCCGCCAAGAAGCGCGGGGCAAGCGAGAAGGACCTTCAGGCCGCCGCCGCGCAGCAGAAGAAGGCGCAGTGGCGCCTGGACTTCGTGGCCGCCGAGAACTCCATGGGATTCCACGCGCCCCAGGAGCTGGCGCGGATCCTGGGAGAAGTCATCGACCACGCGCGCCAGGGCCAGCTGGAGGCCGAGCGCGCGACGCGAAAGCCCTGACTGCTGATCGCGTAGCGCGCTAGCTCTTCGGCTGAGCGGCGGGCCCCCCGGGGGCAGCCGGTGCTGCGGGACCGAAGTACCGGCCGGCCGCGGGGTGCATGGGGATCGTGACGCCCCGCAATCCGGTGCGCTTGGCGATCTTCGCGCCCTGGGAGCTGCCCGCGGAGAGATAGTCGGGGTTCTCGAACACCAGCCTGAGGACGACCTCGGCCTCGCCCTCGGGAACGTCGGCACGGGTCACGAGAAGAGCGGTCGCCGCCACGGTCGTCACGTTCTCCTGCTGCTCGGGATACGTGTTGGCGGGCAACACCAGACGCACGAGCCCAGGGTTCTGCGTGACGAGCCGCTCGATCGCAGAGGGGTCCAGCGACAGCAGACGGATGGGGTGACGTGTGGCGAGGCGCTGCAGCTGTCGCGTCGGCGCCCCAACCGTCGCGAAGAAGGCGTCCAGTCGACCGGCCCGGAGCTGACCGGCCGCACCCTCCATCCCCTCGTCCCGGGCTTCGCCGAGATCTTTTGGATCGAGCCCGTTGGCGGCGAGCACCGCGAGGGCATCGGCTCGAGTCCCCGAGTTCGGCGCGCCGACTGCGACCCGCTTGCCGCGGAGATCCGCGACCGTCCGGATCGGTGAGCCGGCCGAGACGACCACGTGGACGGGCTCGGGGAACAGGCTGCCCAGCGCCCGGAGCGACGTGACGGCGCCTCCCTGCGCGAATGGCCCCTCGCCCGCCGACGCCTGCGCCGCGACGTCCGACTGGATGAGCGCGTAGTCGGCCTCCTTGGCACCGATGAGCCGGGCGTTCTCCACGCTGCCTTGGGTCGCGAGATTCCGGACCCTGATCTTGGCGTCCAACTGGGCTATGCGCGCGATCACGGATTCGGCGATGGGATAGTACTCACCGTCCTCCGGACCGCTGGCGAACGGGTACACGCGCTTGCGCCGGTCCCTCCGGGTGGTGATCGCGCGGATCGCGTGATCGAGCTCGTCCGAGATGATCTCTTCCTCGTACGGCGCGACCCCCGGCGGCGGGATGTCGACGAGCGCGGCCAGGCGATCGATGAGCTGCTTGGACCGCGATGACGGAGACGCATCCCCGGGCGCGCGGACCTTAGCGACGCCGGACGTGACGGCATCGACGCTCTGCCACCGATCCCCGGTCCACTCGTAGGTCGAGCTGCCGTAGACCCTGATCACCTCGCCGGGGCGACTCTCCCCGGCCTTGACGCCGTAGATCCCCTTCTCCGTGGCCCCGAGCACCTGCGCCAGCGTGCCCGGGCTGAGTCCCTCCCAGTTGCCGAAGTCGTAGCCCTGATTCAGCTTGAGCGTTGCGTTGTAGTAGACGGCCAGCCGCTTCTTGCCCGTGTCCGACGCGGGTAGCGGAGAGCTGCCCTGGCGCCGCAGCCCCACGAGCTCGAACAGCCCCGGCTTGAAGTGCTGGTCCAGCTTCCCCTTCACTTCGGCGCGGAGATCGCCGGCATCAGGCCCGCGCGAGCAGCTGGCGGTCGCGGTGAGCAGGGCCAGCAGGGCCATCCCCACGCTCGTCCACTGCGCCGCGCGAGCGGTCAAGGGTTTCCGTCTCACGGTGAGAATCCGAACAGCGGCATGGCCAGGTAGGCCTGGATGATGAACGCGTTCGTGATGTCGATGAAGAACGCTCCGACCATCGGCACGATCAGGAAGGCCAGCGGCGAGGGGCCATGGCGGTCCGTCACCGACTTCATGATGGCCAGGGCGCAGGCCGTCGACGACATGCCGAATCCGATCTGGCCGGCGGCCATGATGGCGGCGTCGTAGCTCCGGCCCATCACCCGAAAGGTCACCAGGATCGCGTAGAGCGCGATGATCACCGTCTGGGCCGCCAGGATCACCATGAGCGGACCCGCCAGGTTGACCAGATCGAGCAGGCGCATCGTCATGAGCGCCATGACCAGGAACAGCGACAGCGCCACGTTGCCGATCGCGTCCACCGTCGTCTCGCTCAGCCGGATGGCGCCGGTGAACGTCGAGACGTTGCGGATGACCACGCCCAGCAGGAGGGAGAACACGAAGTCGGGCAGGATGAACCCCGTCTCCGATGTCAGCTTGACGAGGAGCCGGCCACCCGCCAGGCACAGGAGGATGACGAAGAGCGTATTGATCAGCGACTGTGCGGTGACCGGATCGTCCTCCGGGTCGGTCGCGCCGGGTGTGTCGTCGGTGGCGCTCGGCGCCGGGCCCTCCAGCCGGTATCGCTTCAGGAGATACTCGGCCACGGGGCCGCCCAGGACGGCGCCGATCACCAGACCCGCCGTCGCGCAGGCCATCGTGAGCTCCATGATCCCCTGGATGTTCAAGGTCTCGCCGAGTCGCCCCGCGTACGCGGCGCCGGTTCCGTGCCCGCCGACGAGCGTGATCGATCCACCGAGAAGCCCTACGATCGGGTGGAGATCCAGGACCCTGGTGGCGCCGATCCCGACGAGATTCTGCACGACGATGAGCACGACGCTGATCGCCAGGAACAGGAGCAGGCGGGGCCCGCCTTTGACCAGCATCCTCGCGTCGGCAGCCAGCCCGACCGTCGTGAAGAACATCAGGAGCAGCGTGTCTTTCAGGCCCAGGTTGAAGCCCAGCCTGTCGTGCAGCAGGCCGTCGGCCAGGGCCAGGAGCACGGCCACCAGGCCGCCACCGACGACGGGGGCCGGGATGTTGAGTCGCCCCAGGATGGCCACCCGACTCACCAGAGCGCGCCCCACGAACAGGACCACCATCGCGAGTAGCAGCGAGGTGATGAGGTCGAACTCGATGGTGAGTCCGGTCATGTCCGCTGAGATCATATGTCAGCCCACCAGCGAGGGATGCCAATATCGGCAAGCTCGCCCTTGACTCGGGTCCCGGCTTGGCCCAGCATCGCGTGAATGTCCCATGAGTGAAGGCACCAACGGCGGTCGCGCCGAAGCCTACCAGGCGCTGCGGGAGTCGGAAGAGCTCCACCGGGCCACCCTCAGCAACATCTCGGACGCCGTCTTCATCACCGATGACGATGGCGTGTTCACGTTCATCTGTCCGAACGTCGACGTGATCTTCGGCTATCTCCCGGACGAGGTGCGGGCCATGGGGCGGATCAGTCGACTTCTGGGCGAGGCGCTCTACGATCCCGCCGAGCTGACGGCGCGCGGCGAGATCCGGAACATCGCGTGCGAGGCGACGTCAAAGTCAGGCGAGCCGCGCTCCCTTCTCATCCATCTCAAGGCGGTCTCCATCCAGGGCGGGACGGTGCTCTACTCCTGCCGCGACGTGACGGAGCGCAAGCAGGCGGAGGAGGAGCTGCGCGCGGCGCGACTGGATCTGGCCCACGCCTCGCGGCTGGCCCTGGTGGGTGAGCTGATGGCCTCGATCGCGCACGAGATCAACCAGCCCCTGACCGCCATCGTCAGCAATGCCGGTGCCGGGCTGATTCTGGCCGCCGCCTCGGGCAACGAGGCGACGATCCGCGAGATCCTGAGCGACATCCGCGACCAGGGCCGCCTGGCCTCCGACGTTATCGAGCGGCTACGCGCCCTGTCGCATAAACGTCCGCTCGAGCTGGCGCCGCTCGACGTCAACGAGGTCGCCCGTGACATTTTGCGGCTGGTCGAGAGCGATTCGCATCGGCGCGGCGTCACGCTCTCGGCCGAGCTGGCGCCCCGCCTCCCGGCCGTCGACGCCGATCGTGTGTGCCTGCAGCAGGTGCTCCTGAACCTGGTCGCGAACGCGATGGACGCCATGGATCAGGTGGAGGCGCGAGAGCGGCAGCTCGTGGTGCGGACTCGACGCCTGAGTGACGCCGTCGAAGTCACCGTCAGCGATACCGGCGGGGGCATTCCCGCCGACCGTCTGCCGAAGCTCTTCGACGCGTTCTTCACGACCAAGCGGGAGGGGATCGGCCTCGGCCTGGCCATCGCGCGCTCGATCATCGAGGCGCATCAGGGACGGATCTGGGCCGAGGACCACGCCGGACGCGGTGCCACGTTCCACGTGGCGCTGCCGCTGCACTGAGTCGCGGGCTAGCCTTCCTCGTTCCGCCTGACGGTCCCCGGATTCACCGCGAGCGGCTCGAAGTGGACTGCGGCGTGGAAGACGTACGTGAGTCCCCAGCCGAGGAGACCTCCCACCACGGCGGCGAGCGCGCGATTGAGTGCGGCATCCCAGGGATGGGTGCCTTCCGGATGGAGCAGGATGATGATCACGGCCGCCAGCGTCGCGCGCGCGCCGGCATTCAGGCCGAGCCGGTCGCAGACATACAGCGCCAGCGGGGCGGCCATCGCCAGGCTCCAGGGCGCCGGAATGAGCAGCGCCAGGACCACGATGCCGACGGCGGCCCCCACCAGATTGGCCTTGATCCGGGTCCGCGCGAGATCGAGAGCATCATGGCCCCCCGGAGAGAGCACCATCACGAGGGAGACGAGGCTCCAGGGATAGTCGATCCAGTGCCCGAGGAACTTGGAGAGCAGCGAGCACAGCAGAATGCCTGAGCTGCACTTGGCGCTGTAGACGAGCAGGTTCTTGTTACGCAGCGAGATCATCGTCGCCCGCCGTCCCTCCCCCGCCCTCCCAGTGGATATCACGAGGTCTGCCAACCCGAAAGCCTGCGCGCGCGAGTCCTGTGCCATCAAGAGCCTCGAGCCCGACGCCGACCGCTCGCTTATCCTCTATGTCATGACCCGGCTACCCCGGCTCGTTACCCTTCTCTCCGTGCTCGCTGCGGTGGCGTGTGCGACACCCGCGTCGCCTCCGCGCGAGGCCCAGCCGCGACCGGCGGTTCAGCTCGAGCGCTGCCGCCTGCCGCGGTCGAGCGAATCCGTCCTGTGCGGGAGCCTGACCGTCTTCGAGGATCGGATGTCGCGGACTGGACGCCGGATCGGCCTGCACATCCTCGTCATGCCGGCGTTCGCCGCTAAGGCGGTCGCGGATCCGGTGTTTGTCATCGCCGGCGGACCCGGCGTGGGCGCCGCCAGCTCCCAGACGGGTGAGACCGCGAAGGCGCTGTGGATGCTGAGGCGCGAGCGCGACATCGTCTTCGTGGATCAGCGGGGGGCGGGGAAATCCCACAGCCTGTCCTGCCGCTTCGGCGACAGCGCCGCGATGCAGAGCCACTTCAGCGATCTGTTCCCCCTCGACGACGTCCGCGCCTGCCGGGAGAAGCTCCAGCACGCCGCCGATCTGCGGCTCTACACGACGCCCATCGCCATGGACGACCTGGATGACGTCCGCGTGGCGCTCGGCTACGAGCGGATCAATCTGTACGCCGTCTCGTACGGATCGCAGGCGGCACTCCACTACCTTCGGCAGTATCCGACGCGGGTGCGATCGCTGGCGATCGCCGGTGTCGAGATTCCCGCCGCGAAGAAGCCGCTCCTCTTCGCCCGCGGCGCGCAAGGCGCGATGACGATGCTGATCGAGGACTGCGCGGCCGACGCCGCCTGTCGCGACGCGTTCCCCAGCCTGCCGGCCGAGCTCGAGGCGGTCCTGGCCGCCTTCCAGGCCGGCCCGATCACCTTCGAGGTGCTCAACCCGGCGACCAGGGGGTCCGAGAAGATCCGCATGACGCGCGGCGTGTTCGTGGAGCGACTCCGGCTGATGCTCTACGATCTCGAATCCGCCAGCCGCGTTCCCCTCGTCATCCACCACGCCGCGCAAGGTGACTGGGCGCCGTTCGTCGCCGCCACCCGTGGCGGCATCACCGCCAGCGTTCCGGCGATGTACCTGACGATCACCTGCTCGGAGACGGTGTCGCAGATCACCGAGGAGGATCTGGTCCGCGAGTCGCGCGACACCTTCGTGGGCGAGTACCGGACGCGGCGGCACATGCAGGCCTGTCAGGAGTGGCCGCGCAGTGACGTGCCGGCGTCCTTCTACGATCCGGTGACCGCCGACGTCCCGGTGCTGATGCTATCGGGAGAGCTCGATCCCGCCACCCCACCGCAGTTTGCCGCCACTGCGGCGCGCTCCCTGCCCAACAGCCGGCAGATCCTGATCCGGAACGCGGCCCACGCCTACTGGTATCCCTGCATGCAGCGCCTCGTCGCCGAGTTCATCTCCCGGGGCTCGGCACGCGATCTCGACGTCACCTGCGTCCAGCAAGTGGCCCGTCCGCCCTTCGCGACAGCGAGCCCTCGCCCTTCCGCGGCCCGCTAGGCGTGCGTCACGCGGGCAAAGCCTTGTAGAACACCGTCGTGGCGCACAGCCCGCCCCGCGGCCACAACGCGAAATCCGGGATCACGCCGCAGCGTTGCCAGCCCAGGCGCGGGTAGAGGCGCTCGGCATCGCCGCCGGTGACCGTGTCCAGGACGAGCAGTGTCTTGCCGGCGTCGCGCGCGGCCTCGTCGGCGGCCGTCATCAGCGTGGCGGCGATGCCGTGCCGGCGCGTACTCGGATGGACCATCAGCTTGGCGATCTCGCCGCGGTGCGGCTGGTTCTCGGGCATGGCCAGCACCACCTGCACCGTGCCCACGATCGTGCCGGCGCCGTTCTCGGCGACGAGCAGGATCCGCTCGCCGCGCGTGGCGCCCTCGATCACGCCGCGCCAGAAGGCCTCGGCGCGCTCACGCGCCAGCGGGTGCATGAAGCTGATCGAGGCCCCTGCGGCCACGCAGTCGATCAGCAGCTGCGCGAGCACTGGCACGATGGCGGGGGCTTCGGCCGGCCGCGGGCGGCGCACCTGGACGAGAGGGGTCGTGGTCTTCTCCTGGCTCATGCGCGTCTCCTGAGCGCCGCGTCGCTCGTGATCGCCACGAGGTAGCGGGCGGCCTTCCGTCCGGGATTGCGATAGGCGGTCGGACGATCGAGCACCATCGCCAGGCAGTCGCCGGCCTCGAGCCGGAACTGCTCCTCGCCCACGCTCACCTCGATGCTGCCCTCGAGCACCCACACCTGCTGGTGCATCGGCACCTCGCGCACGCCGGATTCGTAGGCCACGCGGGCGCCCGGGGGGAACTCGATCTCGACGAGCTGCAGCGGCGACGCAAAGCCGGCCGGCGAGAGGTTGCGCCGCAGGTAGCCCGAGGCCGGATCGCGCCACTGGGGTTGCGTCTTGCGCCGCGCGAGGGGGCTGACCGACGCCTGGGTATCCTCGAACAGCGCGGCCAGCGACACCCCCAGGCTCGCGGCGAGCTTCTCCAGCACCACCGCGGTGGCGCTGCTCTCGCCGCGCTCGATCAGCGAGATCATCGAGCGGCTCACGCCGCTGCGCTGCGCCAGGGTCTCGAGCGACTGCCCGCGCGCGCTGCGCAGATCACGCACGCGCCCGGCGATGCGCTGATTGATGTCGGGCGAGGCTGTTTCCTTCATGATGGATGGATCATCCAGTATGTTGGACACACCTGTCAAGCCCCCACGCGATGGTGGCGCCAGGCTGGAGGGGAGTCGGCTGGATCGGACGCCTAAAAGCCTGTGCTATCGGCTGGTCGCTTGTTTCCTTCGCTTGTGTGTTGTTGCCGGTACAGCGAGGGCGAGGTGCCCGCAGCCGCCTTGAAGACCTTGTCGAATCGTGCGAGATCGCCGAAGCCGACGAGCTGCGCGATCTCGGTCACAGAGTAACTCGACGTACGGAGCAGCTCACGAGCCCTGGCGATCCTCGCATCGTTGACCAGCCTTCGATAGGAGATCCCGATCGTTCGGGTGAAGCGACGCGACAGCGCGGGCTTGCTCAGGCGGAGCTCGAGCGCGAGCTGACCGAATGACACGGGGTCTTCCAGGTCTTCCTGGATGCGCTGCGCCGCCTGTCGAATGGCCACGGCATCCCCTTCCTCCCGAGACAGCATGCGGCCCGCAAACCCGCGCGGCAGGCGGAGGGAATCCCGTCGGTCGCCTCGCCGCGTTCGGGGGACACCCAGAATTCGTCGTAGCGACGCGACGATCTCGGATGGTACCCACGGTTTGACGAAGTAGTCCCGAATGCCCAGCTTCAGAGCGGCGGCGCACACGGCCTCCGAGCCGCCTGCCGTCGCCATGATGATGGGGATCTCCGGCCAGCGAGCCTTCAGGACCGCCAGGAGGTCCAGCCCCGACCCGTCGGGCAAGCGATGCTCGAGGACGATGAGGTCGGCACCGCGCACCGCCAGCTCGCGCCACAGCCGGGCGGCCGTTGACGCGCAGATGACACGGCCGAAGCGAGCGCAGGCCCGGGTCAGCCGCTCCTGCTCATGCCGATCGGGATCGGCAAGAAGAACTCTCCACATGGATCACGTCGCAGTTGGGAGGGAAGCCTCGCCCACTCCGACCCCGTCGAACGGCTGGCGACGATTCGCAACACGCATGCCAGACACGGCGAAATTTCGAGTCGAATGAAATCAGCCGCTTGTCCGAGGCGCGCGCGCGTGCGATGCCCCGTTGTTGTCCAGCCATGGACCATCACTGGGCGATCACCTGCCCCCGCGCGGACTGAGACGATGAGCCGACGCCATGAAAATCTTCGCGAGAACGACGCGAGCGCGTACGACTAAAGTCGTACTCGAACACGGAGTGGTCAACAACGGCCCACTTCGACCGTCTTGACACACTTGCCCGCGCGGGACATCGTTGCCGTCCTGACGCAGCAATCGAAGCCGCATCCTCATCCTGGCGGAGGCCGAGCATGAACCAGACTCGGATCGTGATCGGGCGACTGATCCCGGTGGTGGCCGCAGCCGTGTTGCTGTTCGCCGGAGCCCTCGTCGGACAGGGGCGCGCGCAAGCGCCGACGCGGTCGTTCGAGCTGATGGAGGCCACGATCCCCGAGCTGCAAGCGGCGCTGGCCGCGGGCACGGTGACTTCGCGCGAGCTGGTGACCCGGTACCTGGCCCGGATCGACGCCTACGACCAGAAGGGGCCGGCGCTGAACGCCATCAGCGCCATCAACGATCGAGCGCTGGCGGAGGCCGATGCGCTGGACGCCGAGCGCAAGACCCGCGCCCCCCGCGGACCGCTGCACGGGATCCCGGTGATCATCAAGGACAACTACGAGACCGTGACCATGCAGACGGCCGACGGCTCACGCGCGCTGGCGGGATGGGTCGCGGGAACCGACGCCGTCCTCGTGAAGAAGCTCCGTGACGCCGGGGTCATTGTCATCGCCAAGTCGAACATGCACGAGTTTGCTCGCGGTATCACGACGCTGGGCTCGCTGTTCGGCCAGACCCGCAACCCCTACGCGCTCGACCGCAATCCGGGCGGCTCCAGCGGCGGCACCGGCGCGGCCATCGCGGCGAACTTCGCGGCGGTCGGGATGGGCAGCGACACCTGCGGCTCGATCCGCATTCCCGCCTCGCACAACAGCCTGGTGGGCATTCGCGGCACGCAGGGGCTGGCGAGCCGCACCGGTATCATCCCGCTGTCGAGCACGCAGGACATCGGCGGGCCGATCGGGCGCACCGTCACCGACGTCGCCATCGTGCTCGACACGATCGTCGGCTACGATCCGGCCGACCCCCAGACGGCCGCCAGCATCGGCCACGTCCCGAAGAGCTACACGGATTCCTTGCAGCTCGCCGGCCTGCGCGGCACCCGGATCGGTCTGCTGACGAATCTGCTCGGCACCGACCCGGCTGACGCCGAGGTGACGACGGTCGTGCGCGCGGCGGTCGGCCAGATGAAGGCGCAGGACGCGGAAGTTGTGGAGGTCACGATCCCGGGACTCAACGAGGTGATGCTCGACCGCATGAACGGCTTTCTCATTCTCAGCCAGGACTTCAAGTTCGACTTCAACGCCTACCTCGCGGCGCACCCGACCGCGCCGGTTCGGACGCTCGAGGAGGTCCTGGCTGCAGGGAAATTCCATCCCTCCCTGGAGACCGGCCTGCGGGGGTCGCAGGCCCTCGACTCCCGGGACACGAAGGAATACCTCGAGCACATCGTCAAGCGCGACATGCTGCGGCAGGCGATCCTCAAGGCGATGGCCGACGCTCGCCTCGACGCCCTCGCCTACCCCACCATCCGTCGGAAGGCCACCGTGGTCGGCCAGGTACAGCCGGGCACGAACTGCCACCTCAGCGCCAACTCCGGCCTGCCCGCCATCGTCGTCCCCGGCGGTTTCACGCCGGACGGCCTGCCGGTCGGGGTCGAGCTGCTGGGGCGCGCGTGGAGCGAGCCGCAGCTGATCAGGCTCGCGTACGCGTACGAGCAGGCGACGCGTCACCGGCGGCCGCCGGCCAGTACGCCGGCGCTGGCGCGACCTTGAGGACAGCCGCGCGGCGCGGCCGCGCGCCTCGGGGGAAGTGTCGCCGCTATTTCCCGGGGGTACACTGCATCCGTGTGGGCCTTGCAGTACGCGCCCGCCCGATGGCGGTGCCGATCGATATTCACGGCGGCCACCCGACGAGAACGACTCGCTAACTTCGAGGCGTACTGGGCCTACTCGCAGGAGCACGATGGAGCGCTCCTGCAGCACGAGAAGGATCTCGTGAAGAAGCGGGATGTTCTGGCCGGTTTTCGGGCCCATCCCGTGCGGTCGCGTCGGCCACTCGCCGATCCCCTGAGCTTCTATCGCAATCACGTGGTCATGCGAGACGATCCATTCACGCTCGACCGCAAGACGGTGCTGTTGACGTTCCTCTACAAGTTCGCGCGTCACGAATACGTGGGCATCTCCGCCGCCTGGGGCCGGATGGAGCCGCTGACCGACTCGACGTCCCTCCTCGCGAAGATCGGGCTCTACCACCTCTGCGAGGAGTTCAGCCACCTGCGGCTCTTCGAGGAGATGTTCCACACCTTCCACCTCGAGCACGTGGAGTGGGTTCCGCTGGGAAGATGGATGAGCCGCATGTACCGCCTCTTCCCCCTGCTCCCGGAAGCCCTGCTGGCCCCACCCGCCTTCGTGACCGAGCTGATGGGCCTGACCGTCTACCAGCACGTCGACCGGGTCCTGGATGACGTGCTGGTCGACGAGCCGGACGCCCGTGAGCGCGTCCGGATGCTTCTGCGGGAGGTCATGACCGACGAGCTGGCTCACGTCGGCCAGCGGCGCAACTTTCTGGGACCCGTCGGCCTCCGGGCGGCTCACCGCATGCTCGAACCAATGTATCGTGCCTTCTTCCGCGACATTCCGGAGACGACCCTGCTCTTCAACGTGGACCAGATGGTGCGCGACGGGAACGCGTTTGACTACAGCACGATCGCGCCGGACATGCTCGCGAAGAGCTGGGTGCCCTCCTACTGCCAGGCCGCCTAGGTCGCCGCACCCGCCCGCTCCTTGACACTCGCCGGTCAGGGTTGCGAGGATCCCGCGGGGAGTCTCTTGACACTCCGCGTCGTGGTTGCGAGGATGCCGGGCGGAGACCCCACATGAATCGTCGTGAATTCCTGGTTGGAAGCGGTGTGGTCCTTGGCGCCTCCGCAGTGCGGCCCACGGTCGCGGGGGCGCAGGCGCAGCCGCCGCGCGGGCACATCATCGCCGGGTTGTCGGAGCGCATGCTCACGCTGGATCCGGCGAATCACTACTCGATCTCGGCGACCTCGGTCCTCCGCCACGTCTATGATCCGCTGCTCGACGTCACCAACGACGACAAGTTCGTCCCGGCGCTGGCCGAGAGCTGGCGGCCCGTCAACAACACCACCTGGCGCTTCACCCTGCGCAAGGGCGTCACCTTCCACGACGGCACGCCCTTCAACGCCGACAGCGTGGTGTTCACGCTCAAGCGGGTGCGGGACGGCAAGCTGGTCAAGTCGTTCGTCTACCAGGACATCGAGGACGTGCAGAAGGACGGTGACTACGCGGTCACGGTCACGACGAAGCGCCCCTTCGGCTCCCTGCCCGCGCACCTGACGATGCTCGGCATGCTGCCGCCCATCGCGGCGGGCTCCGAGGACGCCTTCTTCCAGAAGCCGGTGGGGACGGGCCCATTTCGGTTCGTGAGCTGGACTCACGGCGACCACGTCGAGCTGGCCGCGAATCCCAAGTACTGGAAGCCGGGCATCCCCAAGGTGGAGAAGGTGACCGTCCGATTCATCACGGAGCTGTCCACCCGCGCGGCCGCCCTGCGCGCGGGCGAGATTCACGTGATCGATCGCGTGTCCCCCGACATGGTCCAGACCCTCAAGGGCACGCCGGGCGTGAAGGTGCTCGACACGCCGGCCGTCGAGGCGCAGCGCTGGCACTTCCAGCTCGCGCGGGACAACGTCAAGGACCCGCGCGTGCGCAAGGCCATCTCGCTGGCCATCGATCGCAACGTGATCATCAAGGACCTGCTGCTGGGCTACGCCCGCCCGGTGGTGAACCCGGTGCCGCCGGGGCTCATCGGCCACACGAATCTCGGCCAGAAGCCGTACGACCCCGAGAAGGCCAAGCAGCTGCTGAAGCAAGCGGGCCAGTCGAACCTGGCCATCGACTTCGTCCTGATGAAGGACCTCTATCCCAAGCAGCTGGAGATCGCGCAGGCGGTGGCCGCCATGCTGGGCGAGGTCGGGATCAAGGTGAACATCCGCAATCTGGAGATCGCCACCGCCCGCGAGCAGCGGACCGCGGGCAACTACGATCTCTTCTTCTCCGGCTGGGCCCACATGCCCCACGACCCCGACTGGTACTTCGGCCAGTGGTTTACCAAGGCCGGCGCGGAGAAGATGACGCGCTTCAACGATCCCAAGGTCGAGCAGCTCATCGCGGAGGGCCGGGTGCCCGATCCCAAGGTGCGCCAGCAGAAGTACGAGGAGATCGAGCGCATCCTGTGGGAGGACGAGCCCGAGATCTGGCCGTACTACACCGTGGCCATCTACGCCGTCAGTGACAAGCTGCGCAACTTCGAGGCGCGCCGCGACTACTACGTGCTGCTGTCCGAGGTCGGCATCGCCTGATCCCGTCCGCCGCCAGCTGACGTAACGCCGGTGCAATCCTACCTGCTGCGGCGACTCTGGCAGTCTGCGCTTACCCTCGTCGGGGTTTCGCTGCTGGTCTTCGTCATCCTGCGCGTGATCCCGGGCGATCCGGCCAAGATGCTGCTGCCCGAGGGGGCGCCTCCCTCCGCGATCGAGGAGCTGAACCGCGAGCTCGGCCTGCGCGAGCCGATCTGGGTCCAGTACGGCATCTTCGTGAGATCCGTGGTCCGCGGCGACTTCGGCCAGTCGTTTCAGTACCGCGCGCCGGCCCTGCGCGTCGTCGTCGAGCGGGTGCCGGCGACGATCCAGCTTGCGCTGACCGCCATGGTGCTGACGGTGCTGGTCGGCGTGTCGATCGGCGTGCTGGCCGCGGTGCGGCGGGGCACCGGCTACGACTACGCCGGCACCGTGCTGGCCGTACTCGGGCAGTCGCTGCCGAACTTCTGGCTGGGGATCATGCTCGTCCTCCTGTTCGGCGTCACGCTGCGCTGGCTGCCGACCTCCGGATTCCAGGGCTGGCAGTATCTCGTCCTGCCGAGCATCACGCTGGCCGCGTTCCCGACCGCGCTGGTGGCGCGCCTCACCCGCTCGAGCCTGCTGGAGATCCTGAGCCAGGAGTACATCCGGACCGGACGGGCCAAGGGGCTGGCCGAGCCGGCCGTGATCCTGCGTCACGCCCTGCGGAACGCCACGATCCCGCTGCTCACGCTGCTCGGGCTGCAGATCGGCACACTCCTGGGCGGCGCGGTGATCACCGAGTCGGTCTTTGCCTGGCCGGGCATGGGCAAGCTGGTCGTCGACGCGATCTTCTTCCGGGACTTCCCCGTCGTGCAGACCGTGCTGATCCTCTCGGCCACGATCTTCGTGGCCATCAACCTGGTCATCGACGTGCTGTACACCGTGCTCGATCCACGCATCCGCTACGGATGAGCCGGCTCCTGCGCCATCCGATGGCCGTGGTCGGCGGCCTCCTGCTCGCGGTGGTGGTGGTGGCCAGCGTGGCGGCGCCGTTGCTGGCGACGTCGGATCCGATCAAGCCGAGCTTCGGTAAGCGGCTGCAGCCGCCGCGCGTGCTCGGCGGCACGTCCGCCTATGTGCTGGGGACCGACAACCTCGGGCGCGACATTTACGCGCGCCTGCTCTACGGAGGCCGCGTCTCCCTGGCTCTGGCGGCGAGTGCAGTCGTGCTGGCGGCCAGCGTGGGCGTGACGGTAGGCCTGGCCGCCGGCGTGCTCGGCGGCCGGCTGGACGACCTCGTCATGCGCGTGGCCGACGTGCAGCTGGCGTTTCCCGTCATCATGCTCGCCATCGCGATCGTAGCGGTGGTGGGAACCAGCCCGGGCGCGCTCGTATCGGTCCTGGCGCTCTCCGGCTGGGTGCTCTACGCGCGGACGGTGCGAGCGGCCGTGCTCACGATTCGCCAGCTCGACTACGTCGAGGCTGCCCGCACGCTGGGCGCCAGCGACCTCCGCGTCGTCGTCCTGCACATTCTGCCCAACACGCTGGCGCCGATCCTCGTCATCGGCTCGAGCCAATTTGCGACGATGGTCCTGCTCGAGTCGGGACTGTCGTTCCTGGGGATGGGTGTCCAGCCGCCGCAGCCCTCGTGGGGTGCGATGCTGGCCGAGGGGCGCGACTATCTGTCCAACGCCTGGTGGCTGGCGACGGTCCCCGGCGTGGCGATCTCGCTCGTGGTGCTCGGCGCCAACCTGCTCGGCGACGGGCTCCGCGATCTGCTCGATCCGCGCCTGCGCGAATAGAGCGCACGGACCGCCGCCGGCGTGCGCCGGCGCCCGCGGGCGGCTTGACACCGAGCCGCTCTCAAGATTAGATGCCGCCACGTCGGGGAAACCACCATGTCGGAGGGAGCCGCAATGTCGAGAGAGAACCTGTCCGCACCCACCAGCCGACGCCGTTTCCTCTCGCAGGCCGCCGGGTTCGGGGCCCTCGCCGCGGGCGGCCTCGCGGCTCCGCGCCTGAGTGCGGCGGCGGCCTCCGAGCTGCGCATTCTCTTTCCCGGCGGGTCGTGGCAGGAGTGGTTCAACGGCACGTTCGTGAAGCCGTTCGAGCAGAGCGCGAAGGCCCAGACCGTGTGGAAGCTGGGTCTCTCGTTCGAGCCGCTGGTCATCGCCCAGCGCCGCCGGCCCCAGTGGGATCTGATCCACGAGAACCAGAACACCTCCAGCCAGCTCGGCGCCATGAACGCCGTCGTCGAGTGGACCGAAGAGCGGATTCCGAATCTCAAGCAGATCCATCCGGCCTTCCGCTATCCGTACCTGGCCGGCAAGACCCACACACCGTACGGGCTGGCCGTCAACACCAAGCGCATCAAGAAGCCGGTGACGCGCTGGGCCGATCTGTGGGATCCGGCCTTCGACGGCAAGGTGGCGTTTCCGTCGTGGGACTGGATGGGCCAGGAGGTCTTCCACGCGATCAACCAGCTGGAGGGCGGCGCCCCCGACAACGTCGATCCCGGCATCACGAAGCTCAAGGATCTCTACAAGCAGCACAAGGCCGTCACCATCAACAACGTCGAGCACACGCATCAGCTGCTGGTCGCCGAGGAGATCTGGATCTGCCCCTACTTCGGCGCCCGCGCCGAGAAGGCGGCCGCCGCCGGGGCACCCATCGAGTTCGTGATTCCCAAAGAAGGCGGGCTCAGCTTCATCTGGAACACGTCGATCCTGGCCGGCCGGCCCAAGGAGAGCATCGAGCTCGCTGAGAAGTTCGTGAACACCACGCTCGAGGCGGAGAAGCAGATCGCCTTCGCGCGCCAGACCGGATATCCCCCGACTAATCTACAAGCCATGAAGAATCTGCCGCCCGATCTCAAGAAACTCGCGCTCACCGACGAGCAGGTCGCGAGCTTCGGCAAGATCCAGCGCAACTTCGACTACATGGCGATGTTCGCCTATCGCGACCAGATTCGCGATCGCTGGAACAAGGAAGTGCTCGGCAGCTAGGCGCACCCGGCCGAGCACGCCCCGGGGCCATGGCGAAGACGATCCTCGAGCTGCAGGGCGTGGTGAAGCGGTACGGCGCCACACTCGGCGTGGGGCCCGTCGACGTCGACGTGCGCGAGGGCGAGTTCCTCACGCTCCTCGGTCCGAGCGGGTGCGGCAAGACGACCACCCTGCACATCGTCGCCGGCCTGCTCTCACCCGACGAGGGGCGCGTCATGCTCGGCGCGCGCGACATCACCCGGCTCGACCCCCAGCACCGCGACATGGGTGTGGTGTTTCAAAACTACGCGCTCTTCCCTCACAAGACGGTGCTGGACAATGTCGCCTTCGGCCTGCGCATGCGCGGCACACCGCGGGCCGAGATCGGCGGGCGCGTCCGCCGGATGCTCGATCTGGTCGGGCTCCCGGGTGTGGAGGCCCGGCTGCCCGGGCAGCTCAGCGGGGGGCAGCGCCAGCGGGTCGCCCTGGCCCGCGCCCTGGTGATCGAGCCCACCGTGCTGCTGCTCGACGAGCCGCTGTCGAATCTCGACGCGGTCCTGCGCAAGCGCATGCGCCTCGATCTGCGCGAGCTCCAGCAACGCCTCGGCATCGCCACCATCTTCGTCACCCACGATCAGGACGAGGCCTTCGAGATGTCGGACCGGGTGGTACTGCTCAACGGTGGCCGCGTCGAGCAGGTGGGCACACCCGAGGAGCTCTACGACGATCCCGCCACGCGCTTCGCGGCCGAATTCATCGGCGAGACCAACCTGATCGAGGGTGTCGTCGCGGCCACGACCGGCGCCACGATCGCGGTGGACACCGTGGCGGGCGGGCGCTACGACGCGTTCGCGCCGGGCCGGAGCCTGCGAAGTGGCGATCCCGTCTACGTGATGATCCGGCCCGAGCGGATCGATCTCGTCTCCGAGCGTCCCTCCGGCGCCGTTGCCCTGCCGGCTACCGTGGTCAAGCGGGTGTTTGCCGGCGACATCGTCACCTTCGAGCTCCGCACGGATCACGGGCTCCTGCTCCACTGCAGCAAGCCGAGCCTCGCCGAGTATCGGGCGCTGGCGCCGGGCGCCGCCGTGTGGGCGATCGTGCGCGACTGCCGCGCGCTGCCGCGCGACGGCGCCGCCGGGGCCTGACGTGGAGGCAAGCGGCCGCTACGGGCGACTCCTGCTGACGCCGATCGCGGTGATCTATCTCGTCGCGCTCGTCGCGCCGATCAGCTTCTTCCTGGTCATGAGCGTCTTCCGCTACTCGGCGCTCGACCTCTGGATCCCGACCGTCACGGGCGAGAATTTCGCCCGGCTCCTCGGGGAGTCCTACCACCGCGCGATCATCGCGCGGACGCTCAAGATCGCCCTGCTGACCTCCGTCGGCTGTCTGGCGCTCGGCTACCCGCTCGCCTGGTATCTGGCCCGCACGACGAGCGCATGGCGCGGCGTGCTGATGTTCCTGGTCATCGCGCCCCTGATGACGGGCGTGATCGTGCGGACCTATGGCTGGATCGTGCTGCTCGGGAGCGAGGGAACCGTCAATTCCGTGCTGCGCGGCCTCGGGCTCATCGATCGTCCGCTGAAGATCCTCCACACCGAGGCGGCCGTGTTGATCGCCCTCGTGCACATCCTGCTGCCGTACATGGTGTTCCCACTGTTCGCGGCCCTGGCCGGCCAGGACCCCGACCTGGAGCGCGCGGCGCATACACTGGGCGCGGGCCGCGCACGGACGTTTCTGGAGGTGACGCTGCCGCTCAGCCGGCCCGGCATCCTGATGGGCTCGGCGCTGGTGTTCACGCTGACGGCGGGGGCGGTGGTGACCCCGGCGCTCATGGGCGGCAAGGACGTGCAGATGCTCGGCCAGACGATCTACGAGCTGACGATGTCCACGCTCAACTGGCCGCTGGCCTCGGCCGTCGCCTTCCTGCTCGTGCTCTGCCAGCTGACGATCTTGCTGGTCTATTTCCGCGTGGGGCGTCGCCGTGTCGCCTGACTCGCCCGTCGTCGGGCCAGCTCGAGCGTCGGGCCGGACGGGCCGCCTGGCGCTGGGCGCCGTCGTGACCGCGATCTACGTCTTCCTGCTCGCCCCCGTCGCCATCATCGTCTTCTCGTCCTTCAACCCGACCGAGGCCAACACCTTCCCGCCCACCGGGTTCTCGCTCCGCTGGTACGCGAAGTTCTTCGAATCGGCGGGGTTCGTGAACGCGTTTCGCTTCAGCCTGTGGCTGGCCATCGTCGCCGCCGTCGTGGCCACCGCCATCGGCTTCCTCACCGCCTACGGTCTCGTCCGCGCGGGGCGTCGAGGTCAGGGCGTCGTGCAGTCGCTGGCGATGCTGCCCATGATGGTCCCCCACCTGCTGATCAGCATCTCCCTCCTGCTCGCGCTGCTGGTGGTGCCCGTCCCCGACCTGGCTGCGCTCGTCATCGGGCACGTTGTGATCTGCCTGCCCTTTGCCATCGCGTGCATCGTGGCCAGCCTGGAGGGGATCGACGCCCAGCTGGAGCTGGCCGCGTTGACCCTGGGAGCGTCGCGGCTGCGGGCCCTGTGGGAGGTCGTGATCCCGCTGGTGGCGCCGGGACTGCTGTCGGCCTTGCTCTTCACGTTCATGGTCTCGTTCGGCGACGTCTACATCGCGCTGTTCCTCTCGGGCCCGGGCCGTACCACGTTGCCCATCGAGATCTTCGCCTACATGCAGTGGGAGAGCACCCCGGTGGTGGCCGCCATCACCTCGATGCAAATTCTGTTGATCATCGCGCTCGGCCTGGTCATCGAGCGCCTGGTCGGCCTGCGCAAGATCATGCGCGTATGATGCAAGCGATCCCCTTCGATCAGAGGGAAAGATAGATGGCACCAGCAACGACAGTGATTCGGGTAGGAACCGCGGAAGCGGCCGGAGTCGGAGTGACCCGGGGCGAGCTACGAGTGGGCGACACGCCGGACGGCGAGGCCGTCACCATTCCGGTCGCCATCGTCCGGGGCGCCGGCGAGGGGCCCGTGCTCTGGATCAACGGCTGCGTCCACGGCGACGAGTTCTGCGGGGCGTTCATCATCCACGAGATGCTCCGTACGCTGGACGCCACCAGTCTGTCCGGGGTCGTGGTGGCGCTGCCGATACTCAACATCACGGCCTCTCAGCGCGGCCAGCGGATGAGCCCGTTCGCCACCTTTGGCTTCGGTGACCTGAATCGCTGCTTCCCGGGCAACCCCGGCGGCGCGTTCACCGACCAGATGGCCCACGCGATCTACTCCCCGCTTCGCCAGTACGCGGACTACTTCATCGACTTCCACACCGCGCTCACGCCCGACACCCGGTGGGCGCTGTTCGCCAACGCGCCGGGCGACGTTGGACGCAAATCCGAGGGGATCGCTCGGGCCTTCGGGCTCAAGAGCACGCTGCCGGCCCCCATGGACATCCTCGGCGGGTCGTCGATGATCGCCGCCGCACGCGACGGCATCCCCAGCCTCATCGTGGAGATGGGCGGGATCGGTCCGGCCTTCGAGCGTGAGACCGTGCTGGAGGGCGCCGAGCGCTTGCGCAACGTGATGCGGCATCTCGGGATGCTCGCCGAGAAGCCGACCGAGCACGGTCCCCTGACCTACTTCTCGAACTTCGCGTGGGTCAACGCCACGCGCGGTGGGCTCTTCGAGCGCGCGGTGCAATGCGGCGAGCGCGTCGACAAGGGCACGCTCGTCGGCCGCTACATTGGCGCGCACGGCGACATCGTCGAAGAGGTGAAGAGCCCGCACGCCGGCATCGTGCTCGCCATCAACCCGGGCCCCGCCATGGCCACCGGCGACGTTCTCGTACATATCGGCCTGGACCCGCGCGACACCTAGCCCACTTTCAAAGGAGCGGCTTCGATGGCGACGCTACGGATCGGAACGGCAGTGCTGGACGGCACGGGGATCGCGCGTGGCTACTTGAAGGTCGGTGACATGCCTGACGGCCGGCCCATGCAGATTCCGGTGCTGCTCGCCCAGGGCGCCAGGCCCGGGCCCACGCTCTGGATTCACGGCTGCGTGCACGGCAACGAGGCGTGCGGCGCGTTCGTCGTCCACCGCCTCATGCGCGAGCTCGACACGGCGACCCTCTCGGGCACCATCGTCGCGCTGCCCATCCTGAACATCACCGCGTTCAGGTCCAAGGCGCGGATGAGCCCGTTCGAGGGGTTTTCCGGCGG